>Ga0209777_10001982_pt1 | contig 28017 bp, 25 predicted proteins | sample FrelakmetHBP12HB_FD_187147 | JGI IMG/M metagenome (GOLD analysis project Ga0209777, IMG submission 187147) | Freshwater lake sediment microbial communities from the University of Notre Dame, USA, for methane emissions studies -HBP12 HB (SPAdes)... | ecosystem: Environmental > Aquatic >...
TTCGCCGTCCACGACGTGGGCATACACGGGTTCACGGCGGAAGAGAAAATCGACCTGGTCCATCGTCTGGAAAGCGCCGCGCACGTGTTCATCTCATCTGAGGCCGAGGTCCCTTCAGCCCTCAGAGACTACGTGATTCCCGTACCAAAGGCTCGTATCCACGATGCGATCTACTACGCGAAACTCTTGGTAGCGGACACGCAGACTATGGCCACTGAAGGGGCGCTGCTTGGCACCCCGACCGTCCGAAGCAACACGTTTGTCGGGGAGCATGACATGGGCAATTTCGTTGAACTTGAACAGCGGTATGGTCTGATGTTCAACTACCGTGAGTCGCATAAGGCAACCGAAAAGGCGTTAGAGCTCGTAAACCAGCCTGATGTCAAAGCGCAGTGGCAGGCGAAACGGGAGCGCCTGCTCGCCGAAAAGATCGACATTGCCGCATTCATGATATGGTTTATCGAACAGTATCCGGAAAGTCGCCAGGAGTTTATTGACAACCCGGACGTGCAGTACCGTTTTACGTGACCATGACCATGAAAGTTGTGAGTATCGTCGGGGCCCGGCCCAACTTTGTCAAACTCGCTCCGGTGTCAGAGGCGCTGCGGAAACGATGTGACGAAGTCGTTATTCACACCGGGCAGCATTACGACTACGAGATGGACAAGCTCTTTTTCGATGAACTTCAGCTGCCGGTCCCTGCGTATCACCTCGAGGTCGGATCAGGGTCACACGGCGCACAAACGGCCGAAATGCTCATCGGGATCGAAGCCGCGTTGCTCGTCGAGCAGCCTGATGCCGTACTCGTTTTTGGTGACACGAACACGACGTTTGCCGGAGCGTACGCCGCCGCAAAAATACAGATGAAGGTCGGTCACGTTGAAGCCGGCCTGAGAAGCTTCAATCGCGCGATGCCCGAGGAGCTCAATAGGGTGCTCACCGATCATTGCTCGGACCTCTTGTTCTGCCCCACAGAGACGGCGGTCGGCAATTTGGCGACTGAGGGAATTACGACGGGGGTCTCGCTCACCGGTGACGTGATGGTTGACGCGTTACGCACGCACACTAAAATCGCCGAAACGAGCTCACACGTGCTCGATAATTTAGCGCTCGCGCCGCGCGAGTACTACCTCTCAACGATTCATCGACCGAGCAATACTGACGTTGAGCGCAACCTTAAGAGCATCATCGAGACGTTTGCTGCGATTGGGAACGTCGTGTTTCCGTGTCACCCGCGGACCGAACGTTTTCTGAGACAGTACGGGCTCTGGGAGTATGCAATGAGTCACCTGAACGTCATTCGACCGGCAGGATACTTCGACATGATCGTGCTCGAAAAAAACGCCCGACTCATTCTCACCGATTCGGGTGGTGTCCAGAAGGAAGCGTATATTCTTAAAGTGCCGTGCATCACGCTGCGAAACGAAACGGAGTGGGTGGAAACGGTCGAAGACGGGTGGAACATCCTCGTTGGAAACGATAGAGGCAAAATAATGGACGTGGTCGCTCACTTTTCGCCCCCGCGGACGCAACGACACGTCTTCGGGCGCGGAGACGCAAGCACCCGGATAGCGGCGACCCTCGTTAAACACGTGCTCGCGTGACGCTGCGCAGCGGCATCCGTACGCACGGGGCTACAAGCGGGTTCAGCACCGCACTGCATCTCACCTCACCTCACCTCACCTCACCTCACTTCACCTCTCCTCTCCTATCCTCTCCTGTCCTGATTTCAGCTCTTTTACGACCTCTCGACGCGTTTGTGTACAGCGTATAAAAAGAGCGCGTCTGGACAGAAAGACGCGCATCTCAGCGAAAGAACGCGTGGGGGTCACCGTGCATTTCGAAAGCGCGGCAGCTGCGCTTCGCATCGCAGTTGGAAGCGGCGACCGCCGCCACGCAGCAGAACGCTGATTACGGGCCGAATGCAGCCGCAGCTACAAACCAGAGAATTTAATAAGCATGAATGAAGTAGATAGGTGAAGGGGGAACAGGATGTCCTTCAAGCGGCTTACGGTAGTGGTAGTACTCTTTGTGCTTTTGTTGCTGGCCTCAGCCACCAACGTCGCCGCTGCGTCCGCACCCCCAATGCAGTGGCAAAAAACGTTTTCGGGAAATGCGTGGGCGGATGCGTCTGATGCCATTCAGACGATTGATGGGGGCTATTTCGTCGTCGGCTATACGAATTCTTCCAACCTGAGCAAGAACGACCTGTACTTCCTCAAGACCGATCAAGATGGCAACAAACTTTGGGATTTGACGGTCAACGCGACTGGAAGTGAGTTCTATCGTTCCGTTCTTCAGACCCGAGACGGCGGCTACACCGTGAGTCTCTATCGAAACGCAACGTCAAAAGTGGGTCACGACGTATGGATCATTCGGATCAAAACGGATTTGGTAACGTCGACCGCGACGCACAACGTCACGCGACAGGCGGGGTACACGCCGGTCATTGAATGGACGCGTCTTTACAAATCCATCGATGCTGACGGGAATTTCATCATACGACCGCGCGAAGACGGGTATATGCTGCTCAGCGAGATAAACTCGACAATGCTGCTTTTTAAGCTTAACACAGAGGGGAACGCCTTATGGCAAAAGAACTACTCTGTCGGCAACCAGACGCTCATTCGCAGCTTCCGGCTGACGGAAGACGATGGCGTGCTCATCGGTGCGTACAACAACTCTTCTGGGATGAACGATCTTGCTGCATTGAAGCTGAAGTCCATAGAATCGCTCCTTAACGGGAGTGCGAACGCGAGTCAGAACCTCGAGTTGGCGTGGAAGCAGGACTACGGCAGGCCCGGCTACTTCTTGCAAGCCGCGAAGCTCGCCACGGAAAGCTACTTCTTATCCGGCGATGGGAACCGCACGGGCAACGGCAGCCAAATGTACATTCTTAAGACTGACCTAAACGGCAACCTACTCTGGGAGAACGGGTACGGGGATAGTCAGGACCAATTCCACGCGGTGTATACGACAAACGACAACGGTTACCTTGTAACGAGTTTTCGGGGCGCCGCCCTCAACTTAATTACGACGGATGGAAATGGAACGGCGCTGTGGAACAACGCGTACGACGGGCAGAACGTTAATCTCCGCTACGTTCAAGAGAATCCAGATAGCAGCTATCTTCTTGCCGGTAACGCTAACCAGGATCCGAACAAGATGACCGACTATTATCTCCAGAAGATCGACTCGAACGGGACAAACCTCTGGAGCCAAGCGTACGGAAGCAATCAAGACGATAAGCTCGTGACCTTTGTCAATTCAAACGACGGCGGCGTGTTGCTTGTGGGCCACTCTGCGTACAACGGAGGCGATAGCAGCGCCATTTACCTCGTGAAAGTTGCCCCGGAACAACCATCCCAGGGTCTCCTGGGGTCGATCCTGTCCTTCCTGTCAGATAGAACGCCCATTGCCCTAGCAGCAGTGGTAATCGTTGCGGCAGTCGTTATTTTTCTTGCGTGGCGCTATATGCGTTAAAGTAAGTAGGTCCTCGCTCGCAACGCGTTCTGTGGAGGCCGCGCTGGTCGATAACCTCAGCAAAAGACATATTCAGCGTTAGACGAAGTCCGTGGGCCTGTGACACCACATCAACAAAGTTGGTCTCGGCTTGTAGGCAACAAAGAGCGTAAGAAATCCTCTCTGACGACTGACGATAGGATCGAGCGCCAACACGTCCTTACGAAACGCTTCTCACCGTTCTAAGGAGTTTTCCACCTTTTGAGGATATCCTTATCTCTCACCTATGCCCTCTTCGTTGTGCCGATCGAAATCTCTGACGTTCCGGCGACCCTAGTATAATCTGCTTCCAAAATCTTCCTGCGCGCCTTTTCAAAGCCCTGAACATTTTTTGTCTCGACACTTACATCTCACGCCGCCGCGCAAGCACGATGGCCAACAGGAATGCGACGATGAAATACGCTGCCATTACGACGAGACTCACCGTTACCGCGGGGTAGTATTGTGCGCCCGAAATCAACGCGCCTGGAGTAGGAACCCCTGGGCCCCTGCCTGCAGTCGTCGCGATCATCGTGTCGGTTGGATAAGGGTTTTTGAGTATGTCGGTGGCAATCCCACTCGCAAAGGTTATCGAAAACCACGGCTTGAACTTAGCCAATTCGCTGACGGAGCTAACGATCGGCAGGATGAGGAAGAAGGTGAAGAAGGTCAGTATGAGCGAGTAAACTGAACTTCGCATCACCGCACTGAACAGGTAGGCGACAGCGAGGATGGCGAGCAGATACACGAGCGAGTAGGCGAACGATAAGCCTGTATTTGCCGGAACGCTTCCGTCGATCACCTGGACCGATACGACCGCGATCAGGTAGTAAAGCGCGATAGCGCCCACCGAAACAAGCGCGCTCGCGATGAACTTTCCGAGAAAGATCGTTGTCTTGCGGATGGGATTAGGAAAGAGAAAGTAGCCCGTTTTCGATTCAAATTCTGACACGATGGCATCCGCACCGAAGAACGTTGCGCTTAATATGGACAGTACGCTCAGGAACCGAAGCATATTCGTGACGAACTCTGTCGGGTCCTTGGAGTAATGAGAACCGATGGCGGGAGGGACGACGAGAAAGATGGCGCTGACGATGACGGTAAGGAGGACGATGGCGAGCAACCGTCGCCCGCGGAGGTATTTTAAAAGCTCGTAGCGCGTTACTATCCCAATTTGGCGAATGTTATTCGGTCGCATTGCTAGTAATCCCCCTCGGAAACGAGATGCAAGTACACGTCTTCGATGGCAGCGTGCTGAGGCGTATAGGAAACGACGTTGACGCCTGAATTGAGAATCCCTCGCAGTACTTTGGATTGCTCTTTCGCACCACCGGAGAGGCTCATGATGAGTTTGTTGTTCTCTGTGCGTTTCACGGACGTAACACTCTTTAACGCTTTTATGACTTTAAACTCCGGCGGGGTAACCGGCTCCAGCGTGTGAACAGTCAGCGTTATCTCCTGTCCCGCAGAGAGGTTCTCGAGTGAATCGTACTTCAAGAGGATGCCCCGATCAATGATCGCCACTTTGTCGCATACCTCCTGCACTTCGGTCAAGAGGTGTGAACTCATTAAAATGGTGATGTCTGTTTTTTTGAGCTCTTTAATGATACCACGCACCTCGACCATACCCCGCGGGTCGAGGCCTGATGTAGGCTCGTCAAGGATCAAAATGGATGGATCGTGCAGAAGCGCTTGCGCTATCGCCAGTCGTTGCTTCATGCCTTTAGAGAACTGGCCCGTGCGCTTGTCGGTGACTTCAAGGAGCTTGAGCTGTTCTAAAACGGCGTGTGAGCGCCTAGCAATCGCATCGCTGCTCATCCCCCGGATCTTCCCGACGTATGAAAGGCATTCTTTTGGCGTCAGCTGTGGATAGAACTCAGGCGTCTCAACGACCGCGCCAACGCCTTCGAGAGCAGCTTCGGGATGGCGGATGACATCAATGCCGTTAAGGTAGGCGTTGCCGCTCGTCGCTCTCAGAAGGTCGGTCAGGATCTTGATTGTAGTCGTCTTGCCGGCACCATTCGGACCGAGGTACCCGACGCACAGACCAGACGTAACCGTTAGGGTAAGGTCGTTGAGGGCGACCTGCCCCCCGTAATTCTTAGACAGGTGCTCAATGACGATAGGGTCTTCCATCTTATTCATGGTAGTCACTCACCTGTCGCTGGTCTTCGGAAAGGCTCTCTTCATTTTCGGCTGCCTCCAAGATTTCATCCAGTTCCGCGCCAAACATTCTTGAACCATTTGTGAGACCATTTTTGAAATGACCTCAGACTTTGTGAAAATAATGGCCCAGGTGTCCCTTTTCTCAAGTGCCACCACGAGAAGCTGGTCTCCTGTGTTAATACTAAAGCGCTTGCGCAATACAGCAGGAATAACCACTTGGCCTTTCTCGCTGAGGCGGCGGCACCGTAAAATTTTACTTTGTCAAACGGTGCAGGACCATGCATTGCTAACTCCTCCTACTTATCCAACTTTTCTTCTAAATCTAATTTGTGCTACAAAGTTTACATGTATTATCTATTTGTTGGAGGTTGTTGAGTTGTTGAGTACAAGACACAGCCCTTATGGCGGTGACGACACTCCTCAACTTACTGCCGGTCCACGTACCCCTGACAGCAGCTTACCGCGGCGGGTCGGCGCGCTGTTTTTTGAAATCATACACGTTCTCAGGCAGCGGATGTTAGTAAAACGGGGCCCGACAGAAAAAGAAATTTTTTTTACTGAAATAGGTGCTCGTGATGTCGTTGGCGACACAGCAGATGGAGCGGTTCGCCCAGAGGAATGATTATCGGATAGGGTGGGTACCTTCCCGGAACGACGAATACGGTGTGCTAGTGTTTTTTAACATTCAATGGGGGGCGATCGTCCTCTTCCAGTGGACCAGATACGAATCGATGCAACAACAAATCGATACGGTTTTCGAAGTAGCGCAGCGCTATGATGCGGTGTGAGGGTGGAGGTGGGGACTGACGAGGCGATATTAAAAACGCTGGAGCGCAGTGGGGCATACGTCAGGCGTATTGACATGTCACAACAACTGTCGACGGCATATGAAAATTTCTCTCTCCTAATCAGCTATAAAGAACTCGGTGAGCGCGCGAAAAAACGTTTATGGCATGCCTGCGCACAGATAGGCATAATGTGGAACAAGCTCCTCTTTGTGGCAGCACATGAAGTGGGGAACTATCATTTCTATCCGCTTTATAGACAGCTCGTGCGCAATCAGTGGCGGCCCTACGCAGAACTGAAGGCAGAGCAGGAGAAGGCCCTTCGAAATATGGTACGCTTTGCGTACGAAAACGTCCCTTATTATCACACCGCATTTCGGGAGCGCAACGTTCAGCCTGATGACATCCGCGTCATTGAGGATCTCGAAAAGCTTCCCATCATCACGAAGCAAATCATCAGAGAGCACCGGGAGGAATTCAGACCACGCAACCTGGACCGAATGAAGTACTCGGAAATTGCGACTGGGGGTACAAGTGGCACACCGTTCACCTATCGACTCGGACGCTATGATCGCTTCGTCGGCGCCGCGCTCGCGTACCGCGGATGGGGGTATGCGGCCTATCAGTTAGGCGATCGGGTGATAATGCTCGCTGGCGCATCGCTCGGCGTCGGAAAAAAGTCTCATGCTGCGCGCTTGGAAGAGACGTTTCGAAATATCAAGAAGCTCTCATCATTTGACATGAGCGATGCAGCCCTCCAGACCTATGCCGATACCGTTAATTCATTCAAGCCGAAATTCTTGCGCGGGTATCCGTCAGCACTCCACGTTTTTGCGCAGTGGATTGAAGCAAACGGCATCGACATCCACTCTCCGAAAGCGGCGTATACAACGTCAGAGAAACTGTTCCCGCGCATGCGTCGCACGATCGAAAGCGTCTTTGGATGCGACGTGTACGATCAGTATGGTCTCAACGATGGGGGTCTTAGCTCCTACGAATGCGAAGAACACAGCGGCCTGCACGTCGATACCGAACGCGGCGTCATGGAGGTCATCGACGAAAACGGCCATCAAATTGACAATGGCGAGGGTCACCTACTTGCGACCACCCTCCACAACTACGCGATGCCGTTTATCCGATACGAAACGGAAGATATTGGCGCGTTGACGGCTGACAGCTGTCGATGCGGACGTGGGTATCGGCTCCTTAGTGAACTCGTTGGAAAGAGCGTTGACGTGCTTATCACCCCTGAAGGAACGCACGTACACGGCTGGTTTTTCGCGCTACTGCTCGAGCACGCAAAGGGAGTTCGGGAGTATCAGGTTGTGCAAGAGACGATCGATACCGTAATGATACGAATCGTGCCGGACGATGGATTTGACAGTCATGAGATGGACTCAATCAGGAATCACGTGCGCGAAATAAGCGCCGGGTGGAACGTGGAGTTCACACTGGTCGACAGCATCGACCGGACGCAGGCCGGGAAGTACAAATACATCGTCAACCGCGTCAGTAGCTAGCCAGTTTGCCCCGTGCTGCCCTACCGATGACTCACTTTTTTGTGTTTGGCCGTGTCGTACCAAACCGTCCATTGGGAACAACGTCGTATCAACCATTTATTCACGCGCTTGGACTCTACCCTTTAACGTCCACAATGGATGCCGGCCACACGGCGATCCTGGCGGTCCGTTCGTCACGGATAGTAGGCGCTCACCGTGTTGGACGCATATACCTTATCATAGCTGTCCAACGTGCGATAAACGCGTGAGTCCTTGTCATAGTATTCCAAAGCGCCGCTCCAGCTAGGCGAGTGAACGTATACTCCATCGGCGTCGGGGTACAGCTTCAACGGCCGTTTGTTAAGCTCACCCTGTCGAATGAGAATAAGGTCATTGCTACTGCTATTGTTTACGACGAATGTCGCATTGAACGGGTCTATCTGCAGTATTTGAGCCGTCGCGTTATACGGTGAATACCCGAGGTAGCGCGTTGGGAGATAGTCTGACATCACAAACCCTGCCGCATAACTCGCGACGGTGTTGAAGCCTGCGTACTCGCTCTCTTCGAAGTAGTACGTGTAAAAATTGCGCTTCACGAGCGGATTGTCCGAGGCCATAAAGTCGTTCGAGACTGACGCTAAGACGAGTATGGAAAAAATGGCGATGACGATAATCTTCGACGCATTTCGACGGGATTTGTAATACAAAGCCGCAAGGCCTGTTGCTGCCGCTAACGTGACGAAAATAAACGCGTAGTCCTCCAATCGTTCGAGTTGGAGGTTTCGCGCGAGCTTGTTCACCAACAGCGCTGGACCAGGGAATGAAGCAAAAGCGAGCACGACGGCAACGAGACTGAAGATGGTGAGCAGACACCACTTCCGTGACTTCAAGAGGAAGAAGGCCCCAAGGAGCAGGAGGAAGAGCAAGGGGGAATACTGCACGTAATTTACCAGCTCATTGAGCGGCATGAGAATGGATTTCGTTAAGACGCCGGTCGGAGCCTCGCTCAAGATATTCCCTATGAGGTCTCCGATAAGTATGTGAGCGAAGGCGTACCAGTACACGAGGGTCATGGCAACGGCAATAACGAAGTACCGGGGTGAAAGAAACGAGCAATTGCGCTCTTTAAGGAGGAGCCTGTACACGAGGTAGATAAGCAACAGGATCCCAATTATGAAGATTATCGACACCGTGTGATACATTATGATGGCGCCCGTAACGACGAGAGCGAGCGCGAATATTCGTTCATCGTTCTTGTGGTCTAACAGCAACAGAATCAGGACGACCATAAACAGCGCAACGACGCTCCGCGATATAGAGCTCATGCCGAACCAGATGAACGAACTGTTAACGGTCAGGAATAGTGCCGCAAGCAGCGCGATGCGGTTGTTGTTGATGAGCCGGCGCGTCAACAAAAAAATACCCAGCGGGAGAAACGCGTAGATAATCCCGTTGAACAAAAACATGGCCTTCCAAACAGGAATGGTGAGGCCGGTCGCTTCATATGCATAACTCGTCAGTATGTGCCATAATGGGAACGCTTCATAAACGGTAAACGCATCCGTGACGTGGTGCCCCGTGAGAATGGTCTGGACGTAATAGATGTGCACGAGCACGTCAGTGCGGCCGACGAAGTAAAAATACTTGAGACTGACGCCCCAGAGGAGACTGATGCCCAGTATCGTAATCTGAAGCAACATTAAGCTCCTTCTCGCTCGGGAAGAAACGTCGAACGCGACAATCTCCACAAGAAGGACCGTGGCAGCCGCCGTAATCAGGAGGAAGTAGCCAGTAGGTCGAACGTCATAGAGCACCAGCGTGAGGAGTGAGGCTGCAAAGAGTGCCGCGAATCCAATGACGAGCAGGGTAAATGCCCTAGAAGACTGGGAAAAGCGCTCACGATAGGGGGCTCGCCTGTAAATCACGTAGATAATGGGCGCCAGCACCATCGGAATCGCGATGTAGAAACTCAGCAACACATAGTTATACATCTTTAAAAAGAGGGAAAGACCAGGTCCAAGAATCCCTGCGAGCGGTATGACGACCAGTGCGAGCTTAAGAAGCAGCTGTCGCGGGTCTGTCTTCAGCATCCTCAGCAGAGCCTTCAGCGTCTTCAGCGGATGCATCAGCATCCTCAGCAGAGTCGTCAGCATCCTCAGCAGAGTTTTCAGCACCCGCAGCGAAGGCCAGTGTAGTGCGACTTTCATGGTGAGGCGGCCACCCGCTTTCGTTATCAGACGCGCGATCGAACGGGAAGCACAATTTTGGATTCGTTTCGATCGTTATATGTTTTTTGCCGTGCGTCGCATCGAGCTATCAGAGAAAGAGCCCGCATTGCGCGAGGTCGACGTCTTTCGTGTGAAACGCGCTTTCCTGCGGACGGCTAAGTATCAAGGTAAGATCTGACGTACTCGAAACGTCTTATGAACCGTGTTCAGCCTTCAGACCACGTATGAGTGGGTCGCCGCGAAACGACGAGTGCGCGGCATAAGCGAATGTAGCTATAACCCAAATTAAAAAAAAAATACGCTTCAAAAACGAACGTTTTTTGCGTACCATTCAGCGATTTCTTCCCCGCTTGTTATCCACGCGCCTTTTTGAACACAGTATTCGAGGACGTTCTCGTAGCATTGTAACCAAGCCTTTCGTAAGGGGAAGTCGAACAAGAAGCTGTGCCAGAGGAGGGTGACAACCCCTGAGTGTCGCTCGACGACGTCGATAACCCTTTTTGCCATGGCAGTAGCGACTTTTTCAGATTTTGTGATCTCAAACAGCGCGCCGTCTTGAATAATAAGCGGTATCTCGAGAATGGGAATATACTCATTTCGGTTCAGATCGAACGGAACAAACGGGTGGCACATGCCATTTCTAAACCCTATAGCGTCGTTAAATCCAAACGTAATATCATACGTGAAGCCGGCGTCAGCCAGGTATCGCCACGTATCGGGGACCGCAAAGCGCAAGTAATGGTTCCGGTAGCCGACTATTTTTCTATTCCCTCCGAGCGCATTTTCAACCCGCGCTTTTTCACGTCGTATCTCATCCACGTCGTTGTAAGCGTAGTAACCACCGTGCAGCCCTACTTCCCAGCCTCTGTCGATGATCGTAGCGAGATCGTCCCGCACATCTTCGACGTCGTAGCGAAAACGCCGAATGTCTCGGGGCGTAGCGATGAAATAGAACGACGACTTGGCGCCGTATCGCTCCTCCAAATCCATGACCTTTTCAAAATTGCGGTACGGGCTAAACTCCTTACCTTTACGCTTCCACGACAGCGATTTCCAGAGGTTGCTCGCCTGAGCTCTCGACCCGTAGTAGGCTGCCGTTGCCCACGTGTGTTTCCACGGGGGGTAAAGCTCATCGATGTCGTGCGTCGTGCAAACAGCGAACTTCCTGTCCTCGCCGTAATCGAACGTTGCTCCGTGTTCAATGAGGTACGCAGAGACGGCCGGTTCAGGGCTGGCGCTCTTCGCTTCGCAAGTAATCACGGGCGCTTCGTAAGCAATCGCGGGCGCGCCGTGGCACGTGAAATCGCTGCCATATTCCTTGCGCGCGGTATACAAGTCCCACACGTGTGCGTCTTGTTTGAGCAATTCGCGTAGAGCTGTCATGTATAACGCCTAGCGGGTTCTTCGAAGGTTGTTCCTAAAGCGCTCTTGATGATAATGCTAAATGCTAAATTAGAGCTTTAAACGTCGGGAAGTCTCTCTTTGAGAAGCTGAATGAGTGTCTCTGGGTGCACCGGCTTCAGAATATAATCAGAGGCCCCGTAATTCATGGACTTTGCTGCGTTCTCTACCGTAGAGAAGCCGGTCACCATAATCTTGATCATAGTTGGCTGTATCGCCTGCAGCTTTTCTAAGAGCCGCGTACCGTCCATGTCGGGCAGCTTGATATCCAATAAGCCCAAATCATAATGCGCAGCCTTAGCTTTTCGAATTGCGTCGCCTGCGGTCTCTGCGCTGTCCACATCATAGCCTTCGTCTATCAGCAAGTCGCTGAGACTCTCACGAATCATTTGGTCGTCGTCGACCACCAGGATCTTCTTTTGCTCCGTACGTCACCGCCCCCTCTTTGTCAATGTTCTTTGAGCGCGTCATTGTTGCACGGCACGCTCTTTCGCACGGTTCGCCGCGCTGCAGAAAGGCGGTTCCACCAACAACATCGGCAATCCCCGCTTGCGCACTGGCTACGAAAGATACTGCCCTATCCTTGTTGGTAAAGCTGCCGGTTTTTCTTCCAGGGGTGTGACTCTTCTCCACAGGTGATGCGCAGCCATCGAAGGAGTAGTGGATACTCGGTGTATGACTGTCACGAGCCACATGCCTCGACAGCGTCGCTGGTCCATGGGCGAGGGTTGTTTTAAATAGGGAACAAGGGCGAGGGTTGTTTTAAATAGGGAACAAACCAACATAGTTTGGACGTTTAGAGCCGTGGTAGCAATTCTGGTCGTTGAAGATGAGGTGGGTATCGCAGCCGACCTCGCACGATTGATAAGACAAATGGGCCATACCGCTGATATTGCCCATTCAGGCGAAGATGCGCTACGTACAGCCGAAGTGGGAAACCCTGACCTCGTTATCATAGATATTGACCTTCATGGACAATTGAACGGACTTGAAACGGCAACCGTCCTAAAGGAGAAGTTCGCGCTGCCACTCATCTACGTAACCGCGCGCGACGATTCAGCGACGATGAACCGTGTCAAGGCCACCAGACCATTCGGCTTCATCTTCAAGCCATTCAAGGAGGCCGAGGTCTACAGCGCCGTTGAGACAGCACTGTACCTGCACGGGACTGAGCAAGAACTAAGACGGCGCACCGAACGTTTCGAGGAACTCCTAGAAGAAAAGAGCATACTACGTGGTGAGGCAGAGCGCTTGGCTGCTATTGAAGAGACCGCTACGCTCGTGGGACACGACCTTCGCAATCCGCTGCAAGTGCTTATCAACACGACCTTCAGCGTTAAAAAGATGTTCAGCGCGATCCCTTCGCCCTTTGTGAGCGACGAGCACAAGCAAAAGGCTTTGGATTTTTGTGCGGCGTTTAACAAGCAGGTCTTTTATATAGACAAGATCATATCCAATTTGCAGGATTACGCGCAAGAACTGCGCCCCGTTAAACGAAGCATTCTCGTTCACGATTTGATTTCTGATGCGCTTTCCAGAGTTATTATTCCCGAAAATGTCACCATCTGCATAGACGTAGATCGCGACACCGAAAGGCTTAGCGGAGATCCGTTGCTCTTATCGCGCGTTTTAGCAAACCTGATTCAAAACGCTGCACAAGCGATGCCACGTGGTGGACATGTGATAATTACTGCCAGAAAATTGGCAGGAAAGCTCTCGATAAGCATCACAGACCAAGGACCAGGCATACCGGAAGAGGATCTCAAATCTATATTTTTACCACTTAAAACGAACAAAGCGCAAGGAATGGGGTTTGGATTAGCCGTTTGTGAAAAAACCGTCAAGGAGCACGGCGGAAGCGTTGAAGTGGACAGCACCGTCGGCGAGGGGTCCACTTTTACCGTGCTTCTCCCCTTAGATATCGAATGAACAAGGCACATGGACAAAAAGAGCATATTGGTCGTGGATGACGATTATGTCATCTTGTTGAGCTTCTCTGAGATCTTGAAGAAGCACGGCTTTCACGTGAAAACGGCTGCTACGGGGGGAGAAGCGCTTAAGATACTAGAACTAGAGACTGAAAGCATTGACCTGATTCTCTTGGATATTCGGCTGCCAGACATAGAAGGGACAAAACTACTCGTGAAGATTCAAGAGATCAACCCAGAGATACCAACGATTATGGTGACAGGCTCTGCGACACTTGAAAATGCTACAGAAGCGCTCAACTTTGGTGCAGACGATTTTTTAATGAAGCCAGTAAGCCCTATAGACCTCGTAGACGTGGTGCGCCAAACGCTCGACAGATGATTACGCGATCGGCTCCCGCGCCGCTTTGGGGGGCGTTCACCGTGTCCGTAAGTCATCCGAACCTCGGGTTCTTTGTTGTGCATAGCGTATGCTGCACGTGCGTCAAGCAGTTTCAGTTTGTGACGGCTTTCAGCCGTTGCACTGGTGTGCAGGGTGCGTGAGCTCGAAATGTCACTCAGCGCACAATGGGATGATCATTCTTGTCTCCCCTTCCTATGCCCTTGTAGATGAATCCGGATTGAATGAAACGATCAGGATCGATGATGTTTCTTCCGTCTACGACGACCGGATGAGGATGTCCCGTCTCGTTTTTGACCTCTGTAGCGTCCAATGAACGGTATGCGTTGTGCGCGGTGAAGATTGCTATCGCATCAGCGCCGCGAATGACTTCTTTAAAATCGTGAGAAAGGTTGATTGACGCATCAGCACGAACATATGGATCATGCACCATGACACGTGCGCCCGATTTGACGAGAAGGTCACGAAAAGCTCCTGAAGGCGGATTTCTCGCATCATCCGAGTTTTGAATAAATGCCCAGCCCAACACGGCAATGCGTGCATCATGCAGCGTTTTTTTTGCCCGAGCAAGGCCAGCAACGGTGAGGTTATACATATGCGTGGGCATGAAATCATTAACCGCCCGCGCCACGACGAAAAGCGAGTTGTCGATGAGCGGATAGTCTAACGCTCGTTTGGAGATAGCAGCTCCTCGAACCAAATGATAGGTGTCTTTGGTAAGACAGTGCCCCCCTACCCCCGCCCCCGGATACAAGATCGCCCGAGTAATCCCCTCTCCTTCTAATGAGGCGATGCCCGAGCGCACTGCATACACGTTCACACCAATAGCCTCGCAGTACAACGCAAGCTCATTTGCAGCGGCAATTTGAAGGTCTCTGAACGCATTCTCCGCAGTTTTAGTGACTTCTGCCTCTGTGGCGGTCATCTCAACAATCGCGCCCGTTGTTAACAACGGCTTATAGAGCTCGACGGCTCGTTGTGTGCTTGCAGCATCTATACCGCCTACGATTCGATCGTACTCCTGCAGATTCTGGATCAGTCGCCCCACCATCACACGCTCAGGCGCGTGCGCCAGGGCGAAATCTTCACCAGCTGCCATGCCTGAAGCTCTTTCTAAGACCTGACGAGCCAATCCCAATGTCGTACCGGGAGTGACCGTCGATTCTAGTGAGACCAGCGTCCCTTCGGTCATATGCGTGCCGATCTCATGAAGGCCAGCAACGAGCGGTTCAAAATCGGGCTCGAGACGCTTTGCGTTAGCGAAGGGCGTTTGGATCGTTACCGTTACAGCATCACAAGAAGCGATCTTCGAATAATCAGCCGTGCACCTGAACTTCTTTGCCTCCGTTACTTTGCTGATTAAGGCGTTCAAACCCGGTTCTTCACCTTTAAGCGGATTCTCGCCTCGATTCAGCATGTCAATTTTGTAGCCCGACTTACGTGAATTGCGCTGAAATCCCCATACAAACTCGAACGCATTTGCGTCAGCAAACAGCGTCGCTGAGGGGATGCCAACGTAGCCCATCCCAACGACTCCAATCGATCGTATAGGACCTCGTTTCAGGAGCACGCGCCGTAGTCTCTTTCCCATATATGATCACTGCTGCTGTGCTAGTATGCTAATCGAGCATTTTTTTCTATATAAGCGTTCCGCGAAACTACGGAACGAATGACAGCCCCCTAGCTAGGATGCTTGTTATCTCGTTTTGAAGCGCATGAAATCGCCTCCAATGCTCACTGACAGCGACGGAACGCCGGCCTCGCTAGCCTGCAATCGCGATCGCAGTCGCGGCGTCACTGTGCCAGAACCTGCAGTACACTTAAGAACTAGAACCGAAGAAACTTACCGTTACAGATAGTTCCGAGAACGGCGGAAGACGGACTGAAATGAAGGACAACCCTCGTCGACCCTCTCGAAGCGTCAAACCAACTGCTCACAAGACCGCGATCTCGAACGGGCGCGGAGAGTCTGAGCTGAGCGATGCGTCTGCGCGAAATACGCAAGAAGATGTGCTTCAGTTGATAGACGCCCTGACGCATCATCATGACTGGGAGATGCGGATGAAGGCTGCCGAAAGACTGGCCACGATCTTTGACCCTGCTACGATCCCCCCGCTCATCCAGGCGCTGGGAGACCGCGATAATTTTGTTAGATGGACTGCCGTACGAGGCTTGAAGGAGAAGGGTGGCTCCGCAACGAAGGGGCTCATCCAAGCGCTAAATGAGGACGACATAGCCATTCGAATAGGCGCGGCGTACGTGCTGGGGTCCATTCCGGACAACGTCGCCACGCTCGCTCTGACTGGCGCACTTGCAGATGAGGAGGTCGATGTGCGCGTGAGGGCTGCCGAAGCGTTGGGAAAGATCGGAGATACTGACGCAGTTTCAGCACTCATCTGCGCTCTAGAGGATAGCAGCAAGATTGTGAGGGAGCGGGCGTTTTTGGCGCTTGTACACATCGGGCAACCTGCAATAAAACCGCTTGTGAAAACGTTGGAATCCCGGGGCGAAGCACTGGTCGCACGATGGATGGCCTCCCGGACGCTCGTCTCCATAGGTGAACCAGCAGTTGATGAACTGATTATCGCTTTGGATCATCCTGCGTGGGATGTGCGATTGAGAACGGCCGAAACACTCGGACAAATTGGAGATCGGCGAGCAGTAAAGCCCTTAACAAGGCTGTTAGACGATCAAGTAGCGTACGTGCGTGAGCGCGCGGCCGAAACACTCGGACAAATTGGAGATCCACGAGCAGTGAAGCCGCTGGCGAACTTACTAGACGATCCTGACGCCCACGTTCGAATGCAATCAAAGGACGCGATTGCCAATATAGGACGACCGGCAATCAGGACCCTCACATTAGAGCTTAAGCGTGATAATCGTCTCGCCCGCGGAAATGCGGTTGCTGCTCTTGGGCAAATCGCGGATCCACAGGTGGTACGGCCGCTGGTTAGCTTGCTCGGCGACCTCGATCGGTTTGTACAGAATATGGCGGTTGTCGCGCTTGTGGGACTTGGTGAGATGAGCACGGAGCAACTCAAAGCTGCCCTTCGCAACAAAAACCTATACGTCCAGCAGAATGCCACGAAGGCTTTGGGTATGATAGGTGACGTGAGGGCTGTTGAATACCTCATACCGAAGCTAACGGACCAGGAACCTTCAATTCGCGCTGCAGCCGCTGAAGCACTGGGGAACCTCGGAGGTTCAAGAGCGTTTGCCGCATTATCTGTTTCATTAACCGACGAGAATACGTTTGTTCGGGCAGTCACACAGGACGCATTACAGAAGCTCGAACCACACAGTTAGACACATCGGGCAGTCGACGCCCCACACGTCTTAGTCGTTAACCACGTCCATCCTGTCTCCTATAATCCTAAGCCCGATTCCTGGGCTCTAAAGCTCTAAAGCTCTAAAGCAGACAAGGGCTATTGCTCCGGACGTCTCGCGCATCATGCCTGATTTGCGAAAAGCCGCCACGACTTTCACGGCTTGCGTTTCTTGCGAAAAAGCAGCAAGAACGACATACTTATTGTCCTTCAGCAATGGCGCACGTGAAAGTGCGAGCGATTCTCGATGGTCACGTGACAGTCACATTCAGCGTGAAGCTTAATTCCGTCAGTTCAGCGTTGTTCGTTCCTGGCCAACCACCCTAATAATCCGCGTTTCACGCTGCCGTTTTTTTACACTAATAGGCCATTTTTCGTGCACTGCTGGCTTAAGCTCCATCCTTCCTATTTGTAGCTAACGCCTCACGCAATTCTGTCAGTGGGAGCTCGTTTTCTGGTAATCTCGAGCTGCGTGTGATAGCTACTACTACAAGGATGATGGTGAGCACCGTTTGAACAGCGAGATAGGGGGCGAGACTGATTCCAAAGGCCGTGAAGTTCAGCACGAAGCCAATAAGGGGCACAATTATTATGCTCAAAGTCACGGCGAGCAAGATTCGAGGCGCGTACGCAAGATCAGACCGACTCGGCAGCACTGCAGCAATGAATGAATACCCAGGGACAAAGAAGATGAACGCTAGCACGCAAACGGGCCTGAGTATGCTGGTCCTGACAATAGGCAAAAAAATGGAGAGTAGTGCAACAAGTGAAATCACTAACATCGCGCTCAAATCAGCAGGAAAGCGCACCTTAGTGGGTTTTGGGGTCGCAGCTGAATAATCCTCCATCATAACGCCTCGCGTAACCGGATGTATCTAATCTGCGCCGTGATTGTGCGGTCAGCCAACGGGCATTGTCTCGATCGTCCCGGGGTGTTGCATGCCTTTTTCGTTGTGTAGACTATCTCTAGAGCTCTAGAACACATATAACTTGCGCAGTTGGATCAAAAGGAGCCGAAGGGCCCTGTGGTGTGAACGGGCAAGTCAAGCGCTATTACTGCGCCCGTATCCAACGATGGTATGGCGTTCACTGCCTAACGAGGCGCTCATAGGGCAGGCGAGATCGCAGCCATGCGGTGCACTAGTTGCATTGAAGCGCTGCTGTCAGACCCCGTTGCTCACGTAGAGGGTTGAAAAGAGCGAAAGACGGAAAAGGTTATGTCTCAGCAGTGCGTACGAGAAGCAGTCGCTTGGGGCCCCTCGCGGACTCCGTTCTGGCAGCGGTAGAAGGTTAGCTAATAATATGGGGAAACAGATCCCGCTCGTTCGTCCGATGATTGCCGAGGAGGAGGTCGAAGCGGCATCTAGGGTGCTTCGATCACGAATGCTCGCGCAAGGGGCGATCGCTGCAGACTTTGAACGCAAGTTCGCTCACTACCTCGGTGTGAATGAGGCAATAACGATCTCTAACGGCACCGCTGCACTTGACGTCGCCTTAAAATCTGTCGGCATCAAAGAGGGCGACGAAGTAATCACGACGGCGTTTAGCTTCATCGCTTCGGCTAACGCTGTACTCTATCAGGGTGCGAAACCAGTCTTTGCAGATATTCAGCGAGACACGTTCAACGTTGATCCCCAAGACATCCAGGCCAAGATTACGAATAAAACAAAGGCAGTGCTGGCCGTACATTTGTTTGGGCAGCCTTTTGACGTTGCGGCAGTTCGAGAGATTTGTGAGGACCACGATCTGTTGCTGATAGAAGATTGCGCGCAGGCGCACGGAGCAGAATACGAAGGACGAAAAGTCGGCAGCTTTGGCATTGGGTGTTTTTCGTTCTACGCGACAAAGAACATGACAACCGGTGAAGGCGGCATGGTGACGACGAGCGACGCTGCTGTCGCGCGTGTGGCGCGACTCCTTCGAGATCACGGACAAGCTGCCAAGTATGTTCACACCATTCTCGGATACAACTTCCGAATGAGCGACGTTGAGGCTGCCGTGGGAATTGCTCAGCTCGAAAAGTTAGATGCGATGAATGCCAAAAGGATAAGCAATGCGCACTATTTGAACCGATGTCTCACCCTCGGAGGGGCGACGTTGCCGCGCGAAGCACACGGAACAACGCACGTGTATCATCAATACGTTGTTATGCTCTCACTAGAAGTGACTGATCGCACCCGGTTTGCAGCGTACTTGCAGGATCACGGGATCGGTTGTGCTATCCACTACCCATTCCCCATCTATCAGCAGCCCCTCTACCAAAGCTTGGGCTACTCACCAGAACTCGCTGCGTGCCCGGTCGCCGAAGAGGTAGCGCAGTCCGTGTTAAGCCTGCCCGTGCACCCGGCGCTCACACATGACGATCTTGTATATATTGTGCAGACTATAAACGACTTTGAAGGTGGACTATGAAAGTTGGGGTTATTGGAATCGGCTCGATGGGAAAGAACCATCTGCGGGCGTACTCCGAAATACGCGGCGTAAAAGAGATTTACGCATTTGACGTAAACGAAAAAGCGACTCAGGGAATAGTAGATCCAGAAGTCATCGTGAAACCTTCGCTTAAGGCGCTTCTTGACAACGTCGACGCAGTGAGCATATGCGTCCCAACGGCATATCATTATAAAGTTGCCGAGCGTGCCGTCGAGGCGGGGGTGCACGCTCTCATTGAAAAACCAATGACGCTCACGGCGAATGAGGGGGCACAGCTCGTCGCGCGCCTTCTCCACGCCGATGTTGTCGTCGGCGTCGGGTTTGTAGAGCGATTCAACCCCATCGTTGACGAAATTATGCATATATGCCGTGACCCGCATTTCATTGAATTCAGGCGGCATAATCCCACGTCCTCGAGAGTGACGGATAGCACGGTCATACAGGATCTCATGATACACGATATCGATATTCTCTTTAACGTGCTTTTAAAAGAGCAGGCGTATCGCCTGCACAGCGTCGGCGACGCTAATGTATGCAAAGCGCTCGTCACCACGAACGGGACGTACGCAGAGCTTTCTGCAAGTCGAAAGGCCTGCAAGAAGGTGAGGTCGATCTACATAGAGCTTGAGGACTGCACGATAGAAGGCGACTTCATGAGCCAAGAGGTCTATACGTACAGAAAAGGCGGGCGCTTTGGCCTCGAAGGTGGCAGATATTCGCAAGAAGCCATCATCGAGAAAGTGCTCGTCAATAAGATCGAGCCGTTGAAAGTAGAGCTAAGAACGTTCTTGGATTGCGCTCGCAATCGGACATCGTTCCCGGTGTCACCTCAAGACGCCTTACGCAGCCAGATGATTTGCGAAGACATCGGTCGTCAAATCGCGTGAAGTGTCTTTCTATGTCGTACTTCAAACACCCCACGGCGGTCGTTGAAAGCGATACGATTGGCGCTGACACCAAGATATGGCACTTCGTTCACGTGCGCGAGGGCGCCACGATTGGTCGTCGATGCGTTATCGGAAAAAGCGCGTACGTTGATGCCGACGTGACTATCGGCGATGACGTCAAAATACAGAACTTTGCCTCTATCTACAGAGGCGTTACTTTAGAGGATGGCGTTTTCATAGGTCCTGCAGTGGTATTCACGAATGATATGAGGCCGCGAGCTGCCCTCTGGGATGATGCGCGATTGATACGGACCACCGTCAGGACGGGAGCGAGCATTGGAGCAAACGCGACCATTCTCTGCGGAGTGGTTATCGGGGAGTACGCGATGATCGGCGCGGGCAGCGTCGTAACGCGAGCGCTCCCTGCGTTCAGCTTGGCCTATGGGAATCCTGCTCGAACGCACGGGTACGTCTGTTATTGCGGTGAAAAGCTCAGACAAATATTCGCTGAAAACGAGCGCTCAGTCACCTATACGTGTCCCTGTGGGCGGACGGTTGATATAGCAAAAAAATAGCATACCGAAGATTGTAGACAGCGATGGACACATACCTTCTTACCCTACTCGCAACGCGTCAATGAGCATTACGCGACCGCTTTTCGTTCGGTCGCTACTCCATAAAAAAAATAGCCTGAACTTACCTTAAGTTACTTCACAACCGTGACTTTCACAGTTGTGCTCGTTGCTGATAAGTATGTCGCGCTGCCACTGTAGACACAGCGGTACTGGTAGACCCCTGTACTCGGGCTCTTCAGCGTCACGCTGTAAAGTCCATTTGCATCTGTCGTGGCGCTCGTGACTTTCGTCCAGCCGCCATTGCTGTACTTTTGCACTGTGATAGTCTGACCGGCGAGTAGCTTTGCGGCAGACTTGAGCGTTCCTTTGATCTGAAACGCGCTGTTCACCTTCACCTTGCTTGGTGATACCGTGCATGTCAGAGAAGAGGGACTTTTCGACGGCGGAGTGACCGCTGGTGCGGACCCGAGCTTTACCAGATATAAGTCGCCGCTTCCGGCGCCGCACGAGTGGGTTTCGCCGGCTATGATGTAGCCTCCTTCTGAGGTCTGCTTTATGCTGTAGGCAATGTCACATTTGGCACCGCCCATAGTCACATTCCACAGTTCTGACCCAGCAGAGTCGGTCTTTATGATGTACATCTGCTCGAAGTCGGCAGCGCCCGTATCACCCGCGATTACATACCCTCCGTCACTTGTTTGTCTGCCCGAAAACCCGTGTTCGGCACTCGGACCGCCAAACGTCTTGTCCCACGCCTCGTTACCCTGAGCGTCCGTTTTAACGATGTAGACATCTTTATCGCCGGCTCCGAAGGACCACGTCCAACCCGTTATGAAGAAGCCTCCATCTGAAGTTTCAAAGACGTCTTGGCCATAATCACTCTTCGCCCCACCGTATGTCTTGAAGAAGACTTGTTTTCCTTGGGCATCAGTCTTGATCAGTACGACATCTCTATCACCGGCTCCCGTAGACGCAACGGCTCCCGTGAGCACTAATCCGCCGTCGCGGGATTGAACAATGCCGTACCCGTAGTCGGAGTCGCTTCCCCCGAACGTCTTGTTCCACAGCATCGTTCCTGCGGAGTTAGTCTTTATTAACCATACAGCACGGTCGGCGGTCCCGGCAGAGTACGTCCACCCACAGACGGCGTACCCTCCGTCGGTCGTCTGTACGACGCCCATCGCACGATCCTGTTTTGATCCACCAAATGCTTGGCTCCACTGTTTGTTGCCGTTCGCGTCGATTTTGAGCAACAGTACGTCGTCTCCGCGGCCGTAAGAAGTAGTCCATCCTGTGATAACAAACCCGCCATCGCTCGTCGGTTTGATAGTCACGCCGTAATCGTCTCCGCTGCCACCTATCGTTTTTTCCCACACCTTATTGCCCATCGTGTCAGTCTTCACGACATACACTTGTCTGCTGTAGTCGCTCGTAAAGGACCCCGTGTATCCAACTGCGACATATCCACCGTTTACTTGGAGAACGTCCCAGCCTTCATCACTTGCTGCGCCGCCAAATGTCTTGTTAAAGGTGACCGTTGGAGCAGCTTTTGGGGCGGTCGCTGCCATAACCACGAGGGGTGTGACTGAGACACCGACAATAGCGAGTATTACTAAACAAGCCAAAGTGGCGCGCCGGTTTTTGGTAAGCAGAGATTGAAGTGACATAATAACTAGATAATAACTAGGTAATACGTTGGCGCGTACTATATAAATAAGGCGGGCTGCAAAAAAGCCATATATAAACTTTCAACCATCCTACTAACTATATAAGGTTTGTTAGATAATTTAATATTCGGCTATTTTACAAATATATAAACTTATTGCGTGAAGATATGCTCGAATTGAACTGCGCTTGTTGCCCATTTACAGGGCTGAATGGGGCACCACATGACGTTCAAAGGCCAGAAGAGTTACGAAGATCGCTGCTTAGGGCGACACGAATCTTTGCTGGTTAGAAACGCGAGATTACTCGCGGTCACTTGGCAACTGCTGCACTTGTTACGTTCAACCAAAGGTGATTGGTTAAGTAAGGCGTCCCTAAGACTTCGTTCTTATACAAAAGGAAATCCACCCGCAACTTAGCAGCATCGATGGCCGGCCGAAATGTGACGTTACGTTCTGCGGTTTGTGAATCGGTCAAAGCAATTCGTTCTCTGTAAAACGGAATAGTTTGATTATCGCTGCTGTATCTCGCATACAGCGTATAATTCACATCTGTCTTTTCGTGATTGGTTATGACAACGTGGACTTGTACTCTATCGCCAGAGGTTACATTTCTTGGATAATCGTGCATCTTATTATCCGGGCCTAGGAGGTAAAACTCGGTAAAGTGGTCGCCGCTGCTTGACGTGGGGAGCACGCCTGAAAAGAGCAACGATAAGACCACGACAGACAGCAGCAATAACGCTAATACTGCAAGTTTTCCGCTACTGAAGCGTTGGTTCGCCGGCATGGGTGTGTCCTCATCTCACAACGTCGAGTCATTACGTATTCTTATACGGTCCGCCCTTCGAAGTCAATATCCTATCGCCACCCAAGGCGGGTCCTGAAAAGACTCGTTCTTATATCGGCCCGCTATTATTAAGTTCTTGGTCTAGCGAAGCAGCTGGACATGTGTTACGAAAAGTGACTCAGTAAGCGCGTGAAAAGGGATGAGAATGATTGCCTTCAAGTATTAGGGACTGGGGTTTGCACATAGTAAGATGTAAGGCAATTGGCACGCTGACAAGCTTCCTTCGCATCGCTTGGTGTAATCTAGTCTAGTCTAGTCGAATGCTCTTCGCGTTGCCTCGTACTATCTATTGCAGTCTCTCCAAAAAAGTCGAGTCACGCAGTCAAATCCAGTGCTGCCATTTTGCATATCCTACGGTTATCGCGGCGATGATCGCATAGGTTATGAACCACGCGTAACCAACGCCAACCACGTTAAAGCGTAATATGAAGAAATATGTGAGCCCTAAGAGCAGTACAAAACCGATGAGGTTCAACAACGCTATGCTCTCCACACGCATACGCACGTTCTGAATAGGAACGAAAATATAATAGATCGCAATGAAAAAGCTTGAAAGCGCTATAGGTCGCAAAATGTCAATTGCTTGGACGTAGCTCGGTCCAAAAAGCCCTAGCAATACCCCTCCAAACAGGTAAGCTATCACAACTGCAGGTACGAGCAACGCGAACGCTGCCATAAGCGCTTTTTTTGCATTGGCTCGCAGATTTTCCCCATGGCTCCCTTCGACGAAGAGTGAGGTACTTAGCGCGTCGGGTATTATGAATAACACGTTGGCAATCGAACTGACGATGTAGTAATACGCGGCATTTGCCGGCCCCACCATGGCGAGAATCATGATAGGGAGTATAAGGAGGGGACCTTTTCTGAACAGTTCTGCGATGTAGTTCCACCATGAGAACCGAAGCGATTTTTTTAAGAAATCCTTGTCGATTCTGAAATTTACTTTCGAGTACTTCGCGATGAGCGCAAATGACACGACGGCGGTAATGAAAAAGGATACCCCCCACGCGCCAAAGATGCCAAATGTACCCAGGATTGCCAGAGGGATCAATAGCGGAATGCGTGTCGCTAGTACAACATTTTGTAAGAAGAAAAGCTCAGATTTGCGCAGCGCTATGAATGCGTTTGATACGATAAACACCATTGACTGTATGCATGCTAACGCGATGAAAAAGATGCCAAAATTGAACCTGCCCAGAGACGATGACGCGAAGCCAACGTAGGGTGAGATGAGGATAAACAACAATCCGACAAGAAACGAGCCAATGACGGTGACGCCTAAGCACGTATTGAGCACTTTAGCTTTGTCCTCTAAGGGGAAGAAACGTATGAGGGCATTATCGAAACCCAACTTTGAAGCGAAATATACGAGGTTTAACGCGGAGATGAGCGCAGTTGCCACGCCCACCTCTTCGACAGAATAGGATCGCGCAGCTACAAGCCAAAAAAGAAAGCCCGCTCCAATGGAAAAAACACTTCCTAAGCTCAAAAAAGATGAACTACGATACACAGGGTCTCGAATGAGTTGAGGTAATTGCTTAACTAAGCGAGGAATCCGCGTAACCTGCGCCCATATGACGTTAGCGTAAAAAGATAGTTGAGACATCTCTTTAGTGTCACTTGAAATAGGGTAGCGTATTTCGGTTTCTATCCTTTTTCGGAGCTTAAATACGTATCTAATCTAAGAACAAAGAGCAACGAGTGTTGTTGTTTGAATGAGCCTCTCGTGCGCGTTCTATGTGCCTTGTAAGAAAAAAAACTAGCAATAGCACTTTCGCGGAGCGCTGCGCTAGCTCACCCGCGATGTTTATGATTCTTTTGAGCTCACGACTCACTGGTAACGGTTCTTGGAATAACAATCGTCGTCGCTATCTGCGTTTCTTAGCCGCGAAGCGGCAAGGCGACGCAGAACTCCGTACCTCGGCCGACGTCACTCGTAACGACAATCGTCCCGCCGTGAGCGTCAATTGTGGACTTAACGATGGCCAAGCCGAGTCCCACACCTCGAGATCTTGTGGTGAACAGCGGTTCGAAGAGTTTGCTTATGTTTTCCGGCGGTATGCCCATTCCCGTATCAGCTACCTGTATGGAGGCGCTCTGTCCGTTTTTCTTGGTCACGACGCTAAGGGTGCCGCCTTCCGGCATTGCTTGGCACGCGTTGCCAAATAGGTTTGTCAGCGCGCGCTGCATAAGGAACGGATCGACGTCGACATCCGGTAGGCTTGGATCAAGCTTCTTCTCGATTACGACATTATCCGGTACTGCCACAAGACGAAGGGCATCGTCGACGAGTTGTTCTACGCTAGTGTGCGTGATTTTCGGGCTCGGCGTTCGAGCAAAGTCGAGCAGATCGGTTACCATAGAGCTCATGTACGCGACTTGTTCGTCTAGACTGTCCAAACCCTTGCGGAGCTGCTGTGCGTTAGGGGCTGCACTAGGGGTGAGGTACCCCTCGAGGAGGTCGACCTCTTTTCTCTCGCGGTAAATAGTGTTGAGAATGGCCTGTAACGGGCTGCGAAGATCGTGTCCGACCATTGCCGCCATTTGCCCGATAGCCGCCAAGCGTTCCGCTCGCTTGAGTTCCGCCGTTTTTTCATCCACCAGTTCTTCCAGGTGCTCCGAGTATTGCGTAAGCTGCTCTTCAAGGTTCTTACGCTCTATGGCGTAGTACATAGCGCGTTCTAGGGTATCTGCAGTTACCGTGCCTTTCACGAGATAATCCTGGGCCCCCTCGTGCACCGCGCGCACCGCCAACTCCAGATCATCAAGACCCGTCAGCACGATGATCGGCACGTGCGGCGCCGCGGCACGCATTGTGGCGACGGTGGCGAAGCCCTGGCTGTCAGGAAGACCCAAATCCAGCAGCACAACGTCGACACTCCCTTGAGCGCACCGTTCCACGGCAGCACTGAGACGATCCACCGCGTCAACTGCGTGCTTTATTTTGGTTGACTTAGTCAGAATCCTCCGTATGAGGAGAGCATCACCAGGGTTATCCTCGACGAGGAGGACTTTTAGCGCTCGATCACGTTCGTACATTTTTTTCAGCGTGCCCGTTAAGGAAGTTTCACAACCGAGAACCAATACTCTTCCACAAGCCTCGCCACGTTCATGAATTCTTGCCAGTCAACGGGCTTAGTGATAAAGCTGTTAGCGTGTAATTTGTATGTCTCTTCAATATCACCTTCATCTTTGGACGTTGTCAATACGACGACCGGTATCGACGCAAGCTTTTCGTTGGATTTAATTTTTTCCAGCACCTCTTGACCGCTCACCCTTGGCATGTTGAGATCCAGCAGGATCAGATCTGGGCGCGGAGCCTGATCATATTCGACATCGTGCAAGAAAGCAAGCGCGTCTGCTCCGTCTTTTGCGACGTGCACGTTGTGGGGCACTTTGCCGGACTTGAGAGCACGCTTAGTCAGAGCTATGTCGGCCGGGTTATCCTCAACCAATAAGATTTCCATATGCTTCACGATTTTTTGGTCGCTAATAGCGGCTATCCCTCTATTTTTTGGAACGTAGACTAAAACGTCGAACCGCTTTTCGGCGCTGACTCGACCCACATGCGCCCACCGTGACGCTCAGCGATCTTTTTGACGTCGACAAGTCCATGCCCGTTTCCGGGAAATCCGCACGCGTATGCAGGCGCTGAAATATCGTGAAAATCCGTTTTACGCATTCCATGTCAATACCGATCCCGTTGCCTTGCACCGAAAACACCCAGCCGTCTTTCGCTTCCTCCACTCCTTCGTAAATTGCAGGGGTATCATCGCCCCTGAACTTCACTCAACGCTCGATCATGTGCGTACATTTTCAGCGTGCTTCGGAAGCTTCACGACGGTGAACCAATACTCTTCGATGAGCCTCACCACGTTGATGAATTGTTGCCAGTCAACGGGCTTGTTGATATAGCTGTTGGCGTGTAATTTGTACGTCTTTACAATATCCTCCTCAGCTTTTGACGTCGTCAATATGACGACCGGGATTGACGCAAGCTCCTCGTCGGATTTGATCTCTTCGAGCACTTCCCGCCCGCTCACCTTTGGCAGGTTGAGGTCCAGCAGGACCAGATCTGGGCGCGGAGCTTGCCCATATTCGCCCTCTTTGCGCAAGAAAGCAATTGCGTCTGTTCCGTCGTTTACCACGTGGAGGTTGTGCAGCACTTTGCCTGACCGAAGCGCTCTTTTGGTGAGCACTACGTCCCCTGGGTTATCCTCCACCAGCAGTATTTCCATATACATTGCACTATTTGGTTTGCTCATAACGCACTCTCCCCCCTGTTGTTGGGAGTGTAAAATAAAACGTCGAACCGCTTTCCAGCGCTGACTCGACCCATATACGTCCACCATGACGCTCAACGATCTTCTTGAC
>Ga0209777_10001983_pt1 | contig 27994 bp, 30 predicted proteins | sample FrelakmetHBP12HB_FD_187147 | JGI IMG/M metagenome (GOLD analysis project Ga0209777, IMG submission 187147) | Freshwater lake sediment microbial communities from the University of Notre Dame, USA, for methane emissions studies -HBP12 HB (SPAdes)... | ecosystem: Environmental > Aquatic >...
TGGGTGGTAACCGGTCCGGCGACAACCCAGGCAAGGATAAGAGTGGTCAGCCTTGCTTTGCCAAATGTTTTTGGCACCAGTGCCGCTAACTTTGGCATTACTGGACCATAATCATTTCTGGCAGAATGGGGAGTGTGCCACCCCTTGGCAGGTTTGGGTACAACGTAAATAAGTGGGGCCCCAAAGCACCCCACTTATTTTTAATCTTTCCAAATCGTTTACTGCCGCAGGTCATATGTGCGCTGAATGGGTGACGTTATGAGCAGCTGGCAGCCAGCCTTTTTCCTAAAACTCCCTAGTCTTTAGGTTTTGTGTCAGCGCCCTGCGGAGATTTCGTCTTCGTTGCTTTTTGCCTTCAGTACAGGGAATCTTGGCCGCTCGCATTGAAACTTTCGGCGCTTCAAGGTAGGGTCTAGATAGCTCTTTGTCTTCGGTAATATGCCTTGGCCTTCCCTGCTCCCCGGTGTCTTTCGGGCGTTTGAGTGCTTCGTGGCTACCGTAGTATGTTCTACGGTTGGAGAGGGCTCTTGCTGACTTCGTCGACTACTACAACTTCCGCCGGTACCACAAGGCGCTGGGAGATGTGGCACCCGCTGATGTCCTCTATGGCAGGAGAGAGCAGATCCTACAGCGCAGAAAGGAGGTTAAAGCCCAGACCATCCAGAACCGAAGACACTATAACCAGACCCTCAAAGAGCTGAAACACTCCTAGTGACCATACTCATGTGTTCGGTCTCAAAGTGTCCCATTATCGCTGATTGACAACACTCAAACTACCCAGTAGTAAAATAGTTGTAAAAAGCTTCTCATCGGCAGTACTGCGACAGTCGCCAGCACCGTTACTTGGTCCGAAAACAAAGAGGTTTGGAATTATCATTATTATTTCCCTCATCGCTATCCTGGCTCTCCACTTTGTTCAATTCATTTTGTATATGTACGCGGGCAATAATCCTTGCCAGTATACGAAGGCCGTCATTCTCCTGTTCCGGAATGACCGGCCGTATTTTCGCCCGTTTGTTTTTATATACAGGTTCCATTAATTCTATTATAACAAAGGGCATACTGCATTATGTTGTAAACATTATGCTTGACAAAAGCATATATAAACATTATAATACGCTACTACAGACAAATATCTGCAACAAACCTTGTCAAGAGGGAAAAGAGGGAAATGTCAAAAAAGATTAGCATTCAGGAAAAGAAGAAGTGGCTGGACATGTACGAGCAGGGCAAAACCGAGGTGCAGATAGCCAGGCAGATAGGTCGTGATCCACGAACGATTGCCAAGGGACTTGAAGAAGCGAGCAAGGAAAGGCGGTTAGCCAGTGCCGAGGCTGAGATGCTGCGTAATGCCCTTTTCAAACACCAGGATCAGCTTACCGGCATTCTTAAGAATATTGCGGCAATGCTGGTGATGCCGCCTTATAATCTTGAAATGCGTGAGGAGAGGGAAGGTATTTTGGCTCCGATACCGTTATCCGGCGATCATCTGAAACACGTCTCCAAAGAGCAAATGGTCCTAGAAATCCACGATGAGGATAAACTGGAGTGGGAGCTCCTTAAAGAGCATCTAAAACAGGATAAGCTCTGGGAATACATAAAACAATGGCGCAAGGCTATGCTGGACCACATCTGGGCCAGATGGCAATTCAAGCTGGCGGATAAGACCAAACTGGTAAAGGCAACTGGCCTGAAATTCAAAAAAGGTCAGGATGATGACTCGTATGAATATCTTCTACCGGAAGCTGTCGGTCTTTTATTCGAAGTTGCTATGAAGAAGACACTTGGTGTTTCCGACGAGACTGACCTTAAAAACGGAATAGTGGCTGATGATGACTTCGTGAGGCACAGGCAGGGTGGTACTAAGCTGGCAAGATGCAAGAACACCGAGGAATGCAGGAAAAAGATTATTTACGTCTATGATTCATTGCTCGTCTCAAGTGAGGCTTATAAAGTGAAGAGCACATATGAAGTATTGTCCAGTATTACAAGGGTGGCGAAGAGACAGATCGATGAAATCATGCTTTTAGGTATGATAACCGGTAAGTGTAGGGTTTGCCGCAGGCTAGGCAGGTAAATACTCTGAGAAGGGGTGATTACGAATGAATGTGGCTTTGTATGCCAGGGTATCCTCAGATACACAGGACGTTGATTTATCCATATCGGCACAGCTCAGGGCACTCAGAGAATTTGTTGCACGAAATGGTCACCTGGTAGTAGGTGAATTCGTTGATGAGGTGAAAACTGGCAGGACTACAGCCCGCCCGGCTTTCAGGGACATGATTTCCATTGCCCGACGTCCCAATAGACCCTTCGAACAGATACTTGTTTGGAAATACTCCCGCTTTGCCCGTAGCCGGAAGGACTCAATTCTCTATAAGGCGATGTTGAAAAAGGCTGGAGTCATGGTGATCTCGATTAACGAACCCTTTAATGACACGCCGACCGGCAGGCTGATGGAAGGCATCATCGAGAGCCTTGATGAGTTCTACTCGGATAATCTTGGTGAAGACGTAACCAGAGGCATGAGAGAAAGTGCGGAAAGGGGTTTCTATCTGTCCAGCAGAGCACCCTACGGCTTACGGAAAGTGAAAGTACGAGATGGGAATAAGGAACGCACCAAATTGGAGCCGGATTCTGACCAAGCAGGCATAGTGACTGCAATTTTTAACGGAATACTGGAGGGTAAGGGATTGACCGAGATAGCCTGCGAACTCAATAGCAGGGGCATTCCCGGTCCTAGAGGGAAGGGATGGGGCAAGACCGGCGTCTATGCCATATTAACCAATGAGATATATACTGGTGTCTTTGTCTGGGGCAGGAGCAGCAAACGAGGAAATGAGCCGGTGCGCACGGAGAATACCTGCCCTGCTATCGTTGACAATGAGACTTTCCGGAGGGTACAAAACCTGATGAGAGAAAGGGCACCACTAAAAGTGCATCCCAAAAGGGTTTCCAGTCCTTTCCTGCTCAGTGGTATAGCTTATTGTGGCTACTGCGGTAAAGCCTTGGTAGGCAAGTATGCTAAGAACGGCAAGTTCTCTTACTATGTCTGTGGAGCGCTTGATAAGAAGGGCAGAGGTGCATGTCAAGCCAAGTACATAAACACAGAGAAATTCCAGAGCCTGGTCATTGAACAGATAAGTAGTCGCATTTTAACTAAGGAAAATCTTATAAACCTGGTAAGAATGGTCAATGAAGAACTGGACTCTACAATGAATTCATATCAGGACGAACTCAATCTCATTTCCGATGCCATGGCGGATGTCAATCATCGTCTGGAACGGCTATACGATGCTATCGAAACAGGCAAGTTGAACCTTGATGACTTGGTGCTGAGGATCCGTGAACTGCGAAGCCGACAGGATCAGCTTCAAGCGAGGAGAACAGAGATTGAAAGCCATATGTCCGACAGGAAGGTCGAGTTAACCGATCTGGAAAACATAACCGGCTACGTTGATGATCTCCATGAGCTTCTGAAAGAGGGATCGTTAGCGGAAAGAAGGACATTTATACGAAGTTTCGTTAAGGAAGTCAGAGTGACTGGTAATGAAGCACTGTTGAGTTACTCTATGCCCATTCTCCCAGAAAAGTTGACTATCGAAAAAGAGGGAGTTCTACCTACCGTTCAGTATGGTGGGCCAATCAGAACTTTTCGGCAGCCATTATCGCCACCAGAGTGAGAGTCTCCGTCCGATGGCACATTAAGGCCGCAGGCTATCCTCACCGACTTCAGGTCTTCCGAAGGGTACACCTTTATCGCCAGCCTGACAATCACCTCCCGTTTTTCCTCGAAAGTAGCGCTCTCCAGATTCTTGGCCCTGAGCTTGATCAGCCTGTTCTTCAAGGCCTCCAGGTCGGCCTCACTCGTTTCCAGCGGGGCTATCCTCTTCTGGAGCTTCCGTATCTCCAGTTCCGCCTTGGCAATGACGCTCTCATGCTCGTTAATGCGTCGCTGAGCTTCCTCTATGGTGTACAAGTCACGTTCATAGCCATCTCTGATCTTGGTTATCTTGCCTCTGGTTTGGCTGATCTTCTGCTCGTGCAGCCTGATCATCTTGCTGGCATTCGTGTCCCCCGACTGCTTCGAGGATAGTTCACGTTCCAGCCAGGCGTCATCTTGCAGCAGGGCGCACATTGCATCCCAGACATAGTCGTCCCACCAGGTTGACGGCACGAACCGGGGGTAGGAGCAGGGTTGGTCCGCCCAGGGGCGGAAGTATCTGGAGCAGAAGTAGTAGGTGCGTTCCTCCTGTCGTTTGTACCGTCTGACGGCCATCGGCCGGCCGCACCTGGGGCAGAAGATGCGATTCCTCAGGAGGGCCTGTATCGCCTTCCCTTCCTTGCCTCTGCCCCTGCCCCTCTGAGAGACTACGGCATTGGCTTTCTGCCACAAGGTCTCACTGATCAGTTTTGGCACCTGGAAACGAACCCACTCCTTCTCTGGCTTGGGTCTGAGCAAAGTCCGCTGAATCCGGGCGGTAGGTTCTCCCAGAGGCCTATTTGGGTTCGGCACCTTGGCGTTGGCATTGTAGACGTGTTCCCCTACATAGCAGTGGCGATGGATAATGTGACTCACCCTGGCCATCGACCACTTTCCTCCCTCGGCGGCCTTGATGCCCATTTCGTTGAGTCTGGCCGCCACCCAGTAGAACGTCCTCTCCTCGCTGGCCACCCACTGGAAGGTTTGCACTACCACCCAGGCCGGGCTTTCCTCAACAGGTTCGCCATCCAGGCCGAGTTCGTTCACTTCCCACCACGCCCGCTTAATGTGGACCCTGCCGTCAGGGCCTATCTCGGCATCCCGGCAATAGCGATACCCGTAGGCCGCAGCAGAGGGGGGCACCATGCCCTTGAGGACCCTGCCAATATTGCCGGCTCTGACATTGTCTTGGTTCGTCTTCAGCCTCAGTCCTTGCGCCTGGGCCATGATGAGTCGGCTGGTCTGGCTGGCCCAGTCAGAACCGCTGGGCGCATCGCCAAAGACGATTCCCACGCCGTAGTAACTGCATTCCCGCTCAAAGATGCTCTGCTGACCGGCATTTGCGGTGAGGCGGCCTTGCAGGGGGATGAGCACGCCGCTGATCTTGCGCCCGGCTATTAGGTCTTTCCTGATGCGGAGCATATGCTTCCGGTCCAGGTACTCGCTGCTCTCGTGGTCTACAAAGATGTATTCTCTGGGCACCACCACGCCCTTGTCCTTCGCCAGGCGGGCACAGGTCAGCAGGTACTCAGGGATGCGGTTGTTCTTGGCCTGCTCTTCCCGGGACTGCCGGGCATAGGCGGCCCACCATATACGTTGGTTCAGGTCACAGCCCTCGGCACCGAAACCGGGATAGCCCGCGGCCCTGGCTGCCTCCATGATGTACTCATCCAACTGCTCCCGGCTGACGATCTCATTCTTGTTGTCCTGAGTCATCTTCGTCCTCCTCTCGGAACAGCCAGGAGGTAACTTCATCGACGGGTTGGCTCTGCTCACCCTCCTGTCCTTCAAACTCCAGACTCGTTCCGGATATAAGGTCCATGTCAGTGAAGAATCTGCCCAACGCCTGGGTCAGTGCTTTCCCCAGTTCCTTCTCATTCAGCTCGACCTCTCCAGCAGCATCGCCTTCGGCACCGGCACTGCTGCTGGTATCCCTATCCTCTTTCATGACATTCCTCCTTTGGTCCTGCATTCGGATGACCACTGCCTTCCATGATCTATTTCTCCTGATAGTGGTATTCCTGTCCAGCCCTTCGGTAAGCTCCCTTGATGTATGATTCGCCGCCATTGCGGCGGAGTATGCCCTCAGCCACCTTTCCCTGGCTCACGATAGCCTGCAGGGCATCATGGTCATCTGGCCCGTATATGGTCTTGTCCCCGTCCAGTTTCCTCTGAGCGAACAGGCCATCTGTGACGGCGATACCGAGCATAGCTTCAGCGAAGCTCATCTTGACCCTCCTTCTTATCTGCAGGTCTCCCAACCGGGCTGAAGGCCTCTAGCACTCCCCAGGGGCTCACCGAATAGCAGATTTGCCTCCCAACTATGCCCTCCTGGCTGACCAGATACCCTGGAGCTATGACACCGCCAAAGCAGGCCTCCAGGGCCCTTACTGTGGCTGCATTGTCGCAGGGCACAGGTTGACCATTGATCATGAGATAGCCAAGCCCTGAACTCCAGCTTCCGACGAAGCCGTCTATGGTTCCACGATCCATCTATCCTCCTCTTTCTGCTCACAAAAGTGGCACGTGTAACTGAATGGCTTCCCGCAGACAAACAAAAAGGCCACCTCCTTTCCACCTTTTGGCTATCAAGGCTGCGGCCTGAGGGAAGATGTCCTAGAAACAAAGAAACCTCTTTGGCAGAGGTCTCTGCCTTCCATTCCACAGCCCCTGCTGTGGCGTATCATGGTTCCCTTACGGGCTGGCTTTGGCACCTTGAGAAAGGCTCCAGGTTGCCGTTGCGGGTCATCGGGCCAGTTCCCTACCCGCAAACTCTTGATAGCTCTATTCGGTTGTTAAGCCTATATCTTATTATACCACGCTCAGTCAATGAGCGAGGGACTCCGGCGGGATGCAAACCTGCATGAAAGCCAGGAGCGGCTGGTGCTCGTCGGCAGCGTGGTCCAGCGGCTGATACGTCCGATGTGGCCGGCCACACCCCCTGCGGGGGACTTGGGCTGAGACATCTTGGTCCTAGGGCCTTGTCCTCGGGAATGATCCGGGGAATGATCGGGGAATGATGGTGGGCAATGATGGTGGACAAAGATGCTGGTACTGATACTGGGAATGATGGTGGGCAATGATGGTGGGCAAAGATGCTGGTACTGATACTGGGAATGATGGTGGGCAATGATTGGTACCCATACCGCAGGCAATGATTGGTACCCATACCGCAGGCAATGATTGGTTGCTATACCCAGGCCATTTCTTGCCCGTATTACCCATGCAACGCGAATTCTGCAAGCGCCACAGGAGGCCCTGACCGCGGGCATCTCAATAATCCTTGTGTGGTTGGGCATTCCGCTTCTGGCCCTATTCCTTAACCATCTCGCTCCTTCTGGTTTCGTTCGGGGTGATCGGGAGGACTGATTTGATCTTAAATCATTGCTCGATCCCCCCGCAGGGGTTTACCATGCGTAATCCTCAGGATAAGCCCCCAGGCCAAATGCACCTACATGAGCCCCCAGTCTTCAGTGCATCAGTCCTTTCTTGTCCCCTTTGGCTCATGCTCAATTCGTTCGGGGTGATCGGGAGGACTGATTTGATCTTAAATCATTGCTTCACTTTTCAGCTCCTTGTGGACCTCTGCCAAGGGCTCCTGCAGGTTGGTCCGGATGATGAGCAGGTTTTTGCTGGGAACACTGCTCTGGACCACACCACGCGATGTAACCCCACCGCCAGCGTTGCATACGGGTCTCGTGGGCTAGGCAAGCATCGATGTGTACTGCTAATGCTGGCGCAAGACTCGGCACTGGAATCAGACAGACTCGGTATCCGGGGGGCCAAGTGGGACTTCGTGGCGGCGGGTGATTGGCACCTTTCCCAACAGTCTATCTAAGACTGTAGACCGTAGAGGAACTGAACCTCTGACCTTCTGTGTGTAACACAGACTTAGCACAACCATAAATCCTAACACCCAGTCTGTTAGACCCACGCTAAGTTTGAATTGAGGAAGAGGGAGGGACACTTCTAACCCCACTATCATAAGAGCCAGTGATACTAGCCCCGGCTCTCTTTCGTTTTGTACCTATTCGCTTCTTGTAATGCCTCTTAATCCGAAGTGGTTCCGCTAAAGGCAACTGCCTTGCCGCAGTGCTACCATTTTCCACCAGCAATGCCCTCCTGCGCAGCTTCTCAACTCGCAGTTGTTTTGCCAGATCCAAGGCAAGCGAATCGATTGCCATACGGACAATTTCGCTGCGAGATAACTTCATGGTAGAGCTGAGGAAGTCCAGCTTCTCTTTTTGGGTGGGTACCATCTCCACTATGAAGTTACATTTATCTTTCGTCACTTAGCTTCAGCTCCTATATGTCCTATGTCCCTCTATATCCGAAGGCACTATATTATTTCCACAAACCTCTGTCAAGGGGTTTAGTTTCAAACTTCCCTATGCAACGCAGCGCATCGTTTGTTACATAGCATCTGGTGAGCCGTGCGTGTCAATAGATAGAACTCCAAACATGATCTTCAAAGCAGTGTTTGCCTTTTGCTGAGCAAAGTGACCTCCGTTGCGCTATCTTCCTGTGCCCCCATTGAACGAAACAGGCGTTTGTTCAATGAACGCCCAGCTGCACAGTGTTTGGACGGGGAGTTCGAGGAGAGTGGGGGCAGGCAATACATATGGGAGAGATCTTCTTGAATTTCCTGCCGTTATGCCTTCTGAGCAGACTGTCAACCTCGGAACTCCTGCGATACACTCAGATTGATAGTGTTCCGCAAGACTGTTATTTGTCTTCAGGTTCTTTCCCATGTGATCGTCCGGCCTTTGCCCTGCCACTGAGGTAACTGTAAGCACCTAGACCGATAGCCACAGCTGCCACGGCAAGCCCAGCATATAAGACATCAATATCCACCCCTTGACCAGAGGCATTGGAAATCATGTTTATGAAGACCACACCTGAAATAGAGATTACCATCGCAATGAGTTGGTCCTTCAGGGTCTCAACATCTTTGATGTCCACTCGCACACTTCGTGAGAAGACTATGATCGAACGCCCTATGACCACGAACAGTACGGCGATCAGGAAGAATTCTGCGCCGGTGATAAGTATTGAAACCTTCTCCATGTGTGAGGGCAATTGCTCCTTTACCAGTTCCCACCATTCAGCCACTACGGCTCCAACACCACCCAGGATAAAGCATATGCCTACCAGTCTCATGACGTATCGCGATAGGTTCGCAACTAATACGTCAGGCTGAGTAAGCAGATTGTAGAGCCATCTCCGCAACACACCCATATAGTCCCTACACCAACTCCCAGTGATCCAAGAATTGACGCATATCCCTAATTATTGTGCTGACTTTCTTGCCGTGATAGTTTATCGAGTACAGGACATCCTCGCCCACAATATCCTTAGCATGCTCCATCTTTGTCACTAGAGTCCTTATCTCAACATCTATCAAACTTTTGTTTGAGCGCATTATGCTATCGGGGGCATGGACCTGTTCCAATATATTGCGGATGTCCTGTCCAAACATTTGCTCAAGAATATACATGAGATCTAGCGTGTCCCTTGGCCGCTGGTAGCCTGTGGCCGCCGTTAATTGCGTGACCAATTGTTCATCTGCTGCGAAAAAGGTAATTGATGTCCTCGGCTTCCCTCCACCGCGAACAAACACGGGCTTTGAATAGAAAGGGACGCCAGCACCTCTCAAACTTTCGACGACGTTCGCTGCGTGCTTTTGATCGATAACGAGTACCCGAAGGTCAGGCCCTTGCATTTGGTCAATCCCTGTCGACGTATTGCCTCAACTCAGAAACAGCCTGTTTCACCTCCTTCAGCAGTGGCACAGATGATGGCCGGTAGATGTAGGGTGCCCCTTGTATCGGGAACATGCTGGTGGCACCACTTATGTATCCCCTCTTGGAAAGACGTTCGAACATCTCCCTGTGCTCGCCAAGATCATTGGTAACGGTTATTATCAAGAGGTCCCATTCGCTTCCAATCAGGGTATATGCCTCTCGCAGTATCTTCTTGGCAATGTCATCCTCAGCAATAAACTGCCTTAGTACTTCGCCTATTGCGACCCAGGTAGAAGGATATTGTTCTGCCAAGCCTACCTCGATGAGAGGCGGAGCAAGAGCTATCTTTGTAAACGTGAATATCATGTTGTCCCACACCTTGAGTCTGTCTACCAGCGCTCCATATCCATCAATCACCTTCTTCTTCTTCAGATTCTCGATTCGCCTTTTTGCCTCATCAGCAGAGAGGTTGCATGCCATGGCAATGTCTCGCGCGATCTGTTTCTCGAACCTTTTGAAGAACTTCGGATCTGTTAGCCTGTTGAGTATGTCAACGTCCACCAAGTCAATATCATTCTCAATCAGTCTTCGCGGGATCTTCATGAGCATGCCACCTCCTCTATCGTGCCTGCTGGCAAACTTCCATCTTTCATCCCTCTCAGGACTTCCGGCAGCCAGGCCATTTCTCGATTGGACGCAACCAATATTAGGGCCCGGCGCGAATCCTGTATCGAACTTTCTATCCCCAAGATATCACCTCTTACTATGTAGGTGTGCCTAAGTCCAATATCATCTCTTGCCATTCCTCGTAGTTCTGCCAAAGTGAACCAGTGAGAGAAAAACCCCCTTTCACTGGTGATTTCGCCCCTAGCATCGTCAAACTTTGGATGACCAATAAGACCACTTACCCCCCAATAACTCTGTTTGCCCAGATCTAGGAACCTATCTCTGTTGAATACTGACACCAAAAGAACCCCCTGGTCTCCCGTCCATTCCCGGAGCCGCATCAACACAGTACTTCTATCCGTGTCAGTGATATTCCCCAGCGTGCCAAAGAGACAGCAGACAAACCTACTCAACCCCCGTTCCCACCCGACCAGTATCTTGCTCTCGCTCACATCCTTGATGTTTGCCACTATCAACCTTAGCTTATCCTCGGAGTCAAGAAAGTCATACAGTTCGCGCCCATCCTCCATCTTGATCTCCATCAGCCTTTTCATTGTGGCCTTCACCATCTTGCGAGCGAAATCTATGCCCACGATAAGCTTAACAGTCTTCGCAAGTCTCTCATCATAGTGAGATAACGAATTTGTCGCTGGAGTTACTCGTCTCGTTGTCTTGCGTGCCAGAAGCTCCATGTATCGCCCAGTGCCCGAGCCTGCCTCAATGAAAGCTACGTTTTCGCCAGTTCTAGCCAAGCGATCAAGCATCCCTAATATGAACGCCTCTTCAAAGTTCTCATGGAGGCGAATCTCTGGGTAGGCGGTTGGTTTGTTGGTCACATACTTGTCGTAATCCACTGACAACCTACTCCATAGGAGACGTAGTGGATCAATCATTCTTGTCATTTGCACTTCCTTCGGCGTTGAGCAGCCTTCGCGGCAATTCGCGGTGATTATATCCTGCACAAGGTAACACTGTCAACGTGCTCGGACAATGGTCCTGAGTTCACCGCCAGGGCAGTGAGGAACTGGCTTAATCGGTTAGGAGTGAAGACACTCTTTATTGAGCGGGGCAGTCCCTGGGAGAATGGCTACATCGAGTCATTTAATGGGAAAATGCGGGATGAGCTATTGAACCGGTAGATATTTACAACTCTGGAGGAAGCTAAGGTATTGATAGAGCAGTGGCGAAGGGAATACAATCAGATACGTCCGCACAGCGCTCTGGGATACCGTCCACCAGCACCTGAGGCTATGCTGACTGCGACAACGACCTAAAGAGTGGTATCACTATTGGGGGCAGGCCAGGGACTGCCTAGAAGGAGGAAATCACGGGAGCCGATAACTGGACTGTCATAGTCATAACCATCGTCGGTGGTGCTGTTCTAGGTTACGCCCTGCCGTATGCCATTGCTTTTGTCCGATTCTTATCGAGTATGGCGCTTGGCAAGCAGTTGTTTGAAGGCACTTGGCACTCGTATCACTTCACTTGGATGCGTGGTCGAAGAATACTGAGATATGATCGGTTGGAGGTCAAGAGAAATATCTTCAATAAGCTCGTAGTTAAAATGAGTGATCCGAAGAACCCGGACCTCAAGTACAAAGGGACCATGTCGAAAGAGAGAAATTATATCCTTCTGTTATTGAGAGGCATTAGACACGAAGAGCAGGTGCAAATGCGCTTCTTTGACATAATTCCGACAGGCCAAGACATGGCCTTCGGAATAGTTACGGGAGTAGACTTCGACAACGAGCCTCAGTCTTTCGTGAAAGTCATGAGTCGCAGAGAACTCAGTGATGCGGAAGCCACGGAGTTGCTTCTGTCAAAGACTAGGCTCAAGGGGGGAGTCACTCTATCCATCTCTCGATAGAACTCTTTGAACACCAACAGTGGAAGTCCCAATGCGAACAATATGCCCGCCTCAAGTTGATTCCAGGGTGTTGGGAATGTTGTCAATCAGCAAAAGTTGGACACTTGGGAAGCGAACACATGATTGTGGGCACGAGGGGTGTTTCAGCTCTCTGAGGATGTGGTTATAGTGTCTTCGGTTCTGGATGGTCTGGAATCGGGGCTGCCAATACCTTTGGGAAAGACAGAGCTAGCTCACGCCACAGAACAGAATGGACCTCTGTGACCCATTGAACAACAGGCAAATGTGACCTACTGAACTTTCAAGCAATTGTTCAAGCACTGCCAGGTGTTGGCGCGGATGGGGAGCCGCTTGGGATTCGAAGCCGCGACGCCCTCATTAAAAACACAGACCCTTCGTCCTGCCCAGCGCTAGGAGCACAATCCAAGAAAGGGCAGAGCGTGATAGGGCCTGACAGGTACATGAACAGCCTGCGCATTCAGTTGCGACAGGATTGCATTGCCAGCCAAGGGAGAATTCAACTTGAACTGGACTGAATCCACCCCTCAAATAAGGGTTGATTCAGTATCCGTTCGCCGGTTCGCTCGCGCAGACGGATCTTCTTGACCGGTGCTGTCAGGTATGCTGCCGTCTTTATCTGAGGATCGGTCAGCTGTCCGTAGGCTGAGAGTATTCCTTCGACTTTTTGGGCCAATTCGTCTGGAAGCTGCATGTCACATCGAACATCTGGACCAATGCCATAGGTAGGTAAGCCATTCACAAAACGAAAAGACAACTCGTAACCCTCCATCTCGTCCAAAGCTCGAGAGAGGCCGGTTGCCAGCGGACCATCTTTCTGAAAGATGTAGTAGCAACCTGTTAGAACATTTCCTGAAACCTTCACCTCTTGCCAATCGAGCAGGTAAAGAAGCTTGGTGAGCTTGAATTTGGATGGCCTGCCAAGATTTTGAACCATCCGAAAGACAATCTTGTGTAGGAGTGTTGGATCGTAGACGTCGATTAGGCGGAGTTGTTCCTTACTGAGTCTCTTCCCTGGAACCCGCTCCTTGCGCCCCAAGATTTCGCCCAGTATGTAGAAGTCCTTTAGCTGGCTGCTGAAGCTCCGGTGAACAGTTCCTCTCGGGCTTGGATGGTACATCGGCAAGACCGTGTATTTGGTCCATTTCACAGGCCTCTGAACATGGCTTCGGAGTCCGATAGAATGTGGCACGATCGCGTCAAGAGCAGCCAATGCCTGTCGGCCAAGTGTCACAACCAATTCTGGTCTGATGATGTCAAGCGTCAGACTTAGGTACAGCGAGCAATTCAGCACCTCCTGCCACGTAGGTGCTGAGTTGTTGCCGTTTCCATCCCTTGGGTTGCATAGTAAGGCGTTGGTTATGAATACTTCGCTGCGCGCTAACCCAGCCGCGGCCAATAGGCGGTCGAAATTCTTGCCAGACTGATCCCCGCAAAAGGGGACCAAAGTCCTGTCAGCACCAAGGCGACCTGGTGCCTCACCAATAAATACGACTCTCGCGTTGGTATCTCCGTTCCGCTCGCTCAGAACCTTCTGACGACCCCGCATGCGTTCACAGAGATCACAATGCGCTACGCTCTGTATGAGCGTGTCGAACTTCTGTTTATTGCTAGTACAGATCATAGGATCGCGCTATGATCATTCCTTAGGCAGAGCGGGTCAGGTTGCTTTGCGATGTTGCCACCCAAGATAGATCCTTGGTGAAGTACTTTTTGGGCGAGGCAGCCTGACTTGCAGCACTCAAGATGCGCGCAACGAACACATGGCTGATCGAACGGAGTGGAAAGATATCGCCGAATGGCTTCTAGATACTTGGACTTCTCCCAGCATTCCCTCAGCGGGTTCGTCACAACGCTATTATAGGGGTCATCAAGGCCAATGTCCACTGGCTCAATGTTCTTAAAAGCATCGCAAGGATAGACATTGCCGCTGGGTCCGATTATGAGAGTGTGACGTGCTGCATCACACTCGGCATCTCTCCCTAGGAGTAGGACATTGTATGGGGAACCCACACGGATCGTTACGCCGTAGGTTCGCTGACACTTCGAAACGATTTCTCTCAACTCGACGCTTTCATGATACCCCAGCATCTCCTGGCTCTCCTTGAGGACAATTCCCCGACCATGTGGCACAAGACGAAGGATACTAACCTTCTTCACATCTTCCTTCTGTGCTAGCTTCACCAATTCCTCCAAGTGTCTGTAGTTATGGCGGAGCGGAACAAAGTGGATCTCCCTCAGGAGACTCATGTCCCTCGTACTGCGCACTGCTGAGATGGTCATTTCATAGCTGCCGGCCCTTCTCGTTACTTGTTCATGTTGCTGTTTGTACGGTGAATAGAGACTGAATATCACCCGGTGCAAGCCGCACTTTTCCAGAGATGCTAGTATTCTCTCTCCACCGTTTCGATCAATGCCAGTCGAGTAGAGCGAGCAACGCAACTTGTGCTTGCTGCATTCTGCTACAGCATCAGCCAACCAGGGCCAGACTAGAGGCTCTCCACCCGAGAACACGATTGACTTGACACCCATCGAGGCGGCTTGGGTAACCAAAGACAGGACAAGGTCCCGCGAGAGTTGAATCGGGTCACCTGGGGTTGCATTGCTCGAGCAGTGAATGCAAGCTAGAGGACAATCGCGGGTGACCTCAATCTTGATTTCCGAAAGGTCTCCCTCATTCGGGGGTTGATACAGGTTCACGTGGTGAAGAGCTCCCTAGTAGCCTGTTCAACCTCTCGAATGCTGGGCCAACTCCTTGAACCTCGCAAGTTCTTGATGCTGGCGTGAGAGGACAAACAACTCAGCCTTCCGAGGCTATGATCAGTCTGATCACACAGGAACTGCATGAGATGGCCAAGCGCAAGATAGTTGCCGTAGGCTCTTTGAATGAAGTCATGATTTCGATAGACCGCTAGGCAGTTCAACACCCTCGGCTTTTCGAGTTGCAGCGCCAGGTAGTTAAGACAAGGGCCACCTATAGTACGACTGCCATCAATACCCGGTATCTGAATCAATAGGGTGTACGCGGCCTTGTGGGTCCTCTGCCGAGTTCTCAGCATCTCGATAGTACGCTCCAGTTGATTGATCGTAACCACGCGACCGTTCTTATCGACAGCAGGATAGTGGGTCAGGCGCCTGAAATACGAACCCCACCCCATTTTTCGAGGATATCGGCTTTGCAGGCGATCGAAGACTCCCCCTTTCCGATTGTATGCCTCAAAGAGTCTGGAGGCGTTCCTTGCAACCTGTGGTTTATTGTAAAGCGACACAGGAAACACAGTGTACACCACTTGTTTTACAGTGAGAAGACAGTAGTCTGCCAAGAGTTGCTCATACGCCCCATGAATAGCAGCCTCGGTCTGGGTTGGATTGGCTATTTCTGCCATCAGACTAAAGCATTCGCCGCCGCAATCCAGGAGACGCCTAACGGCTTTCATCCATGCTTCAGAGGTATTGGAGGCTTGTATCACGAAGCAGCTCATTCCTACCCTCTGCCCCTATCTTCGCCTTCTGGGCACGTGGATACTATTCGAGTGCGCCAACTCGGCGAGCTTTGCACCGACCCTTTTTGGCAGCGCATCTGTCTGTATGCAGTCTCTAAGTCTGGGGCAGGCACCCTCAACCTTGCTCTTCCGGCAACACCAGATCTGATAGCTTCACCGAGTCTGCTAACAGATTTCTTGATCCTCATTCTTCCACCACGCTCAATCTCGGCGGCCACGCGTTTCGAATTCGGTACGTCCAACCTTGTACCAGCAGGCACATAACATTCAATGTGCCCAGTGTCACAAGCACCTCTGGCCTTTAGCCATCTTACTCCCTGTTCATCTCGCATCTCATACCTCTTGTACCTCTTGTGCGAGTCTCTTTCCTTTAGTCACAATTCTCCACAAGGTGGAACTTGCGTTTCAAGTGGTTGAACGATTGCCACGGGACGTGCCCATCATGTTGCAGCCGGCCGACGACGATACCTGGTGCAATCCGAAGTCGGCTGGCGAAGTCTTGTAGACTACCGATTGTGCAGCAACGGTTCTCCACGACTCCAACGACAAGACTCTCGTAGTCTCCCGGTGGTATGAGGGTGTCGGCGGCATACTCATTAGCCTGTTTCTCAAGATTATTGAACACTTCATCCTCTTCAGCTTCTAGGAATATGGATTTCTTGCTGTGCAAGAGAATATGACCTGCCTCGTGGAAGAAACTGAACCAGAAATGGTCATCCGCTTTGTAACGGAGACTAAGCATCACCAGAGCTTTGTCTTTGCTCAACCATCTTGCTGCACCGCTGATTCCTGTCTTTGGCAGCCCTGAAATGAAGACCAGGGCGACACCGGCCTGCCTGCAAAGCTCTTTCATTCTCGGCTCAAATGCCCTCGGATTCTTGCGGGTCATCTTACGTATCTCGGCCAATGCCTTCTCGAACTCGACCTTTTCGTATGGCTTACAATCAATCTTCTCGGCACACACCTCTCCGATCCTGAGCCAAGCAGCGACTGCCTCAGGCGAACTCTGAACAGAGGGCGAATGATGGAACACAACCTGCATTTGGGCAACGTTCTGTTCCCATGCTGCCACACTGCCGACTCCGAAGAAATTCAACAGCTCCCGTACCATCTCAGCATCATTGCCCTTGTCTTCGATGAACTTCCTTTCGACAAGTTCTCCTACCGGGAATCGCTCAAGCCAGTCTTTGTGCCTACCTAGCTGTTCCACATCCATCATCTTCGCTTGGGAGAGGCGATAGTTGGTCTCAAGATTGGCCCAGATTCTTGCCGAGACACCAAGGACCCTCTCCAGCTGTATGGCCGTCTCTGAACTAATAGGTGCTTTGCCACCTAGGATTTGACTCACAGTCTTCGCACTCAGCCCGCATCGCTTGGCCAAGTCCACCTTCTTCATATTGCGGGCCTCCAGAACCTCTTCGAGGACTTCGCCGGGGGGGACTGTGTAGTCTGGATCGTATCTATGTTGTCCTCTTGTTTCAACCATCAGTGATAGTCCTCCACTCCAACTATGAGTATTGCCGTAATCCTCTTCAGATCCAAGCCACCATCTTCCTTTCGAGGTAGAGGATTGAGGCTCGGCTCAAACACGAGCCTGCGCGGGTGTTTTAAATCAACGGCGAACTGTTCGTCTTTGCTGCCAGTCAGTTGATGCCGCCGCAACGGAGGTTGGATTGGTACGTCATCAAGACAGGGAGATGCACTCAGCACAGCCATGCGCAGCATTATCAGCCTGCCATTCTCCGCCCCGAATTTTCTCACCAGATTCTTCTCTGAGTTGAAAAGCCTTGCAGTATTCTCATTCCTGAACGTGATATTCATACATCCTCGACTATTATACTATTCTTTACCAAAAAGGTAAAGGTTTTTTGCCAGTATGATAGAAAAATGATATACACCACACCAATACGGCACATGTGAGTAGTCTTTCAGATGGGTTGAGAACGCCGCTGATACACTACACGACGTTATGGTAGAATGGACACCAAAGTTGATACTGGATCGCTCAAACTCTGCGAAGATATCTTCCTGCACACCTTGAAGTCCGCTGTTTGACAGGAGGCTATGATGGGCAAAGGAAAAGAACCCGACACAGTTTTCCAGGAAGGTCAAAGCTATACCAGTGTATACTTCCTAAAGGTTGACGCTGCTGGACATTCGAGCATTGTCGTAAACAATACTAGCGACCTTGTCGACAAAGTATTCGATCTCTTTGAGTCTATGGTTTTCTCTACAGTCAAAGAAAGAAAGAGACTCCTTGGATGCGCGTATGCAGACTTTTGGGGATGGCAAGGAGACGGTGGACTTTGTGTAGTATATGACCAGAATGAGAGCGTGGCGCTGCAGACGGCTATCCAAAGTGCTTTTGATATTCTGGATTTCAAGTTGAAAGAGCACCAGAGCACCTTAGCAAGACTCAACGTCAAGGGCAATCTACACCTTAGATTAGCTCTTCATAGAGGCTCTTTTACGTATAAAGGATATGATCGACATGGGTCTATCCACTCCAGGGACTTGAACTTCGTTGCGCATCTCGAGGAAGTAACGCCAAAAGATACTCTAACGATTTCAGAAGACGTCTACCAGCGATGTCCAGTTGATATCTGCAGCAAATTCCACGTTCTAGAGTTCCTCTTCGAGGGAACAGATATATACCTCTATTCTAACAAATCTATGGGCGCAGTTATGTATGACTGGATAAGCAATATAAGAATCGGTGAATCGGTTGCTGCCAACGTACTTCCTAGGAGGTATAGCGAAGAAGATAAGGCACGAATAGTACAATATGCAACAACGGAGATTGTAGATTTAGGGACCGCATTAAGAACGTGCTCATACTATCTTACTTCTGGACACCGCCCTGAGTTCTACCGTCCAAAACTAATCAAGCTTCTAGATAACGGAGTGAACTATATTTGTTTGGCGCTGAACCCAGATTCAGATGCTGCAAAATACTACGCAGCACTGCGTAATGAAGACCTGAAAAGTGACGTAGCAAACTCTATCAGTAGAATGACGAGGTTTGCGAATGAGGTGAAGCGCAAACCGGGCAAATTCGAGCTATACCTCTATTCTAGCTTACCGTACTTTGCAGCTATTGTCATAGATAGAAAAAAGGAGGGCCTGCTGATCTATTCACCTTATATGCCAAGCTTAAGCGGACTCCAAATTGAGAGAGCGGATTCTCCTCACTTAGTACTGACAAAGACTAAGTTCCCGCAGTTGTTTGGCCAAATAGACTCATATGTTGATATACTCCTTAAAGACCACCATACAATAAAAGTGCTGTAAACCACGTTGCCTAGCATTTTATATAATGAAGCGCCGCCAGTTAAGATGATGGACCACACTTGAATTTTTCCATCCGTCATCAATACCATGCTAAACACCACCTTACAAGCTCTCCCTATATGACGCCTTAGCTGCACTTGTAGGATATTCGAACCAACGGGTGATCTCTAGATGCCACAGGCCAAAAGTTCTTTGGATCATCTACTTGGCTCAACTGAGGGGATTTGCCCCCTCTATGCCTGATGGCTATTGTGTAATAGGGAGTTTTATTGTAGATCTAACGGGTGGCCCGCTGCGTTTGCCAACAAAGGGGGAAACGGCAAGATTCGCTAATGCCATCGGCCTGCTATGTATGACGAAAATCGACACGGCACCAGTAATGCTGAATAGAGACAAAATCGACAAACTGATGAGAAAGGAACATGCCCCATGAGAATACAGAAATACATCGATCATACGTTACTGAAACCAGATGTCGTGGAAAAACAGATAATCGATCTGTGCCGTGAGGCATTGGAATATGGATTTGCGGCGGTGTGCATAAACCCGTTCTATACCTCTTTGGTAAGGCGGGAACTAGAAGGCAGCGATGTAAAGACATGCGTTGCTATCGGATTTCCACTGGGTGCTGCGTCGACAGAAGTGAAAGCTTATGAGGCAATAGAAGCAGCGGCGAATGGTGCGCGAGAAATGGACATGGTAATTAATATCGGCGCATTGAAAGATCGGAAATATGAAGTTGTCGAAAGAGACATCGCGGCAGTCGTAAATGCCGTAGAAGGAAAAGCGATGGTAAAAGCAATCATTGAATGCTGTCTTCTCACACCGGATGAAATGCGAAAGGCCTGCGAAATCGCGGTGAAAGCAGGTGCGGCTTTTGTGAAAACATCAACCGGTTTCAGCACAGGAGGTGCAAAAGTGGAAGATGTAAGGCTGATGCGGGATACCGTCGGCGCAAGAGTAGGTGTCAAAGCTTCTGGCGGTATAAGAGACTATAAAACAGCTCTTGAGATGATCAACGCTGGCGCAACTCGAATAGGCACAAGCGCCGGTATAGAAATAGTAAAAGGATGCTAAAATAGAAACAGAGCAATTATCCTCGGTCTCCCCGTCCAGATGCCTACTTCATCTGCCAAGAATCGGTCCACGATAGTGAACCCGAACTATACCAAGTAGTTTGACCTCTGGTACACCAACACAAAGGTCTTCTCAAAAGTCTTGGTTTCACCTTTTATCCAGAATGGTGAGCCGTGCGTGTCAATAGATAGAACTGGAAACGTGGTCTTCAAGGCAGTGTTCGCGTTTCGCTGAGCGAGGTGACCTCCGTTGCACTATCTGGCTATGCCCCATTGAACAAAACAAGCGAATGTTCAAGCACTATGAACCGGACTCTGGACGGGGAGTTTGAGCAGAGTCGAACTATCTCTGAACACATGTGTGACTCCACCGGTGGTCATCGCTTGGACCGCGGCATAGACACGCGGCTACGTCAAGCGTTTTGTGCCTTGTCTACCAGCCTGCTCACTCGATAGTGCGGCACTTGTGACAGAGGCTCTGTCTGTCCTCTAGCTTCCGCACCTGTTTTCCTCATACCATGAGCAGAGCCTTGCAGCCGATTGGAGCTGCGACTTTGACGGCTACTCCACAGCACCTCTTACTCAGTTGCGTGGACGAAGCCACAGATCAAAGGTGTCTGATAAGTAAGGCGATGACCATATCTCCCTGCGCCAAAAAGAGATGCAGCTGCCGAGCGTCTCAAAGTCAGATCGCTCCACCCTGAAGATGTACTGGTCACCCCTTTTGTATGCTATGTCTTGGCCCTGTCGCACTCGTTCCTCAAGCTCACGCAGCATGACGTCAGTCTGCCCAAGAACCTGAGATCGTACTCCGCAGCTGTATGCTAACCACCTAGCCGTGCCAGCAATGTTATGCCTGACAATATCTCTTTCCCGTCCACGCAGCATGACTACTTCAAACCCTTCATTTGTGCATAATCTGCACAGCGTCTCTGGGCTGAAATAGTAGTGATGCTGCCCATCTGGGAAGTTCTTATCGATGGAGCCCTCGGGGAAAAGCAATGATGTAAGACTGTTGACATTTGGCACTGTGCCAATGAATACCATACCATCAGGTTTGATCAGATGACGAAGTCGTTGCATCACACAGTGCGGCTCAGCAAAATGCTCGATAGAGTTCAGTACCGTAATGAGGCCAAAGGTCGATGATGGAATTGGAAGAGCCTCTGCCACTGAATTGTGAATTTCGAGGCCGTATTTTCCCCTCGCGTCCCCAGCCGATAACTCAGATGGTTCAACCCCCTGCAGGTGCGAAATCGGCCAGCCGAACTTCGTATGAAGGACATGCAGAAACTCGCCGGACGCGCACCCAACGTCGAGTAGCAACTGCCCCCTCAGTGAACGAGAGAAAGTATCAATGTCGTCTACAAAAATGCTCGCGTTCTGCTCTGCCCTTATTGTGCTTGATTCACCTCCGCGGACGTGGTCGAACCTCGAGGAATACTTGTCTAACTGCTTAGGGCTTATGATCGCCTGTGGGTTGTTGAACTCCAGTCCGCACTGTGGGCAACGGACGATCCGAGATGTTCCAATTATGTGTCTAAGCCTGGGTACGGTAGATTTGCATAGAATGCATTGATGACCTTTCCAGAGGACGGGTACGTTCCTATTCAGACGAAACCAATCGGGTTTCCTCCTCTTGATACGGTCCATCAGGACCTCGTTCATATCGCTGATAAAACGCGGATCCGGGTACCTGAGATCTGCTCCCTCGATAAGCGCAACGATCTCTGGATTCTGCATTATTGAAGTGTGTATTCCGTCTGTGAACTGGAGTCCTGGGCGCAACATTCTCAACGATATTTGTGTCCACGGGCTCTCGATATGCGTCTTGCTGAGGAGCTTTGCTATGCTGAGGCTCCTCAGGATGAGCCCATCTTTGGGCAACTCAACGACGGGCCATATCTCAAGATTCTCCAAATCGCCCCGGGTTCTTAGCTCCAGATCCGCAGGCAGGCGCTCGTCATGACCGACAAGCAATGACTTGGACGTAATGACGGGAGAAGACCTGTGAATAAGACGGATGATCCTACGCAGAAAACCAAGGTCTATCATGACACCATATCTACTGTTCTCATTGTCGGGGATGAGAGAGAGTACTGACGCATCATGTTCCTGCCTCCTCGAATCGCATGAAGTGCATAACATGCCCCTCTCGACGTCAACTGAATAGGTGGTCTTCATCTTGCTTTAAGTCAAGGCCTGAGATTCCCGAGATCATCGACTGGAACCCGAGACATAGGGCGAGACTGCGCCTACACATCGTCGTACTGTTTCTTGAAGAATTGTACCAGGGTGAATCGTCAGAAGCTCTAAGGCATATGTGCGGCCTGCCGCCGGGGAGAGTCCGCCTAGGCCAATACGCTCTGTCACCACTGCTAACCGCTGAGTAAACTCAGCGCCCAAGGCGTGACTTCACGCGGAGACGCAACGCATAAAATCAGCCGCCAGTGTAGTGAGTCGACTGCATTGTCTTGTTCGGTCGTCAACATATCAGATGGAACCTCTCAACTTGGTGAACACGAAGAGTCTCAGGGATCACTTCCTCCTTTCCGTCCTCTATCCGTTTTTGGATGCTTACGAGCACCCAAAAAGCCTTTGTGTGGTCTTCTATGTTGATTTTCATGCCTGCAAGTCTGTTACGAATTTCGGTGATCATGTCAAGATCAGTAAATGCCCTACATGCTGCGTCTGTCCCAAGGGAAGACCGTCCAGCTATGATGACAATCATTCGGTCAAGGTGAGCGGGGTGAGGCCCTCTCACGATGAGGCCAAAATCTTTGCCGTACCGATCATTGTCTACGTTCACTTTCCATCCTGGTGGAGTAAGCAACGCGTCATCGGAGTATATGGAGATGTTGACATCCTTCAGATTTGGGCTTGCGGAGTCTGCTCTGTACTCGATGCGTGGAACGTACTTCTGGTGATATTGCTGGAGCAGTGTTGCTGTCCAACGGTTGGCCTTCGGGCTGGCAATACAGTACAGGTTCATGCTTTCTGCCATGACCGCGTCGTCATAATCCTCCGGGTTAATGAGATCGGGCAGTGTATCAAAGCCATAGAGCAAACCGAAAGTCTGCAGTATGCCTCGTATGCCAACGTAGTCCGAATAGGTGCGACCCATTTTCTTGTAGCCGCCGGACCTCTCTGTTGCCCGCCAGTAGGACAGTGGGCTAGCTGCAATAATGAACCTTGATTCCTTGGTCGGGATCCCTAAGCTCACTGGGACAAGCATCGCACGAAGCGTTTCATTCGGTGACGTGGCCTCTGACAAAGCCAGTTTCACAGTCCGCTGTAAGTTCTTAAGCTTTGTCGGATTGTAACGGTGTATCCGCAATGAGCGTATATTGAACGGAGCAGTCTGTAGGTCATCCTGCGATATGATGACCAAGGGCTTTCCAAGAGACTGGGCCTGACCGAGCTCGTGAAGGACGTTTGGGTTATTACCCGTGATGTCCACAAGAACAATGCGGCTTTCTCGTATCTTGCGGTCTATCGCCTGTGCAATCGGCTCAGCCAAGTGGTCTTGATCTACGCGGTATGCCGCCAACCCTCTTTCCTTAGCGACCTTACTGACAGCATCCGAGACCTTATTGAACTCCGGCATAAAAGGTATGCTAATAAATAGATCCATGGATCACGCTCCTTCCCTCTCGGTGAGACCGACTGTTCGACTATCTATCTCTGGATACATCCACATGCATCAACAGCACTGCCGACGTCAAGATTCATTTGATAGCTATTGGTTGGCGACTTTATTATAGCAATGAACCGAAGCCCCTCCGTGGTAGCTATGATATGCTTGACAGATTTTAAGAAGATGTCGGGGTGCAGCGGTTCAACCTCATCCTTGTAACGGCAACAGTGCTCGAAATCAATTACTCGGCACTCTACCTGAAATGGCTCTTTGCTCAGCTTCAATGTTATCTCCTCTTGCCGAACGGTAGTATATGTATCGACTGGCGCGATTGTACTACTCTACCCAAATTGGTTCCAATGCGAGTCGGTACAGAAATAGTTCTGCCAGCTTGTCACCAACATACTCGAAATAGTTAGGCACCTGTTCAGCTTCCTTACCTACGAAGTACTCGTGGCTCTTCAGGAATCTTCCTCTAGATATGCTTACATGCAGCAGTGGCAAGAGGTTAGTCTTTGAATCATCATAATGAGCAACACGTTTCCTAAACTCATTCCCCAGCTCTACTGTACCCCAGTGAGAGTAAGAGCAAATGGGTTCTTCGCCACAAGCCCGGCGCACAAATTCAAAAGCAAATGCTCCAAACGTCAAAATGACCTTTGGAGTGAAAACCAGCAAATCAGTTCTCAATGAATCAACCTTATCCCGAAGCCCCTGAGACCAATTAGGTCTTACGCCCTCTGGTTTTTCATCCGGGTTGGCAACTGCGTTTCTGATGTAAAGACTTCCTGCATTGAATCTGAGTCTCCCTTGCTTGTATACGGCCTCTTGCATGTATTCGAGAACGGCCGTCCAGATATTGTGACGTGCAGGATGTCTGGGGTCTAGTGGCGTTAGAAGCAGCTGATGCCAATTCCGAGGTTCTGAGTCAGCAACGAGCCAAACTGGAAATCTTGGGTCACCGGCATAAGCCTTCACGACTCCCTCATATCTGATTGCTGATGCCACGCAATCGATTCAATCTGGGATAATTCTAGCACAGCCTAGGCGAATGGATAAGCCTGAAACATTATGACGGATTGTTGGATAGCATACGCGCATTCTTAATCCTGAAAGATGGTTCCACAATCCACTGCAACTCAGTGCCATTTGTAGACTACGCGCGCAACATCGATGAGAGAGGTCCTCACGGCTTCATCGACAGGTCAGCGTTCGAGGAGTTGTTCCAATTGCATTGCGAATGTTCATGTGATTGGACAAATGAGTGTGGCGATGATCAAACAGAAGGCTAAGAAGTACATGTACCCGGATGGGAACCACTGCACTCCAACATGATGGTCGAACAGTGACCCTTTTACTGCATCCTGTCCGTCCTTGTTGGCGAGATGATGGTTCGCAAGATTGACATCCTCTATGACTGCACCATAAGATTCGTGCAACTATTGCAGTAAGATAAGAGGAAATGCTAGGCCGAAAAATGACTCCTGAATCTCGTCAAAACGGAACCGGCTGGAATCATCAACAAGTGAGTTAACTTAATGAGACCGCGAAAAACGAAAACGCTGCCGCCTGAGGTTGAAAGCGCCATCAATGTAAGCGCCAGCAGCATCAATGCCGGTCAGACCGTCATCTTCTGCGGCGCTGGTGTCTCGCGAGATTCCGGTTTCCCTGTCGTCGAGGAGTTCGTCCCCTATGTCCTCTTGACGCTCTGCGTCAGCAGCGAAGAGATCCCAGCCATCGAGGCCAGCCTGAAAGCCATCGCGGATGCTCAACAACGCCAAGATAGATTGAAGCAGATCATCGCAAAAAAGATGGAGGTGTCGCCAGAGGTTGTTGGCAAGATTATCAATAGCTTGCCGTTCGAGGCCTTCATGGAGACTTTGCGCGAAAACAGCAAGATCGATGAGCTATTTACAATCTACGATGCGGAGGCATACGAGCCCCACGTAGAGCCCAACAGCAACCATGTGATACTGGCCAGGCTCGCTGCTACCGGCAAGGTCAGAACCATCGTGACCACCAATTTCGATCAGCTCATCGAAAAGGCCCTCGGGCAGGAAGGGAGGCTTGCGGGCCGGGACTATGACGTGGTCTACCGGGAGGAGGATTTCGAGCGTATCGATTGGGCGCACGACCGCTGCCGTCTGATCAAAATTCATGGCAGCGTAGATGATAAGCAGTCCATGGCCATCACCATGACCCAAGTCGCCAAGCAGGAACTCTCGGCGGCTAGGGCGGGCATTATACGCCACGTATTCAGCCAGGGAGGTCACCAGCAGGTGTTGACCCTGGGCTACAGTTGTTCTGACGTATTTGATCTTTCGCCGCAGATCGTGGCGCTAAAGGATAATCTCAAGAAGGTGTCCGTGGTGGAGCACGTAGGCGGCCCGAAGATTGAGAACATCCGTAATAAAGAAGATAAGAACCCGTTCAAGGCCTTTGACAACAGCACCCGGCTTTTTCTTAACACCAGTGACCTGGTAGAAGCACTTTGGAAAGCAACCCTGAAGGAACCTTATCAGTATTATAAGGCGCTTAAAACCTCTCCAGACTGGAAGGCAAAGGTGCAGGCTTGGTGTGCGAACTCGGTGCATGAGCAGTCCGAGGCCATCAAAGATGCTATCCTCGGACGGATCTTCAATGCCATCTGCGAGTGGCGGGCAGCCAGAGGCCGCGATGAGCGCGTCTGTGCCTATGCCAAGGAGCATGCTAATAGCGGGCTTGAAGGGCACGCCATGCTCAACATGGGCAACGCCTGTATGCATCTCGGCGAGTACCCCAAGGCGATCGGGCTCTATGAACAGGCCTTGGAAATAGCCCAGCGCATCGAGGAGGTGCAAGGGGAGGGCAGTACCCTGGCCAGCATGGGCACTGCCTGTATGCATCTCGGCGATTACCCCAAGGCGATCGGGCTCTACCAGCAGGCCCTGGAGATATTTCGTCGCATCGGGGATGCGTGGGGCGGGGGCGATGCCCTAGCCAACATGGGCAACGCCTATCTGGAACTCGGCGATTACCCCAAGGCGATCGAGCTCTATGAACAGGCCCAGGAGATAGCCCACCCCATCGGAAATGTACGAGGCAGTACCCTGGGCAACATGGGCCTGGCCTATGCACATCTCGGCGAGTACCCTAAGGCGATCGAGCTCTATGAGCAGCGCTTGGAGATAGCCCGACGCGTCGGGGATGCGCTGGCCGAGGGCCATGCCCTGGGCAACATGGGCAACGCCTATGATGATCTCGGCGAGCACCGCAAGGCGATCGAGCTCTATGAGCAGCGCTTGGAGATAGCCCAGCGCATCGAGGATGTGGGGGGCGAGGCCAGTACCCTGGGCAACATGGGCCTGGCCTATGCACATCTCGGCGAGTACCCCAAAGCGATCGGGCTCTACCAGCAGGCCCTGGAGATATTTCGCCGCCTCAGGGATGTGAGGGGCGAGGGGCGGTGCCTGGGCAACATCGGCAACGCCTACGCGTCAATGGGCGATAAAGAAAAAGCGGCACAAGCCTTTGCCCAGAGTAATGCTATCTTTGCCAAGCTTGGGCTGTCGCACATGGGGAGAACAATCGATTAGACTATGAAGCAAGTCGGCCTGTGATGCCGGGGGCGATTCAGAGACCGACCCGGAAGAACACCGGGGTAGCTTGCCATCATTGTCTAGGCCAGCTACCGGAGTCTATGGTTGTTGTGACTTAAGGAGATCATCGGCCTGTTGATCTCCCTAAAAGCAAGCTGTATCGCAGTCATGCTTAACTCTTGAGCATATGATCGTGTGGTTTGCATACGCTTCCATCTGTCCATCTCCGTTTTGCAGCAGCCGGAATAGCTCGTAGGCTTGAACATTTGTCCATAAAGTGCAACCACGCAGGTTTCCCCACGATGCCCCGTTCATTTGCTAGGAGCCTGTCCGGGTAATAGGTCGGCCGTGCCTAGAAGAAGTCAAAAATAAAGGTCGCCCACGCTTAGCACAGGTATTACTCGGACACACTCCTAGAATCGATACTGCAGGCAGAAGCCCGATTCACATATCTCATGGCTGGATCCCAGGTGAAATCTATGGTAGCGCCTCTTTAGGCTCCGCAGTAGCTTCTGGTTTCACCAGCCTTACCTTGCGATAGGCGAACAAAGCGACAGCGATTACAAACAGAGCCAGGGATATAATGTGTGACTCGTGCAACGGCCCCAGCACCGGCACCTCGTCCTTGAGGAAACTGAGGAAGAATCTTCCAAAGGAATACGCTGCTATCATAACCAGAAAGAGGCTGCCAGCGGGATTGATTCTATCCTTCAAGCGCCACAGCAGGCAGAAAACCATTAGGTCCCAAATAATCTCATACACCGGATACGGGTGCGTTGCAGTCCACAGGGGCGCAAAGGAATTCGGATTGGTATAGACGAAGCCCCAGGGCAGCGATGTCGGAGTTCCGGCAGCATCCCCATTTATGGTGCAGCCAATCCTACCGATGGCCAGTCCCAGAATAATGCCTA
>Ga0209777_10001984_pt1 | contig 27989 bp, 22 predicted proteins | sample FrelakmetHBP12HB_FD_187147 | JGI IMG/M metagenome (GOLD analysis project Ga0209777, IMG submission 187147) | Freshwater lake sediment microbial communities from the University of Notre Dame, USA, for methane emissions studies -HBP12 HB (SPAdes)... | ecosystem: Environmental > Aquatic >...
AGACAAAATGCCCCAGCCCCGCCAGAGGGTAAAAAACATGTAAATAAGCCCGAAAATGGGGCCTCGGGCGCCGCCGCGGGCGTAAAAGGTGTTTGGCAGGATGCTTCCAAAATACCGGATTCTCCATAGATTATAGATTAGAAAGGGAACACAAAACACCGCCGCCGCGACCCAATCGGGCCGGTCGGGCCGCCCCCGCTCCCGCAATATCCGCCAACACCGGTGAATCGCCGCCGCCATGAACACGACGGCCCCTTCCGGCCGGGTCATCGCCGCCAGAAGCGCCGGAATCGCCCATAATCCGCCGGACCTCTTCTTCAAATATAGTAATATTGTTAATAATATTGAAAAGACATATAGCGGAGTTTCAAGGCCCTCGACGCTCCAGGCCGCCGCGCGAAGATCGCATGCGTAAAGGGCCGTCACGGCGAGCGATTTCGCCCCCAAATCGCATTCACGCGCGACAAGAAATAAGAGCAAAATATTACTTATGCCGAGCAGAAATCCGAGGGCTTGTGATGCCCCCGGAACCGGCGCCACGCCGTGCAGCGCCGCCAAAATCATCACCCACGCAAAATTGGAGTAACCTTCTATTTTTTCGCCGGGATTGAACGTCAGCCCACGCCCCTCGGCCAGGTTGCGGGCGTAGACGAATGACACGTAGGCGTCGTCCACCGGGTCTCGCCATTGAAGCGAAATGACTATGGCGCCGAGCAGGAGTACCGCCAGAAGAGCTGCAAATTCCTTTTTCGTGATTTCACCCATTGCAACGGAGCGGCAATAATCGCCCCTACAAGTATAGGAGAAAGCCCACGCCCTGCAAAGGCGCTTCGGTTGCCTTACTGCCTGCCTGCGGTTTAATTTATATATGTCGGATCCGAGGTAGGGGTAGACCCATGTGTCCACCCGAACCCCGGCGATTTTTTGACGGGCGCACGCGCGGGCGCGCCCCTACATTCATCGAATCCGTGATTCAACTTGTGGCGCCGCTTGCTGCGCCCCTGTGGAAAGAAAAGGAGACACATCAATTGGAAGACAAAGACAAATGGGGCAAAGCCGCTCAAACCATACCGAAATGGATGCGAAGCGGTCAGGGCGCGCCGCCGGTCCTGTTCCTCGACCTGCGCGACCGCAGGGCCGATCTCGACGATCCCGCGGTTATCGAGCTTATCGGGGGCGCTCTTCGCGAGATGCAGGAGGAATCGGCGCAGGGAATTATCACCGGTCCCGCCATAATCAAAACGCACATTGGCGAGCCTAAGATTACCACGTCCATCATACCGCGCCTCGCCGAATCCTCCGTGGCTTTCCTGAAATCGAGGGGCGTCAATAACATGGCCTTTGGCGACTCGACGGTGCTCTACTCGAGCCGTCGCGGGGGCAGGGAAAATCCTCACGGTTCCGAAAAGCCCTACCTTGAGCTTGCAAGAGAGCGCGGCTGGGCCGTGCTCAGCGCTCCGTTTGTGATTCTCGACCGCCCCGCCACCTCGGCGCCGGGCATGTTCGAGTTCCGTGAGGGAGCCATCAGCCTCGAGGCCGGCGCGCCGGGCAGGTTCCCCTTCGTGCACGCCGCGGGCGCGATCTCCGCCGCAAAGTCCTTTATCCAGCACGCCCACATGACCGGCCACAATCTCACCGGCCTCGCATGCTGCATCAAGGGCATCGCCATGGGAGTCGCCAACCGGCGCGGAAAGGCACAGATGCACCTGTCGCTGAGACCCCGGTTCTCGGCGGAGCTTTGCACCGCGTGCGGCAATTGCGCCGAAGTCTGCCCCGAGGAAGCGCTTGACATGGAGTCGGGTCAGACCCCGACACTCAACGACGAGCGCTGCCTCGGCTGCGGCCAGTGCCTCGCCGAGTGCGAAGAAAAAGCCATCGAGATGAAGGGTCTGGATAAATACGAGGGTTACGACTGGTCACGCGGATCCGCGAGCATCCATTCCCGCATGGTGGACTACGCCATAGGCCTCATGCAGGGCCTGTGGGACTCGATGTTGCACATCGCTCACCTTGTCCGCATTACACCAAGCTGCGACTGCTGGAACGCCAGGCAAACGCCGATGAGCGACGATATAGGATTCCTCGTAGGCCGAAATCCTTTTGCGGTTGACCGGATCGCCTCCGAACTGCTCATCGAGCGGGTCAGCCGGTTCGCAGACGAAGACATGCAGCGGAAAATCAACGCCATGCGAATAAGCGATATATTCGCTTACGCGGAAAAAACCTATGGAATTTCGTCTCAAGCCGAGATAAAAGCGATTCAATTGAAATGACCAAGAGGCTTTTTTTCTTTTTGGCATTGACGGCGCCGCTTGAGTGGATATTGATATTCGCATGCCCGAATCTTATCCGCGCGTCCGCCCCTCAGGCGCCGCCCGGCCAAGTCATATTTCCCGGCCAGGCCAACCCGACAATCTCCGCCGGTATCATCACGGCATACGGCCACGCGCTCAGGCGGGAATACAGGGAAGCGCGGCGAATAGTGATCGAGATGGGCCGCGATTTTCCGGACGACCCCGCTGGGCCTACCGGCGAAATGGCGCTCTATCAAGTCATTATGCTCGAAAACGACGATTACAATATGGACGCCGAATTTCGAGACGCCGCCCGGCGCGCGGATGAGGCATCTAGGCGATTTGCGCGTCTCGCCCCAAAAAACGACTGGTATTACACCATCCTCGGCGCATCCTGGGGCATTCAGGGCATATATTTTTTGCGGATGGACGAATATCTCAACGCGTTCAGGCCGGGCATCGAGGGTCTGCGCAACATGCAAAAGGCTGCGAACATGAGCGCTGAAAACTGGGAAGCAAGGATGGGCATCGGACTGTTCCTCTATTACCGCTCCGCTTATGCGTCGTTTATCCCCGGCCAGTGGCTCGACCAGCGCAAGAAGGGCATCGCAGAGGTCGAGGCCGCCGGAGAGCGCCGGCAGTATCTCTCCGAGGTGAGCAGGATCGCCCTGTATTACATATACGTCAACGAGAAGCAATACGACCGGGCGCTTTCATACATGGATAGCCTCATCGCCGAGCGGCCTTATTTCGTCATCTTCTATCAGCTCGCGGGCCGCGCAATGATAGCCAAAGGCGACCTCCCCGCCGCCTATAATTATTATAAGAAAATGCATGAAATAGACCCCACACTGTATTTCCCGTACTTTAAGCTGGGTGAAATATTCCTCATGATGGGCAAAAATGATGACGCAAAGATGTGGCTCACCCGGTTTTTCAAAGTCCTGGGCAATCGCCCGAGCGCGCACCGGAAACCGGCCGAGAAATATCTAAGGGAAATTGCAGGCCGAGATAGATAAGGATGGTTCTTTATAAATGTCAGTTCGTTTGACACAGGCGAAAAAGCATGCCAAAATTGAGAAACCTGATTGTAGTGACTTGTCATTTGGAAGTGGGAAGGCCTGTTTTTCGAGCAGTTCCTTCCCGGTGTTTTTTTATGATCCCCTTATGCCGGAAAAGAAGTGAGAGGGGTTTATGATTCCGAGAGGAAAGATAGTATTTGCGGCCTTGTATTCTCTCGTGTCTCTGGGCGCGATAACAAGCGTCGCTCTATATGTGATGTTATTTACATATCCCCCCACCGAGATTGTTGCGCGGGCCGAAAAGGCGAATCCGGTGGAGGCCCCTCCTGAGGCAGGGCCACCGCCCGCGGCTCCGGAAGCCGCTATGCCATCTCCCCCTGCCAATCCCGCCCCCCAGCGCCCGCCGCCAGCCGCAGCGCGCCCCGCGCCCCGCCCTGCTCCCCAGGACCAGGGCGGCCCGCCTGAAAGCGCTGTGCATGGTGGACTTCCGGGCGGACAGCAACGAAGCCAGGCGTTCCAGGACGCTCGACGGGCGATTTTGCGGGAGGGGAAATCGCCGGATTTGAACCAGTTTACGGGACAAGAGCGCGAGATGCTCGAACGCATGTGGAGGGACTATGAAACCCGCGGGACTCACCACGGCGGACCCAGGATGATGCCGCGGAACCCTAACATGCCATAAATATCATTTCAGAGGTTATGATTTTTTCACAAAACCTCTAATATCTTTTTTTCAAGGAGGAAACGCTCCGTGTCATCGTACATTTTCACATCGGAATCCGTGACCGAGGGTCATCCGGACAAGATATGCGACCAGATATCTGACGCGATGGTGGACGCGCTGATAGCCGTGGATAAGAGGAGTCGCGTCGCCTGCGAGACGCTTGTGACCACGGGATTGGCGCTGGTCGCCGGTGAGATAACGTCCCAGGGCCTTTTAGGCTTGGATGTCCCCGGACTGGTGAGGGGTGTCATCAGGGACATCGGTTACACCGACGCGTCAATGGGTTTCGATCATGAACACTGCGCGGTACTCGTGTCGCTGGATCGCCAAAGCCCCGATATTTCACAGGGCGTCACAGCCGGAGAGGGCCTGTTCAAGGAACAGGGCGCAGGCGACCAGGGCATGATGTTCGGCTACGCCTGCAATGAAACAAAAGAGCTAATGCCCATGCCCATCGCCTTTGCCCACCGCTTAACCATGAGGCTCGCCGAATGCCGCAAGCAGGGCATTATTGATTTTCTGAGGCCGGACGGAAAAAGCCAGGTCTCGGTCGAATATCGGGGCGGGAGGCCTCATCGCGTCACCGCCGTTGTCGTCAGCACGCAACACGATCCAAAACCAAAATACGAAACGATCAGGAAAACCATCATAGACAAGGTCATTCGCGCGACGATACCCGCAGAAATGCTGGATCACAACTCCAAGTTTTACGTCAACCCCACGGGAAGGTTCGTCATCGGCGGCCCTCAGGGCGATTGTGGAGTGACCGGGCGTAAAATTATCGTTGACACTTATGGCGGCATGGGGAGCCACGGCGGGGGCGCGTTTTCAGGCAAGGACCCCAGCAAAGTGGACAGGTCCGCGGCATACATGGCGCGTCACATAGCCAAGAACATCGTCGCCGCAAAGCTCTGCGACCGCTGCCAGGTGCAACTGGCTTACGCCATCGGGGTCGCCGAGCCGGTCAGCGTCATGGTGGACGCCCACGATCATAACAACAACAGGATGGACCCGGAACCGATCGAAAAGATGATCCGGGAAATCTTCCCCTTGAAACCGGCTCAAATTATCGAATATCTCGATCTGCTCCATCCTATCTATCGTCTAACCGCGTCTTACGGTCATTTCGGGCGCAATGAAAAAGGCTTCACCTGGGAAAAGACCAACAAAGTAAAGGAAATCAAGGCGTACATAAGTCGTACAAGAGGAAAAATTTAATGAAATTCGATGTCAAAGATAAATCCCTCGCGTCTCACGGACGGCTGCGAATCGAGTGGGCAGCCAAGGATATGCCCGTGCTGGGCAGTATCAGCGATCGTTTTAAGAAGGAAAAGCCCCTGCGGGGATTCAGGATCGCGGCGTGCCTCCACGTCACCACCGAGACGGCCAATCTCACGTCAACGCTCAAGGCCGGCGGCGCCGACGTCGCCGTTTGCGCCTCCAACCCCCTTTCGACCCAGGACGATGTGGCGGCCAGCGTTGTCGTTCACGATAAAATTCCCGTTTTCGCCATAAAAGGCGAGGATCATAAAACATATTACAGACATATCAATTCCGCCCTGGACACAAAACCGCACTTCACAATGGACGACGGCGCTGACCTGGTCAACGTCCTTCACAGCGAGCGCCGCAACCTCCTCAAATCGGTTCTCGCGGGCACCGAAGAGACCACCACCGGCGTTATCCGGCTTCGCTCGATGGCCGACAAGGGCGTATTGCAGTATCCCATCATCGCCGTAAACGACGCCATGACAAAACACCTCTTCGACAACCGCTACGGCACGGGACAGAGCACCATTGACGGGATCGTCCGCGCCACCAACCGCCTGCTCGCTGGCTCCAACTTCGTGGTCAGCGGCTACGGCTGGTGCGGCCGCGGCGTTGCGATGCGCGCCCGCGGCATGGGCGCGAACGTCATTATCACCGAGGTTGATCCGCTGAGGGCGCTCGAGGCCGTCATGGACGGATACCGGGTTTTGCCTATGTCTGAGGCCGCTCCCATCGGCAACTTCTTCTGCACCACCACCGGAGACATCAGCGTCATCCGCGGCGAACATTTCATAAAAATGAAGGACGGCGCCATCATCTGCAACTCCGGCCACTTCAACGTCGAACTCGACCTGCCAGCGCTGAAAAAGCTCTCGACGAAAGTGCGCCAGATAAGACCGTTCAATCAGGAATACCTCCTGAAAAACGGCAAGAGAATTTACCTTCTCGGCGAGGGACGCCTCATAAACCTCGCCTCCGCCGAAGGGCATCCTTCGCAGGTCATGGACATGAGCTTCGCCAACCAGGCGCTCGTCATCGAATACCTCGCAAAAAATCACAAAAAGCTCGAGAAGCAGGTCTATGGCGTGCCCGTTGACATTGACCAGCAGGTCAGCCGGCTGAAACTGAAGGCGCTGGAGATAGCCATTGACAGGCTCACCCCGCTCCAGAAAAAATATCTCACCAGCCATGATATGGGAACATAGGGGAACGCATTCGGACTTTAATGCCCGGAAAACGTCTTCTTGATCGGGTTGTTCAGTTTCTCAAGAAGTGGCGGTATTCCCCTCTTGATCTTGCTGAAATTGCCGGTGTCTAAGCCCAATTCCAGATAGAATCTCCTCCGGGCTATTTTCAACTCCCATGAATTATGAAAAAAGCAATATGTTCAGAACTTAACAATTTGGCATTCATAATTCAGAACTTTGCTTTCCCCCCCTTGATTTCGATTTTGATTTGCACGATAATCGGCTGACAGCTTTTTTTCGAAGCTTTGAGAAAAAAAACAAAAGGGGGGCCTTTCATGAAAGGCACGAGAATTTTTCTGTTTTGCATTTTTGCGCTCCCGATTTTAGCGGGCATTTCCGGGGCGCAGGAATCGGGGAAGCGCACAACGCTGCTCTTGTCGAACGGCTTTGCCGCCCGCAGCACGCCGGCGGGCTTCGGCGATAATGTCTCGGTGGGCCTCATGCGCTACTACTCCGATTCGGACTCGATGCTCTTCCGTAACAATCACATCGCAGTAGGCGTTGCTGACGACTTCAGCCCGGCATCCGACGCCATCGGGGGCTACCTGGAAATCGAACCCATCGCCGCGTTCAACCTCCGCGTCCAGTACGATTACCTGACATATTTCGGCCTTTTCAACGCCATCGTCCTGTTCCCATCCAAGAATTCCAATTATTCCCCCTCAGTCATGAACCATATACCCAAGGACAAAATTATAACCGCCGACGGGACTCACTTCAGGATCATGCCGACCTTCCAGGCGGAATTTAAGCGGGTTATTATGGTGGACATGATGAGTTTCGAGTGGTTCAACGTAAAAAAGGACGGGTTTTTTTACGAGCCGAACAATGACACATTGATGAAAACAACGGAGTATTTCTTTTCGAATATGACAATACTCGGCTATCAGGTGCGGGGCAGCGGCGATAACGACCGCATGATTCTCGGCACGCGATATTCGTTCTTTAAAGTCAGATCAACCTCGACCGAGAGGCAGCAGCTTGACGCCGCATTCGTGTGGATGATGGGGGACAAGCGCTGGTTTATGGAGAAGCCGCGCATTGTCCTGGTTGCCGGGGGATTTCTAAATGACCGCTACCGCGAGAGAGAGTTTTTCGCGGGCACCATGATAGATTTCGATTACACCCTGAAACGATTTTAGCTGCAACAGTCCTTGCAGGGGCGACCGGCCGGTCGCCCCTGCAAGCTTACTCTTTCCGGTAATTAGCCAATCTTGCAAATTCTTGCAGAGAAAGCGTCTCGGCCCTGAGATCGGGCGATATGCCGCAATCGGTGAGCCATTTCTTCACCGCCTCACGGTCAAAATTGAAGGGGTTGCTCGCCGAGAGCGCGTTGGCAAGGGTTTTTCTCCTCTGTCCAAACGCGCCCCGCACCGTCATCCTGAACCGCTTCTCATCGGCGATTTCGATCTTGGGCCGATCCATTATATCGAACCTTACCACCGCCGAATCCACCTTGGGGCGGGGCCTGAACGCCCCCCCCGGAACGATCATCTCGATGTGAGTGTTCGCGAAGATATTGGTCATCACAGTGAGCACGCCGTATTCTTTTACGCCGACCTCCGCCGTTATCCGGCGCGCGACCTCCAGTTGTGTCATTAATAACATTATCGAAAAGCTCGATCGCGCATCGAGCAGGCGGAAAATAATTTCCGTGGCGATATTGTAAGGCAGGTTGGCGACCGCCTTTGCTTTTTCATCCGGGGGGAGATGAGCGGAGACGAGCGCGCCGTAATCAATCCGCAGCGCATCATACTCGACGATAATCACGTTTTTAGCCTTCATCTCGCCCCGCAGCGCTATTGCCATCTCGCGGTCGAACTCGATGGCGATCACCTTGCCTGCGCATGCGGCGAGCTTTGCCGTTAGGTTGCCCGGCCCCGCGCCGATCTCGACCACCGTGTCAGCGTCGGAGAGCCGGGCCGCATCCACGATCGCGTCAAGGTAGGTTTCATCCATGAGGATGTTCTGGCCAAATCGTTTTCGTGGCCGGATGCCGTATTTTTTCAATGTGACTCGGGATGATCGCATGTTAAGAAAATTTTCGATTTTAGATTGAAGATTTTAGATTTACTCTTCAATCGAAAATCTAACTGGCCCTTCTGCAAAAAGCGGCGGGTTCCTCAGGCTTTCCATTGAGCGCGGCGGATTTCGTCGGCGAAGTCTTTAGCGACGCGGATTGTGTTTGCGTGAATGGTGACCAGGTCCTCGACCCGTCTCGCATATCCTCCGGCGGCAACGCTGACTATGGGGATGCCTCGACTTACAGCGTCCCAGAAGACCCTTTCATCGCGTGCCCGAAGGCCCGCGATGGTGAGGTCTAACCTTCCGAGCTGATCGCCTATGTAAGGGTCGGCCCCGGCGACATAAAAAACGATCTGCGGCATAAACTCGTCGAATATGCTGTAGGAAGCCGCTGCGAGCTGATCCAGGTAATCGGCATCACTGATGTGATCGGGCAAATCGATGTTAACGCCGCCCGGCTCTTTCGGGATGGGGTAAACGCTTGCCTGATGCATGCTGAAGCATAAAACGCGGGGATCGTTCCGGAAGAACGCGAGCGTGCCGTTTCCCTGGTGGAGGTCGAGGTCGAGAATCAGGATTCGGCTCACCGTGCCTGCGGCAAGCAGATTTTGGGCGGCGACGCCGACGTCGTTGATGACGCACAGCCCCTCGCCGTGGTCCGGGTAGGAGTGGTGGAATCCGCCGCCGAGGTGGCAGCTTACGCCGTCGCGCTGCGCAAACTTTGCGGCAAGCATCGTGCCGCCCGCCGACGCAACAGCCCAACGATACACCTCGGGATTGAACGGCAGCTCCATAATATCCCGCTCCTCGTCGCTGAGACTGTTCTTTTCCAGCTTCTCGATATATTCGGGGGTGTGAAATCGCGTGAGTTCCTCGCGAGTCGCAAGCGGGGCATCCTCGAAATTCTCAACCCCAAATTCCCCCTTTATCATGAGCACTTCCCTCGTGAGACGATATTTTTTCGTCGGGAACAGGTGCTCGCCGATGTTGGCCTGGTAATAATCTGAATAAACTATATCCATCAGAGACTCAGTTGATTGGATTTCGTAATTATTTAGCCGCGAAAAAACGGATTTCCCGGGGCATTTTCGGCTTTGTGTCCAGCTTCTCGGCGCCCTTTTTGCCCATCATTCCATAAGTGAGCTTCTTGCCAAGCTCGACGCCGGGCTGGTCATAAGGGTTTATCCGATACAGGCCGCCGGCTATGGCTGTGGCAAGCTCCAGGAAATAAAACAGCCCACCCATAGCCTCGGCGTTCAAGCTGTCTATCTTGAGCGTCAGGTTAGGCCTGCCGTTTCGGGCGAGCGCCGCGGCAGTGGCCTCCTGCTCGGCGTTCAGCAGCTCGCCCAGGGTATGTCCGCCAAGATATCCGAAATCGTCCATGGCCGGATAGGCCGGGGGAATTGCAATATCCGACTCGGGGTTTTCCACCCGCAGGAAGATAATCAATTTGTCGTCGGGGCCTTCCATGTAAAGCTGCAACTGGGAATGCTGGTCGGTTGCGCCGAGGGCGCGGACTGGGGTCGAGCCTGAATGAATCGTCTTCCCGTCCAGATCTAGCAATTTCCCGAGGCTTTCTGCCCACAACTGCTGGAACCATTCCGCCAGGGTCAGCAATCCGTTGCAATAGGGCATCATGACGAGGATGTTTCGGTTTTTCCGAACATGGAAGGCGTGCGCAACGGCTGAGAAGAGGGCGACCGGGTTATCGAGCATCTCCCCCGACCTGCACAGAAGGTCAACCTTCTCGGCGCCGCGCAGCAGCTCCCTCACGTCAATCCCGGCCGCCGCAGCGGGCAGAAGCCCCACCGGCGTCAGCACGCTGTATCGCCCACCCACCCCCGGCGGCGCCTCGAATGCCCGATAGCCTTCCTCCCGGGCGATCTTCCTGAGCGGCCCCTTTTCCGGGTCTGTGGTAAATATCACCCTGTCCCTGCAACCCCTTTCGCCGAACGCCCGGATCAGCCTCTCCCGAACCACCATGAAGAGTGAAAGCGCTTCCGCCGTCCCGCCGGACTTGCTCACAACGTTGAAAACCGTCTTATCGAGATCAACAGCTTCGAGTATCCCGCCAAGCGCGCGAGGATCAACGTTATCGCACACAAAAACCCGCATTCCCCCATCGCGCCGGAGGGCCTGATACGGATGACAAAGCGCGTCAACCAGGGCGCGGGGGCCTAGCGCGGAGCCGCCGATGCCGAGCAGCGCAAAAGTGTCGAATTTCCCGCGATTATCCGCCACCCACGCGACAGCCCGGTCCGCCATGTCGTGATAATAAGGCAGCTCCAGAAACAGCGGCTCGCCCTTCTCGCGCCCCATCATAATCGAGCTGACCACCCCCCGCACACCCGCCGCAACTTCCTCCATCTCCGACGCCCCAAGCCCGCCAGTGCCGACGTTTTCGCTTAAAATAAAACTGTAATCGAGAGACCATTCCATAAAATCGTTCCTCCGCCTTAAGAAATCCTATCGTACAATGCCCCTAAACCGCTGTCAAAGACGAGGGCGGTATCGAGTAGACGGGAAGGAGCGGACAGTATAAAGTAATAAGAAAGCTTTCGGGAAATAAGCATGGACACGCCATACAAAATGATAGATCACACCGGCGACGCAGGGGCGGTGATATACGGCGCCACGAAGGAGGAGCTTTTCGTCAACGCGGCCTTCGCCATGATTGACCTCATGATTGACCGCTCGACCGTCGCGCCGAGGGTTACCCGTGAAATTTCCGTGAACGGGGAAGACCAGGAAGACCTGCTCGTCCGATGGCTGTCCGAGCTGAATTACCTCGTCGAGACGGAGCACGAGATATTTTCCGAGTTCGAGATCGAACACATTTCCGACACGCGCCTCTGCGCCAACGCGAGGGGGGAGGCGCTCGACCCGCTCCGACACCAGTTGCACACCGCGATCAAGGCTGTCACCTACCACCAGCTTTACATCAGGGAGACAGGGGATGGGTACGAGGCGCAGGTGATTTTCGACCTTTAGCGGGTTTTTGAAAAAAGAGGTTTGTTATTGTTGAGGGAGGTTTGTTGTTGTTGAGGACGGACGATGACGGACGATGACGGACAGGAATGTCCGTCCCCCTATTAAAATCCAGGAGGGCGGACATTCTTGTCCGCCATAAAAAGCAATTTTTCAGCTACACGTGAGGGAGGAGACAGGATGTCCGAATATAAAATTAACAAGATTACAGATACGCTCTGGGAAATCCCGAAGGAAGGCAAGATGCGGGCACCGGGGCGAATATACGCCCTCGAGGGAATGTTGCCGAACATACGTAAGGACAACGCGCTGGCCCAGGTCGCCAACGTGGCGCACCTGCCCGGCATCGTTGGCTATTCGCTTGCCATGCCGGACATTCACTGGGGTTACGGCTTTCCCATCGGCGGTGTCGCGGCCTTCGACGTTGAGGATGGAGTAGTTTCCCCAGGCGGCGTGGGCTACGACATAAACTGCGGCGTAAGACTGCTCGCCACAAAGCTGGGCAGGAAGGATGTCGAGCCGCACATGCAGCGCATTGTGGACTGTCTCTTCAATCGCGTGCCAACGGGCGTCGGCTCGGAGGGCAAGCTGAAGATATCCGAGAAGGAATACAACGAGGTGATGATCGGCGGGGCTAGATGGTCGGTGGAGAAGGGATACGGGTCGGCAAGCGACCTCGAATACATCGAGGAATCGGGCGAGATAAAGGGCGCAGACCCCTCCGCGGTGAGCAAAAAGGCCCGCGAGCGGGGCCGAGGCCAGTTGGGCACACTCGGGTCGGGCAATCATTTCCTCGAGGTGGGCTATGTCGAGGAGGTCTTCGACGCAAAGGCCGCTGAAGCCATCGGCCTTGAATTGGATCAAGTCACCCTGATGATCCATTGCGGCTCCCGAGGTTTCGGCCATCAGGTCTGCGACGATTTTCTCCAGGTGATGATCCGCGCTGCGCAGAAGTACGGCATCGAGCTGCCAGACCGGCAACTGTGTTGCGCGCCGGTGAAATCCGCCGAGGGTGAGCAATATCTCAAAGCGATGCGATGCGCCGTCAATTACGCGTTCGCCAACCGGCAAGTCATAAGCGTATGGGCGAAGGAGGCGATGGCGGAAGCGCTCTCGGTCGGCGAGGAATCGCTCGGCGTGCGCACCGTTTATGAGGTTACTCACAATATCGCCAAGATCGAGGAGCACCCCGTGGACGGGAAGCCTAAAAAACTCTGCGTGCACCGTAAAGGCGCCACAAGGGCCTTCGGGCCGGGCCAGCCGGCCATTCCCGCCCGCTACAGGGCCGTCGGCCAGCCCGTCCTCATCCCCGGCGACATGGGACGCTACAGCTTCGTCGCAGTGGGCACAGAGAAGGCAATGAATGAATCATGGGGCTCCACCTGCCACGGCGCGGGACGCGAGATGAGCCGCAAGCAGGCCACGAAGATCGCCGGGGGCAGAAATATCACAAAAGAACTCGCAGAAAAAGGCATCATCGTCCGCGGCGCATCCCGCGGCACACTCGCAGAGGAAATCTCAGAAGCCTACAAGGACGTTTCAGATGTCGTCGAGGTCTGTCATCGTGCAGGACTGTCCAAAAAAGTGGCCCGAATCAGGCCGATGGGCAATATCAAGGGGTGATAAATTAAGAAGGAGCCGGATCGGAACCTGGCCCGACACTCAATATAAAAGATTCTAAAAATTATACTTTCAATTCTATATGAATATGAATGCACTAGATATCTTAAAAGCTCTGAACACCCACATGGAACAGATAATTAGGGATATTCTCAAAAGAATGGTGCCTTTTGCTGCATCAAGAGCTAATCTAGCTGAGCATGACTTTGAAAAAAGACTGAGACTAAATGTCAATATTTCTTCAAAAATTAATGCCTTTGCCTCACCACAAAACGGCTGGAAAACCTTCAGTGTTATCATCAACAATGCACTAATGATTTTTTACCATAAAATGCTGAAGGTTTATGTAAGCCAACTTAGCATTGGAGATGACGAAGCAAATGCAATTGAAAAGCCAATTATTCCATTTAATGAGGTTGTAAATGTTAGTAAGGAGTTAATGTCGGCCTATTGGAAAGGTAAACTCTTGGCACAAAAGAGCTTCTTTCTCGAGGAAATGGGAATAGGAATGGGCCAATTAACACTATTGTCACGTCTCGTTAGGAGTTGCGAATGTTTTACTGTTGGACATGAGCTTGGACATGCAGTGTTCGGAATTAAAAGAGGATATGTTCCTGAATATGCCATTGCAAAAGAGTTTGTAAATGACTTCTTTGACGATATTCCTGACTTGGAAGAAAAAGTAAAGAAACTCTGGGTCAAACCTTGGACTAAGGAGATCAGTGCTGATCTTATTGGTTTAAGTCTCTCTCTTGCGCAACCAAACATAGATCCCTATAATTCGTGGCCGAACTATAAGCAGTATCTTTGCGGTGGTGCTGAAATAAGCATCCTTCTCCTCTGGATGCTGCAGGAATACTACGACAGGCTACATCATGGTCGAAAGATTACCTTAAGGAGTTCGCACCCCTATTACTATTTAAGATGGAAGGCTCTCAACACTAGTCCAGAAAAAGAAAAGTTTTCAGATCATGTAAACTTCGGGAAAAGGTTCGGATTGTTCGCTATAAGGATTCTTGATCAAATATTTTCTAAAATTGAAAATGGTACTTATAAACTAAGGCAATAAGTATAAATATAATAATTTGAGGGATAATAAATAATTGGAGACTTATAGTCAATCAAAAAAGGACATCATCTCATTATATAAAGGTAAATTTTTGGTTCTTGACATTTCAGTGTGGGTAAATTACGAGGCTCCCAAGATACTGAATCGTTGCAACCCATTGTTTTGTAAGGGAATTTCTTAATGAATTCCCCAAGAGAAGACAAAAAGTCAGCAATATCAATGACTTATGGAGACATGGAATCGCACATTGGTTGTAAGTATCTGTTTCTAAAGGCATTATTTTACATTTCGCCTTCTAGGCATATGCTATTAGTAATCATTCTAACCACACAGAAATGTCATGATCCAAATTTCTAAGGTAAATTTGTATAGCCCTATTTGTCCTATTTTCCCCTTGTATTTCTCTTTATTTTTAAGGACTCATGCCTGGCGATCAGTTCCCTGATAATAGGTACAAGGGCATTTGGAACCTCAATGACGGTCTGAGAGCGGTTTCTAGGGGCAGATTTGTACTCGGAGACCACTTCGCTCTCGCTCTGCTTTTCATAATAAGCGAGCACTTTCTTTATCCGCTTCTCATCCCAGCCCTTCGGAAATTTATTTTTTTTCATTGGACTTTCTTTCTTCTCCGTCTTTTAAAGGCGACCAAAGCTTTTCCCCTAAGTTCGTAAGCGGTGATTACAAAGATGTTCGTCGGCTCTGGATCAGGAACATAAATGACCTTTAAATATCTACCTGCCTCCGTACAGCCGATTGCGACGCGAGACCCTTCGCGCCCCCCCTGGTCTTCTTCAGGGTATCGGATTACTTCTTCAACTTCCCATTCTGCAATTAGATGACGATATATGTGAGGCTCGCCTTTTTCCGGATCAATGTAAAAGCGGATTTTCATTTCTGTTGCCGGAAATAGTAGCCACCTTATTAATTAGGCTAGTCTATGCTTTATTGGCTGTCAATGACTGATGAGCGATAGCATTAAATTGGGGGCACGTAACGAAAACATGCCCCCCGATTTATTATCGTTTGGAGTATTGGAAGCGCTTGCGGGCCTTTTTGCGGCCGTATTTTTTGCGCTCTTTGGCGCGGGCGTCTCGGGTGAGGAAACCGCCCTTTTTGAGCGCTTTTCTCAGGTCGGGGTCGGCCTCGAGCAGGGCGCGGGAAATGCCATGCCGGACGGCGCCCGCCTGGCCGGAAGACCCGCCGCCGCGCACATTGACCTCGATGTCGTATCGGTCGGCGGTGTTGGTTATCTCGAGGGGTTGCCTGATGATCATTCGGGTGATTTCCCGCGGGAAAAATTCCTCGATCTTCCTCTCGTTGACCACGATGACGCCAGAACCCGGTTTCATGCGGACCTGGGCGGTTGCTTGCTTGCGGCGTCCGGTGGCTGCGTATGCTGGCTGTGCTTCCATGTGATTCTCAGACCTCTAACGGTTTTGGTTGTTGCGCTTCGTGCGGATGCTTTGGCCCGGCGTATATCTTCAGCTTGGTCATCATGTGCCTGCTGAGGTTATTCTTGGGCAGCATTCCCTTCACGGCCTGCTCGATGATCCGCTCCGGATGGGTGTTTCGCACCTCACGCGCGGTGAACGTTTTCAGTCCGCCGAAGTATCCGGAATGACGATAGTAGTTTTTCTGATCCCACTTTTTGCCCGACAAATGGATTTTCTCCGCGTTGACCACGACGATAAAATCGCCCGCGTCAGTGTGCGGGGTGAATGTGGGCCTGTCTTTTCCCCTCAGGATGTCCGCAATGCGCACGGCGAGCTTGCCAAGGGTTTTCCCCTCGGCGTCAACGACCCACCACCGCTTCTCGACCTCATGAGGTTTTGCGCTGAATGTCTTGTTCACTTGTAAGTCCTCTATTGTTTAAATGAATTATTTTATCTGAAATTTTTGAAATGTCAAATTAGATGGGGCGTTGAGAGCGATGATGACATTTCTGGCTCGTACCGGACGCCTTTGTTGAAGAATTTTTTACTGTTTTTGAAACGTTGTAAGCAGACTCCGGTTCATGAACAGAGGGGAATTTATCCATCCAAAAAAGTGACTTGCCGATTACAAGTTCCTCAATGGTAGCGTGGTGAGTGTTTGTCATTGGCACAAGCCGCATTTGAAAGCCATGACTATGAGCCATAGCCCTAACCTCATCCGCATTGTCGTACGTGATGATAAAATCTCCTTGCAGCTTCTCGCAAAGAGAGAACAATTTTTTATGGTCCAAGTCACAATGGCGATAAAGCCTCTTCCCGGCCTTTTTTCCGCCCGCAGTGTAGGGCGGATCTATAAAGAACGCCGCATCCTGAACCGATGTAAATTCCTGAATGATCTTGAGGCCGTCTGAGCATCTGAAATCCATTCGCTTTGAAACCATATCAAGGTTCTCTAACCGCCTGGCAAGTGTGCCAGGATACCATCTTGAATGAATGCCCTTGCCGTTTTCCCCATATTTAAGGAATCCCGATCCCTCTGCGAGAATGCCGCCATGAAAGGTGCGATTCTTCAGAATCGTGTGAAATGCCCGTTCTTTTATAGACCGCGGCTTTTTTGAGAGTTCCTTTATTACCGACTCCTTTGTAAGGTTGAAATCAAGGATTCGTTTGGCAAGCCATTTGGCATTCCCTTGTACGATTGATTGCCAGACGGCGGCGATTTCCTCATCCAATTCCACCATAACCGCGCTCTCAACAAAGTTCTCAAATAGGGCGGTTAAGCTGATTATCCCGCCGCCGGCAAAGGGTTCTACAAGAACTCGATGTTTTTGAAATTTGCTGTTCATCCATTCCCGGAAGGTCGGCACAAACCAGGTCTTGCCTCCGGGATACCGAAAAGGACTCCTTTGGGGAACGGACGCCACATTTATGGGCTTTGGTGAAGAATCTTCTTTAACAAGTTCCGGGAATAGGGATATATTTTTGTGCAATTTGTAACCTTATTGTTGAACGGGCAAAGACGAATCCTGCGGCAGCGAACGGCGTTGGCGGACATATCCGTGATAAGATGTCCGAATACTTCTGCAAGCGGCTGTTTCATAATTGAGATTTCTTTAACTGATTACGCTCTCTTTTCTCGTGGCCTGATAATAACTCGAAATAACGCTAACGCAGTCCCTCTCAGCAAAGAACCTATATTTTTAGAATATAGCAGGATACGGCATCAGGGCAAACGCAAGCAAGCCAGATTGGTCTCTTGCCTCAATTCCCGCTTAAGAATGGGGGTATCCTATCTATGACCGTAGCCCCGATAATATCGGGGCGAGGACAAGATGGGCGCCTGACAGGTGAGTACCTTGTCCGCATCCAGATTTGCGATACTCAATAGGAGGGGAAATAAAAAATTCTAAGGTATCTTGATAAAGTTGCTGTTTTGATTATATTATAGTCACTTTAGAAAGAACTAGACCAGTTGAAAAAGGCAATTGAACCGACAGTATAAGGTCTGAGACGCATGTTTGGGAATCGGGGCGCATTGTCGAAGAGTAAAGCGGATGCCCGATTTTCGACATGCGAGCAAGCCGGAAGCGCGGCGGGGGAGTATTAAATGGCAGTCATGAGGAAAGCGATCCGGGTAAGTCTGTTTACGCTGATAGCGCTTATTCCAGCGGTTATCGGCGCGTTTGAGAATGTTGAGATAGCGCTGGAGATCGGCGCTCCGCGGAACAGTCTTCTGAGTTACCCCTCTTCGGTCGCATTCGATGAAGAAGGCCGTATATATGTTGCGGACTCTGGCAATTATCAAGTGGCGGTTTTCGGACTTGACGGCAAGCTTATACGCAAGTGGGGGGAACGCGGAAAGGGGCCGGGCCAGTTCATGGAGCCTTTCGGCATCGCATATCTGGATGGACAGGTCTTCGTGACCGATTCCAAGCTTGACCGGGTCGAGGTTTTCAGTTCGGACGGCAAGTTCCAGTACCAGTTCGGCGGGGCGGGCAATGAGCCGGGCAAATTAAAGATACCGCGCGGGATCGTGGTTTCGGGGCAGGGGCGCCTGTACGTTGCGGAGGCGGGGTCTGCGCTGATCAGCGTTTTTACGCCCCAAGGCGTCTACATGGGGACAGTGGCGGCGGGCACGGGGGAGGTAAAGAACCCCACCCACCTGACCATGGATCGCTCTGGCAATGTTTATGTGTCAGACCCCAAATTCAATCTTATTCAGGTATTTAATCCGGAGGGAGCGCCGCTACGGGTTATTAATGGGAGTGAATTGGGGATCGGATGCGTTTCGGGAATGGCGGTTTCTCAGAGGGGATATCTTCTCGTGGCGGACGCCGTCGGGCGTATCTTCCTGCTGGACCCCAAGGGGAAAGCGGACAACCCCTTTGGCAGCCCCGGCTCCACTCGAGGCCAGTTCAAGGATGTTGGCGGCATTGCGCTTGGTGAGGACGGCAGGCTGGCCATTGCCGACAGTGGGAACGACCGTGTGATTGTGTTGAAGGCGCCTCTGCCGGAAAATACGCCTATTCTGCCCGCGGCCAAAAGCCTTTCAACGGTGGTGCTCGACCCGCCTGTTTTGTCTCCTGCGAGGGACGTGGCAATAGGGGACAGCGGTATGATTTTCGCCCTCGGCTTACAGGGGGCGGCAGTGAAAGCGTACATGCGCCGAGGCACCCCCAAATTCGTCATCAACCCGGAGTTCAAAGGGAAGGGTAGCCGCATAGCTACGGGCAACGGGAAAATATATGTTTCCGACTACCTGAACGACAACGTAACAGTGTACAGCCAGGAAAACGGCAAATTCCTTTTCAGATTCGGAAAAAAGGGCAAAAACCCGGGCGAATTCGTTTCACCCGGAGGCATAGCGGTTACGGGCAAGGTTTTTGTGGCCGATACGGGGAATGACCGTGTGCAGGTGTTCAGCCTCGATGGGGTCTACCTGAACACGCTGGGCGATGAATCCACGCAACTGAAAAAGCCTTCTGACGTAACCGTCGGCCCCGGCGGCAAAATATATGTAGCGGACTCAGGCAACAAGCGTATAGTGATGTTCAGGCCGGACGGTCACATCGAGAAGGTCATCGGCGACAGGGAGATGTTCCGCAGAATAGTTGCCATCAGGGTGGACGAGGACAACCGGATATTTGTTCTCGAAGCGGACGGCCAGGAGCGGGTCAGGGTGCTTTCGCAGCAGGGCAAGGTTGTAATGCGATTCGGCGCAAGAGGTTCCGGGCCGGGGGATTTTCTCGCTCCGGAAGGAATGGACCTCTTTCGAGGCGTGCTCTTCGTCGCGGATACCGGCAATGACCGCATTCTGAGATTTAAGTTGATGGATGTGCCCGCGGAACCGGCCGGTCTTCACGTCGTCACTGGCCCTGACGGAAGCATGCTGAAGTGGAAAAAAGGCACGGAAAGCTTCCTGCAAGGTTACAGGATTTACGCCGTTGATGAAAGCGGCAAGAGGGAAACCATCGGGGAAACGGATCAGCCGGAATTCAAGCTTCCCCTCCCCATGAAGGGCGGGCAGACGCGGTTCACGGTAACGGCCTTTTCCCGGAATGGCTTGGAGAGCGTTGCTCCCCCCCCGATTACGGACTGGGTGCGTATCGGACTGGCCGAATTGCAGGCAGGGCGGCAAAAAGAGGCCGCTCAAGCCTTTGAAAAAGCGCTTCTGGCCGATCCTAATGACCCATACCCCCTCGAACAATTAGGTCGCATTTTCATTACCCTCAAGGAATACGATAAAGCGAAGGCAAATTATCAAAAGCTCGAAAAAAACCGCCAATACGCGGAAAAAGCCACTCTTGGACTGGGCATTATCGCTCTGGAACAGAACAATTTCGAGGAAGCGGAAAAGCAGCTTTTGAAAAGCGCCGCCTTCAACTCACAGAACCCGGATACCCAGCGATACCTGGCCGAGCTTTACCTCAAGCAGAAGCACTGGCAGCAGGTGCTGGATCACTCCAAGGAAGCCTCAGTGCTCGATCCGACGAACGCTCGCGCCCACGAAATGATGGGATTGGCGTATTTCAATCTGCGACTTTATGGGAACGCAGGCAAATCCTTGGGACTTGCCATTTCGCTTGATCCTAAAAATGTGGATTTATATCTCGAGATAGCGATGGTATACCGTACGCAGGGGCAGGACGGCCCGGCGGAGGAGATGTTGCTCAAGGCGGCCCAGATCGCGCCCGACAGAATAGAGCCGGCTCTCGAACTGGGGACGCTCTACCTGGATAACAAGAAGCTGGACAAGGCGGATGATGAGGTTGAAACGGTGCTTAAATCGCACCCGAACAGCGGCGCCGCTTACAGGCTAAAAGGAAAGATACTTCTCGCGCGAGGCAAGAAGGAAGACGCGGTGGAGATGTTTCAGAAGTCCTTGACCCTTGAGCCGGACGATCCCGAAGCGCTGGTCGGTCTGGCGCTCGCCTATGTCAGCCTGGGCCAACTGAAAGAGGCGGAAGCCATAATGGAAAAGGCGCGAAAGGCGCATCCGAAGAATGAAACGGTGCTGCTGGCAAGCGCACAGGTGAGGAGCGCGGAGGGAGACTTGCCGGGGGCGATCGGCGATCTGAACGCGGTGCTTGAGGTCAACTCGGAGTCCGTTGAGGCTCTTCTTACCAAAGGTCGTCTTCACATGCAGCGAAAGGAATATCAGGTGGCGGCCGATAGTTTCTTGAGGGCATCGAAGTTGTTGCCGGGGACGATCGAGCCGCTCCTTCTCCTCTCCGACGCCCTTGTGGGGGCGGGCAGGCAGGTTGAGGCCGAGGATGCGTTGAGAGACGCCTTGAATATCAACATGGAAAGCGCGCAGGCGCATTACGCGCTCGGCAAACTGTACGCATCTCGCACAGACATGGAAAAAGCTATCCCCGAGTTTAAATTCGCAGCTTATATTGACCCGGATAACCCCTTATATCATCATGCGCTCGGGAAAGCATTCATGGACAGCGCTTACCTGGAAGAGGCTGTGCAGTCCCTGAAGAGGGCATCAGAACTGGCGCCCAACGATGAAGGCGTAAAGAGAGACCTGAACCTCGCCATGGAATCATTGAAAAAATACCGCGCGAGCGGCAATGTTCCGCCGGTGGAGATATCGAGGGTCCAGATCAAACCGATTTTCGCGGGGATCGCCAAGTTCTACCAGGATGCCCCACTGGGCACACTCACTTTGAGAAACAACGCCAATGAACCTATTTATAAGGTGAAAATATCTTTCAAAATCAAGGGCTTTATGGACCAGCCGAGCGTCCAGGTGGTGGACGAGCTGAAGCCGCGTTCCGTCATGGAAATCCCCATAAAGGCAACATTGCGGGAAAAGGTCTTGGCGATAAGGGAGGACACCCCGGTCCTCGGTATCATCGGTGTGGAATATGTGCGGGGCAAGAGTCCGCAGAAGCTCTCTACGACGGTTCCGTTCACCCTGTTCGGCCCAAATGCCATACTGTGGTCGGATAAGGCGATGATAGGGGCCTTTGTGACGCCCGGAGATTGGGCGGTTAAGGAGTTCGCCCGCACCGCGCGGGATGCTGCCGGGGAAGCGCCGGAGGCCCTCCCCGCATCGCTTTTTAAAGCAATCGCCGTGTATGAAAATCTCCTGGCATACAAAATGAGCTACCTCGAAGACCCCAATCATCCTTATCGCCAATCCTCGAAAGAGGTGGAGAGGGTGGATTATGTCCAGTATCCGCGGGACACTTTGCGCTTGCGCAGCGGGGATTGCGACGATTTGAGCATATTATTCATGGCTCTGATGGAGAACCTAGGGGTCGAGACCGCGTTAGCCGACCTGCCGGGCCATGTTTTGCCGCTATTTGACGCGGGAGTGGACCCGGCTGACATTGCAAACGTGGCCGGCGACCCGGACAGGGTCATCGAGGTGGAAGGGAAAGTATGGATTCCCGTCGAGATGACATCCCTGGGATCGGGGTTTTCAGAGGCATGGACGCAGGGCGTCGAAGAATGCCGCAAGGCAATCAAGGAGGGGAAATTCGGGGTGACCATGACGCATAAAGCACAGGGCATCTATGCTCCGGCCACCTTGTCTGTGTCCAACTGGGTGGCGAAAATGCCCGAAGCCCGTGACGCGCGCAAGCTGGTGGACAGCGAGGTGAACGTTATAGCGCGGAAGCGTATTGACCACCTGGCGGCGAACCTGATCAAAAGGGTGGAAGAAGACCCGAATAACCAGGAGTTGCACGTTGAGCTTGGTGTGTTATATGCTAAAAACGGAGATGTGGACAGGGCGAAGCAGGAATTCGAAAAGGTGCTCTCGAATAACCCCAATAACGTCCAGGCGTTGACAAACCTCGGAAATATATTCCTCATGAGCGAAAACTACCAGGCCGCGCTGGAACAATATCGCGCCGCTGAAGTCGTGGCCCCCGATGACGCGGAAGTTAAAATGAACCTGGCCCTGGCTTACTATCACCTCGGTAATGTCGAGGCGGCGAAAACTAAATTCGAGGAAGCGGCGGAGGCAGACCCCGATATGGCGGCCGCCAACCAGTCGCTTAAGGACCTGCTTTACCACTAAGTAAAGGGGGGGTTGATAAAGCGTGGGCTATCCTGTGACGCCGTTTGCCAGCGGTGGCGCCATCTGTACGGAAGGCGCCACGTAAGTGGGGGGACGAGTGTTTGTCCCGGTGGTCTTTTCAAAATTTGTTTTTTGCGCTATAATTGTTTACAGTTTTAGTTAGGTGTGCTGACAGGTAACAACCTCATAAATGCCGATTGGGTGAAACCGAGAGGTGTCAATCGGAGAAGGAGGCTTTTATGCGCTCCACAATAACGCAAATCAGAAAATCGCTGGTGGTCGGAGGCGCAATTATCACGGTTATTGTCTTACTCAGTATGGTAGCCGTGCTGGCCGAAGATGCGCCCAACAAGAAGAAGGTACCCCAGCCCGCTCCCAACCAGGATCCTTATTCCTGCGTATGGCAGAAGGTCAGGCCCAACCCCAAGACCCACTCGAGCGGCACCGCCAGCGCGGTGGCAGGTCTGCGCGGCGAGGAAAAAGGGAAATTCCTAAAACCCTACTGGAAAGGCGAAAAGAAAACCGAATCTCCCGATGGGGTGGCATTCCGGGAAGCGGGAAAGTTGATGGATGCAAGCGATTTTGCAAAGGCTGAGCAGGCTTTTACCAGCTTCCTCACCCAATTCCCGAAAAGCCCCTTTGTCCCCAAGGTCAAACTGGGGCTGGCCGTCTGCTACGCCAAACTCGGCAAAAAAGATGACGCGACAAAAGTCCTCACACAATGGCTCACAGACTACCCCCAGAACGAAATGGCCCCCGATGCAAAGGCCATGCTCGCTGAACTGAAAAAATAGGCGCCAAGCCTTAAGCCATGTAGGATGTAAGGACGTGAGCCGCCAGACAAGTTGGCGGCGTAGCGCAAAACTGCAATTAAATTATAGGGTAAAGAATAGGGGACAGCCGTCTATCTCTATTACAGATGGATACCTGTCTCTTATTTTGTTTAAACTCACTCCGGAATGAACACTGGGAAGGCGCGCCGGGGACGGGCTTTGATATTACATGGGAATAAACCGGCCTTATAAGCCTGATGCTTTTATGTTTTGCCGCAGCCTGCCTGAAAAATTACCCTTTACACTGTTCTCAAAGCGCTTCTTCATCCATCTCACCTGTGCGTATGCGTACGGCGGCCTCGACCGGAGTGACGAATATCTTCCCGTCTCCTATCTTGCCCGTCCGAGCCGCCCGCGTAATGGCCTCGACAACCGTTTCCACCTTATCGTCGGGGACTACCGTCATTATCATGATTTTCGGCAGAAAATCCACGACGTATTCGGCCCCGCGGTAAATCTCCTGGTGTCCGTGATGTCTTCCAAAGCCTTTTACCTCGGAAACGCTCATCCCATGTACGCCCAGCTCGCTTAGACATTCCTTCACTTCATCGAGTTTGAAAGGCTTGATTATAGCCTCGATCTTTTTCATAAACTACCTTATTAGGCGTCAGGCCTAAGGCCTTTGGAATAATTGATAATTTCAGCGCTTTAAGCAATCGCGGGTCGTTTGTCTGAAGGATATCTAGGCCGCGCGCCCTGAATTTTTCCAGTTCTGAAGCCGAATCTATCGGCATGGTGACGACCTTGAGGCCCAGCCTGTGCGCCTTTCGTATCATGCCGGGGGTGGCAAAGCGGTTGAGGGTACCGACGTAATCGGCGCCTAGCTCTTTCACGCCTTCAAGGGTCACCACTGGCTTGGGCCACGATATGCAAGTGACCAGTTCCGGCCATCGAGACTCCAGCTCCCGTTCCGACGCTTTCCACCATATCCCCATAATGACCTTGTCCTTCATGTGGTGGCGCTCCAGGATGTTCACGAAAGTCGCCCAATTCGGAGGAATGTTCTTCATGTCAAGGTAGACGCCTGTCTTTCTTGAGAAGGCGAAATCGAGCACTTCCTCGAGAGTGGGTACCTGTTCTCCCCGGGGCACGGTTCGCAAGGTCTTGATTTCGGCCAATGTCATCCGGGCGACGAGGCCATGGCCGTTCGTGGTGCGGTCTACCTTGGGATCGTGCATGACGATCCAGTGGCCGTCGGCCGTCAGCCGGGGGTCGGTCTCGACCATGTCCACGCCGTAGTCGGCGGCCCGTCGGTACGCTGCAAGGGTATCCTCGTCTTCCTCGAGGTTTGCGCCGCGATGGGCGAGGGTTATAGGGTGCCCGGGAGGAGCGCCCGCCACGCCAAAACCAGCGGAAAAAATGAAAAAAAGCGCGAGAAAAAATAAGTGCCTAGGCTTCATTTTGTAAACCACCTGAAATATGATAAACCAACTGGTGAATTTCAGCATCCAGCCTGAATAAAATTCATTCTTTATGTAGCGGCCGTCCTCTTGACTTTATCATTTTACGTGTTATTATTGTCACATGAAATTTCTACCGGAAGGGAGGGAAAGGTCATGAGTTTGCAGGATACCATCAGGACTTTTGCTGACAGAATGTATGCTTACCGGGTGGAGATGAAAATAACCCAGGAAGAGCTGGCCGAGATGCTCGCTCTGGACAACAGCTATGTCAGCCTGCTCGAGCGCGGAGCGCGAGTGCCCTCACTTATCGTGCTGGATAAAATCGCAAAGGTCTTCGGTATCAAACCGATTGACCTGCTCAGAGACACCGGGAAAGGCGATAATTTCACCTTCAAGCAGCGGGAATTGCTTTACATGATCGAGAAAGCCACCCCGGACGAGATTGATAAGATATATCGAATAATGAAAATCGCTTCTCAAAAGCCCAAAAAACAATCAGGCGGTAAGCCGTAGGCAGTTATAAATTATAATAATACGTATCTCGTGAAGCGTATCTCGTGAAGCGCGCGAAATACGAAATACGAATGATGGGATACTTGTTTATAATTCAGCATTCATAATTCAACATTTTCCTAAAACCTAACGCCTAACGCCTTTTCTTAAATCCATCCCCAGAAATCGCGGAGCATCTTTGCCAGGTTGAAGGCGACCTTGATGCCGCTCACGCGTGAGAACGCTCTCCCGACCGCCATGGGGCGCAAATAAAATTCCCTGAAGGCAAGGTTCCTCAGCTGCATGACGCGAGTCGCTTTGAGCCACGGCGTGTCAAGGACGCTGTAATTCTGCTCGAACCGTGTCCAATCGTCGGTGTTTATCCAGCCATTGCGTTTGGCTTCCTCATAAAGGGCCGAGCCGGGGAACGGCACTGCGCAGTAGAACTGGGCGAAGTCGAGCGGGAGTTTTTTTATGAACTGGATGGTGGCGAGTATGTCCTCTTCGGTTTCGCCGGGGTAGCCCAGAACGCAATGGGCGACCGCGCCGATATTGGCTTCCGCCGTCTGCTCGATGGCGCGCATTGTCTGCTCGAGATTCACCCCTTTTCTCATCCGGCGAAGCGTATCTTCCGTCCCGGCCTCGATGCCGAAGCCGATGAGCCAGCAGCCGGCGTCCTTCATGGCGCGGAGCAACTCGGGGTCAACGTGGTCTGCGCGGGAATTGGCGACCCAGCTCACTTTCAGGCCGCGACGCCGAATATGCTCGGTAACGCTTAACGCGTAATCGCGGTTCAGGGTAAAAGATTCCGACCAGAACAGAAAATCGCGCACCCCAAACCGCCTTCCCACTTCCTCCATTTCAAAGGCCACCGACTCCGGGTTCCTCAGGCGCAGCTTATGGCCGTAAAAGGTGGTGTCTGCGCAAAAAGAGCATGGGTAAGGGCATCCGCGACCCGTGGCCACCAGAAGAAACTGCCGGTCGGTAAACGGCATTATGTAGCGATTTCGATCAACCAGATGCCATGCGGGCCGCGGCAATTCCTCCAGATCGGCGACCGGAGGGCGATCAGGCTCATGCACAATGATTTCCCCATCCCGCCATGAAAAGCCCGGGAGGCCCCGGAAATTTATCCCGTTGCGGGCGAGGTCTCGCGCGGCAACCTCCGGCTCGCCACGAATCACTGCGTCAACATGCATTCCCATGCGAAGAGAATCCTCAGTCAATGCCGTAACGTGAATTCCGAAGGCCAGAACCTTCGCGCCCGGGGCGCCGCTCTTTATAACGCCCGCGGTGGCAAGGTCATGCTCGATCGAGGGGGTAGCCGTATTTATAAGGGCGAGGTCTGGGCGAAAATCGAAGGCGATCTTTTTCAGGTCGCCATCGGAAACGTTTTCAACGATGCAATCAACCAGCTTGACGAGATGGCCGTCCGCTTCGAGCACCGCCCCGGTCGTCGCCAGGCTGATAGGCGCCCACACCGCCGTCCAAGCGCCTGCGCGCTGCATACAGCGCCCCTCGCGCACCATCCTCACCCCGTGGATGGTCGGCGGATTTACGAGAAGAACTCGCATAATCGAGGTTTCGGACTACAGCGCATGTTGAATAGACAAGGGGTTTAAACCCCTTGTCTGGCCTAATAAAAGAAACGCGGGTATGTGGTTTTTCTATCCGATTTTCTGGCCGCAATTGGGGCAGAATTTCGCTCCGGGGGCCAGCTCGGCCTGGCATTGCGGGCATTTGCCGGCGGCAGTGAACTGGCTGCCGCAGTTGGGGCAGAATTTCGCTCCCTCCGGCGCGTCAAACTGGCATTTTGGGCATTTAACGGTGGTTGCCAAAGTCTGGCCGCAGCTCGAGCAGAACTTTGCGCCCGCGGGGTTCATGCCCTTGCATTTCGGACAGGGAACGGTCTGCGCCGGGGCGCCGCCGCCTCCCTGTTGGCCCTGCATCATGCCGGGGATGACCATGCCGATCCCCATTCCCGCCCCCATGCCCACGCCGGCCATGGCAGGCCCCGCAATCCCTCCGCCGGGCTGCTTCGCCGCGTCCCCGAGGGCCGTCATGGCCTTCATCTTCATATACTGGTTCATCTCCTGCCCCGAAACGTTCTTCACCACTCCCATGGCCGAGCGCTCATCTATCGCCTTCTGCACCTCTTCCGGCACGGTGATCGCGTCAATGAAAAAATCCACCAGCTCGAGGCCGTACTTGCTGAAGTCGTCCGCGAAGCTCACCTTTGCCGCCGCGCTAAGCTCGTTGTACATCGAGGCGAGGTCAACGATGCTCTTCAGGTTCTCGCCGAGGAGGTCGAGCAGCCGGGTGAGGATCGCCGACCTCACGTATTCCTGGCAGTCTTCCGTGGTGTAAGTGCCCATGGTTCCCATCAGGCCGTTGACGAAAAGCAGCGGGTTGACCACCCGGATCGTGAACCTCCCATGGCCCTTGAGTCGCACCAGGCCAAACTCGGTGTCACGATACAAAATAGGCTCGGTCGTGCCCCAGCCGAGAGCCTTGAACACAATCATGTTGAT
>Ga0209777_10001985_pt1 | contig 27987 bp, 43 predicted proteins | sample FrelakmetHBP12HB_FD_187147 | JGI IMG/M metagenome (GOLD analysis project Ga0209777, IMG submission 187147) | Freshwater lake sediment microbial communities from the University of Notre Dame, USA, for methane emissions studies -HBP12 HB (SPAdes)... | ecosystem: Environmental > Aquatic >...
TTTGATCTTTATCTTTAAATGATCTTACTAAATATTCAGATGAAAATCTATTAGAATTAAGAGGCTCAGATGTTACATTATTAATCAAAGCCTTTTTTGCTCTTCCAAGAGCTATATTTCTAGCTATAGTTTTTCGATGCTGATCTTTCAATGAACAAATAGAAATACCTCTTGACAATATATTTTTGTTTTTATCAATTAAAATACATACTGTGTAATAGTTACTAACAATTTTTGACTTCTCATAGTAGAACTTAATTTTCTCAACACCAAGTTCTTTTAAAACTTTATCACATTCCATAAATAGTCTCCAAAATAGTTTCCAAAGAATTATGGGAGAGTTGATTTCTCAACTCTCCCACTCTTCAATTTAATTTATCCCTTTGATCCTGCTGGTTTCACAAACTCAAGAATATCATAATTCTGAAGAGTATATGAATCTTCTACTTGATTCCCATTAACAACTCCAGATGACATTCTATCAACATTTAGAACTTCCCTCAAGAATTCTCCTACTGCTCCAACTGTTTTCCCAACTACTGCAAAATCACCTCTGGATGCACCACAAGAAACAGTGATTGTATTTGAAATTTTTCCACCACTTTTCAAACTTGTTAAATCTGACTGTAAAGAACTAATTTCTGAACTTAATCTAGAAGTTTTTGTTTTTGCTTTTGATCCAGCAACTTCCATAATTGAATCAATAATTATTGCTTTTGGTTTCTTTGACATTCCCCTGATTTCTAAGTCCATACATAGCTCACGAAGATCTACTACGGTCATTTCAGAAAGGTCAGAATATGAATACTTCGCCATACTTTTATTTCTCCTTAATTTTTCTAATTTTAGAATCTGCTCTCATCATTTTGATATCAAAATAAACATCAGAAATATTTACACTTTTATTTTCCTTAACATAATAATACGCCCAACACATTATTGTGGATACACCGACATTAGTAAAGAAAAGTTGGGGTTCACTTTTTTGTAACTCTTCACAACTCATTTCATTTGGAAGTTTGTCATTTGGATTATCAATTTCTGGATGATAATCTGTGAGACTGGGTGTTAATTCTTCACCTCCTTTTTTAATATAAATTTGTACATTTCCATCAGTGAGTTCATTCCCACCAGATATTAAAGTAACATCCATTAAATTATCTCTAACATAATCAGAAACCAATTTTCTAGTTTTATGATTATCAACCGCCAGAAAAATAGTATCTTCATTTTTTATTAATTTTGAAATTGTTTGGTTGTCCACAAAATATGGAAAACTCTCAAACTTTATTTTACCATATTTATCACTTAGTTCAGCAGTTTTAACAAGAGCTTTATTTCCAATCTCATTAAAATTTTGTCTTTGTTTATTTTTAATTTCATAAAAATCCCCATCAACAAGAGATACAACTGCTTCACAATCTGAATAGTTTAAGAACTTTGAGATTTTGTCAGACAAATCTGAGCCTATTCCGCCCAAACCGATTATTTTAATATTTTCCATTTTTCAACCTCAATACATCATATCATACTACTAAAATCATTAATTTCAACTTTTAAATCTTCTTCTTTGTCAACCTTATATTTTTTAAAAATACATTTTCCACAAGGATCAAACTTCTTCTCATCTTCTTTAGACATTATTTTTACTGGAATTCCTTTTCCCACTACCTCTTTTGAAGATGGTGTGAGAATTTCTTTAATAGCTGGATTTAGAATATTAGAAGATCCTCTAATAAATCTTGAAGGAGTTATGGGAATATTATTAGAAAATTTTGAAGTAAATGGATTGTTCATATGTGATCCAAACCCATAATCAAAATATGGATCAGTTAACCAATCTCTATCTACATATGTTGATGCATATTGAACTTTTTCAATTTTATCCAACCAAGATCTATCAAAATCAATACTATTAAAAGCATCCATTATTTTCCATCTTGTCCATCTTTTTTTATCTGTTGCACCAGTCCACTTACTCCAATCCAAATCCTCATCAACACATTCTATTCCATCAATATATTCTGAAGGATTTGATTTTGATCTAAAACCATTTGATACTACTGAAGAAGAAATTGAAAATTGTCCTACTTCATCAAGGTCACCAATTGTAATATGTAATCCATCAAAATGTTGTTCGTCTGCATCATCTGTACCAGAATGAAAAGCACTAAAGTTAGCATGACTATGAATTGTTCCTAGTAATATAAACCCTTTAAATGTTTCATTTTTAACATACTCTACACTAGCTCCACCAACCTTCTGAAATGGAATAAAAACTTTAAACTTCTTTTTCTTTTCATTATAGTATAATAAAACGACTGACTCAGAGTTATACATTTCATAAACTTTTTTAAAGAACTTAATTATTTGAACAATGGTCTTTTCTGGAATTTTTGAGATATGTAATTTTGCATAACATTCAACTGGTTTCAAAAATGACAATTTCTTTACTGGTGCTACACTCTCTACAATCCCCAACTTCTTTTTTAAATAAATTTTATCCCCTATAATATATGTTGCTACAGAATTTTCAGGGATTTTTTGAATTCCATCATTTATTACTATTTGGAACATAATTTAAAATCCTCTCCTCAATTGGAATACTACAAGAATTAATATGATTAATAACTGTCTGCCACCCATGCATGTTTGGAACAACATTAAAATATGGAAATGAAACTTGAGTTTTAGCATGATATCTTGGAGTAATAAAACCAAAATGTTTACAACTATTCATGTTTTCAAGTTTTCTTTCTGGATGATGCTGAGAAACTTTACTACAATCAACAACTCCAAATTGGTATTTCAAATTTCTATGTTTTACTAGAATTCCAACATTTCCGCCAGGTAATTCAACTAAATCACCAAACTGGAACTTAATAGATTTTATCAACTTTTTTGGATCATCAACTGTAACTTTTTTCTTTGTATTTGAAGATAATATTTGAAAATTATTTAAATCCTCTTCATTACACCAAACTGTACATAAATTTGAGAATAACATTAATGGAATAGTTCCCGTGTCAGTTAAAAATCCAATTACTTCAACTACATCTTTCTTTAGAAAATTTTGGAAAGATTTTTTAGAAACCATTCTTGTTCCAGATTTTATTCCCATAAATTCTGAAGAAATCTTTCTAATTTTTCCAATATTTATTTTTCCACCAACTGGATGTTTTGAATTGAAGTCAATATATGGAACAGACAACTCTTCAGATTTATTTAATGAAATAGTTTTTACTTGTAAAATATTTTTATCATCTACTTCAAATCCAGTTATTTCTCTAACTACTGTCATTTCATGAGGATTATCCCAATCAGCTACCACAACTCTATCTCCTTTTGAAAAAGAAATATCTAAATCAAAAGAACCAAGTTCAATTCTATCTCTTTTAACAATAGAAGAAATTGCTGCGGTTACGTCATAGGTAAGATTAATTTGATAACTTGAGTAACCACTAAAAATTTCAGTTGGATATTTTCCATTTTTACTAATCATGACAATATTAGATTTTGAATCATAAAGTCTATTATAATCAGTAGTATTTGTAAATATCTTATTTCCTAATCTATAAGTATCTAATAGTCTATAGTCATCAAAATTTTGTACTTGAAAAGAATCATCATCAAAATATCTACTAAATCTATCTGAAGTTTCAGAATATCTAAATTTTAATGTTGGTCTACTTGTTCCTGCAATTTCTATTGAATCATATATTGCAAGATGTCCACAATGAGTTAAATCCGAATAAGTAATACGATTAGAATCTTTTAAAATATATCTTTTTCCTTTCTCTAATTCAATTCCATCTTTTAGTAACTTATTCAATGGTCTAATCATCTTAGATGTTTTATCATTGTGTAAATAATATGTATCTCCAAGTTTAAGTTCAATTTTTCCATCTAATGATTCTCTAATTTTTTCAACTTTTCTAATTAACATTCTATCATAATCTTCTCTAGTAATTGAAACTATATCACCAACTTTAATTTCATAGTCATCAAATTTTAAAATATCTAACTCTTTAGATCTATTAACATATTTTGCAAATGCATCAACTATTGATTGGTCAGCAGAAACTGAAATCTCTTTTTCATTTTTATCTATTAACTCTACAACTGGATTTTGATTTCCTGTTTTATATATAATTGATGAAATACAACATCTTTTATCTTTATACTCTACTGTATCACCAATAGATATTGCACCATGAGTAGAAAATAAACCTTCAGAATAACTAAACTTTTGAATATGTGTGCCAGTTCTATGGTTTAACATTGAACTTTTTACTATATTAAAATTGTCTATATCTACATTTCCACCATTACATTGCATTATAAGAGAATTTCTAACAGTCTCTAAAATATTACCAACACTATCATATTCAATCCATTTAACACTGAATATAAACATTGGATCATATTTAGTAAAATAGGCCCACGTTAAATAGTTACATACTTCATCTACTGTTGAATACATTGTATAATTATGTGTATAATCTCTATTAAAAGAATTAAACCAAAAACTATCAATAGCTTTACTTATAGAATGAATATACCCTTTAGAATCTGCAACTCCTCCAAGACAAACTCCACACCATTCATTTATATTTGTTAAACAAGGTCTTAAAAGATAATCCTCTAATGTGTTAAATGGATGAAGTCTAAAAAATAATTTCATATTATAAAATTGATTATTCTCATCCAACACAATAAAGTATATAATATATGGAAACGATAAAGAAAGTCTGTAGGGATATTTATGATCGTTTAAAAAATTCTGGTATCCATATTCTTCTAATTTTCCAGTTAATCTTAGTCCTTCAATATCTGCTTCAAAGTTCATGTCTAATAATACACTTCTTATCGCTGGAGAATCTTCTACAACAAACAATGTATGTCTCCCAATCTTTTCCATATATCTACAATTTTTTGGAATTACAAAATCTTTAGATTGTGGAGAATACATTAAATTTCTAACAAACGTTTTTATTGGAACAATAGATTTTCTAGATAATGGATTCTCAATATCTTCAGAATCCATTACTACTAATTGTGCTCCAGTCGGATCAATTATTATTTTTTCTGTAATATTCATTATTCTCCTCTTACAAATTTTAGTTTTTGTGCATAGAATTCTAAAATTTTTCTTGGACTACTGGAATCCTTCACTTCCCAAACTTTTATCCTGTGTGGAAATACTTCTTTTTTATCATCTATTTTTTTAACTCTTAAAGAAACTACAAATTCTGCTTCCATCTCTCTTTCTAAACAGAGAAATGCAATTTGATTTGATGTTTGTGGTGGACAAGACAAAGACAAAAAGATATTTGGACCTGTTGGAAGATCGTCATAGTTGGTTATATTTTCAGATTCTTCTTTTAAAATTTGGTCACAAATTCTTTTTACTTGATTGTCAACAGTCTCATTATTACTTAAGGGTTTTAATAAATCTTCTAAAATTTTCATGATTTTACTCCACTATTTTCAATAAATTCTTTTACATTATCATACAAATTATTAAAGAACTCTTTTGACAATTTTTTATCACTATAAGTAATCATATTACATGATAGTAATAATCCCACTTTTCCCATAAACTCAATAAGTCCTTTACTATCTAGTAAATCATCTTTGATCATTATAGCTTTATTTTCTTTAACATTAATATCTATCATCGAAAATTTTTCTTCAAAATTAACAAATTGTAATCCTTGTATTCTAAGAATACATTTATCTGCCCCATTCAACCAGATAGATCCAGAATTTGAATCAACCATTAAGGTTGCAATTGGGACTGATTTTGAAACTATCATTTAACCTCCTATTTTTTCCAGAAATTTGGATCTACTTCTTGTCTCTCTTCATTTTTTATTTCTATCCATTGGGTTTTGTCAACAGGAATACTCCTCCATCCAAGGTTTTCTAAATCATATACATGAAGAATTTTCTTCTTAATTAAATTTAGAATTGATTCTAATTTTATTTCTTTTGGTTTATGTTCTTCCGGAATTTTATCAAAATTTAAAGTACATTTCATAATTCGATCTATACCATCTTTTCTTTTAAACATGATAAAAGCTTCATCTTCTTTTTTCAATTTATTTATAAATTCAATTGCTGTTACTATTGGATTTTCTTCTGGTTTTGTTGTCATTTTCTCACTTCCGTATGTAAAAGATCATCCACATTTCCATCATTCTGCATTAACAATCTACTCATGCAAGTACAACTCCAGTTGCATTTTTCACAATACTTCTTTTTGTCTGTTACCATAAATCCATGAAGATATTCATTTAAGATTCCGTTCTCATCTATAAAATTACTAGTATAAAAATTACTAGGAGTATACACCCCCCGGATTCTCAAGCAGAGGCGACAACTCGCGTCGCTGTCCAAAGTAATATTATGAATTCCATCTTCTAACCTACAATCTAACTCAGATGGAAGAATATCATACATCTCAGGAAGTAAAATATCTCTCATATGAACATCTAATTTATTATCAATAATTTTTTGAATAACTTCTTTTAGTTCTTGTGATTTATAAACTAATACATCTGGATCTGTAACATTTGAAAAATCATAATATTTATTTTTTGCAATATCCACAAAAGTGATATCTGAATTAATTCCTAGATCAGTTAAATTCTCAACCAAGTGATATAAATAATGCATCGAATCATTTGTAACAGTTATTTCTGCTACAACATCTTTTACAACCCCTTTGTTTTTAAATTCAACTAATCTCTTTAATCCTTCATTACTCTTCTTTAGAATATCAGGATCCCCATTTTCTGTAAAAATTATTGGATCTACTGAAGATGTTAACCCTTGTAAGTATCCAACTTTTTCAATTAACCTATTTAACAATGGTTGAACCTTGTCACTATTATTTGTAATAATTGTATAGTTAATATTTTGTTTATTACAATAATCAACAATCTCATGAAGGTCTTTTCTTAAAGTTGGCTCACCTCCATATAAGATATTAAAATGATTTGGATTATGTAATTTTAACCTTCTAAGAGTTTCTATAACATCAATTGTTCTCATCTCCCGTTTTTGGTAATGATATAATTTTGGATACTCTTCTGGACTATCATAATCTTTAGATATTCTACAATAAGAACAAGAAAGATTACAACGACGAGTTAATAACCAACTAACTATTTGAATTTTATTCATTTCACTTAACAACCTCCAAACTTGGAAAAATTATAGTAGAAGTCATTTTTCGAAACATATTAATTAGCTCATCCGAGGGGTTAAAAGATTCAACAACCACAACATCTTTTATAATTTTAAAGACTGCAGTTTTAGATTTTTGGGCTAATGGAATAGGTATAACACGAATTCCTTTTTCAGTCATCATTTCTTCAAGAACAATTGCTTCAGAAAATTCATAATATACATCTGTCTCATTAACCAATTTTCCAATAATTTTTTTCCATTCAGAACCTGTAGAAACTATAATCATTTTTATATCGTCCATTTAATATCCACCCTCTCCTCTAATCACAATAACCCCTTTAGTTTCTATGTTTTCCTGATCAAGACCATTGTTACATAAAACCATCTCCTCAATACCGCCAACAGAATCAGCAGTTACCTCATATATTTTACCGCCACTCTTTATTATATCTTTACATCTTTCAGCTTCTTCTCCATCAATTCCATAATCATCAAAATTACTTATATTGATTTCTGAAGACAGATTTAGTAAATCATAAGAAACTACAATTTTAACTCTTATTGTTTCTGCTTTTCCAGTAGTGTCAGCAATAATAAAAGATGCACTACTGGAATTAGTCACATGGGAATATTTAATCTTCATACTTCACATTTTCCTTTTTTCCATCAATAGAAATAATCTCTACTTCAATTTCATCATTACTCTTAAATACTATTGTTCCAATTTTTGAAATCTTTTTAAAGAATGGTTTAGAATCTTTATAATATCCCATTGGATCTCCACCATTCCAACCATCTCCATATTCTTCAGCTGTTTGATGAAACATCATTTCAAAATTTTTAAGTTTCTTTTCTCTAAAAATCGCTCGTACTGTTTCAATAATATTTGATATACCAATTGATATTGATGATTGTTTAGCATTATCCTGATTTTTTGTTTTAATATCTATCATTGTTTTTCCAGAATCATAAACATGAGTCAAATCAATATTAATACAATTTTTATCATATTGATCATACATCCAATCATTTTTAATAATTGGTTCAATATTAACTGTTCCATAATTATCTTTTTTTGCATTAAATACTCTCGTTAAAAGTTCTGTTTCACCTTCATTTATATTATAAGTTCCAACTGCTCTACAACTTAAAATATAACCTGTAGAACTAGAATTAGTTACATGACTAACTTTTATTTTCACCATCCACCTCCTCTAACCAAATAGCGGTTCTCATTGGTCCAACATATCTTTCTCCCTCACAATAAACTATATATCCAGGAGAACATGGACACATATTACACCCAGCTTTTTTACTATATCTCATTTTTATAGGAACTATTTTACGTTTTTCCAATTCTTCAGAAATAGCATTAAAGATTTCAGATCCCTTATATGGGCTTTGGTGTTCCCTTCTCCACATAAGATCCTCTAATATATTCTGTTAAAAGGTCTGTTGTAATCAACAAAAACAATTACAGCAGCTCTATGCCCTGATTTCATAGCATAATTTTCGCTAATTTGTTTAATCTTAAGCACTAATACCCTCCTTCACCCCTTATCACTATAATTTTATTTGAAATCATTTCTTCTTGTGAAATCCCTGCCCTACAAATTCCAACTTCTAAAACAGATGATGACTGATCGGTAGCTCCAAATGTATATACATATGCATTTGGATTATTATTTATAAAATTCTCAAACCTTTCCTTTTCAGTTTCATCAATGTAGTCATAAAATTCTTGCGGAGGTATTTCATCCATAGGGAAAAAGTCTCTTAAATTCACAACTTTATCAGCTCCAATATGATACAAAATTGGATTATCTTTTTTCCCACTGATATCAGCTATTATAAAACTGCATGAACTAGAATTTGTAACATGGCTAAATTTTATTTTCATTTTTCATCTTCCTCTTTTTAAATTGATATTGGGAACTATTATTTATTTTCTCCAACTGCTTCGCCATATCCTTAATAAGAGGATGCTCCCCTCTGAGCGTAGAAAACCTAAACATTGATTCCCATTCTTCTTGATATTTAGTTTTCCCAAGAGCTTTTTCAATCCAATCTATTTTTCCAGTTCCCCCACATTTTAAACATAAAGATCGTACTCGAACATTCTCTTGACAACAACTATCACAATATATATCTCCGGGTTCCAAATTTATTATTTCACTTTTGTTAATGACGTCAAATAGACTTTTAAACTCAATATTTTTCTTCTCATTCATATCATGTCCTATAACTATTACTTAATAAAATATTTTGAACCCAGTCAAGTTTTCCATATCCTCCACATTTTGTACAAGTCCAATTAAATCCTTTCATATTTCTTCTGCTTCCAACTCCGCCACAAAGATCACAAAACTCAAATCCTTCTTCAACAATTCTATAAAATTTTTTTCTACATCCAGCACATTTAATAATTAATTCTGTTTTATTTTTTCTGTAATGTGATCGTCTATTTCCTAACCACCAACCTCTACAATGTGGACAAGTTGGCATTTCTGAATCACTTTCAGGATAATCATTTCTGAATTTTGTCACGGTGAATATCCTCATCTGTCAAATACATCTTTTGATTAAAGAATTCTATCCACAAGATTTTTCGATCTATATAACTTCTTAATTTACTGATACGAGTATTTTGGGGAATGTGAAACTTTTTTAAATATTTTCCCCCACTGTTCCATTCAAGATATCCAGAATCTGTTAATGTTCTTCTGTAAGAATCAAAAGTGTGATCACTCATTCTCACGTCCAAACTACTTTCTTTAATAAGTTTAAAAACTTCATATTTAAAATTCGATCTACTTATAAAATAATTGATTTTATATGAATTAAAAACTGTTTTAAAACAATCCCAAAAATTTACAAGCATAATATTTCTAACCCCTAAAAAAGTTTGTATATTTCATCATATTCAATTTGGTCGATTATTCTATGGGAAATAATATTGATTGATCTATTTCCTATACATTGTCTTAGTAATGAGGAAACATATGTAACATTTACATCATCAAGACTATCAAATATCTCATCTAGAAGTAGAATATTTATTTTCATATCTTGAATTACACTCTGTAAATCATTCAATGTTAAAATAGTTGCAATATCAACAATCCTTGTTTGACCTCCAGAAAATGATTTTCTAGAATTAGATTTTGTAATTGTATCTAAAACTCTAACAGAAATTTTATCCCTAAACTCTCCACCCTTAGTTTCAGACATCGAATCAAATGAAACAATATACCTTCCACCCATCATCTCTAAATATTCTCGAATCTTTGAATTCATAAATGGGATAGACTCATCAATTAACATAGCAGGAATTCCAGTCATTGAAAATGCTTTCTTCCAAAAATCTAAAGACCCTTCTTTATAATTTAAGAATTCTATTTTATTCGTAAGATCTTTAGCTTCATTTAAAACTTCTTTTGATCTAGAAACAGAAGAATTTAAAGTAGATTCATTGAATTCTTGTTTTTGTTTTTCTTCAACAACACTTTGATATTTATGAATAGAAGTATTTAATGATTGGATTTGTTCCCTCAAAGTATTTCTTTTTAATATTACTTTTTCAGTTTCATTCTTTTTAGAATTTAAATCTTTTAGAGAATTTTCAAGTTGAATCTTTTTCTTTCCAATATTCTCTGTAGATTCATTTATCTTTTGAGTTACTAATCTATTCACTTCTGATAAAGCATTTCTTAATTTTAAATCTAAATCTTTTTCTTCTTCTGTATATTTCTTATTTATAGTTAATAAATTTAATTCATAATCTTTTTCAAAAACTCTATGTTCTTCTGAAAGTATTTCATACTCTTTTTCTATTAAAGAGACTGATTTTTTCTTCTCCATCATTTCCGATTTAATTGATAGAATCAAATTTGATTTATCTTCTAGTTCCTTAGATAAATGTTGAACTTTATCTAAACCCACTTTTTGTCTGCATGATGGACATACTACTACATCATTCTTTAAAGCAGATTCTAACTTATTTTTTTCTGGTTCTAATTTTTTAAGATCTAATCCAAATTTATCAATATCATTATGTGTAATAGTAATTTTAGACTTAAGACTATATGATCTAGAAGAAATTTCTTCTGAACGTTTAGAATGATCATCTTTTATTTTATTTATTTCTTGATTCTTTAGACCATGAATCGATGTTCTTGAATTTGCAACCGACTCTCTCAACTCAGTTTCTTTAAGGAGTTTTCTATTATTTATATCACTTAGGATATTATTTAAATCAGAACTCACTGTTTTGATATCATTCTCTTGTTGTAGGATATCTTTATTCAGTTGTTCTAATACCAAATCTATATTTTTAACATCTATTTCTTTTATTTGAATTTCAACTTCAGAAATTTTAGAATTTACTTCAAAAATCTTGTCTTCAAATAGTTTGATTTCTTCTTGTTTCTTTTCATAAAACTCTGTCTTCTCTTTAACTAATTTTTTAATGGTATCACTTATATCTGATAGAATTCCCTTTTTTATTTCAAGTAAATTTAAAAGACTGGTTGAATCCTCCTGTAGTTGTTTTAATCTTTTATTGGTTTCATCATAATATAAGTTATATGAATCTAGTTGTAGGACTTTTCTAAAGATAGTTTTTTGTTCTGAATCAGTTAAATCAGTAAAGAAGTCTTTTACTTTTTGTCCAAAGAATAAGATATTAAATAATAATTTCTGAGAAACAAATATCTTTTCCATTTCTGGAACAACTTCTCTATGTCCCTTTTTATACACAACTCCATCTTTAGATAAAATTACTGTATCTCCAAATTTATAATGTTTGACATATCTATCTACTCGATAAGATACATCGTCAATAGTGAACTCTTCCCACACATGACAATTTTTTCCAACTACATTATTTACTACATCATCCCCCTTCTCTCCTTTACTGGTAACTCCAAAAGATGCGTATGGGATAATATTAAAGATTGCAGTTTTCCCTGCCCCATTGGGTCCAGTTAATACAGTAATCTTTCCATTCTTAAATTCAAATTCTGTAGGTTCAGTATAGTTACAAAAATTCTCACATCCAACTTTTGTAAAATTAATTTCTTTCATTCAATATTTTCCCCTCTATTTTTTAATCATCATAAATAAATTTAATGTTTCCTTTTTGAGTTTTTATATGGTTATTCTCTATAATAATTGCTCCTATGTCATGACGATCTTCACCTTGCCACTCAACTCTACCATTAACAATATATCCTCTTGGCGACAGAATCTTATCAATTAAATATTTCATCCATTCAGTATAGTAATAAAATTTTTCATGACCATCCCATTTAATAGTTTGATTATCATCTTGTAATAACCACTTGCACCATAAACCAGGTTGAGTTCTTGGAGGAGTATTATAATCAACAATATCAGAAGAACGATCTAGACCCATCATTCCCTCTCCATCAATATAAAACTCTCCATCAACTCCATATCCCTCAATATTTCGTTTCATTCTTCTTGTATTTTCTAAACCTTTAAGAAGTTTTGCAGTCTTCCTATCAACAGGTTTATCTATTTTAAATTCTCCAAAAAAGTCTGTAGTATATCCCATTAGCATTTCACCTTTAAATATGATATATTCTATTTTCAAATAGAAGTCTTTTAGATTCTTTAACTTCTTCTTCTGTAGCAAATCTTTCTATTTCATATCCTTCTGCTCTAAAATTTTCTCCGGTAGATTCAAGTGTTCCTATTACTGCACTCCCCATTGTATCAGGAGAGCACCCGAACCCTCCTAGTGCTAAGAAAACTCTATTTATGGTATCTCCATGATAATATTTTTCTTTTAAAATAACATGTTTCTGATTAATATCTTCACCTAAATTATTAGCCATGTTTCCTCCTTAGTCAGATTTATAACTTCTAACCACTACTTCAAAATCTTCTTTTATATTAGTATTAAAACCAGTTTTTCTTTTCTTCTTTTTCTCAACATCAATAAAAGTAGCTAATTTTTCCATTTCCCATAATTCCGGATGACCACATGGAAAATAATAAGAACAATCAGTAACTGGAGTAATTTTATTTGGTCTTATTGTCCACTTAACTCGATTAAGTTGTTGGTGATTACAAATAACTTCTTCAGATGGAAAACTAGTTTTTCTAATAGCAGCATATTTACATTTGGAACAAATTCCATAAGATCTAGAAATTAAAAAACCAGCTGAAGTTTCTCCTATTAAATTACCAATTATACTAACAGCTTCTGCATCAAAAGAATTTTCACTCATCATCAGGTCCTTAAAATATTTTCTATCCAACCAACTTTTCCAGAACTATCACATTTTGAACAATATGGGTAATGTGAAGAATAACACCAGGTGCACCACATCAATTCCCCAGTTAGATCTTGTCCAACTCCCCCACATTTATCACATATTATTTCATGTGATTCTAAATGTCTCTTCACATAATCTATATCATTCATTTACTTCACCACATTTTTAACCCAATCTACTTTTCCTCTTCCTTCACATTTTTTACATATTGAAGGATGATCAATTCTACAAATCTCACAAAATTCTATTGTTTGTTCTGTTCCTTGTCCATGTCCATTACATAAAGAACAAATCACCTCTCCAAATTCTAAATGTTCTTTAATATAATCTATTCTGGAAATTTTACGTTTTTTATTTTCACTCATTTTAATACATTCTCAACCCAATCTACTTTTCCTTTTCCTTCACATTTTTTACAAATTCCTGGAACATATGTTAATGATGTGAGGTCTGCTTTTATTATTTTTGTTGTATCAGGAATTATTCCTTCTCCATTACATTTACTACAATAATATTCTCCCTTATTTAACTTTTTCATGTATAATTCCTTTTTGTAGTTTATAATCATCCGTATTGATAAAGAATGGTATTTTTCTTCTAAGAATATTTTCTATCCAGTCAACTTTTCCAGCTCCATCACAAACATAACAAGACATTAACTCAAATCCTGGTTCAATTCTCCAACCTTTACAACTATAACATAGAAATTCTCCTTCATCTAAATTTCTCGCGAATATTCTATGTTTCCTTATATTTGCTTTGATTTGATCATATTTCATATGTATTAATCCAAAAATGCTAATTTAGATCCAGCCCTTGATTTACTTTCAGTATTTGGAATTACTTGATGCCAATCTGGAAGAATAATAGTTCTATGGTCAACGTGAGTAATTCTTCCCTTTACAAATACTTTAGCATCTCTTGTCATTCCTCTCCAAGTCCAAGAAGACGCTTTTGGATATTTTTTAATAAAATCCTTATACTCTAAATCTGTCAAACCATTAGAAACCAATAACCTTTCGCTTTCTGTAACTTTTTCTCTAATAACTTCACAAATTCTTACATTTGTTCCACCACTTCTAATTAAAAATTCACAATAATGGGGTTTAGATCTTCCTCTTCTAATTGGTTCATTTTTAAAAATAATCTGATTCTTTTCATTAATTTTAGCTGGTAAGAACATCCATTCTCCTTGACGTCTCATAGCTACATTTTTTCTTTTTTGTTTATCTTTTGTTTTAACTCCGGCCAGTCTCTCAGCTTCAATTACTTCTTTTGGTTTTAATGCTTCTTTAGCTTCTCTCACATTTTTTGCAGCAGCAGTTTCTGGAATAGCAGCAACAAACCAATGTCTTTCATCATGACCGCAAAGAAACTTAGCAATATTAATAATTTCTTTTCCCTTATTTTCTCCAACTACTCGTTTATCCTTATGCATTAATAAAAGATGACGATCTTTTGTATCAGAATTAACCACTTGAATATCCGCATTTTCTGGAGTATCTATTGAGAAAAATTCCCCATCTTTATCCCTAAGAATATTAATTGAAAATCTATCTATTTGAGTTGGTCTTGAAAAGAAGTCGGTGAGAAATCTTATAGGTCTCGATAATCTTCGTGCTGGTAACATAGTTCTAATTTTTACTCTTGCACCAATTTCTTTAAATCTTTTTTCTAGAATATCTATATTCATTTCTTTTTTCTCCCTATATCTTTATATGTCAAAAATATTTTATTGTTGCAAAATCAAATTCTTTAAGATTTAACTTTGACCATATGAATAGTTCTAATATATCTATCATGTCTGTTGGATATCTAATTCCATTTTTCTTAAAGAACTTTATTATATCTTCTGTCAAAAATTTAATTCTAATTATTTGTCCAATTATATGAATTGATTCATTATAAACAGAATACATATTATTAACTCTCAAGTTTTTTAAGTATCTAAATCTAACCAGCTGAACAGGTTCATAACATGCTAAATATTCTAAAACTTTTTCTACATCAAACCCTGGAATTTCCATAATTTTCATCCAACAGAGAATGAACATATGTTTCGAAAACAATTTGGTTTTTTTGTTGAAATAAACATCTGCTTTGTATTACTCCACTTATACCAATATTCTTTTTTAGAAAATGGATATACCCCATAGGTAGTTTTTTCAATTACAGCATAATTAAAATCACATTCATGAATATCTCCCCAATTTTCTTTTAAACAAATCTTTGCATCTTTTAAATTTGAAAAGAATGCTGGAGTTCTTTGTCTATTATCAACATATTGTTCTCTTGGATCCTCTTCATCTATAACTCGAATGGTTGTAACAAAATAAGTATATCTTATTTTCATTCTTTTACCTCCACAACATTTGTCAAATCATCAAGTTCAAAGTTTAATTCACAAATTTTACATTTTCGTTTTTTTGGTCCAGAATTTATTAATGAATGATTTTCACAATATGGACACAATGAACAAAGAAAAACATCTATAAACTCTTTTCTTGATAGAAGAAATATTTTGGGTTTAACTTCTTTTACTATCTTTAATGATAATGCTAATGATTTAATCATCTCCTCCACCACATGAACAACTACATGAATCACAACTAGAATCAGAACTAGAATCACTGCAACAAGAATCATTACCAGAATCAAAAGATCCAGAAACTCCTCCTCCACCAGATTCCCCACCTTCAAAACTCTGAGGACTTGAAGAATTATAACCTCCTCCTCCATCCGATGAACTATCATCTAACACATTTAGAATAACAGATGCTGCAACAATGTTCTCTACAATATTAGAATCGTCTTCATTTACAACAGTATTTTGTTCCGATCCCAAACAATATTTGCAAATTCCATCTTTATTATTAAATCTAATTTTTCTACACTGCCTACAAATTCCCATTCCAAACATTCTTAATATCCTCCTAAGATTTTTCATCACACATTCTTATTATATCCAATCCTTCATTCAAATAAGGTTGAAAATCTTCTTGTCTTATTTCTTTTATTTCCATATATCTTTTACATTTATCTTCTATTGTCATTGAAGAGGTAATTCCCCTATTTGTAATATCTTTTTCAACATCATCTATTATGTTAAAATTCATTTCTTCATTTTTAGTGTCAAAACTTTCAATCTTTCTGATCTTTACTTTGTGTCCATCTTTTTGTAATAATTTAGCTTGTTCAAATATCTCTTCTGAATTGTCCTTTTTTAATTCAAGCTCAACATATTTTGGATATCCAATTGTAAGAATACTTTGAATTGTATCAGTTTCACTATCAACATCTAGGAAGCGTTTGATTTCATTTTTTTCTCCCCAATCTTTTTGGGTAGGAGACCCCACATATCGAAGTTCTATTTCTTCAGATATTAAATCTTGTGGAAGGTGATAATGTCCCAACAAAACATATTTATATTTTCCCTTTAAATCTTTTATTCCAATATCTGCTACAAGACTTATTCCAGAATTCAATTGTGCTTCGTGTAGTCCAAAGTGACTAAGTAAATATTTACAAGTGTTATTCTTTATATCTGAAATCATTGTTGATGAATATGGAACTAAAAATATCTGATCATTATCAATTTTGGTTGCTTCTTTTATCCTAATAACATTTGATTCAGAATCTAAAGATTTAAGAGCTGAATTTGGGTGTTCCCCTCGTCCTCCCAAATCATGATTTCCATCTAGGATATAGAAAATCAAATCTTTATTTTCTCTTAGAAAATCTAAGAGAACACTTTGTGCATCTGTATAGATGATAGACTTATTATGTAGGATATCCCCTCCCACAATTATATATTTTCTATCATTTTTTCTAGCATAATCTGCCATCTGCCACATCACTTTTACATTCGAATCTAATCTCTCTGGTAAATTAGATTCCTTCACAATTTTATCTTGTAAATATCCAGAAAGATGCCAATCTGCTGTAAATAGAAATCTCATTCTGAAACTCCTTTTAATGCTTTTTCTATCCAATCACTATGTTTTCTTAATATATTTAAAGTTTCTCTAACATCTATATTTATAATTTCTCCCATCTGAGAACCAGTATCCACACTCCCTACAACTAATTTACATTCTTCTAAAATATTTACAAGAACACCATAAGATGAGTAATCACTTTCAAAAATACTTTCAGTTTTTAACCTATCTATTTTTAAAACTATTTCATTTTTAATTTCTTTAAATCCTTCTTTTGAATATAATGAATATTGTTCAAATGTATAACCCGTTAGTTCACAATATTCTTCTATTAAAGCTTTATCAAATTTTTCCCATGTTTCATTTACTAATTTTTCTGAATCTAAACCTTTTGGAATACAAACAATATAAGAACAACTTGAACTATTTGTAACATGACTAAATTTTATTTTCACTTCCATACCTCTTCAATTTCTTTTTTTGATAATTGTGTATATTCATCAAACGTCCACTTTTTTTCTTTTCTTGAAATAGTTTGTTTTTCAACATCTATTTCTAATATTCTATCTCCACCATCAGCGATAAAATCAGAAATTCCAAATCCTGTTTCTTCATTAATTTTATTTGGCGGAATCATTTGACAAAATATTATTCGAGCTAAATATGGAGTATCATTCCATCTCCACTTTTTCTTTAATGCTGTTTGTAGATCATCAGGAAGTTCAGTACCTCTCCAGTGTGTATATAAATATACACCTCTATCTTTATTAGTATCTTTTATTAAAATGTTTGCTCTATCACCCATCAATCTTTACCTCTTGGATTTTTTATTTTTTGGAAATAAGAACGGTAAATATTTTTCTAACTCTTTTTTATGTCTTCCATTCCTTATTTCTTTTTCATATTTATTTATTGGTTCCTCAATATGAACACGATCCCTGTTTATCTTTATCTCTTCTTCATATTCTGGATCACCGGGTTCATCATAAAACTCTGTATCATTTTCTAAATAGTCATTCCACTTCATATTTAAACTAGATAAATCTGGAATGAGAAATATTTCATTACCATCTTCTAAATCAAAATCATACTGATATAGAAGATAATTATACATCACTAAAAATCTAGATCCCCAAAAAACTTGATTTTTAGTTAGTTTTTTATATTTTTTAACTTTTTTTGGTTCCTTTTTTATTTTAGATTTAGCCATTATTAACAATCTCCATAACTTGTTCTCGGGTTAAATATTTTTTAATTCCATCTCCTGGTACTATCATGTATTTTACATTCCACATTTTTTTAGAATAAAAATCTAACCTCTTGTACAACGTCTGACTTATTTCTTTTATATTAATATCTACAAGATCTATAATTATTGGTTCAGATTTTCCTTCTTTAATCCTTAAAATTCTTCCAGTTAATTGTTCAATATTTCCAACAGGATTAGACATTATTAATGTATCTTTGGAAATTGCATCTACCCCATCCCTGATCTTACCAACTGTGGCAAATGTTAATTTATAATCTAACATATCATTTTTAGCAGAACTAATAAATTTTGACTTATCTTGACACTTAGACATTCCAAATAAAGTTTCTATTAATTTTATTCTATCCGACACATACAAAATATTTTTGTCTTCAGAATAAAATTTATTAATTAAAGCTTCGGATATCTTTATCAATATAGAAGATTTGCTCAATAATGATAAATATCTAGATCTTTGAAATGAACCTCCATAATAAATATATCCTCCACTTTTAGGAAGTATATTAGAATTAAATAATAATACTGTAACACGAGCTTTCATTATTGATGCAACACCTTCTGGAACCCAAACATCTCCCAAATGATATTCCATTATATCTAATGTTTCATCTAATCTAGATGGTGTAGCACTTAAACCATAAGTTCTTTTAGCAGGTATGTGTATTGAACATTCTGAAAATGTTGGAGCTCCTGTTGTGGTATGACACTCGTCAGAAATTAATATTCCTACATTACTATTATTTAATTCATTCAAAAAATCTTCTCTATTCCTTTTCAATAGAGATACAAAAGTTTGATCTGTTGAAATTATAATAGACTTTTTAAAACATTTTTTAAAGTTAGATGAAGTTAATCTTCCAATTTCATCTGGATTAATATTTGTATATGTAAGAAATCTTTCAGTCCACTGGTCTCCCAAACTATCACGATGAATTAAAATAATAGTCTTTTTTCCTAATTCACAAATAGCAAATATAGTTACAATTGTTTTTCCTGAACCAGGAGGAGCCTGAATAATTCCTTTTGTATTTGATAACATATATTTTACAACATTTTTTTGTAAATCATCCCTTAAAACAATATTATGATTAATCTTAATATCTTGTCCAGAGGAAATAACATCTTTTACTTTAAAGTCTCCAAGATCATCAATGGGAAAATATCTAGGAATCTTTAAAAACGAAGGACCCTCAATAAAGAATTTATTAACTACAAAAGCAGATTTATCATACATCATACTTCTTCTGGTTAATTTTCTAACTATAGAATTATAAAATTCTTCATTTGAATATTCTTTTGGAATTAAAATTCCAGAAGATCTTTTTAAATTAATCATTTTCCTTTTAGCACCTTATCTACCCAATCTATATAACCTTGTCCATGACAATAATTACAACTTTGAAAGAAGGGATTGGTTATTATTCTCATAAAAGTTGTTCCAAAACAAACTGGACACATTTCAGAAGCCTCATTAAAATGAATATTTCCATAAGCTATACTCATATTTATACAATTTTCAATATCGGAGAATGATGCCGGTATCTTCTCGCGAGTCCAAGTAAGAACAATTTTGTGATCTTTCACTATTTTTTCTAAATCTTTTAATAGGAAATCTACATGATTAATCATTTCTAATCCACCCTATATGTTGCCTTTGATTCAACTGATTTTCCCCCTCACTCCAACTTTAAGAAATACATTCTATGTTATCTTTAATTACCAATAAATATCATTTCTTTATCCTCAATTATTTTTTCTAAACTTTTTCCAAACATTGTTTCATAATATAATTTTCTACTTAATGATTTCTTTTTAGTTTCATATGTAAATTTTATTACTTGTTGAGATGTACATGTTGTAAAATATATTACTGGAAAATCTACAATATCACCAACAACATTAAATGAAATATTTTTTTGAGATGCATAAACATGATCTGGTTTCCAGTTACTGGTATCTTGAGCAAATGCTGCTTGAGTAAAGTAAACACCACCTTTTGTTAAACATCTAACTCCTATTCCTAATTGTTCAGTAAACTCAGAATCTGTTGGAATACATCCATCAAGTTTACTATCTAATCCATTATACTTAAAAAGTTGTTCTGATAAATTTTGAACAATATGAGAACAGTTGCGACCATCTCTAAGTCTTCTTATTATACTTTCTTCTGTAGTTTTTAAAACAACAGATAATTCTTTTGCATCTATTGTTATACAATATTTTTTTGACTTATTATAATTATCTCTATTTTTTGTTTTTTCTAAATGTATTTTTTCTTCTTCTTCTGTTAATGTAGCCACTGCAATCCTCCATAAATTTATATTTGAATTAGAGTATTTCTTAATCTTTCAGTTGCATATTTAAAATATTTTTTATCTATTTCAATACCAATTCCTTTACAACCAATTTCACGACACACTACAACTGTTGTTCCAGTTCCCAAAAATGGATCACATACAATAGTATTTTCAGAATATCCATGAACTTTTATACAATTTTCAACTAGTTTTTTTGGAAATGTTGCAGGGTGATCTCCCCTATCTTTTCTTGTTTGTATTGTTTCGTATGGAACAAACCAAACATTCCCTCTACATCTACAATCTTCTATAACTCCAGGAGAATTCAAATTTATTTTATCAACAAAAGGAACACCAATTGCTTTCCTATTTAATTTAATATTTCCTTCTTTAGTTAAATGAAATATATTTTCAAAAGTATGATTAAAATATCTTTCACTATTAATTGGTTTATATTGACCAAAACTTTGACTATCTGTAATTGATATAGATTTACACCAAATAATATGATTTTGCAAAATAAATAAATCTCGTAGTTTTTGAATAATATCAAATGAAATCCACGGATTTGAATTTATACTGCCTATATTTAAAAAGATAGATCCAGTTGTTGATAAAACTCTTTTAATCTCAGAAAATATATTATGTAACCATTCTAAGTAATCTTGTCTATTATCATTATAACTATTATATTTTATACCAATATTATAAGGAGGAGATGTAATAAATATATCTATAGATTCATTTTGGAACGATTTAAGAACATTATAACAATCACCATGAATTACTATTTGTTTTTTAATATCTAGTAAAGAACTTATATTTTTCATCATGTTAATTCTTCTTTACTTTTTCAGACGATCTTTTTAAATTAACCATTTCTAATCCACCATATATGTTGCCTTTGATTCATCAGATTCCCAAATAGTTATAGATTTCAATCTTAATTCTTTATCAAAGTCTTTAAATTTCATAAACAATATATTGTATAACACAAAACACATATTTTCAGAAGTTGGATCTCCACATTCAAAATAATAAGTTCTTTGATTTTTAGAAAATTCTACATATATATCTTTTGAATTTAATAACATTGCATGATCCCAATTATCTATGATAGTCTCATTAACAATTTTTTTTAAATCATAAAAATCAATAACCATATCATTATTATTTAATTTTTCTCTTTGAATTTCAACATCAATTTTTATATTATGTCCATGATATGAAAAACATTTATGATCTACCAATTTACTCAATCTATGCCCAATGGGAATTTTAAAACTTTTTGTTACTGTAAACATATTTTATTCTCCTACATCATAATTTTACCAAAACTCCAACCTATATAGATCCATATAAGAATCCACACCAAGGTTGGAATAGTAATTGTATCCTTTATTATTTTCTTGATAATGTCTTTTACTTTCATTTTTTCCCTCTACTTCCCTATAAAGACTTGATACTGATCTAATACATAACTTTGAATATTAGATAGATGTTGTTTGCAAAGATTTAGTTTTTCTTGTAAAGTTTTTGTTTCTGTATTAAAAGTAAACAACTTACTTATTCTATATTTTCCCAACAACCCTTTAATTATATTTTTGTCAACTTTAGTCTCTTTTGAAATTTTTTCAATTTCTAACTCAATATTTGTAACTCGCACTGAAATATGTTTAGAAATAGATGGTCTAATTTTTTCAAGAATTTCTAGTTCACTTATTTGATCATTTAAACTTTTTATCTCATTTTTTAAAAATTCTTGATTCACAGTTGTAAACATTTTATATGTATTAAGTAACATTTCATCTATCGATAAAACTTTCACTTTATTATTTTCATCTACAATTACATTATCAAATGAAATATTTCCTTCTAAAACTTCATCTAAATTCCCTATAAATTTCTTAAATATTTCATCTCTACTTCTTTGTTTAAGAACTTCAAAAACAATATTTGTTTCTGTACTAGATTCATCATTATACCCAATGTCTTGATTCTCTAATTCTTTAGAAAATTTTGACAACAACCCCTCAAATCTTTTTCCTGGTGGCCACGATTTAATTATAACTTTACAATTCATTGGAATTGTTTCATATTCACCTTTTACACGAATTGTGGCTTTTCCAGTTGTTAATAATTGTTCTAAATCTTTATTTGAAGATAAAATTTTACAATCAGATATTGGTTTAATTGTAGGTTTAGTTTTAGTCTTTCCCAATAAATACAATAATCTTTTATGAAGATCTTCTACTTTGTAACATGGAATAAAAGTTCTATATCCAAAACCAATACCAATAGTATATTCATTTCCAATTAAACAAAATGGAAACATTGTAGGGATAAATTTTGGTTCATCTTCAAGTTCAGACTCTACAAGTGGAACTGTATCAATATATCTAAAAGCTAAATCTATAGTTCTTCTTGATAATCCACATTCAGTATATCTTGATGCAGCAGGAGGATCAGGATCTGCACCAATGTTTGTTCCAAAGTTTCCCTGAGAAGTTAAAAATCCTTGACGAACCAATTGAACTATTGAACTATAACAAGAAGAATGTGGATGAAAATTTCCCAAACAATTTGATACCACCACTCCAGTATTATCCGAAAACATTACTACAAAATTGTGATAATCTTTTGAATTCATTACATCATATACTGGAATAGATTTAGAAAGAATAATAGTTTCAATATTTAAAACTGTATGATTAGTATATTTTCTTGCTTCCACAACAGCTTCTTCATATGAATTAAAATATGATAAAATTTTACTATACAAGGGAGATGATTTTGAAGATCTAGATAAATTATAATTTTCTTTATTTAATTCTAAATTTTTACTTAATACACTTTTTATAGTTTTTAATATTTTAATTTTATGATTATTGAGAAAATTTGTCTTTGATGTTTTAATTCCAGATTGTCTATTTTTTTCTCGATGATCTTTAACATTCTCATTTTCTTGATCCCAATATTTTTTTGTTGCTTCTGATTTTTCTTGTGAACCATGCTCCTGGTAAAATCTTTTTATTCCACTTCCAATTTTTATTCCTCGATCTCTACGACCTTCTTCATCTAATTGATCCCACCCTTTTTTTGCATTATTACTTAACCAATTAGGATCTTTTAAAGCTCTATTTTTTGTATATTTAACTAGATTTATAGCTATTTCAGGATGATTTATCTGAATTAATTTACCATGTTCAGATAAAAATTCTAATCCTCCCTTATTATGTATCCAATCTGTAGCATGAATGCTTGAATGTTCCCCATCTAAAAGTCTTTTTATATTTTCCGGATTATTATTTAATTGATTAAAATCAATATGATGTCTATCAAACCCAGTTTTTAGTTCAGATAATATTTCTATTCCATTTCTACAATTAAATTCATCCGCTAAAACATGACTTAAATAACAAAACCCATTAGATTCTACTGCCTCATACCCAGAAATTCCCATCCAGTTATTTTTAAAAATATTATTTTTATCAGTAATTCCAAATTCCATTGTTTCTAACGAATCACCAATTTTTAAATTTTTAGCTTTTTTATAAGATCCTAATTTAGTTAACCAAGGATGATCTTCTGTACATTTTATAACACCACTTTCAGTAGTTATTTGAATAATTTTATCAACATACTTTGTTAAATTAATACCATCTGCTTTTGTTATTACTGGTTTTTGAGACTTAATGTCATAGGCAAAGATATAAAAATTTGAGTATTTTTCATCATATAGTTCTTTTATTGTTTTTATATCTCCAGCTGCCAATTTAATTTTAGTATCTCCAGTAAAACAATATCCATCAATCTTAGCAGACTTTACATTCTTCTCTCTTGCTATTAGATATGTAGAATATAAAATCCTCCTCTCAACTGGTTTAAGACCATCTATCGAGAGAGGAAATGCTCTAGATTGATTTACATATTCTCCATATTCTTTATATAGTTTTGGAATTAAATTATCCATTAAAAGTTCACCTCAGTTAATTCAATAAATACATCATATGAACCGTCACCTCCCATACTGTCCAAAACAACTGTTCCTTCTGGCTCGTTTTTGAAAAAGTCTGTTTCTTGTAATGCTCTATCCCACTCACTATCTCTAATTAAATAACATGGATCTGAAATTATAACCTCTCCGGATGTAACATTTAAAACTCCTGTTCCCTCAATATCTCCATTCCAAGTTTCTTTAATATCCCAATAAACTTTATATTTTCCAGGGGGAACTAATAACTTCTTACTTAACCTATCTTTAAATTCTTCTGAACCATTATATTTTTTATAATAATCTTTATCAGATATTAAAATTAGTCCTGCGTCTACAGAAATATCTTCAACCAATTTCTTAATCATACTCTACTCTATTCCTCCATTCTCTACTATTTTATTATCTTCATATGGAGCTAATCTTTGTCTATACCATTCTAGTTTTGCATCTTCTAAAGAACTCATAATTGTAGATAGTGTTTCATAATTCTTTAATTTTTGTCTCTGTAGTTGAATTGAACATAACTTATATAGACAATAAGTTAATTCTCCTTTATTTAATATCTTATATCCCAACTCTGTAAGAAGGTCATTAAAGATATCTCTTTTTTCTTGTTTAATATATGGCATTCATTCTCCAATTCTAAGATACAACAATATCTTCTTCCTTATCATTCTTTAACAATAATCTTTTTGCATTTACATCAGAAAAAAGTTTCATCATTTCATTTAAATTTTTTGTAAAATTAACTTTTACTAATTTTCTAGTTTTCTCATCAATAGTGCATATTTTTAGTTGCCATGGATTTAATTCCCCCAAGCCTTTAAATCTGCTAATGATTTCACCATCTTGACGAGCTTTTGTTAATTCTTTTTCCGTCCACAATGGAAGAAAAATATTTTTCTTACTAATCGCATACAATGGTGTTCTAACTAAATAGTAATGTCCATTCTTAATAATATCAGGAACTAAATTTGCAAGAGTCATTGTTAACAAACAAAATATATGACCTCCGTCAGCATCAGCATCTGTAGCACAAATTATTTTACTATACCTTAATTTTGATAGATTAAAATCTGAACCAACTCCAGTTCCAAGAGATTGAATCAATTCTCCAATTTCAACGTTTTTCAAAATATCTTTTGAAGTAACAATTGATGGAATTTTTCCCTTTAATGGAAAATATGCATGCTTTTTTGGATCTCTACATTGTTTTAATCCACCACCCGCTGAATCACCCTCTACTACAAATAGTTCACCATTACTTGAAGAACACCCTCTTAACTTTGTAAACTTCGTTGAAAATCTTTTTTCACCATTTGTCTTTAATTTTTTTGAATCAATCTTTCTTCTATAATCTTCAAAGAATGTTAATATATTAGTTAGTTCATTTGGATTTTTTATAAAATAATTTTCTAATTCTATTTTAAACTTGGTTAAAAATTCTGTAAAATGATTTTTTCTATTAATCAATTTGTCTTTACTTTGAGATGAGTAGTCAGGTTTTTCTAATTCTAAAGAAAAATATGCTCTTAACCCAGACAAACAATCATTAGGTTGAAATTTAAAATTAGTTCTTTTAGATTTATTAACGAAAAATTCTTTTATAAAATCATAAAAACAATTTACATGTGTTCCTCCATTGTCAACTGGTAATAAATTAATAGAGGATATAATTCTTGGAGCAATAGATCCTTCAAATGAATAACAAAATTTTACACCAAATTTTTCAATCTTATTCTTAATTTCAATATCAATAATATTTGAATTTACAGTTTCTGATTCATTTAAACAATACTTTTTAAAAAAATCATCCTTATTAAATTTAATAATTTCTTTTTTAGAATCAATGTTTAAAACCAAAGTAGTGTTTGGAATTTCCAGTGATGCAATAATTAATCTTCTTTTAATTCTATCTATATCTGGAATTAGTGATTCAAAAATCTTTTTGCTCGGTTTGAATTGAATCTTTGTAGAAAATGGTGGATTATTAGTATAATTTTCAATTATCTTTTGTTTTAATTTTGCATTTTCAAAAATATATTTTGCATGTTTTTTATCTCTATAAATTTCAATAATATAAAAATCCGACAATGCAAGAATAGTTATAAGACCAATTCCATTTTTTCCAGCAACAATTTTATAAGCAGTTTTAGAACTATTAAATTTTGCTCCAGTAAATAATTTTGTTGAAATTAAAATTGGTGTATCATTTTCAATTGGCACCCCTCGACCAGAATCAATCACGCTATATATGTTTGTTTTTGTATTAATATCTACAGCAATTATTTTTGCGAATCCAGAAATTGCTTCATCTAAAGCATTATCTAAAGCCTCCTCAATAAGATGAACTGGATTGGAGGTATCCCCAATATACATTCCAGCACTTTCTCGGACATGTTCAACCTCTGTTAAGCTTTTTATGTCCTTGTGAGTATAAGATTTTATTTTTTCTGACATATCCACCCCTATTCCTATTAATTATATGTGACAATCTACAATTGTTAATAACGTATCATCTGGAAGAGATTCAATTAATTTCTCAAATTCATCATGCCAATTCTTAGAAGATTTTTCATTTGAAACAATTCCCCACCATCCCATATCTCCTTTTTCATACCACTTTCCATTGTTTAGAATAGCAAATGTTGAAAAAGAAGTTTGTCTATTTACATATGATTCAAATGTATCATCTTCTTCAATATCATAAAAGTGTCCTTCTCCAATATTACTTTGTGCTTTTGCCCAAGAAATTTTTGCTGTCTCTCTGGATTCATCAAGCATATACTCAAAGTCAATATCTCCTTTTCTAGCTTGATCTGCTTCTTCTCTCTTTCTTGATCTTTCTATTGAACCAAAAACTCCAGGTTCTCCTTTAACACCTTCTCTTCCTTCTTTCAAAGCAAAAAATCCAGACCACCGTCCCCCAATTACATACCAATCCCATTTCGCATTTGGATTTTGATAATATCCATATCTTCTA
>Ga0209777_10001986_pt1 | contig 27979 bp, 13 predicted proteins | sample FrelakmetHBP12HB_FD_187147 | JGI IMG/M metagenome (GOLD analysis project Ga0209777, IMG submission 187147) | Freshwater lake sediment microbial communities from the University of Notre Dame, USA, for methane emissions studies -HBP12 HB (SPAdes)... | ecosystem: Environmental > Aquatic >...
CGGCGCGAGCTGGATATCGGACGGGCGGTGCACACGGTGACCTATACGAGCGACGGCGTGAGCTATCGCCGCGAGGCGTTTGCCAGCCTTCCCGACCAAGTCATGGTGTTCCGCTTCACCGCCGACCAGCCGGGCAACCACTCCGGCACACTCACCTTCAAGGATGGGCATGATGCCCAACCCGTGATCGCACCTGACAGGCTGACAACTGCGGGTAAGTTGAACAACGGCCTGCAATATGAATCACAGATCCTGGTCATCAACGACGGCGGCACGCTAACCGCGACGCCAACGGGCATCACATTCCAGAACGTCACCAGCCTGACGCTCGTGGTGGGTGCCGGCACGGACTACCTCAACCAGCGCGCCAAAGGCTGGCGGACCGGCGAAGCGCCGCACCGCCTGGTGAGCACGCAAATCGACAAGGCGGCCAAGCGCCCCTATGCCGCGCTGCTGGCCGCGCACGTCAAGGACTATCAGGCGTTGTTCAATCGGGTGCGCCTGGACAACGGCAAGACGGATGCCGTCATCGCGGCGCTGCCGACCCCAAAGCGGCTGGCCGCCTACAAGCAAGCCACCGCGCAGGATCCGGAATTGGAGAACCTGCTATTTCAATATGGCCGGTATCTGCTGATCAGTTCGTCGCGTGGCGCATTGCCGGCCAATTTACAAGGCCTCTGGAATAACAGCAACCAGCCCGCATGGCGTTGCGACTATCACTCCAACATCAATATCCAGATGAACTACTGGCCGGCCGAGCCCGCCAACCTGCCGGAGTGCGCTGAGCCGCTGCTTAACTATATCTTCAGCCTGCGTGAGGTGAGGACGGAGCAGACATCGGCCGAGTTCAAATCGAAGCGCGGGTGGACCGTGCAGACCGAGAATAACATTTTCGGCGGATCGAGTTGGGAATGGAACACGCCCGGCAGCGCCTGGTATTGCCAGCATTTGTGGGAGCACTATGCCTTTGGCGGTGACAAGACCTATCTCAAGACCGTGGCCTATCCGGTGATGAAGGAAGTGTGCGAGTTCTGGGAGGACCGGCTCAAGGCGTTGCCCGATGGCACATTGGTGGCACCCATGGGATTTTCACCCGAGCAGGGGCCGCGCGAAGACGGCGTGTCGTTTGACCAGGAACTCCTCTGGGATCTCTTCACCAACTATATCGAGGCCTCGCAGGCGCTGGGTGTCGATCCGGAGTATCGCCAGAAGGTCACCGCCATGCGCGACAAACTGCTGGTGCCCAAAATCGGAAAATGGGGGCAGTTGCAGGAATGGATGGTGGATCGCGACGATCCGAAGAACGACCACCGCCACGTGTCGCATTTGTTTGCCCTGCATCCGGGCCGTCAGATCTCGCCGGTCAAGACGCCCGCGCTGGCAGCGGCGGCCAAGGTGTCGCTGAATGCCCGCGGGGACTCCGGCACCGGCTGGAGCAAGGCGTGGAAAATCAGCTTCTGGGCGCGTCTACTGGATGGCGATCATGCGTACAAGATGTATTCCGAACTCTTGAAGAACAATATTTACCCGAACATGTTCGACACGTGTCCGCCCTTCCAGATGGATGGCAACTTCGGCGCCACGGCTGGGGTGTGCGAGATGCTGCTCCAGAGCCAGGCGGGCGAGGTGCATCTGCTGCCGGCCTTGCCGAACGCTTGGCCCACCGGTTCGGTTACTGGCCTGCGCGGCCGCGGCGGCTTCGAGGTGGACATGGTGTGGGTGGACTGTAAGCTGACCTCGGTTACGGTCCGCAGTCTTACCGGCAAGGTCTGCCAGGTACGCTACGGTGAGAAAACTGCGGAACTGAAGATGAAACCGGGGAGAGCGATCCGCCTCAGCGGCGACCTGTCACGGAATTGAAGCAACCAAAAAATGGCGCTTAGGAGAAGAAGTTTGAGGTACGGATTACGCGGATTGGGGACAAGCGGAAAGCGGAGTTCTATCCACAGATTACGCAGATTCCACAGATTGGGGGAGGGGCGTAAAAGTGTAGCTCTTTGCTTCATAATCTGTGTAATCGGTGAAATCTGTGGATAAGATATGCTTGGCTATCAGAGAGGACGAAGACGATGGAAAAGAAATTCGTTGTAATGTGCGGGATTGGTGCTTTGTTGTTAACGCTGCAGGCAGCGTCCGCGGAAATTAGGATCGTCCTGGATGACGCCGACAGCGGGCGTGTCTTCGAGGGCGTTGGCGCTGTGAGCGCTGGGGCCTCCACGCGGAACCTGGCGGATTATCCAGAGAAGCTTAAGTCCGAAATCATGGACTACATGTTCAAGCCGAAATTCGGCGCGAATCTGCAGCACCTCAAGGTTGAGATCGGCGGCGGTGAAGACTCAACCTGCGGCAGCGAGCCGACGCACGCCCTGACCCGCGAGGAGCTGACCAATCCCGTTCCGCGCGGCTACGAGTTCTGGCTGATGGCGGAGGCCCGCAAGCGCAACCCGCAGGTGCTGCTCGACTGCCTGCCGTGGAGTTATCCCTACTGGGTACCGGACCCGTGGTCGCAGGAGGCGGCGGACTGGTTCGTGGCCTTCCTCGATGTGGCGAAGAAGCGTTACGGATTGAAGATGGACTGGATCGCTGCGGGCTGGAATGAGCGCGGCACCGACCTCAACTGGGTCGTCAAGACCCTGCGGCCGACGCTTGATGCACGCGGCTATGCGGACGTGAAGCTGCAAGGTCCCGACGACTGGGGGAATGATAATAGTTGGAGAATATTTGATGCTCTGGAAAAGAATCCCGAGGCCAACAAGATCCTTCAAGCTGTCGGCTATCACTATGCGAACGATTATCTGCCGCAGATCGAGTCGGAAAGAACGTGCCCTTCCGAGAAGGTCACTGCCACTGGAAAGCCGCTCTGGGACAGCGAGGAATTCACTGTCAGCGGCAAAACCTGGGAGAAATCGATCCTGCTTGCACAGATCTTCAACAAGAACTACATCCGCAGTCGCATCACGAAGACCGAGGTGTGGTCCATGTTGTCCGGCATCTATCCCGGCATCGCTTATTCCGGCGTGGGCTTGATGGAGGCACATACCCCGTGGTCTGGTCACTATGAAGTTTACCCGGCGGTGTGGACCACCGCCCACACCACGCAGTTTACCGAACCCGGCTGGCGTTACATGGACAAGGCCTGCGCAAAAATAGAGACCAACACGTGGAAGGGAAGCTATGTGGCATTGCGCGATCCAAAGAGAGGAGACTGGAGTTTGATCGTATGCACAGACAAGCCGACGAACATTCAGGTGCAGGTGGCAGGTAAACTGGCAGGCAAAAAAGTGTATGTATGGAAATCCAATGCTACCAACCAGTTTGTTGCCGCTGAAACAATTCGTCCGACCAACCGCTGTTTCACCGTTTCATTGGATGGAGACAGCGTTTATACTCTTACCACCACCACGGGCCAGAAGAAGGGCGCGCACCCTGCGCCGCCGCCTGCTTCTGACTTCCCGCTGCCCTACAAGGATGACTTCGAAAGCTATCCCGCGGGCGTGACTCCGAAATACACCTCCGATCAAAAAGGCTCATTTGAAACCGCCAAGCGCGCGGATGGCCAAGGCATCTGCCTGAAACAAATCGTACCTAAAGAGGGCATCCCCTGGGGCGCCCGGGGAGGCTTTCCCAGCACTCCTTTCGGCGATGTTCGCTGGACCAATTACACTGTCCAGGCCGATGTCCTGGTCACTGCCGGCAGGGCGGGGATCGGCGCACGCTACATAGCCTGGGACCGTCTCGGATTTAACTTTGCTCTCCATGGGGATGGAACGTGGTTGCTTGACGTTCCGAATCGGACGGTTGCAATGGTGAATGGCAAGGAGAGCCAGCAAGACGTCGTGAAGGTTCTTGCGACAGGCAAGGTCGAGGGCTTCACTCCAGGCAAGTGGCATCATTTGGCTCTGACTCTCAAGGGCGCTGAAGTGTGTGCAAGCCTGGACGGCAACGAGGTAGCCCGGGTACAGAACGAGGGCCATCCGGATCACAAGCGTGGCATGGCCTACCTGATGTCCAGCTACGACCCCAACTGCTTTGACAATCTCAGCGTGACGCCGTAATACAAGAAAGGAAGACATAACAAATGAAAGGAAGACACAGCATGAAGAAAACAAACATAATTGCAGTCGCTTTGCTCTTTGCCGCAGCCTTTACCGCCCCCACCCCGTTGCAGGCCGCGACGGAGAAGTTTGCCATACACGATGGTGACCGGGTCGTGCTGCTCGGCGACAGCATCACCGAACAACGCCTCTATACCACCGCCATCGAAGCCTACACGCTCGCTCGCTTCCCGCAGTGGAGGCTGACGTTCCGTAATATCGGCTGGAGCGGCGACACGGCTCATGGCGGACTGGATCGCGCCGGGCGCGATATGCTGCCGCTCAAGCCGACGTTTGTCACCATCGACTTCGGCATGAACGACCACGGCTACAGGGCGTTCGACGAAAATATATTCAAAAACTATATCGAAAAGCAGACGGGGTTGGTTTCCCTCCTCAAAAGTAACGCCGCACGCGTCGCGCTGGTGACGCCGCAGCCGATCGAGGACAAACGCCCGGATCCGGACAAGGATGTCCGCAACGAAGCGTTGCGCAAAATGTCCGACGGCCTGCGCGAGGTAGCCGCCAAAGAAGGCGTTCTCTTCGCCGATCAGTTTGATCCATATATGGCCGTGATGCTTAAAGCCCGGCAAGCCGATCCCAACGCCGTTATTGGCGGGGGCGACTCTGTGCATCCCGGCCCGGTCGGTCAAACGATCATGGCGTGGGCCATCCTGAAATGTCTCGGGGCGCCTGCCGCTGTTTCGAGTGTGGAGTTGGACGGTGCCGCCGGCAAAGTCGTTGCCGCGACCGGTTGCCAGGTCACCGATGCGAAAGTCGCCGACGGTGTTGTGAGCTTCACGCGCAAGGATACGGCTCTGCCGATGCCGGTCAATCCGCAGGGTGAGGCGGTCACGAACCTGATTCCGCTGCTGGCGGACTTGAGCCGCTACGAATTGAAGGTCACCGGCCTGACGGCCCCGAAGTATCAACTTCTGATCGATGACAAACCGGCGGCCACGCTCACCGCGGGGGAATTGGCGCAGGGCTGCAATCTCACGCTGACCGCGGGACCGATCACCGAACAGGCCCGGCAGTTATGGTCGTTGGTGGTGGAAAAGAACAATGTCTTCTTTTATCGCTGGCGCGAAGTGCAATTGTATGGTCCGCCGGAATGGGCCAAGTCGCCGTCTTTCGAGACCGCGCGCGAGAAGGAGCTGGCGCGGCTCGACGAACAAATTGCGCAACTGGAAACCAGGATCAACACCGCTCGCCAACCGCAGCCGCACACGTTCGTCCTGAAACCGGCCGCGCCATCTGACCTGAAGTAATATGAAAACCAGGTTGCTAATAAAGTAGTCAGGAGTCAGAATTTAGAATTCAGGAGACCTTAACACAAAGCAACAAAAGTAAAGGAAATGCAATATGACAAAGCAACTGATGATCGGTGTGTCAATGTTCTTGGCCATGCTGGCGACGGCTCCTGCCCAGTACCAGGGGTGGCAGCATTCGGGCTCGCTCTACGTCCTGACCACGCCCGAGGGTGCCAACCTTCCGGCCACGGCATCTGAAGAGAACTTCCCGCTGCTGGTTCGGTTGAGCAAGGACTGGTTCGATTTCAGCCAGGCGAAACCCAACGGCGATGACGTTCGTTTCGCCGCTGCCGACGGCACACCGCTGGCCTACCAGATTGAAGAATGGGACGCGGCCCAAGGGACCGCCAGCATCTGGGTGCGCCTCCCGGTCATCAAGGGCAATGCGCGTCAGGAAATCAGGTTGTATTGGGGCAAGTCAGATGCGGCGGCGGAATCAAAAGGGTCGGCCGTGTTCAATGAGTCCAACGGATACGTGTGCGTCATGCACATGAGCGATCCGGCTGATCCTGCGAAAGAAGAGGTGGGCACACTCACTCCCAAGAACGTCGGCACCACGGCTTGCCCCGCGACCATCGGCAACGGCCTTCATTTCGACGGGAAAAGCGGTATTGAATGCGGGGCAAACCTCGACAAATTTCCCACGGGTTCCAATCCGCATTCCACCGAGGCCTGGATCAGGCCGTTTGGCGGGAATCACCGGATTATCATGTGGGGATATGGCGTTCAGCCTTTGGGTCCGGTCCAGCTTTTGTATTCTCACGTGCCGTTCCATTTCTGGACGGATTGCTGGCAATCTGAAGCAAGCGTCAGTGGCGCGAGCCCGGTTTCGATGGGCCAGTGGTATCATGTCGTGCATACGTATAAGAAGGGAGAAGGCCGGCTCTATGTAAACGGCGTTCTCGATGGCACCACGACCGGCGGCACGCCGATGAATATTGTCACCAATCAGCCGATGTGGATCGGGGTCGAATATGGACATTATTTTCTTGGTTGTTTCAAAGGCGACATGGACGAGGTGCGGGTTTCCAAGGTCACCCGTTCCGCCGACTGGGTGAAGCTGGAATACGAGAACCAGAAGCCGCTGCAGACGCTGGTTGGGCCGCTGGTGCAAACAGGCCAGGCGTTTTCAGTTTCTCCGGCGACGGTCACGGTTGAGGAAGGCAAGCGCGTCACGATCACGGCCAAGGCCGGCGGAGCGCAGAAACTTTACTGGGTGATCAAGAAAGACGGATTGGAAACAATCGCAGATGTCGACCAGTTTAATTTTACGCTGAATGCCGGCCGGGTGACAGGCGACCAGTCCTTCATCCTCCAGTGCAGGGCTGTCTATGCCGGTGAAGTGAAGACCAGGGACATTCCGGTCAAGATCAAGGAAGCGATCCCCGAACCGGCGTTTACCCTGAAAGCACCCTCGAAATGGAATGGCCGGGATACTATGGAAGTAGTACCCGAGATCAGCAATCTCAAGGCGATGGCCGCCAAAGGCGCGGGCGGACTGAATTACCAATGGACCGTCTCCGGCGGCGCCGTGAGCAAAGAAGTCGCCCCCGGCAAGTTGATTCTCAAGCGCTCACAGTGCACCGGGCCGGTCATTGTCAAGGCGGCGATCGACAATGGCGACGCGGCCACGATCGCCACGGCTACGATCCAGGTGACCGAACCGAAGAGCGATCCGTGGGTTCAGAGGATTCCGGAGAAGGACGAGAAGCCGGAAGACGGCCAGTTCTATGCCCGTGATGACAAGAATGAAGGCACGCTGTATTACAACGGGACTTTGTCCAACACGGCTGACTCGGTGTTTCTGAAGGTCTACGCCGACGGCAAACTCATCAAGACCGAGACTCAGAAGCCGGCGGCGGGAAACGGATATGCGTTTACCGTCAAAATCAAGGCGGGCCTGATCAAATACAGGGTGGAGTTTGGGACAAAGACCGGCGGCGCCGAGACCGTGCTGCAGGCCGTGGACAACCTGGTGTGCGGCGATGCCTACCTGATCGACGGGCAGTCCAACGCGCTGGCGCTGGATACGGGCGAACAGTCGCCGAATGTTACCAACGAGTGGATCCGCAGTTATGGCGGTCCGGGTGGGCGGGGTGATGAAACCCACTGGGCTAGCGAACGTTTTGCCAATGGCAGGAGGGAGAACCTGTGGTGTTCTCCGTTCTGGGGCGGGCCAGACAAGGCCGCACTCGGCTGGTGGGGCATGGAACTCGCCAAGCGGCTCTTTGCAAGCCAGAAGATACCGATCTGTATCATCCAGGCCGCGGAGGGCGGCACCCGTATCGACGAGCACAAGCGCAACGAAACCGATCCCGCCGATTTGAAAACGCTGTACGGGCACATGCTCTGGCGGCTGAAGAATGCCAGGCTGACCCATGGCATCCGTGCGGTCCTGTGGCACCAGGGCGAAGCCGACCAGGGCTCGGATGGCCCTGACAACGGATATGGCTGGGTGACCTACCAGCGATATTTCCTCGATATGTCGGCGGCATGGAAACAGGACATGCCCAACGTCCGTCACTACTATATTTTCCAGATCTGGCCCAACGGCTGCAGCCAGGGAAACGGGCATGGCGACATGCTGCGCGAGAAGCAGCGGACCCTGCCGCGGCTCTACTCGAACTTGGACGTTATGCCCACGCTGGGAATCAAGCCGGGCGGAGGCTGCCATTATCCGCTCGTCGGCTGGTCGGTGTTTGCACAGCGGATGCAGCCGCTCATCGAGCGGGATTTCTATGGCAAAGCGCCGACCGCGCCCATTACGGCACCCGATCTCAAGCGGGCTTATTATTCGAGCCCGGCAAAGGATGCAATTGCGCTGGAGTTTGACCAGCCTGTTATCTGGAAGGATTCGCTGGTAAGTGAATTCTACCTGGATGATGTCGCCGGGAATGTTGCCTCGGGATCGGCTGCCGGGAACGTGATCACGCTTAAGCTGAAGGAGCCCTCGACGGCGAAGAAGATCCAGTATGTCAAAGAAATGAACTGGAGCCAGGACAGGCTGATCATCGGCGCCAACGGGCTGGAAGCGCTGACGTTCTGCGACGTGCCGGTTGCTAATGGAAATGAAAAGTAAACATGAGTAAGATCTTAATCTCTATGGTTGCAGTGCTGCTCTTGCTGCCCTGTCTGGCCGGTGCGGCTGAAACAAAGTCCGAAGGTAGTACTCTCGGAAAGGCGGTTCAACTGCCTGCCAGCGTCGGGCAGGGGGTGCCATCAGCGGGCGAGAGGCGGAAGTCGGAGCCGAAGTACGAGGTGAAAGCGGCAGGCATCGCTGTGAAATTGGACGATGCGGGTAATCTGCTGAACTGCCTGATCGGCGAGAAGAGATCGGAGAGAGCGTTTACCGGGCAGACGATGTTGGAAGACTGCAAAATTGTGGGCAAAGTTGAAGCGAAAAAGTCTTTACATGGAGTCTACGCATTCACCCGGAGAATGACGGATTCGAAGGGCAATTTCTGCCTAGTTACCGACCGCTTCAGACCCACGAAAGACAGCATTCGCTTGGAAGTGGATATCGTCGGAGAAGGTGCGCCGTGGAGCGTGCCGATCAAGACCTCGTTTCAAACGGTGCCCGGCAACACGCGCTTCTGGGCACCGTGGAGCGATCCGCGAATGAGTCCGATTGGCGCGATCGTTAAAGACGAAGCTCAGGTCGTCAATGGCATCGTCCCGCCCAACGCTGGAGGCAATTGGGCCGATCCGCTCGTTTCACGCCCGCTGGCGAACTGCACGCTGTGGTTCGGCGCACCGTACTTCAGCTACGACAGTACACGCATCGGGTTCTGTCCGTTCCAGGGCGATCTTCTCTGTATTCCCATGGTCAGCCTGCTTTGGAGCTCCGACGACACCGGGTTGAGCCTCGTCCTGGACCCGCGGGATTCAATCCTGGACCTGACGTTGGACACAACGGCTGCCGGAAACCTCACCTTCAGCCGCCTGTTCCTCAGGATTTCCGACAAGAGCCCTGTCCATTTTGCCGCCGACCTGGTGCCACATGAAGCCGATTGGCGCGGTGGTCTGCGTTGGATGATCCGGCGCTATCCCGAGCATTTCGATCCCATCAATCCGGCGGCAGACGATCTTGCAGGAACCGGCGCCTATTCCTCTCATGAGACCGAATTCGATGTGGCAAGAATGAAGAAGATGGCTTTCCGGACGAACTGGAAAGCCAGCTTTGATTTCCCGTACATGGGCATGTTCCTGCCGCCTGTGGGGGAGAAGGAGACCTGGACTAATTTCGGAGGCAGGACCACCAGTCTTACGGCTATGCGCAACTATGCCAAAGGAATGCGTGAGAAAGGTTTTCATGTGCTCAGCTATTTCAACGTGACCGAGTTTGGAACGAGAGTGAAATATCCGGCGCCTGAATCCCAAAATGTGAACAATAACGATATATGGAAAGACTGCAACGATTACATCTACGGCAAGCTTTCCAATGCGATCCTGCGTGTTCCGGAAGGTGTGCATCCCGATCAACTCAGGTTCTATCCGCGCACCAGAACAGGCGGGCCGTATTTCACCTGGGAAGATGCCATTGTGCTGGACTGCGGCGAACCCGTATACCAGGCATTCCTGCTTGATCAGGCGAAACGGCATATCGAACAGATTCCGGACGCGACTGGCATCTGCATCGATCGCCTGGACTGGTTGAGAATGTACAACGAACAACGCGATGACGGTGTCAGCTGGTTTGAAGGAAAGCCGGTCCGCTCGCTTATCCGATCGTGGCACGATCTGATGGAAAAGCTGAGCCCGCTGATGCACAAAGCCGGCAAGGTCATCTTTGTTAACAACCACGACAAACGCATCGACCTGCTGCGCCATGCAGACGGCATATTCGACGAGTTTACCTATGCCGGAGCGCCGCTCAACACGACCGCTCTGCTTTGTGTCCGCAAGCCGGCGCTGGGTTGGACATCTAACCCGAATGATCTCGGGTCCGATCCCGACAAGTTCTTCCAGAAGTATCTATACCTGGGCGTCTATCCAATGGCGCCGTTTCCAGGCAACGATCATTCGATTCATCCGAGCCCTGAAGTGGATAAGTACTATCTCGATTACGGCCCATTGATGGATCTCATGCGCGGCAAGAAATGGGTGTTGGAGCCGCATTGCGTGGAAGTCATGGATTCCAAAGCCAAGGTCAACCTTTTCAAAGTGCCCACCGGCTATGTCGTGCCGGTGACCTTTGGTGGAAAGGCGGAAAGTGTAGACGTAGTTCTGCGCAACGTGAAAGGAATCACCTCGAAAACAGTGTGCACGGTCCTCCATCCCGGTGCGGAGACACCGGTTCCGGTGACCGTGCGCCTTGATGACGGGACGATCCGCCTGACCGTCCCGCTGCAGCGCGGGTGCGCGATGGTAAGATTGGAAATCGGACGATAAATGTGCGGCCGCCATTCCGGTTCCTAGACCGGCAGGCAAGTAATCAACCGTAATGAATAGTTAAACAAAAAGGAATCGCAGGAATATGAAAAAGTTACTGATGGCGATGTTGGTAGTGCTCATAACCTCAACCGTGATCTGTGGTGCGAAAGAACGGCAACCTGCCGCGAGTTCTAAGGAGTTGGGGAAGGATTTCATCACCAATGCGAAGTTCGGCATTTTCGTCCACTACACCGTGGAGTATGCCCATCTTCTTGGGAAGCCCCAGCCGGCGGTCTGGGACCTGGATGCGAAGGCCGACGCCTTCGACGTCAAGGCCTTTGCCGACGCGGTCGAGGGTATGGGCGCGCAATATGTGACGCTGACCTCATTTCATGCGGCGATGTACCTGCTGGCGCCGAGCAAGGTCATGGTCGATGCCGGTATGCCCAAGCACCAGGCCAAGCGCGACCTGATCGGCGAAGTGGCTGACGAACTGAACAAGCGCGGCATCGCGCTGTGCCTCTACGTCCATCCCACCGACCAGCATGACCTGTCGCGGGAGGAGAGGGCACTGTTCGGCTGGGGGCCGGAGGTTGATGGCCTGCCGGGCCCGAAGCTTGGTCTGTGGCCCAACCCGAAATGGGATGAGTTCCTGCTGGGGCTGTTCAAGGAAATCAGCCTGCGCTACGGGAAACGGGTTGCCGGCTACTGGATCGATCAGCATTCGGGCAAAGTGTTTCCTGATGCCGGACGGCTGGCCGTGGCCTTGCGGGCCGGGAACCCGGATGCGGTGATCTGGCAGAACTCGGGCGCGTATGTCCCGGCCGGGCTGTCGCTGGAAAGCGCGTGGCCGGCCTGCGAGGGTGGTGATCCCAGTCACGGCGAAAAGGACCAGTGCTGCATTCTTCCGACGGACAACGCCTGGTTCCTGGGCAAAAAAGTGCAGATCCCGGCTCCGGAGGTCTTCCGCGGCGTGGTCCGCTGCGCCGGCACCCCCGGCCAGAAAGGCGGCGTCCACGTGGCCCTGACGCCCTACGCGGACGCCTACGCTCCCCCGGTGAAGCAGATGATGGATGATTTCGGAAAACTCTGGCGCGAGAGGAAGGTGTCGCTTCTCAATACCAGGCCCAGCAAGATCCTCCAGCTCGAACAGAAGAGCAATCCATGGGAAGTCGTGGCCACCGATTCCGCCGATGGTAAGACCGTTTACGTACACGTGATGATTCCCCCCGCTGGACAGACGATACACCTGCCACCGTTGAATGATAGCCGGAAGCTTCTTGCCGCTTCGCTCCTGCTAGGCGGTAAAGAAGTGAAATTCAAACAGTCGGAAGAAGCTCTTGAGCTGTCGCTGCCCGAAGAGGTTAAATGGGACCCGGTGGACACCGTGATCGCGTTGAAGGTGGGGCCGGCATTCGACCCGGGTGTGCTTCTCAGCGAGAATGCGAAGCTGGAGATCAGCTCAACGTGTGGACATGATAATCCCGCAAACCATCCGCGGCTCTTTTCGGGCGATAAAGTTCCATTTGCGTTCCATACCGACAACGAAAAGAACCCATGGGCGAAAATTGATCTCGGTGCTTTGATGACCGTGCGTACCGTCGAGATCGAGAACCGCGAGGGCGAGGAAGAGCGGACCAAAGGTCTCATCATGTCCATCTCCGAGGACGGACAGAAGTGGGAGGAAGTCTGGCAGGCGAAGAGCTGGGTCACGACGTGGATTGCGCGGGTGACACAGTCGTCTGGCGGTTCCGTGAAATCGGGGCGGAAGGCCAGGTTCATCAAGTTGGAAACGCGCGGCGACTCCCCCAGGCCGCTGGTGCTCAAGCGCGTGACGGTTTTCGGGATCAAGTGAAGCCGGAAGAACGAATCCAAGCATGATTCGAGTGCAGGCAATTGGAAGGTAACAAATGAAAGACCACACCACACGCCGCCATGCGGCCAGCCTCATTGTTGCGGTCACGGTGCTGACCTCAGTCCTGGCGGCGGAGGCTGAAACCAGCCAGTCGCCAGCCGGGCGGATATCGGTTGATTTCTCCAGTGGGGCTGGGCGGATCAAGGCGATCAACGGGGTGAACAATGGGCCGGCACGGTTAGGGAGTCATCAGGCTGACATGACGTCTCTGCACAAGGAGGCTGGTTTCCCAAGTGTGCGATTACACGATTGTTATTGGCCGAATCCGACCGTGGTGGATGTTCCGGCGATCTTCCCGCTCTTCCATGCCGATGCCGAAGATCCGAAGAACTATGTTTTCGCACCGACGGATCGCTATTTGGAACCGATTGCGGAGCGTGGCGTCCAAATTATCTATCGGCTTGGCGTCAGCATAGAGCATATGACGGCGTTCCACACACAACCGCCGGCGGACTATGAGAAGTGGGCCAAGATTTGCGTGAATATCATTCGCCATTACAATGACGGGTGGGCGAATGGGAAGCGGTGGGGCATCAATTACTTCGAGATCTGGAATGAACCGGATATCGGGAATGCGATGTGGCTGGGGACACCGCAACAATATTTCGAGTTGTATCAAATCTCCGTGAAGGCCTTGAAAGCGTATAACCCCGAGCTGAAAATCGGGAATCAGGTGGCCAGTGGGACGGGAAAGTTCGCGCAACAGTTTCTGGGATATTGCCGGGACCGGAAATTGCCGTTGGATTTCTTCAGTTGGCACCAATACCCGTCATCACCACCCGTTTTTGTCGGCAACGCCCGCGCGGTGCGCAGCCTCTTGGATACCAGTGGTTTCAATCAGGTCGAATCATTCTGTACTGAGTGGAAACCAATGCTGGCGGGGTTTAATGAATTGAGCTGGACTCCCAAGCGTCAGGCGGGGGCTGTTGAGTTGGCTTTCGAGCGAAATCGCAACCACGAGGCTGCCGCATTTGCCGCAGCGACGCTGATGTTGATGCAGGATGCGCCGCTGGACATGGCGCATTTCTATACGGCGGACAGTTCTCCGTGGAGCATGTTTGACGAGTATGGCGTTCCGGGAAAGGTGTTTTTCGCCTTCAAGGCCTTCCACCAATTGCTGCAGACCCCCAATCGGGTGACCGTCGCCGGCCTTCCGGACGCGGATGCGTTGACACTTGTCGCCGGGCTTTCCGACGACAGGAAAACAGCCTCCTTGTTGATGAGCAATTACCGGTGGAACCAGAGCCGGCACAGCATTGTGCTGAAGAACCTTCCATGGACTGGCAAGACCCGAATGGAATCGTTGCAGATCGACGCGACCCATGAACTTCAGCCCACGGACAAGGTGGAGTTCGATCCCGTAACCGCCACTCTGAAGATGGACATGCCAGAGTCCACCGTGCTGTTCATTCGCCTGAGTCAGTCATGAAGGTCGTGAAGTTGGAAATCACCGCGACCGTCAGTGGCAAATGCAACAAGTAACATCAGCAGAAAGATTGTCGGGTACCGGAAACCATCAAAGGAGAATCCAAATGAAAAACCATATCACACGCCGCACTGCGGCCTGCCTCATTGTTGCCGTATCGGTTCTGTCCTCGATCCCTGCCGCTTTCGCGGCCAAGACACCGCGCGCGACGGGCACGTTGGGCAAAGGAGATTACGGCGTGATGGATGACACCCCGTATTATGGCGGCTTCGGAGCCGGCTTTCTCCATATCAACGCCGACGGCACCTACGGCGGCGGCGAGATCCGCTCGGGCGATCTGGGCCTGCAGTTTTACGGGCCGACGTTCGGCGGTCCCTACCGGTTCCAGATCCATGTGAAGGATGCCAAGGGGGAATGGAACGGCGACCTGGTTGCTGGCGGCACGGCAGGCATGCAGGTGGGATACCTGCCGCTCTTCCCCAAGTGCCAGTACACGTTCCAGCACGAGGCCATGCCGCTGGACGTGAAGATGGAGGCCTTTGCGCCCTGGATCCCCGGCGACAGCAAGATGAGCAGCCTGCCGGTCCTGTTCTTCGAGTTCCAGATCACCAATCCTGACGAGTCGGAAAAGACGGTCTCCCTGGCCTGCATGGTCCCCAATCCCGAGTGCGACGGCGGCAGCCCTGTCAGGGAGAAGGGCGGCCAGGTCAATGGACTTCTCCTGCAATCCCAGCGGGCCGGCGGCGGCACGCTCTGCGGGATGATCCGTAACGACGGCGCCGGCCAGGTCACGTGGGGCTCCGAGTTCACCAAGGGCAGACTCAGCGGCACGAACGGGGATCTGTTGGCATCGTCCATCACGGTGCCCGGGAAAACAACGCGGCGCATCGTGTTCATCCTCGCCTGGGATTTCCCGGTCTATGTTTCCGGTGATGGCAAAGCCTGGCCGCGCAAGGAACTGGGACACTATCACAGCAATTTCTACCAGGGTGCGGACGCGATCGCGCGGGATTGCCAGCTCAGGTATCCGGCCATCCGCGCCGGGGTGGACGCCTGGTTCCGCCGCATGTGGGACGACAGCAATCTGCCCGAGTGGATGCGCAAGCAGATCCTCATCAGCACCTCCCACATGGCCTACAACGGCGTCTTCTTCAAAAACGGACAGGCCGCGCAGAAGGAAGGCGATTGCTTTCCTCTTGTCGGAACGTATGACGAACAATTCCACCCCTCTTTCTGCGAGCTGCTTTTCCTGCCCGAGGCCGAGTGGGGCAACCTCCGGATTTTCGCCGAAGCCTTGACGCCGGATGGCGCGATCCGCCACGACCTCGGCGACATGTGCGTCACCGCGACCGGTACGTCGCCCGATCACGGCCCAAACGGCTATCCGGGCAAACACAGCGAGCGAACGGCCCGCACGCCGGTTGCCGGCGGCTTCGAGTGGTGGGATGCCGGCGATAACACCCCGGAATGGATCCTCGACCTGTACCGCGATTACCTGTGGACCGGCGATCTCGCGAGACTGAAGGCTTTTTGGCCGACTGTCCAGGCGGGCTGCGCCTATATGCTGGGCGGCGACCGGGACAATAACGGCCTCTATGACGATTCGAAAACGTACGATTGTTTCGGTCCCGTGCCAGAGAACATATACATCAACGACCTGCAGCGGGCGGCGTTCCAGGCCGCAGCGAAAATCGCGGCGATTGCGGGCGACACGGCCGCCCGCGACGCCTACCAGGCCCGTTCCGAGCAGATGGCCAAGGCGATCGAGGGACTGTGGAACCCGAAAGGGTTCTACTCGGTAGGCCGCTCGATCCCGGACAGCCTCATCTCTAACGGACTCTATGGGGAACACAGCGACGACTTGCTGGGTCTGCCCTGCCAGCTCAGCAGGGAACGTGTCGAACAACACCTGAAGTATATGTTCGCCAAGCATTACAATGGCAAGACCTTCCTGGTCGCGCCGGGCGTGGAAGGCGGCGCATTGATGGCCAATGCGGAGGGGTTGCGCGACTTCACCGCGCTGGCCTTGTGGCGCGGCATCCCTGAAGAGGCGATGACGGTGGCCCAATGCTTCTACGAGGTGATTTTCACGCATCTCCAACGGGAGTGGAATCAGCCGATGCTGATCAACGCCGACCGCAATCCGACCTTCGGCAACCACTACCAGAGTGTCCCGGGCACATGGCACGTGCTGCTGGGGCTTGAGGGGGTCAGGTGGGATGTACCGGGAAAGAAACTCTCACTCCGTCCGAACCTGCCGGCATCCTTCCAGGGTAAACTCCGCACGTTTCTGCCGGGGGCCGTCACGTGGGGCGGACTGGACTACTCGTGCGTCGAGCCGGATTGCGACCAGAAGTTTGTCCTGACCTTTGAACGCCCGTTCGAGCTTGAATTCCTCGGAGTCCGCAATTCCGGCAAGCCGACCGTCAAGGCAACACAGGGCGGCAGGAAGGTGCCGTGCTCGATAAAGGTCGTCAATGCGGATGAGTACGAAGTAAGGTTCGACAAGCCACTGCAGTTGGACGGGAAACCGCTCGAGGTTTGGATCGGAAGCAAGTAGCGTCAGGAAAAGAATGATGAAACGACTACTGACAGTTGGATTGATGATGTGTGGATTGTTTGCCGGCAGTGTGCTGGCGGACGAGAATCTTCCACGGCTCTCGCCACGGCCACTTCTCGCCGCGGTCGTCGCCGACGAGCCGATGAAGATTGTCATCGCCCTCAACGGCCACCGTCCCGAAGACCTGAAGGACTCCGGCGATGGCCAACTCGCTGTCCTGACCATTGAGCGTCCAAAGAACGAAACCGTCGAATGGAGGATCAGCTTCAAATGAGATATCAGAACATCATAATGGCAGTGGTTGGAGTGTTATTGATTGGATCTTCCATTGTACTAGCGGCAGAGCCGGTAGGGAATCAAAGCACCAACTGCCAAGCAACCATTACGATTGACCGCAACACAAAATCGAAGCCCTACAGCAAAATGATTTTCGGCGGGTTCTTGGAACATTTTGACCATCAGATTTATGGGGGCGTTTTTGAGCCCGGCTCACCGCTTTCAGACGAGAAAGGTTTCCGCACGGATGTCATCAAAGCGTTGAAGGAGTTGAAAGTTCCGGTGATCCGGTGGCCGGGCGGGTGTTTCGTGGACAGTTACCACTGGCAGCAAGGTGTTGGAAAGACACGTCAGCCCTATGAGGATTTTTGCTGGGGGGTGTTGGAGCCCAACACTTTTGGTACGGACGAGTTTGTTGAGCTTTGCCGCCGGCTGGACGCAAAGCCCTACATCTGCCAGAATAGCCTGGCGGACGTTCAGGAGATGGCCGATTGGGTTGCGTATTGCAACGCAACTACAGGGAAATTTGCCGAGATGCGTCGGGCCAACGGCCACGCGAAGCCGTTCAACGTCCCTTACTGGAGCGTTGGGAACGAAAAGAGCGGGAATGAATACATCAATAAAGTGCGCGCCGCTGCCATCGCGATGAAACAGGTGGATCCCGCTATTCAGACAACGTGCTCAGGAGCACATGGATCCAATGCGTCCATCGAACCATACCTTATCCAAACTGCCGGGAAATACCTCGATATTATCTCGGTTCACCAATACTGGGTTGAAAACTATCAGGAACATCACACGCCGGACTATCTTTCCTGCATGATGCTTTCCGAGATGCCGGATGCCCATGTTGGCAGTGCTGCCAAATCTTTAGACAAGACCGGCATGCGAGACCGGATCAAGATCTCCTTCGACGAATGGAACCTGCGTTCCTGGCATCATCCCGGTTTTCCGCGTGGATCGGTTTCAAATCATAATGACCCGGAAGTGATTAGGTTGCTGGCGGCGCGTAAGAAAAGTGACGCTGCGTCGCTGTATACCATGGCCGATGCGCTGTTCGCGGCATCGTTCCTGAATGCCTGCCTGCGTCATTCTGAGGATGTCGGCATGGCCAACATTGCCCCCTTGGTTAACACCAGCGGGCCGCTTTTTGTTCATCCGAAGGGCATTGTAAAACGCACACATTTTCACACCATGGCGATGTATGCCAACCTGCTGGAGGACTATGTTGCCGGGGCCGGTATAACAGCCAACCGGCTGACGCATGGAGGGAAATCCGTGGCGGTTGTCGATGCCGTCGCCACCGTGGACAAGTCCGGCAGGAAGTGGGCCATCGCACTCGTGAACCGGCATCCTACCGAAGCGGTTGACTGCCAGGTTAAGGTGGGTGACAAACCTTTGGAAGGCAAGTTCAAGGCAACAGTGCTGGCCGGTGATTCGCCGGACGCCTACAATGATATTGAGCATCCCGACCGGGTGAAGCCGGAGGAGAGGGGGCTTTCCATCAAGACAGGAATTGTGCAGCTTCCGCCGCATTCGTTGATGATTGTCCGGGGGAAAGCAGAATAGTTGCGGACAGGACGTATAAGCCGCATTTCGCAGAAATGCCTTATGCTGGGGCCGTTTTAAAATACCGCACGGGCGGACAAAAGTGATACAGTGAAATAAACTGAAAGAAAAAAGAATAGACAAATGAGACATCTGAAGCATGTGTTGGCTGGGAAACGGCAGATGAAGAGACGAATACTCATCACGATAGCAATGGGGATAATGGCAATGTCTCTTTCGGCGGCAGTGACAGGTGTGAATAAGGCTACAGTCTTTTTCGTCGCGCCAGATGGCAATGACGCTCATGCGGGGACAACTGCCAAGCCGTTTGCCACGCTTACGCGGGCGCGCGACGCCGCACGGCAACTCGGGACTAACCTGGTCCGGCGCATCGTGGTGCGTGGAGGGAAGTACTACGACGTTTCACTTGAACTCGGCCCGCAAGACTCGGGACTGACCATCGAGGCGGCACCGGGTGAGACGCCGGCACTCTATGGCGGGCGCCTCGTCAGCGGCTGGGAGAAGGATGGCGACAGGTTCTACGCCGCCAAACTGCCTGGCGTGAAGGAGCGGAAGGTGGACTTCCGGCTTCTGCTGGTCAACGACCAACTGCGACCGCGCGCCCGACTGCCCCACACTGGTGACTTCACGCATCTCAGCCGCTTCGACGTGGGTTGGACATCCACGGTCGGCGGCGGTTTCCGCGGGGCTGACAAGCCCGAGTTGAAATTGCATCTGCAATACAGGCAGGGCGACCTCGGTGCGTGGCTGGACGTCAACAACGCCGAAGTCACCATCTACCATCAGTGGGACGATTCCGTTGTCGGGCTCAAGGCACATGATTCGGAAACGCAAACCCTGCACTTCTCCACCCCTTCCGGGTATCCACCCGGCGCCTTCGGGGTCAGGACCTACGTGGTCTGGAACATTCGCGAAGGGATGTTCGAACCCGGCCAGTGGTATCTGGACCGCACCGAGGGCCGGGTCGTATACTGGCCAAAGCCAGACGAAGACATCAAAACCATCGAGGTGATCGTGCCGACCGCTGCAGCTGTCATCGAGATCAATGGAAGCAAGGACACACCGGTGTCCGGCATCACGTTCGAAGGCTTGAATCTCTACGCCACGACTACACCGCTATTATCGGGCGGATGGGCTGCTGGTGTATTCAAGGGGGCAGTGGAAACCCGCTTCACACAAGACTGCACCTTCAGACGTATGCACATATCCGGCGTGGGCGGACAGGCCATCCGCATGGCGGACGGCATGAACAACACGGTGGCCCAGTGCGAAATAGCCAGCGTTGGTGCGGGCGGCATCTACGATATTCGCGGGAACGGGAACCGGATTCTCGACAATCGCATCCGCCAGTTCGGCCTGACCCACGCCAGCGCCATCGGCATACGCACCCCTGGGGGCGGCCAGAAACAGCCAGAGATGAGCCACGACAACGAGATTGCGAACAATGAGGTCTCAGGCGGTCCCTATGTCGGGATCGAGTTTGACGGCTGGAGAAACCGCTTTGAACGCAACCTGGTGTGCGACGTGATGAGAGTCCTCCGCGATGGCGCCGCCTTCTACGGTAGCGGCAAGGAGAACATCATCTGCGGCAACGTGGTTCGCGACATGCCGTCCGGCAAACACGCGAACGCCTACTATATCGACGAACTGGGCGAGGGCTTCCTCGTCGAGAGCAACCTATCCATCAACTGCGAATGGCCGGTGCACATGCACATGGCTGCTCGAAACACCATCCGAAACAATGTGTTTGTCAGTGAAGGGGCAATCAGACTGACGTTTCCGAGAAGTAGCGAGTTCATCATGGACAGGAACATTGTTGCCGCCGGCGGGCAGATTCAGGTGGAGAACTCGACGGCTGTGACGAACTGGACGAACAACCTGTTTTTCAGCCAGGCAGGCCAATACCAAGGCGTGCCTGACACCGTGCAGAGAGGCGCCCCGGTCTTCGTGGACCCTGCCAGGATGGACTACCGCTTCAAAGCGAACTCGCCCGCATCGGCGCTGGGGATCAAGCCGCTCGATTTCAGCCATGTCGGCCGGCAAGAGGGGGGCGTAACAGGTGCGGAAAGTGCGGGTGCGCCTGCCCGGTGAAACACGGAGAGAAGGATGAGCACGGCGCAATTGAAGGGGCCCGGCATAGATGCTTGAAATAGTGCTGCGACGGGTTACAACAGTGAAAAGGAACTGAACATAGCACACAGGAAAATGCGCAAAATCCGCGGAGAAAACATGAAAACATACTTAAAATTACCAATCATTGTAATGATCGGCCTGTTGTCGATATCGACTGGCATTGGAGGCGTTTCCAGCGAGGCCTTTCTGGCAGCTCCACCGTGCATGAAATTGGGCAGGATTATGCCGCTCGGCGATTCTATTACCAAAGGCGCGCCTGCAGGCGCCTATCGCGATCCGTTGTTTTCCATGCTGAAGAAAGAAGGTTATTCTTTCAGCTTCGTGGGTTCTCTTACTGAAAACCCGACTGCTGCCCTTACAGCCGACGGACAGGAGCACCATCAAGGCCACAGCAGCATGGGAATGGACTGGATACGCGATAACCTGAAGCAGTTCTTTGCCGCCAACCCGCCTGACCGCATCTTGTTGGCGATCGGGGCCAATGATATTGGCGGTGCCACGGTGCCGGAATTGAAAACACGGATGGAAAATTTGGTCACCGCCATCTTCACGCTCGATCCGAAAGTAAAACTGTATCTTGCGTCAGTGACTCCCCAGACAGGTCCGGCCATGGCCAAAATAACGGAGTTCAATAAACTCATTCCGGACATTGTGGCTGATCACAAAGCCAAAGGACACCAGGTGATTTACGTCTCGATGGCTGCACTGGATATCAAAGATCTAGGAGACAACGTTCACCCCAATGTTGCAGGTTCCCTGAAAATGGCCCAGGCTTGGTATGCCGCCCTGACCACTGATTTGGCGGCGGAATTACCTGATATCAAACCGCTGTTCGACTATCCTGTACGCGACACCTGCATCTGTCTCGGGCCAGACAAAACCTATTACCTGACCGGCACCACCGGCCATCCGACGTGGTGGGAAACCAACGACGGCATCCGCGTCTGGAAATCCAGAGACCTCAAGACGTGGGAACCGTTAGGACTCGTCTGGAGTTTCGCGAAAAACGCCACCTGGCAGAAAGGCAACGGCAAACAACGTGCCATCTGGGCACCTGAGATTCATTACTTCAAAAACACGTTCTGGCTCGCTTACTCCGTCAACTACGGCGGCACCGGCCTCCTCCGCAGCAAGACCGGCAAGGCCGAGGGTCCTTACGAAGACGTCAAACCCGATGGCCCGCTGACCGATGGGATCGACGCATCACTGTTCGCTGACGATGACGGCAAAGTCTATTTCGTCTGGCAGAATGGCACCATCGCGCGCCTCAAGGACGACATGAGCGGCCTCGCCGAGAAACCGCTGACTCTCACGCCTGCCGGCATCGACGCTAAACCAGGACGAAATACGCGTGGCGGTCCGCTCGAGCCCGTCAACGCGGGGCAGGTCGGCTACGAAGGCGCGTTCCTGACCAAGATTGACGGTCGCTATCATCTCATCTGTGCCACATTGAACACGGACGACAAGCCGCAAACTCATTACGATTGCATGTCCGCCAGCGCCGACTCGATCTACGGCCCATACGGCAACACCTACCTTGCCATCCCGCACGGCGGCCACAACACGCTTTTCAAGGATGCGCAAGGCAACTGGTGGTCCACCTTCTTCGGCAACGATCCGCAGGCGCCCTTCCGTGAGCGGCCCGCGATACTCCCCGTCCATATTGATGCCAACGGTAAGATTCAACCCGGGAAAACACCGTAATCCACATACCGAAGAATGTGTTGAGAGACAAGAGAGGAGATTCTATGCGGAAGACGATGGCTTTGATGACGATAGGTGCATGGCTTGTGGCAGGCGCAGCCGTCGCGGACGGAGGAGGGAAAATGTATTTGCCGGACGGCGTCTATCGTGGCAGGCTCTCCGCAGAAGAGGCGAAGTCCTCGCTCGTGCCCATCACGACCGAAGCGGCCATGCGGAACGGGAAGGGTGAACCGATCTACGACTGTCTGGAACCGCATATTTCCAAGTTCGGAGACACCTGGTACGCCTACGGTTTTACCATTCGAGAAAAGGACGTATTCGCTGCGACGTGTTATTCGTCCACGGATTTGAAGACCTGGATCTTCCGAGCCAAATATCCAGTCGAGAAGCGCGGCATTCCGCTTTGGAATGTGCTCTACAACGCGAAGAACAAGGAATACGTGGGCTACGGCGCCGAATACGGGGATAAAATCCACGTTTACACCAGTCCCAGTCCCATCGGTCCCTTCACGTACAAGAAGCCCATGTCGGCTGTTCACGGCGGCCCCGGGGACCTGTTGATGTACCCGGACACCGATGGCAAGGCGTACCTGATCTACAACAAGTACCAAGGCGAGATCCCGCAGCGTTTCGCCTACATTTACCAACTCACCGATGATTATTACGACATCGTACCTTCTACCCTGTGCAACACCAGCAAGGTCATGGAAGGTTTCTGGATGATCAAACGCAACGGAACGTATTTTCTACTTGGGTCTGGCCTGGTTGCGTATGATGTGGACGACAATTTTTATCTAACCGCGCCAAGCCCCTTGGGGCCGTGGACGGACAAGGGCTACATTGCTCCTGTTGGCACGAAAACCTTCAAATCACAGACATTTCAGGGGCTGGACGTCACGGGTCCCAAGGGCACCGCGTATGTCTTCATCGGACATCGCTGGAAAACCCAGGTAGGCGGGTTGTGGGCCAATGCCACTTCGATCTGGCTGCCCTTGAAATTCACCAAGGATAATTTGATCGAAGAAATGAAGTGGTATGAGAACTGGCTGCTGGATACGGAGGGCGCTACCCTCGTGCCCCCTCCACCCCCGTCCCGGGCGAACCCGCAGGCGTCGTCCACCGTCAACGGCGAGTCAGCTCCCGCCAATGCGATCGACAGCGATCCGGCCACGGGTTGGTCCAGCGCGGGAGCCGGCACTGTGAAATCACGGGAGTCCAATGTGATCAGCCGTTTCGAGGCGAAAGGCAAAGAAACGCTTTCCGGCTTTTATGCGCGGCTTTCCAATTGCGTGGGACCGGTCGACGCTCCCACCGTTGTGGGGTTGAGGGTCAATGGCGCGTTGCGTCAGGAATGCGTCACAATCCCTGTCTATGGCGCTCCGCTCAATGAGTACACCCGGCAAAACGGACGCATCTTCCCGCCGCTTGACGTTGCCCAGGAATACCGCATCGCGCTGGCCGAGCCGCTCGCGCTGAAAACCGGGGACAAGTTGAACCTGGAAATCATTTCCTCTGGAGCGATGACCGGAGGGGGCACGGCAGGACTGCAGTTCGAAGGCACATGGAATCTTGCCGACATGCGCGAGCCATTCCGGCAGACCAAAGCCGCGGGGCCGGTCTCCAGGATTGCATGGAGTGATCGAGAGGTCGTAGGTACCGGCACGGAAAAGAAGTTCGATCCAATGTGCGCCGCACAAAACAATTCCACCGTCGCCGGTGATCCCGACGGCACGCTCTGGCAGTTCACCGCGTTTTATTCCGTGGACGAGCAATATGGCGGGGGCAGGGACGGGTCGTATGCGCGTATTTTCGGATTCAAGAAGCCGATTGGCAAACCGTGGGAGCCGGTCGGCCTTGTCGTCGATTGTCCTCCCCAAACCACATACGCTGGCGATCCGTTTGCCTTTCAGGACATGGACGGTACGCCCTGTCTGGCCTATGGGGTCGCTGATGGAAGCAATGGTTTTAGCGATTGGAAGTACTCGTGGGGCTACGTCCGCCGCTCGAAAACCAAAAGCTTTGCCGGACCCTGGGGGGACGCGTTACCGCTCTGGGAAAAATTTCCGCGTAGCGAAGGGCGCATGGTGTGCGTTCGGGTGTATCCCCGGCCCCAAACCCGTGACTACCTGCTGTGCTGGGATCACGGGGAGTCCGACATCAAGATTCGGGGAGCGATAGTGACCCGGCTCGGTTCGCCAATGTCGCACAAGACCATTGTTGAGTCGCCGACCCTTATTCGCAACCAGGAGGAAGGCTCCGGCGGATTCATCCGCGACGGAAAGGGCTATCTTTGTGGCTGGCAAATCCCGGGTATCAACGATGTCACAGCGATCCAACGCTTGCATGAATTCGATCTGGCGGATCCGCTGAACCCGCAAAACTGGCGTGTCGTGCCCGGTTCCTGGGGATTCAACGACGGATCGCACCCGGTCGAGGATGGTGGCGCGAGTGCCGATTCGTGGAGTCTGTCCCTGGTGGGTGACGAGCTCTGGGCCTCTTCCATCGTCTATAGCATGAGTGAAAAGCGCAACTCGATCCTCGCCTGTCATGTCCCCTGGGAGAAACGGATGGGGAACAGTTTCCGTTTTGGCGTGTCGCGTATCCCCGGCTTCACCGAAGTCGCTCCCGTGATCGAATACGCGCTGGGGAAGAAATGCGGACTCAGGGCCGAAATCACAGGAAAGGGCGACAAGGCGTGGGCGTATCTGTTTTTGTCACCTTCCGCGCGGCCGCTCTGCCGCGGAGGCTTTGCTGTGGAGGTCTCGCCGCAGGGCTCCCGCCTGGTTTGGTATCCGCTGGAGGGCGCGGCAGTCGGTCTCACTCCCTACGGCGGTCCGAAGTGGACGGCTGAGACAACTTACAAACTGGTCCTGCAGCGCGACAACGACAAGATTTCCGGGACGGTGGACGGCTTCCGTCTTGGCCCTGTCACCATCACCGATCCTGCACAAAAACAACTTCTGGACGAACCGCAACGTTTCAAATTCTATGGCTGGCAGGGCGGGCTTCACACCATCCAAAACGCCATTCTCCAGGACGGCCAGCAGTGAGTCTGAATGGCATTGCCGATATTAAGTACTGTGTCGTCGAAGGGAATGTGGTGCGGTTCACCAAGCCGCTGAAGTTGGACGCGAAACCGCTGGAAGTTTGGATCGGAAGCAAGTAGTGACAAACAAGGTAAGCATCTGGGAGAAAAGAATGAATATGAGAATATCGATGTTGATCGGGTTGCGCCTGTTGAGTTCGAATTTGCTGGCGGCTGAGACGGGGGACAAAGAGACAGCAAAGAATTCGAAGAGCGAGGTGATCGCAATCGGAAATGCTGAACTTGCCGTGATGCTGGGAGAAAAACCGAGCGAGGCGGAGAAGCGAGCGGCGGCATTGCTTGCGGAACGCATCAAGGATCGCGCCGGCGTTGCGCTGGCCGCACCTGGTGACAAGGCCGCGTTCCGGCTGGTTATCGGCAAGGTGGCATCGAACGCCAAAATCAAGGAATTTGCCGGTGTGCACAAGGAGGTCGCCTCGCTCGGTTCTGATGGATATGTCATTGCAGTCAACCCGGGGAATAGGGAAATCCACATTGCAGGCCAGAGCGACAGCGGGGTTGTGGCCGGGGTGGGCCGCCTGCTGCGCGAAATGCGATATCAGAATGGAAGGGTTGAGGTGCCTTCACTTAATATCACGGAGACTCCGCAGATGCCGAATCGCGGCATGTATTTGTGGGCGCGCAAGGAATTCTTCGGCAAGCCGGACCAGGTGGACCGCTATGTTGAGGAGTTCGCCTTGTGGGGGTGCAACGGCATTGCGCTCTGGTTCGAGATGGGAATGTTCAAGAGCTTCGATGATCCCGAGGCGAAGAAGTGGCTGGATATCTACCGCAGGCTCTACGCGACAGCCAAACGCATGGGCATGAAAACCGGCCTGCTCATGGAGATGAACGACGCCTACAATACTTCGCCAACAGATATGCGCATCAAGCCGATCATCGGCTGCCCGGATTGGTATCTGTGCCCCTCCAAGCCCGGAGCAATGGAGAAGATGGTCGCCTGGCAGGAGGAAGTGTTCAAGGCGCTGCCGCAGATTGACATCTTCAACCTGTTTCCGGCCGATCCCGGCGGATGCTCGTGTCCGGATTGCACGCCGTGGCCGACCCACGGTTTCTGGCGCATTGCCAAGCCGCTGGCCGACCGGATTCACGAGATCTCGCCGAAGACGTCGATCTGGGTGGACACCTGGCACTTGAACCACCCGATCTTCGGCGGCAAGGACTGGCATAACCTGGTCGCCAACCTCGACTGGTCGAAGGAACGGCCGGAGTGGTTCGCAGGCTTCGAGGTGGGCCTGGCGCCGAAGCACGGCTTTGCCCGCATGTCCGCCGAGGATCGCAAATACTACAACGAGGCCAAGCAGCCGCTGATGGTGTTCCCGGACATTTCCATGTGGGGCAACCACCCGGGCATGCTCGTCAACAAGGAATACTGGAAGTCGCTGCAAACAGAGATGAACGATTATTCTCCCGAGTTGATGAAGGGCGGCTGGCCTTACAGCGAGCGCTGGAACACCGATATCGCCAGCGTGATGATGTTGTCGTGGTTCTGGAATCCGAAAAAAAGCGTGGAGACTGTGATGGATGAGTATTCTTCGTTCTACTTCGGACCCGAGGCGGCATCCGGCAGGGAACTGCTTGAACTTCTGGATGACTCAAACAAGGATCCACAGCGCAAGGAAAAGATCAGGGAGAAGCTTGCCGGGCTGGAAGGTTGCCTGCCCGAGTGGGTGAAGCGCGACTGGCGCTGGGCTGAGATCGCGGAATCCTGCCGGTTCAGGACTCGGTGATACCGGTCAAGGTGGGCGGTAGATAAAGTGAAGTCATGGTATCTAAGATAAATGCTAAAGACCGATTGAACCATCCAAGCAACGATTGAAAGGGAAAAGAAATAAAACAGGCAATGAAACGTGTTAGAACTGTGTTATCCGTGGTGGCGATTCTGATGGTCGCATCGCGGGCTTGCGGGGCGTCATCGGCCGAGGGGACTAAATCCGTTAGACTGGTGCTTCCGGCGAACGCCGGCCCGGTGGTGGAGAATACAGGCAAGGTGTTTACGCGGCAGGTCATGCAGCGCTGCGAGGCCAAGGTTGTCACTGGCGGCAATGCGCCGCTGACGGTGGAACTAACTGTAGAGAAGGGCATCGGTGCGGAAGGTTACCGGATCGAAGACCGCACGGGCGGCGGCGTCCGCATTGCGGGCAATGACGAGCGGGGTCTTGTCGCCGGGGTCGGGAAGTTCTTGCGGACGTCGCGTTACGACAAGGGCGGCTTCACGCCCGGGACGTGGCGCGGCACATCGGTGCCGACCAGGCAGGCGAGGGGCATCTACTTCGCAACTCATTTCCATAATTATTACCACGATGCCCCGGTCGAGGAGATCGAACGGTATGTGGAAGACCTTGCGCTGTGGGGATTCAACGAGCTGGCTGTGTGGTATGATACGCATCATTTTGACGGGGTTGATGATCCGAAAGCCGTGGAGTTCCGGAAACGGCTGCATGCCGTCATGGCGGCGGCGAAGCGGATCGGCATGGACGTATCGCTCACACTCATCGGCAACGAGGCCT
>Ga0209777_10001987_pt1 | contig 27964 bp, 24 predicted proteins | sample FrelakmetHBP12HB_FD_187147 | JGI IMG/M metagenome (GOLD analysis project Ga0209777, IMG submission 187147) | Freshwater lake sediment microbial communities from the University of Notre Dame, USA, for methane emissions studies -HBP12 HB (SPAdes)... | ecosystem: Environmental > Aquatic >...
CTCCGGTACCGTCGTCATGTCCCGGGGTGCCGGGTCGATCGAGGAGGCAGTTAAACGATGACCGCTCGCATGTACTACGACGCCGACGCCGATCCGAGCGCCCTGGCGGGCCAGAAGATCGCCATCATCGGCTACGGCAGCCAGGGCCACGCCCACGCCCAGAACCTGCGCGACTCGGGCTACGACGTCACCGTCGTGGAGGCCAACCCTAAGGCCCGCGCCCTGGCTGAAGAGGCCGGCATCAAGACGGCCGACATTGCCGACGCGGTCAAGGCCGCCGACGTGATCATGATCCTGGTCCCGGACACCATCCAGAAGAAGGTGTACGAGACCTCGATCGAACCGAACATGCACGCCGGCCAGCTCCTGATGTTCGCCCACGGCTTCAACATCCGGTTCGACCGGATCAGGCCGGGCGAGGGCATCGACGTCGGCATGGTTGCCCCGAAGGGCCCCGGCCACCTCGTCCGCTCCGTTTTCGAGCAGGGCGGCGGCGTCCCGGCGCTCTTCGCCGTCGAGAAGGACGCGACCGGCACGGCCCGCGCTCGCACCCTCGCCTACGCCCGTGGCATCGGTGCCACCCGCGCCGGCGTCCTCGAGACCACCTTCAAGGAAGAGACCGAGACGGACCTCTTCGGCGAGCAGGTCGTCCTCTGCGGCGGCGTCACCGAGCTGATCCGCAACGGCTTCGAGACCCTCGTCGAGGCGGGCTACCAGCCCGAGCTGGCCTACTTCGAGGTCATGCACGAGCTCAAGCTGATCGTGGACCTGTTCTACCGGGGCGGCATGAACTTCATGCGCTTCTCGGTCAGCGACACGGCCGAGTACGGCGACTACGTTTCCGGGCCGCGCGTCATCGATGCCCATGTCCGCGAGACTATGGGCCAGGTGCTGCGAGAGATCCAGGACGGCAGCTTCGCGGCCGCGTGGATCGCCGAGAACGAGGCCGGCCAGCCCAACTTCAAGAAGATGCGCGAAGCGGGCCGCGACCACCAGATCGAGAAGGTCGGCGCCTCGCTCCGCAAGGCAATGCCGTTCCTCAACCCGGTCGAAATCGTCGACGGCCAGCCGCAGGCTGCCGCCACGTCCAAGGGCTGACGGCCCCAAAGGGGGACCCGATGAAGGCGAACGAATCCGCCGGAGCCGGCTCGGCCGGCTCCGTACCTGGCCCGGGCGCAGTCCCGGGAACGGTCCGGATCTTCGACACTACTCTCCGCGACGGTGAGCAGGCGCCCGGCGCCGGGCTCACCGTGGCCGAGAAGATCGAGGTCGCGCGCCAGCTCGTTCGTCTACGCGTCGACGTGATCGAGGCCGGCTTTCCGGCCTCGTCACCCGGCGAGTTCGAGGCTGTCCAGGCGATTGCCCGCGAAACCCGGGGAGTGGCCGTTGCCGCTCTCGCGCGCTGCAAGGACGGCGACCCGCAGCGGGCCGTCGAGGCGATCCGCGTCGCCGAGCGGCCGCATCTCCACGTCTTCATCGCCAGCAGCGACATCCACCTCAAGCACAAGCTCCGCATCACCCGGGACGAGGCCCTGCTCGCCGCCTCGAAGTGGGTCGCGTACGGGCGCAAGGCCCTCGGCCCGGACGCCGAGGTCGAGTTCAGTGCCGAGGACGCCACTCGGACGGATCTCGACTTCCTGATGAAGCTGTACGAAGTCGCCGTCGACGCGGGTGCGAGCACGCTCAACATCCCCGACACCGTCGGCTATGCGATCCCGGCCGAGTTCGGAGGGCTCGTGAACCAGGTCGTCGGGCGCTTCGGCTCGGCGGCCACGGTGTCGGTCCACTGCCATAACGACCTGGGCCTCGCCACCTCCAATACTCTCGCGGCGCTGCAGAACGGCGCCCGGCAGCTGGAGGTGTGCGTCAATGGGCTGGGCGAGCGGGCCGGCAACGCCTCGCTCGAAGAAGTGGTGATGGGCATCAAGACCCGGCCCACGCAGTTCCCCAACCTGGTGACCCGCGTCGTGACCGAGCAGATCACGCCGGCCAGCCGGCTGGTCAGCTATCTGACCGGCTTCGCCGTCCAGCCCAACAAGGCCGTGGTCGGCGCCAACGCGTTCGCCCACGAGTCGGGCATCCACCAGGACGGCGTCATCAAGAACCCGCTGACCTACGAGATCATGACCCCGCAGTCGGTCGGGCTCTCGGGGAGCCAGCTCACGATCGGCAAGCTCTCCGGCCGGCGCGGCCTCAAGGAGAAGCTGCACACGCTCGGCCACGAGATCGACGGCGAGGCGCTCGATGCCGTCTATGCGCAGGTCATCGCCCTGGCCGACGCCAAGAAGGAAGTCACCGACGCGGATCTGCTGGCGGTGCTCGAGCAGCGGGCCACGGCCACGCCGAGCACCATCTCGCTGGGCGGCTGGAGCGTGACCAGCTCCCACGGCGGCCGGGCCATGGGCATGGTCTCGCTCACGATCGGCGATCAGTCGCGCTCGCTGGAGGCTACCGGCAACGGCCCGGTGGATGCGCTGTACGGGGCTATCGACCAGGCCCTCGAATCGGTGCTGGGCTGGAAGCCGATCCTCGAGGGGTACGAGATCAAGGCGGTCTCGGCCGGCGAGGACGCCCAGGGCCAGGTGATCGCCCGCGTCCGCCGCTCCACGGACGAGGGCCCCGAGGCCTTCGTCGCGACCGGCCACGGGTTGTCCACGAACATCATCGAGGCGTCGGTCGCGGCCTACCTGTCCGGCGCCGAGAAGCTCCAGCAGGATTCCGTCGCTAGGGCCGCGCTCCTCGAGGCCGCCCGCGCCTCCGGCCAGACCCCCGAGAAGGTGGAGAAGCTCCCGTGACCGACCACAGAAGCGCAGCGGCGGGAAACGCCGCTGCCGCCACAGCCTACAACCTCGTCTACGTTCCCGGCGACGGGATCGGGCCCGAGGTGATCGCGGCCGGCCGTCGCGTGCTCGAGGGCGCGGCGCGGATCTTCGGCTTCGGCTTCAACTGGCGAGAGATCCATATCGGCGGCGTCGCCATCGACGCCTACGGCATCCCGATGCGAGACGAGGACCTGGCCGCCTGCGCCGATGCGGACGCCGTCTACTTCGGCGCCATCGGCGATCCGAAATACGACGATCCGAAGGCCAGGGTTCGGCCCGAGCAGGCCCTCCTGGCGCTCCGCAAGGGCCTCGCCCTGTATGCCAACCTCCGGCCCGTCACCGTCCATCCGGCGCTGCGGGCGAGCTCGCCGGTCAAGGAGTCGCTGCTCGAGGGCGTCGACATGATGATCGTCCGCGAGCTGACCGGCGGCCTCTACTTCGGCAGGCCGTCCGAGCTGCGCCAGGGCCCGGCCGGCCGCGAGGTCGTCGATACGCTCGCCTACACTGAGGGCGAGATCAGGCGCGTCGTGAAGCTGGCCTTCGAGCTGGCCCGCGGCCGCCGCAAGAAGCTGACCAGCGTGGACAAGGCCAACGTCCTATCGTCCAGCCGCCTGTGGCGGACTGTCGTCGAGGAGGTCAAGCCCGAATACCCGGACGTCACGGTCGAGCACCGGCTGGTCGACGCCTGCGCCATGACGCTGATCCAGCGTCCGGCGGTCTTCGACGTGCTGGTCACCGAGAACCTCTTCGGCGACATCCTCTCGGACGAGGCCAGCGTTCTCGCCGGATCGCTTGGGATGCTGCCGTCGGCCTCGATCGGCGAGAAGCGAACCGCGCACGGGCTGCACGGGCTGTACGAGCCGATCCACGGTTCCGCGCCGGACATCGCCGGCAAGGACGTCGCCAATCCACTCGCCACGATCCTCTCCGGCGCGATGATGCTCCGCTGGTCGCTGGGTCAGCCGGCAGCCGCCGAGGCGATCGAGCGGGCAGTGGCGTCGGTCCTCGCCGACGGCTACCGCACCGCGGACCTGTTCGCCACCACCGGCGACGCCACGGGGTTCAAGCCGGTCGGCACTCAGGCCATGGGAAATGCTGTCATGGAAGCGTTGCTGAGCCACGGCCGTATCCCCGCCGAAGGCGGGGAGCGGGCGGGCGCGGGCGCCGGCGGTGTGCGATGAACCAGCACGCGGCCACGCACGGGGTCCCGAGTCCTGCGGGAGCGACACGATGAAGGACCGCATAGTGCTCTACGACACCACGCTGCGTGACGGCACGCAGCGCGAAGGTCTGGTCGTCTCTCTGGCGGACAAGATCAAGATCGCGCGCCGCCTGGACGAGTTCGGCTTCGCCTACATCGAAGGCGGCTGGCCCGGCTCCAACCCCAAGGACGCCGACTTCTTCGCCGCGGCCAAATCGATCGAATGGAAGACGGCCAGGCTCGCCGCCTTCGGCTCAACGCGCCATCGCAGCAACCGCGCGGAGTCGGACCCCAACATCCTGGCCCTCGTCGCGGCCGAAACGCCGGTCGTGACGATCTTCGGCAAGAGCTGGCTTCTGCACGTCCGCGACGTCCTCGGGGCAACGCCCGAGGAGAACCTGGCCATGGTGGCCGACTCGGTGGCCTTCCCGCGGGCGGCCGGCCGCGAGTTGGTCTACGACGCCGAGCACTTCTTCGACGGGTACAAGGACGATTCGGCCTACGCGCTGGCGACCGTGCGAGCCGCTCGCGATGCGGGCGCCACGACGCTCGTCCTGTGCGACACCAACGGCGGCACCATGACCGACGAGCTCGTGGAGATCGTCCGGTCGAGCATGGCCCAGCTGGCCGAGGACGATCTCGCCACGGGCGGCGCCCCCGAAGTGGTGTGGGGCATCCACTGCCATAACGACTCGGAGCTGGCCGTCGCCAACTCGCTGGCGGCCGTGGCCAACGGCGTGCGCCACGTCCAAGGCACGATAAACGGCTACGGCGAGCGCTGCGGCAACGCCAACCTGGTCAGCATCCTCGCGGATCTCGAGCTGAAGACGCCGTACCAGCCGGTTCCATCCGGCCGCCTGGCCGATCTGACCGAGATGTCCCGCTACGTAGCCGAGATAGTCAACATCGCCCCGGACGACCACCAGCCGTATGTCGGGCGGTCCGCGTTCGCTCACAAAGGCGGCGTCCACGGAGCCGCTACGGCCCGGGCCAGCAGCTCGTATCAGCACGTCGACCCGGGCGTCGTCGGCAACGTCATGCGCCTCGTGGTCAGCGAGCTCGGCGGCAAGGCCAACACCCAGCTCCGGGCGGAGCAGCTCGGCCAGCAGCTCGACGGCGTGGATTCGAAGGCCCTCAGCCAGGTGATCAAGCAGCTCGAGGCGGACGGACTTGCCTTCGAAGGCGCCGAAGCCTCGTTCGAGCTCCTGGTCAAGCGCCACAAGGCCGGCTACGAGCGGCCCTTCGAGCTGTGCGATTACACCGTCCTGGTGGAGCAGCGCGGCGGCGCCGAGCTCCTCGCCGAGGCCACTGTCAAAGTGGAAGTCGCCGGCGAGGTGCTCCACACCGCTGCCGACGGCAACGGCCCGGTGAACGCATTGGATACCGCCCTGCGCAAGGCCCTGGGCGCCTTCTACCCGCAGCTGGACGCCGTCCACCTGGTCGACTACAAGGTCCGCATCCTCGACAGCGAGGAGGCCACGGGCGCCCAGACACGGGTCATCATCGACTCGAGCAACGGCCCGCTCGAGTGGTCCACCATGGGCAGCGGCACCAACATCATCGCGGCCTCCTGCCAGGCCCTGTGCGACTCTCTCGAATACGCGATCTGGAAGACCGGTGCGGAGGTGCGGCGGCGCGACGAGCGCCACTTCACCATCTCCGCCGACGCCAACGGGTCGGCGCCCGTCCGCCCGGCCCGCTCCGAGTAGGAGAGGGAGGCCTTCGATGTCAGCGCCCGCGCCGCGAACTCGGCCCTCGGCGGAGCCCCCGGGAGCGGTGCGCTCGCCCCGCGTGGCCTTCCAGGGCGAGCCGGGGGCCTTCAGCGAGGAAGGCGTGTTGTCGGCCTTCGCCGATCCGCAGGCCGTCGCCCTGCCGACGTGGCGGGCCGTCTTCGAGGCGGTCCACGCCGGTTCCGTGGACGCGGGCGTCGTGCCGATCGAACGGTCGCAGGGCGGCAGCGTGCGCGAGATCTACGACCTGCTCTTCACGTTCGACGAGATTCGCATAGCGGCCGAGGTGACGGTCCCGGTCCATCTCGCCCTACTCGCACTGCCGGGCCAGTCTCTCGACGCGATCGAGCGGGTCTACAGCATCGCCCAGGCCCTGGACCAGGCCGACGAGTTCCTGCGATCCCGGCCCTGGCAGGTCATGACCAGCTACAACACCGCCGGCGCGGCAAAGGCCATCGCCGACAAGGGTGAGAGGGGCGCCGCCGCCGTGGCGTCGGCCCGCGTTGCGCCGCTCTACGGCCTGGAGGTGCTGGCCGGCGACATCCAGACCGGCGACGCGAACAGGACCCGGTTCGTCGTCATCGCCCGCGACCCCATGCCGGATGAGTGGCTCCGCCCTGCGACCCTGGCCGGCCCGATGAAGACCACCCTGGTCTGGGCGGTCCGCAACGTGCCCGGCAGCCTTTACCGCTGTCTCGGCTGCTTCGCCGAGCGCAGGATCAACCTGTCTCGCCTCGAGTCGCGGCCCAGTCGCGGCGTTCGCTGGGAATACGTCTTCTGGGCCGACATGGACTCCGATCCGGAAGCCCCCGACTGTGCCGCCGCGCTGGCCGCCCTGCTCCGCGAAGCCGTCATGGTGCGGGTCGCCGGCGTCTACCACCGCGCCACCGAGGAGTAGCCGCCCGCGCTGTTTCGGCGCCGCCCGCGGTTCCATCGGCGTTCCGCCCCGCCACCGCTAAGTCCCGGCCGTTCTGGCCGCCGCCTCCCGCTGCCGGGCTCCGGCTTCGGTCCGGACCGGGGAGCGTTTCGGTACGTCAACGGACGATCGTACGCCGGGCCCCGGACCATAGTCGTGCTTCCACGTACCCCACGCGAAGGATCAGATAGTGGCAAGCGGTCTTATCCCGATCCAAATCGACATAGACCACCCAATGGGAGAAGAGAAATGTCCTGGCTTCCTCGCAGACGGGTCGTCCCCGTCGCAATGGCTCTTGTGGCGCTCCTCGTGTTCAGCGGAGCGGCCCTTGCGTATTGGACGGTGGTGGGCTCCGGCACCGGAACGGCCCAGGCCGCCGCCGGCACGAGCAGCGTGACCGTCGTCCAGACCACCGTCCTGACAGGGATGTATCCAGGCGACGCGGCCCAGACGATCAGCGGCAACTTCAACAACCCGAACTCCGGTCCGGTTTACGTCACCACCGTGACCGCCAGCATCGCGTCCGTGACCAAGGCTGGCGGCGCGCCGGCGGGAACCTGCGACGCGACCGACTTCACGCTTGCCGGCGCCACGGCGACGGTCAACGCTGAGGTCCCTGCCGGTAACGGCAAGGGCGCCTGGACGGGCCCGACGCTTCACTTCAACGACAAGGCCGGTGCCAACCAGGACGCCTGCAAGGGCGCCACGGTCAACCTCTCCTACTCGATCCCGTAGGCAGTCGTCGTCGCGAGGCGGCCGTCGAACCGGCCGCCTCCATGACTTCAGCCTACATCCAGAGGTAGCGCGGACGTGATTCCCGTGACAGCCAGGCTGCCCAGAAACCGTCGTCAGGGGGATTCCAGGCGGCGGCGCAGGCTACTGCTGGTCCTTCTGCTGCTCCCCGCGATTGTCTTGATGTGGATCTTCCCCGCCGCCTCCGCGGGCCTGGCCGAGGGTTTCTCGCCCCAGCGTTCGCCGGTGCCCTCCGTTCCCGTCCCCGGCGCGACCGCGTCAGGGTGGCCGATCTCCCCGACCCCGGGGGCGACCGGGATCGGAGACGGGAGCGGCACGGCTCAAATGGCCAGCGTCGACTTCACGATCTCCGGCGGCGGTGCCGCGAACCTCAGCCTCGGCGTGCCGGCGGTCATCCGCCTGACTTTGAGCAACCCGAACGGGGTTCCGATCTACATCACGGCCCTGTCCGTGGCCGTATCGAAGGACGGCGATCCCGTCGGCTGCGCCAGCCGCGATAACATCCGGATCACCCAGTCGAACGTGTCCGCCGCCGACCCGATCACCATCCCCGCCGGAGGCCGGATCACGCTGACGAGCCCACCCCGTGCGCCTCAGATCACCCTCGTCAACCGGCCCGACGCAAACCAGGATGCTTGCAAGGGCAAGGTCTTCACCCTGGCATATGGCGGGAGCGCCCATTCGTGAACGAGGCCGCCGCTTCCGAGAATCGCGGAAAGCTGTTCCGGAAGAACAGGTGGTTTGCCGTGCTGGCGGGCATGGCATTGGCCCTCGCGGCTGTCGCACCCGCCAGCGCCTATTGGTCGGCCGTGGGCAACGGAACCGGCAAGGGGACTGCCGGTACGCTCGCCACTCCCTCGATCACGACCGCCATTCAGGGGGCCGGCACCACGGCCAGACTCATCTGGGGTGCCGTCACTCCGCCGGGCGCCGGTTCCGTTACCTACTACGTGCGCCGGGACGGCGGGAATCCCGCCGGCAACTGCCCGACCGCGGCCGCGCCGAGTTCGGTTCTGACATGCACCGATAGCGGGCTGAGCCTCGGCTCGCACACCTACACGGTGACGGCGCTGTACCAGTCCTGGACGGCGACCAGCTCGCCGGCCACGGTCACGATTGCGAGCTCGTCCGTGTCGTTCTCTAGCGTCTACGTCGGCCCCGGCCCTTACGGGGCGCCGTACACCCTGCGGGACACGATCGTCGGGGCGGGCTTCCTGCCCGGCCAGAAGCTCGTCGTCATGACCTACGAGTTCGGCACGATGGTCCCGATCGCCCTGGGCGACTACGGCCTGAACCCGACGTCAGCCGCCAACGGCACCTTCACCATCACGTTCGGGGAGAACTGCGTAGACGGGGCCGGCGTCCAGCAGAAGACCGACCTGCAGGTGGTCGTCACGGCAACGGACGGCACGAACACCACGGTCGGCGGCGGAACCATCGTCTGCGGCCAGTGGACTCCGTAGCGGACACCCGCTCCTTCGCGGCGCCCACCTGAGCGACGGCGCGACGAGCTAATTCAAGGCCCGGCGGCCTTCGCGCCGCCTGTCGCGGCCGGCCAGACTCTCCGGCGGGGAGCGGTGGCGGCCGGAGCGGCGGATGCGCTGCAGCGCGAAGATGTGGCGGATGATCCGGTCCTGGGCCGCTTCGGAGATATGGACGAACCGAACGGCGATCATCGTGCGGGGCCGTCTCGGTCCCGTGGTGGGAGGAAGGGGCCGCAGGTCGGGCCCGAGGTCCGTTGCGTCTTCGACCCGCACGACCGCGGCCTCCGCCAGAACGGCGCCCTGACCGATCGCGAGCCTGATCTCGAGGTTGTCGCCTTCGCGGACGGTCTCGGCCACCGGGGCGTGGACCATGAACTGGATCCCGCCCGCGCTGATGTTGCGGGTGATCCCCTCGCCGGTGACACCGGCTCCACCGGCCTCGCTCTGACTCGTGACCAGGTACGAGACCGGGCACTCGGCATCGATCCGCAGGTACGACCGGCGCTGGATCAGCCTGTAGTCAGACGGGAACTCGATCGCGAAGAGGCGAGATCCGGTCGAGTTGAGGTGGGTCAGGAAGGAGGACTCGGCGACCATCCCAACGCCGTTGCGCGAGAAGGTGAGAACGATCGGGTCACCGCGGCGCAGTTGCTCGAGCGAAGGGTCCTTCTTGACGAGCCCCAGCCACAGTGCCGCCGGCATGAGGTTGACCACGACCGCGCGGAATCGAACCACCCTCCCGTCGATCTCGGCTTCGACGAGAGCCTGGTCGTGAACCGACGGCTTCTTCGCTGTCTCGATCATCGTGTCGCGACCGCTCCCCGGGCGCTGGCTCCTCAAGCGTGGCTGTCGCTCTGCCCGTTTGCCGCAGATCCGGGCTTCGGAGGGCACGTTGGCGCCGGGCAGATGACGCTGTCCGGCCGCCGGCAGGCTCTCAAGCGAGGAGTCGGAGCCGCCGGTAGCGGTCTTGAGCCACGCGGAAGACCCACCCGGCGAGCCGCTCGTGGCGCCTATCCGGATGCCCTCCCGGTACCCCACCAGTACCGGTGCGTGGACGCCACGGCCGCGGAAGCCGTCCTGAGCCTGAATCCTGCCGAACCCGGTTGCCGCGAAGCACCGCCATCGGCCGCCGGGTTTTGACACTTGATGTGACGAAGGTACCAGCGGCTCCTGCCCCGAGGTCCGGTTGTTACGTAATCAGAAGAAGGGTTTGATGGCGCCACAGCGATGGACAACTCACGGTCATTCGGTGCCTCAAGGCAACGAACCGGCGCCCTCGCCAACCAGGCCGGCCGGAGTTCCCGGTCTCCGGCCCAAAGGAAGGATTGGAGCATGGAGTACTACGGACAACAGCGGCCGGAGCGCCGCCGCAGGCAAGGCCTGCTTGCCTTGCTGCTCGCCGGCTCTGCACTCATCAGCGCCACTGGCGCCACCATGTCCCTGGCCCTGTTCACGAGTACGGTCTCCGCCAACAACAACTCCTTCACTGCGGGCACGATTGTCCTCGGTGTCGCTCCGTCCCCGATCATCCTCACCTCCGCCAGCATGATGCCGGGCGACAACGTTCCGGCCGGAGTCCCGGGGCAGGCGGTCACGGTCAGCAACACCGGCTCCGGCCAGTTGCGCTACGCGATAGCCGGCACCTCCACGGACGCCGACGGCAAGCATCTCAACACCCAGCTGCTCATCACCGTTGCGCAACCCGACGGCAACGCCGGCTCCAGCTGCGCACTCATGACGGGCACCGTCCTGTTCAGCGCGGTGGTACCGACCGCCGGCGTCAACATGGTTGGAAACCCGGCCCAGGGAAACCAGGCCGGCGACCGCGTCCTCAATGCCTCCACCAGTGAGACGCTCTGCTTCAAGGCTTCCCTGCCGATTGGCACGGCGAACGCCTATCAGGGCGCCGCGTCGACCTATACGTTCAACTTCAGCGCCGAGCAAACGGCCAACAACTAGCAACCAGCGGCTGCACCGATCCCGACCCGGCCCGTCTCGATGGGCCGGGTCGGCGGTCCGCCGGCAACATCCACCGGACCGACACCCGGTAAAGTGAGGACACGATGAAGACAGCGCTGCGATGGATCCGCCGGCTGCTCGACCTGGCCCTTGTCCTCCTCGTCGTCTCCGTTCTGGGCCTGGTCCTGGCCATCAATCTCGCGCCGATGCTCGGCCATCAGTTCGTCGTGATCCGCGGCGGCTCGATGGAGCCGGCCATTCACCTCGGTTCGGTGACCGAAGTCTCACAGGTTCGGCCTGCCGACCTTCGCCCCGGCGACGTCGTCATGCTGAAGGAGACGAACGGCACTCTGGTCTCCCATCGCATCACCCGGATCGTGCCGCAGCCCGACGGTGTCTATGTGGAGACAAAGGGCGATGCCAACGCCTCGCCTGATCCGGTCGCGACGCCGGCATCCTCGGTTGTCGGTCGCGTCGACTTCGCGGTTCCGGGTCTGGGCTACTTGGTCTACCTGCTCACGGTTCCGATCGGCGTGCTGTCCCTGCTGGGCCTGGCCATGACCATCTTCCTGGCGATCCTGCTGCTCGAGGACCTCGAGCGGGAGTCGGACGAGGAGTCCGAGTTGGAGCCGTACGAGAGCGAGCTGGCCCGTAACCTGGACTCCCAGCCGAACCGTGAGTACGTAGCCTGACCATGCGCGGACTGCGCCCCGGCGCGCTCCTGATCCTGGGCCTGTCGGCTGCCTGCCTGCTGGCCACGGGAGCGGGATCGGCCCTGGCGGTATTCAATGCCGGGTCGGCCTCGGGTGCCAATACGATCACGGCGGGCATGTGGGCCTACTACCTGCACAACAACCCCACGCCGCCAACGGCCAACACGACGGCCCAGTACAACCTGTCGATGACGCCGACCGCGCCGACGGCTACCACGCTCTATCGCTACGACACGAACAACGCCAACGTGGCGGGCCGTGGCATCACCAGGAACAACCCTCCGAGCCCGGGCCTCCTGACCGCTTTCCGATACGTGAACTGGCGAACTCCGGCCCTGGCCTCGGCCTTCACCCTCGGCACGACCGTGACGGTCGATATCTGGTCGGAGACGAACACCGCCCTCGCAAATCGAACCGGATCCCTGATCGTCTACCTGCGCGACTACAACCCGACCGCCGGCACCTACGTCGAGATCGCGAACAACACTCGAACGGCCACTTACCCCGCCGGGCTGACCTGGTACGAAACGCCGATCCAGGTCACCGTTCCGGCCGGCACCACTCTGGCATCCGGACACATGCTGGAAGTGAAGATCGAGGCGCCTACGGCGACCGCCCAGAACAACATGGTCGTCGCCTACGACACGCAGACGTACCCTTCCGTGGCGCGGCTCCGCTAGTCTAGGCGGGGCTCTGTTCGAGCCGTGCGGGAGCGGCGGTCAATCGCGTGGGCGGTCAAGGAGCGAGGCGGGTGTGAGCGGCACTCTCTTGAGTCAGGCGGAGGCAGTTCGCCGGCAGGCCGCGGACCTGGCCGGCGGGCTCTCCCAGGCGGCCGCGCGCTCGGCGACGATCGCGCAGGAAAGAGCCGTGCTGCGCATGCTCGGGGTCGATGGGCTGGATCGAGCCGGGCATCCCCTCGCGGCGTCGCTTGCCGAACGTTACTGTGGCGCCGATCCGTCTCGCCTTGCCCGCGGCGTCATCCTGCCGTTCGTCGTGGCGATGATCGAGTACGAGATGGCCGCCCGCGAGGTCGCCCTCGACGGTGCGTCCGGAGCCATCGATCTGGCCCTGGAGGCCCAGCTCCTCGAGCGTCCCGACAGGCTGGCCGCAGCCGAGAAGAAGGCCTCGGAGCTGCTCGCCGCGGCCCTGGAACGCTTCGACGCCAACCGAACCGCGACGCACGAGATGCGCGACGTCCTCGGCCTGCCGGACGAGCCCTGGCTGGGCGTCGCCCTGCAAGCAACCGAGGCAGCCGCCGCCTCGACCGAGATCGGCGCATTGATCGGCCAGGGCGCCGACGTCATTCAGGTTCGCGTGCCGGCGAGCTGGGAGTTCGCCGAGGCGCGCCGGAACGCCGGCCTCGAGACGACCGGGCGCTTTGTGTTCGAGGAGCCCAAACGGGATCGTGAGGCTTCCCGGCGCGTCGTGCGTCGCGAACGTCAGACTGTTCGTGAGATTGCCGAGCCCGTGCCGGCCGGGAGCCAGCGCGGCCTGGCTTCACTTCGCAAGGCGGCCGACGATGCGGCGGCGCGGCGCGACTGCTATGCCAGCCTGATGACGGTCACCTCCGCATTCGCCGCGCCGGAGCAGGCCGTCGTTGCCGCCTTCGAGCGTGTCGACTACGTCGAGGCCGACCCGATCCGCGAGATCGTCGAGGACAACGTCGACCCGGTGAGGGCCCTGGCCGATCACGCCTTCGCCCACCGCCTGCAGGCTCGTGCCGGTTGCCGGGTCGTGGTCGGTCCCGGGCCGCTGGCGCTCGGAGCGGATGTGATCAGCGGCATACCGTCCGATGCGGCCACCCGGGCCGGCCGTGCCCTGGCCCTGCAGGCGCTCGGCGTAGAGCTTGCCCTCGCCGACGGGTTGCCGGCCGAGCGGCTGCTGCTGGGCGCCGTCCCGGAATGGTCCGTGGGCGACGGCAATGCCGCCTCGATCCTGGTGCAGGCATGGCTCAGGCGGACCGTCTTCACCGGCCAACGGCTCGTCGTCGGAAGGCCGGCCGGCTGGCTGACGTCGCCGGGGGGAGCGGCCGAGCTCGTCGCCGCGATCGCCGGCGGGGCGGAGGCGATGGTGGTGGAGCCGGCTCTGCCCGGCGGCGTCGCCGCGGCCGCCGCAGATCTGGCCGCGGCCGCCGGCACCGCCCGGGCGTTGCGGGCGACGCTCGGGGACGGGTCCCTGCACGGCGATGCCGCGGATCTGGCGGCGATGATGCTCCGAACCGCCGGCCTGGTCCTCGAGAGGCTTTCGGCGGAGGGGTGGGGGAGCCTGCTCGGACCGGCCGGCCGGGGAGCCGACGGCGAGTGGCTCGGCGGGTCGGCCCTTGTCGAGCGGGCCTCGGGCCCGACCTCGGGGGCGAGGCTGCTGGCGGGCCTGCTGTAGCTCGCGCCCGAGCAAGCCGGCGCGGGGGCAGCTCGCCTTTCGGCGTGGGGGGTCGGTGTAGCATGCCCGAGGCTGGGGGTTGGAGTGAGGAGAAGAAGCTGAGCGGTCCCAACGAGCGGACGACCGCGTTCGCCGGGCGGCAGGTGCCGGTCGCGATCCTGCTGGGCGTCCTTGCCCTGGCCGTCTCCTGGCTCGGCATCGTCTACTTCGCCGAGCCGTGGGGGGCGACGCTCCTTCCATCCGGCATGGATGCCCGGTGCTACTGGGTGCCAACCCTGGCAGATCCGTACCTCCATTCGAATTGGCTCGACCAGATCGCCTACCCGTACTCGCCGGCCTTCCTCCAGCTCCTTGAGCCGATCCGGCTACTGCCCTGGCAGGCCTTCATGGCCGTCTGGGCCGCGATCCTCATGGCGGCGATGGCCTACATGACCGGCCCCCGCTTGATCCTGCTCGGTCTCGCCTTCTTCGGCCTGATGGAGATCTGGGGCGGCAACATCGAGTTGCTGGTGGCGCTGGCGGTCGTGCTCGGCTTCCGCTGGCCGGCGGCCTGGTCGTTCGTGCTGCTGACGAAGATCACGCCCGGGGTCGGCCTGCTCTGGTTCGCCGTTCGGCGCGAGTGGCGCTCGCTGGCGATCGCGGCCGCGATGACCGCCGCGATTGCCGCGGTTTCCTATCTGTCCATGCCGGACGCGTGGCACACGTGGATCCAGGTCCTTCGTGACAACGTCGGCAAGAACGGGACCTGGGCGGCCGTCCCGATCCCGTTCATCGTGAGGCTGCCATTTGCCGTTGCCCTGGTGGTCTGGGGCGCACGGGCGAACCATCGCTGGACCGTGCCCGTCTCGGCGATGCTGGCCCTGCCGGCGCTGTGGTACGGCGGGTTGAGCATCATGCTGGCCACGCTGCCGCTGGTGGGGGCGCGGTCGTCGGCGGACCTCGGGCGCGTCGTCGCCGACGGCCGCGCTGAGCTGGCAACATGGGCGGGTCGCGTTCGCCCGGGGCGACCGCGACCGGCGACGGGCGCATAGATTCGGCGGGCCGAAATCGGCGGATGAACCCCAGATTCGGGGCGGCTCCGCCCCACGGCTCGGGCGCCATCAACGTACGATTGCGTCAACAGTCAGGAACCCGCATCAGGGAGGAAAAACGGTGCCAGACATCTCTCCGCTGCCGCCTCGGGATGTCGTCTGGCCGACGCTCCACGTCTCGCGACACCCGGCCATCCTCCACAAGCTTCGCATCCTGCGCGACGAGAAGACGGAGCCCAAGAAGTTCCGAGAGGTTGTCCGCGAGCTGTCGTGGCTGCTCGGCTACGAAGCCCTGGCCGACGTGGAGGTGCGGCCGCTCGAGGTGACCACGCCCCTGGAGACGACCGACGCCGCGGAGCTCGGCGTGCGCATCGGCCTCGTGCCTATCCTGCGAGCCGGCCTGGGCATGGTCGACGCCATGCTCGAGTTGATGCCCACGGCCGAGGTCTGGCACCTCGGCCTCTTCCGCGACGAGCGGACGCTGCGGCCGGTCGAGTACTACAACAAGCTGCCCGATTCGGCCACCGTGGACCTGTGCCTGATCCTGGACCCGATGCTCGCGACCGGAGGCTCCGCCACCGCCGCGATCGAGGTTCTGAAGCGCTGGGGCGCTACTCGCATCAAGCTCGTCAACCTGATCGTCGCCCCGGAGGGAGTGGACGTCGTCACGGCCGCTCACCCCGACGTCGAGATCTACTGCGCGGCAGTTGACCGCCAGCTCAACGAGCACGGCTACATCCTGCCGGGCCTCGGTGACGCCGGCGACCGCCAGTTCGGGACGGGCCGCGCCACGTAGCCGGCCGGCGGCCGGCGCGCAGACCGGACGTGAAGAAGCGGGCGGCCTAACGGCCGCCCGCTCGATTCCCCGCGGAGTTGACTACGCCGCCGCCTTGCCCATCCCGAACTTGTTCAGGATCTGGTAGATCAGCAGGGCGCCGATGCACGCGGTGCCGATGCCGCCGATGGAGAAGTCGCCCTGGGTGATGGCCAGGTTGCCGGCTCCAAGGGTGAGCGCCACCGCGACGGTGATGAAGTTCTTGTTGTCGGTGAAGTCGACCTTGTTCTCGACCCAGATGCGGCCGCCGGTCGTGGCGATCAAGCCGAAGAGGACCACGGCCATGCCGCCGAGGACCGGTCCGGGGATCGACAGGACGAGGGCGCCGAACATCGGTGAGAAGCCGAGCGCGATGGCGACGACCGCGGCGATGACGAAGACCAGGCTCGAGTAGATCTTGGTCACGGCCATTACGCCGATGTTCTCGGCGTAGGTGGTGACACCGGTGCCGCCCCCGGACCCGGCGACCATGGTCGCAACGCCGTCGGCGAAGAAGGCGCGGCCGATGTATGGATCCATGTCGCGACCGGTCATTGCGGCTACGGCCTTGACGTGGCCGAGGTTCTCGGCGACCAGGACGATGGCGACCGGCGCGATCAGGGTGATGGCGTGCATGTCGAACGTCGGCGTGGTGAAGGCCGGCCAGCCGATCAGGGACGCCTTCGTGACCGTGTCGAAGTTGATGTGGGTGCCGCCGAGGTTGAGGACGTTCGAGAGAACGAAGTAGAGCAGATAGCCGAAGACGCCGCCGATCAGGACCGGCAGCCGGCGGAGCACTCCGGGCGCATACACGGCGACCACCGCCACCGCGAGCGCCGTCAGCAGGCCGACGAGGATGCCGAAGTTGTCCGCCGTCTTCCCGGTGCCGATCATGTAGTTGATGGCGGCGGGGGCGAGGTTGAGGCCGATGACGGCGACGACCGCGCCCGTCACGACCGGGGGCATCAGGAATTCAACCCACTGGTAGCCGATGGCCATGACGATGAGGCCGACCACGGCGTATATCGCGCCGCAGGCGATGATGCCGCCGAGAGCTACCGGAATGTTTGGAGTCGGGCCGCCCGCGATCGCCTCGGCCGAGATGACCACGGCGATGAACGAGAAGCTGGAGCCGAGGTAGCTCGGAACCCGACCGCGCACGCAGACGAAGAAGATGAGCGTGCCGATGCCGGAGAACAGGATCGCCGTGTTCGGGTTGAAGCCCATGATCACCGGCGCCAGCACCGTCGCTCCGAACATCGCGAAGATGTGCTGGACGCCGAGTGCTATCGACTGACCGGCCGGCGGCCGCTCGTCGGGCGCGATGATTCCTTCGCGCTTCACGGTCCACTGGAACATGCTGCGCGCATACGCGAGTACGGCTGCCATGCTCTCCTCCTGCCCTTTGTGGGCTGTCAAACCTCGGGCGTGACGAGCCTCCCCCGCGGAGCTGCCCGGGCGTGCGAGAAGAGTGGCAAGAACCGCACCGCTCCGCACGGCTCCCGCGCACCCCGATGTGCGTAACCTGTGGATAGTCCGCGGCTCGCGGCGTCGTGGGCCCGGCGCTCCGGCGCGGCCGCCCTGCGCCGGGGGCTCAGCTGAGCCGGCGCGGCCTCCAGGTTGACCCTGGCGTCGGGAACTCCGGCCAGGAACCCCGCCAGCTTGTCGCAGCCGTAGTCGGCGCACTCCGCGCACGTCGCCACGGTCCCTGGCCACTGCGCAGGCTCGGATATCGCAGCCGCTCTCGCAGTACGGCGCGTGCTTTCCCTCGTGCGTGCAGCCGACGCAGTCGATGTCGTTTGCCGTGTGCGTCCCGCCGAACTCAGCGTTCCACTTCTCGGCGACGGCAGCCCGTTCAGCCAGCGTGAGCCGCTCCGCGGCGTGGAAAGCCGGGCAGGCGCCACAGTCGAGGCCGCAGCAGGCGATGTCGATGACCACAGGTTCCTCCTCATGGAGCTCCCAACCGCGATGATCCTATGAGGCATACCTGACACAGCACGTCAGGAAGAACGGCGATCAGGCCAAACCGACGGGCCGGCGGGAGGTCGGGGCAGGGCGCCCGAGGTTCAGCCTGCCAGGACGCCTCGTCGGGTCAGCGCCTCGGCCCAGTACTCGACGGAAGCGCGCAGGTCTGCCAGCACGGCGTCGTCGTCCTGCTCGAAGGCCGGGATGATCTCGAGGACCAGCGCGAGCTCCTCGGCGCCGCCCTCGCCCAGGGCGTCGATGACCCGGTCGGCTTCGATGCGGCCGTTGCGGTTGGCCTCCGGCGTGAACGGCCAGTGGTGGTCGCCCAGGGCGTCGGATTGCTGGAGCTGAACCTCAAACGCCGCCCGGCCCAGGTCGCGCAGCCAGGTGTAGGGATCGCGGTCGTCGCCGGCGGTTCCGGCGACGCACATGTGGCCCACGTCCAGCGCCAGGCGGATCGGCGCGTGGGTGGGGTCGCCTTCGGTCAGCAGGTCGCGGACCATCGCCATGGTGGACGGCTCGCGGGCTGCGGCCAGGTTCTCGATCAGGAACGCCGTGAGGCCGTGAGCCCGGGCGTCGCCGGCCAGCTCGCCCAGGTCGGCTCGCAGACTCTCCCAGCGCTCCTCACGGCGTAGGCTGGCTCGCCAGTCGGGCACCGAGAATGCTCCCACGTGTCCGCCCGTGGCCGCCCCGCCGACGCTTTCCGTGAAGGAAATCGCCTTGTGGAACCACGCCTTCGTGGTGGCTCGCGTGCTTGGATCCGGGCTGAGGAGCAGGTTCGAGGAATATGCGGCCAGGCCGGTGAACGTAGAGTTGATCTTCAGTCCGCCGGCGGAGGCGGCGGCCGCCAGCTCGCGAGCCTGCACATCCGCCGTCCCGGCCGTGAGGTCGACGAGGTCGAAGGAGTGCTCGACGAGCCCGAGGCCCAGCCGATCGGACACGATCGGCGCCCAGTCGGCCGGACGGGGCCAGCGCTTGACCGCGAAGCACGTGTTGATCCCCAGGCGGACTCGCATCGTCATGGCGGTACCTTCATTGGTTGGGCCGGGACGGTTCCGGCACGGCTGCGGCTCGCCGTCTCACGATCCGTGAGACGGCGAGGTCGCGATAGGCCCCGTACGGTTCCTCGTAGGCAGCGTGAGCGCCCGATGCCGGCTCGATCGGCGGATCCGCTCGGACGCAGCGGGCGATCGCATCGGCGGCGTCGCGGTAGACCCCGGCCCCGATACCGGCCAGCATCGCGACGCCGAGGGCGGCCGCGTCGCCGGGGATGGGCAGCACGGGCAGCCCCGTCACGTCCGCCTTGATCCGATTCCAGGTCGCCAGCCGAGTGTCGCCGCCGGAGACTCGCAACTCCGTAACGGGGGCACCGGCGGCGCGGAGGAGTTCGAGCTGGGCCCGGATCGCGAAGGCTGCCCCCTCGAGCATGGCCCTCGCCAGGACCGCTCGGCCGTGGCGCTGGGCGAGGCCCGTGAATGCGGCCCGCAGGTCCGGGTCCGTGCGCTCGCCGTCGGCCAGGACGGGCAGGGCCAGCACACCGTCGGCGCCGGGGGCCACGGTCGAGGCTTCCGCGTCGAGTGCCACATAGTCACGGCTGCCGGCCCGCCCGGCCCGGCCGCCGTAGAGGAGATCGGCGAGCCAGGCGACGGCCGCCCCGGTCGTGTTGATGCCGGTTTCGGTCGTGTACGGTCCCGGCACGACATGCGGGTAGTGCGTGATCAGGAGCTCCGCCAGCGGCTCCGGCACGACCGAGTTGAGGCATGTCGAAGACCCGGCCATCTCGCTGACCGGGCCGGGTGCGACCACGCCGGCGCCCAGGGCACAGGCCTGGGAATCGGCCCCGCCGATGACGACCGGCACGGAATAGGCCAGGCCGAACCGCCTGACGAGGGCCGGTCTCAGCGCGCCGACCACTTCGTCCGAGTCCCAGACCGGAGGAACGGCCCGCGCCTCGATCTCGAGGGCGTCGAGCATCCCGGCGTCCCAGCGGCGCGACCGCAGGTCGTACAGGAGCGTCGCCGCGGCGTGCGTGCCGTCTGTCGCGGCGACGCCGGTCAGGGCCAGGGCCGCAACGTCGCGCGGTTGAAGGAAGAGGGGTTCCCGGGCCCAGATTCCCGGCCGGTGCCGGCGCAACCACATCATCTTGGGCGCGATGTGGAACGCGGCAGGCAGGTGCCCGGTCAGGGTGTGGATCCGCTCGTCGCCGAAGCGCTCCCTCAGCTCGGCCGCCTCGGCCGTGGCCCGGTTGTCGCGATACATCATCCCGGGCCCCAGCGGCTCGCCGTTCGTGTCGACGGGGACCACGGACGGGCACTGCCCGGTCAGCCCGATCGCCAGCACCCGTGGAGCCGATGTCGCGCCGCTCCCGGCGGTGGCACCCAGCTGCCTGATCACCGCACCCAGTGAGGCCAGCGCCGCCGACCGCCACAGTCGAGCATCCTGCTCGGCCCAGCCAGGCTGAGGTGTCTCGATCGGATAGCCGCGCCTGACCTCCACCAGCCGGCGGCCGTCGAGGTCGAACGCGACGGCCCTGGCCCCGGATGTGCCCACGTCGACGGCCAGCAGCACCTCCCCACCGTGCCCGGTCCGAGACCCGGCTGCGCTCATCGTCAGCCTCTGACGAGCTGGTGGGCCGAGACCTTGTCCCTCTCGAGCGTGATCAGGGCGCCGTTCAGTGTCCCGGTGGAGTAGTCACTGCCCGGGTTGATGGCGATCGTCCGGCCCACGCGTCGCATCCCGGAAGCCTCGTGGATGTGGCCGTGGAGGCTCAGCAGCGGCTGGCGCTCGGTCAGGAAGTCGCGGACCGCCGTGCTCCCGACCGGGGCCATCTTGACCTGTCCGAGGACCTGCTGGACCTGGAGGTTCTCGTCGATGACAGGGGCGTCGTCCAGCTGCGTGTCGAAGGGGGGCACGTGGATGTTCGCGATCGATCGCTCGGGATGCGTGAGCTGCGCCCCCATCTTCGCGAGCGAGGCCGCCAGTTCGGGCTCATCCTGCTCGCGGTAGCTGTTCCAGGGGGTCTTGTTCGAGAAGCCCCAGCTCATGATCTCGTGATCGTCGTCGATCCAGAGAATCTTGCCCTCGTCGTGCTCGCCCCACGGTGCCGTGTCGAGCAGCCGCGCCAGCGGGGGTGGGTCGTCGTTGCCGAGCATGAAGAGAATGCGCTTGTTCAGCGGCCGGAGTCGCTCGTCGGCCAGGGCCAGCCAGCCGCTCAGGCGCTGCTGCATCAATTCGAGAAACAGGTCGTCCAGCTTGCCCTCCGTCCGGCGAGCCTCCAGCTCGCCCGGCTCGGCGCGGTAGGGATAGTAGCCGTGGTCGGCGATCAGCTTCTCGAGGGCTTCGAGCTCCGGACCGGCCTCGACCGTGTAGTTGGATCCGATGAAGCTGCAGCTGTACTTGCCACCGGGCTGGTGGACGATCGACTGGATCGCTTTGCCCGCCAGGTCTCCGCCCAGGATCATCACGTCGGCCTTGTAGACCGGCCCGGCGTTGAGGAACTTGCGAAAGCACTTGGACGAGCCGTGCAGGTCGGTGGCGAAGTAGATCCGCGTCGATCGGGCCATCGGTCGCCTCTTCAGCCGGCGGAGCCGGCGGCGCGCAGCTCATGCACCGCATGCATCAGTTCGCGCGCCCTCTTCGGATCGACCGGATTCCAGGTGATGCCGTCGACCTTGAGGCTCGTGCCGACGATCGCTCCATCGGCGACCTTCATGATCTCGGCGACCCGGTCGGCCCGAACGCCAGTGTTGGCGATGATCGGCGTGTTCGGGGCAGCTTCCTTGGCGGCCACGAGATCGCCTATGGCCATCGGGCTGCCCGCGGCCCAGCCGCTTATCAATATGGCGTCCATGCCGAGGAATGCAGCGCCGCGGGCCCGATCGGCGATAGAGCGCGACCCCAGCGGGCTGCTGAATTCGGGCGATATGTTGTCGAAGAGGGCCACGTCGGTCGCCCCGATCGCGACCCGATAGGCCGAGATGTCGCCTATGTTGGGCTCGATGATGCCCAGGTCCGATTCATATACGCCGGTCAGAACCTCGCGCACGAACCTCGCCCCCGTAGCCCTTGCCACGGCCAGGCTGGCCATCGGGTCCCACAGCAGGTTGACGCCGAAGGGAACGTGGATGCGGTCCCGCAACCGGCCGATTGTGGCGGCCATTGAGGCGGCGACCTCTGCCCCCACCTTGAGCTGATAGGGATAGTCCTTCTCGTTGCAGAAGAGCACGCCGTCCACGCCGGCGTCCTGCAAGACGTCCAGATCGCGTGCGACCGGAGCGAGGATGGCCCCCGCACCACCGGCAACGTCGTGGAGAGGCCGGCCCGGCAGGCCGGGAAGATGGAGCATGGCGATGATCGGCTTCGGTACGCCGAAGATCTGGTCCAGGCTGCTCATGCTGGTCTCATGCCTCCGTTCCTGGGGAGCCGTCCGGCCGGGCACTGTCGCTCGGCGCCGCTCCGAGTCCCAACTGATGCGCGTCGTGCCGGCGGTCCGCGGCGGACGCGATGACGATCTCGATGCCCAGCGCCCGAAGCGCTGCCAGCTCACTCTCGGGAGCGGACGCGTCGGTGACCAGGACGCCCACGCTGGCGGCCGGGGCGACCACCGAGCCGGTGACCTGCCCCAGCTTCGACCCGTCGGCAATCACCATCAGCCGCGCGCTCCGTTCGATGGCGAGGCGGTGTATCTCCGCCTCCTCGTCGTTGAGGTCGGTCAGGCCCCATCGAGCCGTGAGGCCGGCGGTACCGAGGACGGCGAGATCGAAGCGGTACCGCTCCAGGGCCGCCCGGGCGACGGGACCCACGCAGCTCAACTCATCGCGGCGGACGGATCCACCCAGGATGACCGCCCGCGAAGGGCGTGTGCCCAGCATGCTGGCGATGGGCAGCGAGCCGGTGACGACGGTCAGGTCGGTTCGAGCCGGCAGGTACCGGGCGAAGTGCTCGGCCGTGGTACCGATGCCCAGGTACAACATCTGGGCGTCGTCGATCAGCCGCACGGCCTCGAGGGCGATGATCCGTTTCTCACGGGCGTTGGCGAGAGCCCGGGAATTGAAGGCCAGATCCAGGGACCGGGTGAGATGGGCGGTGGCACCGCCGTAGGTGCGGCGCAGGAAGCCGTCGCGCTCGAGGCGCAAGATGTCGCGCCGGATTGTCATCTCCGAGCAGCCGAAATCACGGGCCAGGTCGGCGACGTGGATCGACATCTCCTCGGCCACTCGCTCGAGGATCTTCACGCGGCGGTCAACGGCCAGCGGCATACAGGCAAAATCCCCCGGCTTGTCTCCGTACCGAATTGGTCCGGCCGGCCCGTCTCCTCACACAGTCGCACATCGCAGATGACAATATCGCACATCAGTTTGTTGACGCCAACTGTGCGATTGTGTTTACTACATTCGGCCGAGAAGGGCTGTCGCACCGCGGGCCCCGCGGTGAGGCCCGGGCGGCAGTGACACCTCCGGCCCCGACGGCGACCTCCCAGCGGAGGCCGCGATGGAGGTGACTAGTGGCAGGAGGCAGTCAGCTCTTCGTCCGTCAGAGCACGGGTCTAGTACGGGAGGCCAACGCTCTCGACGCGACGATCTTCAACGCCGTCTTCTCGGCGCCGGTCGGCGCCACGCTGGCATGGGGCGTCTTCTTCGCTCTGTCGGCATTCCCGGGCTCCGACATCGTCACGGCGACGATCATCTCTTTCGTCATCAACATCCCTGTGCTGCTGATGATGGCGCTGCTGGCCTCCAGCATGCCGCGCACCGGCGGCGACTACGTCTGGGTCAGCCGCATCCTCTGGCCGCCGCTGGCCCTTGTCTCCAACTTCGGGGCGGCGTTGTCGGCCACGATCGGCGCCACATTCTGGGCGCGCTACTTCCCCGTATTCGCCCTGGGGCCGATCCTCGTCACGTTGGGCGTCACGTTCGATAACTCAACGCTCATCAGCTGGGGCAACAGCTTCCAGACGGACAAACTCTGGATCTTCGTCGGGGCCATGGTGATGGTCGTGCTCATGGGCGCGATCCTCGTCGCCGGCCTGCGCACGACCTTCCGCTGGCAGAACGCCTTCTGGATCATCGCCTCGGCCGGCACTTTCCTGGCGTTCATCGTGCTGGTGTTCGGCAACCACACCGACTTCGTCAATAACTTCAATTCACTGAGCGACAAGTACAGCAGCCCCCACGCCGACGCCTTGATCACCGCCGCCGGCTCCACCGGAGCGTCGCCCAACGCGGGCGACATGAACGCCACGTTGCCGTCGATCTTCATAATCATGACCTTCATGATGTGGAACTGGTGGTCGGTCTACCTCTCCGGCGAGCTCAAGAGCGCCGCCAACCGCGCCCGCCAGCTGACGATCATGTTCGGCGCCCTCGCCTGGGACGTGATCTTCATCGTCGTCGGCGTCGTGCTCCTCTATCGGATCACCGGCTACGACTTCATGGTCGCGGTCAACTCGGCCACGTCCGGCTATCTCATCCCGACCGGACCGTGGTACCACTTCCTCTCGGCCCTCGTGGCCAACATCCCCGTCCTGACGTTCCTCATCGTCGGCTCGTTCCTCTTCTGGAGCCTGCCGGCCATGGTCGGCAACACCTACATGCCGATCCGCACCTGGTTCGCCTGGTCTTTCGACCGGCTGCTCCCCGAGAAGCTGTCTGAAGTCAACGAGCGGACGCACTCGCCAGTCTGGGCGATCCTCTTCGAGATGGTCCTGGTCACGATCATGCTCATCTGGAGCATCCTCGGCACCGACTTCAACACCTGGCTCGCGCTGGGCGTCCTGGCTGGTGTCGTCTGCGTGGTGATCGTGGCCGTGGCTGCCCTGGTCTTCCCGTCCCGGCGCCCGGATCTCTACCAGGCCTCGCCGGCCAACTGGAAGTTCGCGGGTATTCCCCTCCTCTACATCGTCGCCCCGCTCTCGATCCTGGTCATGATCTACCTGACCTGGTGCACGCTGGCCTATCCGGGGCTCGCCCTCGGCGGCAATCCGAACAACTGGTGGCAGGTACCGGCCTTCATGGGCATGATCGTGGTGGTCGGCCTCGTCGTCTGGGTCGTGGCCAAGTACTGGCGCAAGTCCCAGGGCATCGACATCAACCTCGTCTACAAGGAACTCCCGCCGGAGTGATCCTTCCTCTCCCGTAGTGCATAGCGGCCCCGGCTGCAAGGCCGGGGCCGCCCCTGTTAAGCTCGATCCCGCAAGCGGTCCGCGACGCAGCGCCAGGAGCCAAACCCGTGCCCGACAACACGCCCATCCTCCCCGAGATCCGGGCAGAGGCGGAGCGACTCTCGCGGCTTGCCGTGGCCGAGGGCATCCCGATGCGGCTCATGGGCGGCCTCGGGATCTGGCTGCGATCCGAGTCGGTCCGCCGGCCGCCGTTTGCCCGCGAGTACGCGGACATGGATTTCGCCGCCAGCTCGAAGGTCCGCGGTCCTCTCAAGGCATTCCTCGAAAGCCAGGGCTACGTTCCCGAGAAGCTGTTCAACGCGATCCACGGCGCCCAGCGCCTCAACTACGCCGAGCCCCAGGGCCGCTGGACTATGGACGTCCTGATCGACGAGCTGGCGATGAGCCACCGGCTGGATCTGCGAGGCCGCCTGGAGGGTTCGGAGCCGACAATCCCATTGGCCGATCTGTTGCTGACCAAGCTCCAGATCTGGCAGATCAACCGGAAGGACCTGGGCGACGCCCTGTGCCTGCTGGCGGACAACCCGCTGGGAGCCGACGACGATGGCAAGATCGGCCTGGACCGGATAGGGGCGGTCCTCGGATCGGACTGGGGCTTCTGCCACACGGCGGAGCGGAACCTGGGCCGGATCGCCGATCTGTGGGCCGAGGAGCCGGTCCCCGGCGGGCGCTTCGACGTAGCCGGCCAGGTGGAGGCGCTGCTGGCGGCGATCGAGACAGCGCCCAAGACGCTGGGGTGGAAGACACGCGCTCGGGTGGGCGAGCGGCTGCGCTGGTACGAGACCCCCGAAGAGGTGCAGCACTAGGCGAAGGCCGGCAGGACCTCGCGGCCCAGCAAGGCGATCGACTCGGGGCTCGCCGGCCCGGGCCAGCCGTCGAGGACCATTCGCTCGACGCCGGCAGCTGCGTACCGCCCGAGGAGCTCCCGCTGAGCGCCCGGCGCCGCGGTCGCGATCGGACCATCCCAGGCCAGCATGGCCGAGCGCCGGACGGCGCCGGGTTCTCGACCGGCCGCGCGACAGGCCTCTTCCAGCCGCCCGTAGACCTCGACGCACGACTCGGGGGTCGGATTGTCCAGGTTGAGTTCGTCCGAGTATGTGGCGGCGAGACGGACGAGGCGGGGCTTGCCGTAGCCGCCGACGACGATCGGCGGGTGCGGGCGCTGCAGTGGCTTCGGCTCGCAGACCGCCTCGTTCAGACGGTAGTGGCGGCCTTCGAAGGAGAAGCTGGGCTTCGTCCAGAGCCCGACCAGGATTTGCAGCTGCTCCTCGAGCATCTCGAAGCGCCGGGCCATCGGGGGGTAGGGAATGCCGAACCGTTCATGTTCGGGCTCGTACCAGCCCGCCCCGATTCCCAGCTCGACCCGGCCGCCGCTCATCTCGTCGACCGTCGTGACGGCCTTGGCCAGGGCGACCGGCAGGCGGAACGTGATGGGGCTGACCATCGTCCCGAGCCGGATGCGGGACGTCTCGCGGGCCAGGCCGCCGAGAGTGGTCCACGCATCTGTGGCCTCCGCCGACCAGTCTCCGTGGAGCGAAAGCCAGTGGTCCGATCGGACGAACCCCTCGAAACCGGCCTGCTCGGCGGCCTGCGCCAGCTCGACCATGCGAGCGTAGGAGAGCCCCTCTTGGGGGTCGACCATGAAGGCGAAACGCATCCGCGGGTGCTTTTCTGGAGGGTTCATCGATCCGGCACGTGGCTCACTCGGCGGCTCAGTACCGGATGCGTTCCGGGCGCGACCGGCTGAACGGCTAACATGCTGCCACATGGTTACGCCGCCGGCTCCAACGGGGGAATCGATGGAGGGACCGGGGTCGTCGCCCGTGGCCGTCGGGCCACTCCGGAGCGACGGCCTGACTTCCGTCGAAGCCGCCGCGCGACTCAAGCGGGACGGCCCGAACGCCCTGGGCGCTGAAGGCCGCCGCGGGCCGCTGGCCGTCCTGATCGGCCAGTTCGCCAGCCCGCTGGTCCTGATCCTGATCGCGGCCAGCGCCGTCAGCATCGTCGTGGGAGACAGGGTCGAGGCGGGGATCATCCTCGCCATCGTCGGCATGAGTGCGCTCCTCGGCTTCGTGCAGGAAGCGCGTTCCGAGGCCGCGGTCGCCGCCCTCCAGGCCCGCCTGGCCGTCCGTGCCACGGTAATCAGAGACGGCAAACAGCAGGACGTCCCGATCCACGATGTCGTCGTCGGCGACGTCGTGATCCTGGGCGCCGGGGACATCGTGCCGGCCGACGCGCGCCTGCTCGAGGCGAACCACCTGTTCATCGACGAGTCGTCGCTCACCGGCGAGTCCGCCGCAGCGCTCAAGAATCCGCTGCCCGGCGATCTCGATCCGAGCAAAGAGAGCGATCTCGCCGGGCTGGCGTTCTTCGGCACCAGCGTGGTGAGCGGCAACGGCAAGGCGGTCGTGACCGCAACGGGCGCGAGGACGAGCTACGGAACGATCGCCCACCGTCTGACCGAGCGAGCGCCCGAGACAGATTTCCAGCACGGCGTGCGCGCCTTCAGCCTCCTGATCGGCCGAGTCACGATGATCCTGGTGGTCGGTGTCTTTGCCATCAACGTAGAACTCAAGCGTCCGCTCTTCGACGCGCTGCTCTTCTCGATTGCCCTGGCCGTCGGCCTGACACCCGAGCTGTTGCCGGCCATCGTGACCCTCAACCTCACCCGCGGCGCCCGCGCCCTATCGGCCCACGGCGTCCTGGTCAAGCGCCTGCCGGCGATCCAGAATCTCGGCGCCGTCACCGTCCTGTGCACCGACAAGACCGGCACGCTGACCCAGGGCAAGCTCGAGCTGGTCAAGGCGGTCGGCATCGACAAGGACGACGACGAGGAAGCAACTCAAGCGCTCGACTACGCGTACCTCAACAGCAACTTCCAGGGCAGCTTCAAGAACCCGCTCGACGACGCGATCCTGGCGGCGGCCAAGCCGCCGGCCGACCTCGCGGCCTACTCGAAGATCGCCGAGCTGCCGTACGACTTCGTCCGCCGAATGCTGAGCGTGGTGGAGATCGGA
>Ga0209777_10001988_pt1 | contig 27964 bp, 23 predicted proteins | sample FrelakmetHBP12HB_FD_187147 | JGI IMG/M metagenome (GOLD analysis project Ga0209777, IMG submission 187147) | Freshwater lake sediment microbial communities from the University of Notre Dame, USA, for methane emissions studies -HBP12 HB (SPAdes)... | ecosystem: Environmental > Aquatic >...
TTTCACGCAGGTAATGCATACTTTTCAACAACATTTGCCAAAGAGTACGCAACTGGTGTTTATAATCCAGAAACAGGCTTAGTCAAATTTAGGAATGTTTGTTGGCTTACAAATCTTGATCATGGACGACGTCATAAACCGCTATCACTTATGACAATTGCTGACAACCTGAAATACAGCAAACACAAGGAGATTAGAGGCAAAGAATCGTATGACAAATACGACAATTACGACGCCATTGAAGTACCATTTACTGATGCAATACCGAGTGACTATGAAGGAGCGATGGGAGTGCCGATAAGTTTTCTTAATAAATATTCTCCTGACCAATTCGAAATTATTGGCATAACAGATAGGGATGATAACTCTGGTTTAAAAATTAAGGAATATACGGAACAGGATGTGCCCAACTTTGGAGATATGAACCGCCGTGGCGTAATAAAGATTGGTAACGATTATAAATCCACCTATGCACGACTTTTAATCAAGAAAAAAACAATATGAAGACAACTCTCAAAACCGATCTTACTGTAAAAGATATTTGCGAAGGATTTGTATATAACGAACTTGAAGGCAAGGGCTTGTTTGGGTTGAGCGGCAAACTCACCATCCAACCTGAGTATCAGCGCAACTACATTTATGCCGATGGCAAAAAAGATGTGGCCGTCATTGAATCAATTCTAAAGGGCTACCCGCTTGGTTTGATCTATTTTAACATGGTGAGTGATGATAATTTGGAGGTTTTAGATGGGCAACAACGAATCACAAGTTTTGGTCGATATGTTACCAACAAGTTTGCGGTCAAGGATGAAAATGGAATGGAGCAATATTTTAGTGGTTTGGCCGCCGACAAGCAAGCCAGGATTTTAAAGACCAAACTACTTATATACCAATGTGAAGGAACCGAAAGTGAAATAAAAGAGTGGTATCGCACAATTAATATTGCTGGTATTCCACTCAATATTCAGGAACTCCTTAATGCTGTGTACTCTGGACCATTCGTAACACTTGGCAAGCAAGAGTTTAGTAATAGCCAAAATTCCAACATCCAAAAATGGAGTGCTTATGTATCAGGGAGTGTCAATCGGCAAGATTTTTTGGCGCAAGCTTTAGACTGGGTGAGTAAGGGTAATATTGACGATTATATGAGTCTTCACCGGTATGATACTAACATAACGGAATTAAAAATCTATTTTAATACTGTTATTGACTGGATATCCGGAGTATTTATCAATGTTGAGAGAGAAATGTGCGGGTTAGAATGGGGACGATTGTACGAAATGTATCACAAGAAAGCCTATGATCCAGCTAAAATATCAGAAACATTGCAGAAGCTTTATAGTGACCCATATGTTAAATGTCGAAAAGGTATTTTTGAGTACATCCTTGGAGGGTTAGAGGACACAAAATTGTTAGATGTCCGAGTATTTGATGAAGCAACCAAAAGATCGGTTTACGAATCTCAGACTACTGAGGCTGAAAATAATGGTGAATCAAACTGTCCATTTTGTTCTATAGGGCATGATGCGAACAAGAGTAAGATTTGGAAGTTGGCTGAAATGGATGCCGATCATGTGGCAGCATGGAGTAAGGGCGGTGTAACAGCAGCTAAGAACTGTCAGTTGCTATGTAAAACACATAATCGAGCAAAAGGCAATCGATAATATTATGCAATTAATTAAAATTTAGGAGCATGAGTTTATACTTTCAAGCAAAAGAAGTTTTCAAAGCTGCTCCCTTTTGGACTATAAATTATAGACCAAAAAGTCTAATCACCTAAGATCACCTATCATTAAGATTTCACATCAACGCAATTCAGAATTTCAGACACTAAGGAAAAAGAATTCCTTGAAGGAGTTAATTTGCGGAAAACTATCGGATGTGACTTAAAAATTTCAGAAATCACTGGTATGATTATTTGAATTTTTTTATCAGGAACTTTACATCCAAAGACAACCTCCCTGATCATTTCTGGCTCATAGTTAATGATTTCCTTGCCAGACAATGTAATAGCCCGTATTTCTTCCTCGTACTTCCAATACGTAGATTTAACTGTGAGCCAGTATAGGAACACTTTTTCCATTGGGACATTACCATCAATAGAATAAATCTCATCCTGGTAGATTACAGGATAGAGATTAAAATCTTTGTTTATGAGCTTAAACTGGAATCCAATACATATTCCTTCGTGTTTACTACCATAATGAGACCACATTAAAATATCAAGGGGATTTTTCGCGAAACAGGATATTCTATACTTAAGCTTTTTCTCAGCTAAAACCGGATCGCTTCCGCCAGTTTCCTGTACGCGTTTTAAAATATCATCGATTTCACCGGCTTGAACCAGATCTTTTAGATGATCAGTAACATCGGGGATATTGACATTTGTGAAGTCGATGCTGATCAATTTTTCATTGCAATCAAAAGGATCTCCGAATTCAGATGGCCTAGAGAATTTTAACGTTTGTTTCATAAGGATATCATAAAGACCGATATCAAAGTCGACATACTTATAAAGAACCGGAGGATTAAACACCTTCGATAAGCTCTCTTGGGACAAATAATCGAAATCTGAGATAGAAAGTGTTCTGGCCATATCCTTAAAGTTTAAAGGGATTTCTTGCTAAAAAAAATGTACCCCATTTACCAAAAATACTACAAAATCTGCCTTTTATCTCGAATAGCTTACCCTTCCTACCCTAAGGCTGAAACCTATTGATTTTACTGATACTAAGAAAGAGAGGATGCTAGCAGGGTAGTTAAATGCAGGGTAGATTGTATTTGAGAGAAAGGCTTTAACAGAAAATAAAACAGGGTAGGTTGATAGGTTTTGAGATAACCTTTCCTAGCCTACCCTCCCTTTGAAAAGCCTTGTTAAATAGAGGAAAATGAATTACAGGGTAGGTAGGGTAGATAAAATGGTAAAAAGTATTCTCATTTGATGGGGGTAGGTATTTCGTTAACTGCCCAGAGATAAAGACTATTGGATTTGCGTTTTTCGAATCCAAACTTCTTCAGTGCTTTACCAATGCGGATTATAGACCCAGGATTTATAGAGATAGTATTCTTTGCATGTTCGGAAATACGGGTCAAGATGTTAGCTGCTGTTAGAAAACGAGTAGCTTCGGCAAGAGGTATCTTTTGAAAGTAGGTCAGAAGGAGTTCTTCTTCGGCGGAATTTATCTGGAATTGTTCATTCGACTGAGTTATGGCGCTGATTTCATCTCTGTCGAAGTAATACCTGAATCCTTGTTTGTACAGCTCGTAGGCCTGAGAATAGACCAGTTTCAAGTCCAGGTTATGGTTATAATTAATGGTTGTAGCTTCAAAACAAAGAAACCGGCGGGAGCCGGTTGTGTCGGTGAGGAACTGGCTTGAGTTGACAGATCCCATGAATGAAGCCCGGCGGGTGAGGGCTTCGATGTGATGTCCATAAGCCCGGCGGATCCGGATTGCCGATTTAGTGATGATCTCTTTAAACGTGCCGATTTCGGTACGGTTCATATTTTCAAGCTCGTCCATGTTAATAAACATGCATTCGGCCAGGTGGATGAGGGTATCCTTATTATTGGGATTGATGGTCCCGGAAAACAGGTATTCGTTCAGTTCAGAGGGGCAGAGATTGAGCATCCAGGTGGTCTTGCCAACACCCTGGGGACCGGAAAGGATGATGGCGGTATGATTGACGGTTGTGCGGTCAAGAACTGAGGCTACTGAGGCAATGAGCCATTTTTTAAAGCAAAGGTGCCAGAGATCACCGGCAGTGGTTTGAACCGTTTCGGAAAGCTGGCGGATGTAATCAGTTTCACCATCCCAGGAAGGGAGGTGATTGAAATAATCCCGGAATGGATCGAAGAAGTCGCAATAATCGGAGAAGAGGATGCTGCGGAGGAGGGTGGAGGAGCAGTGGAGACCGTGTTTGAGAATTTCTCGTAATAGCGAATTCTCGGAGTAGTCTGTCATTGGATGCCAGATGCAGGATGCAGGATAAGGCGCTTCGTGCCGATCCAGGATGCAGGATGAGGATTTAGAGGAATTAGATGAGTCGAGTTTTCGGAGTTCAAGTTTGTTAGTGACTATGTTGAAGCGGAGCTGGTAGCGTTCGGATATGAATTTCTCTATAGTGTCGATATGGTTTTTCTTGCGTTTCTTTTTGGTTTCGGGGGAATCAGGTATGTCGTTTGGCAGCAAGGTCAATTGTGGTGATGGAGGAGATGGTTTTGGAGCGGTTTGGAGTTTGGAAATGTCTATTCCATTATCACGGGCCAGATAGTACAAGGTGCCGATGGTAACCCCAGTGTTTCCGGAGTGGAGACATTTGTCGTACTGGGAATCGCAAAGTGTTGCATCATATCCCGGATAATACTGGCTGATGCGTTGGAAGTATGAACGCCCCTCCTCCCCGATCGCATCAATCAGGGCAAAAGCAATCCGCACCCAATCATCATAGTTCTTTGTCAGGTCAAGCTGACGAAGCTCGATCGTGGCCGTGAGTTTGTCGATATCATCCTCAACCAAATTCAGATATGTCTTAAAACAAGCGGCTGCAGGGTTAAGGTAAAGGACCTCATCCCAGGAAACAAAACAAAGCCTGGTGATATCCTTCCCGGAAGGATCAATTTCAAGTTTCAGAAGATCCTCGTAGAATGACTTGACCTGGTTGAAGGTGCGTTTATGCAGCACCGGCCGGGAAAACACCTTGACCAGGACCTTAAGACCCTGTCCGCTGGGACTGATGAAACAAGCATACGTATAGGTACATTCCTGGATCTTCTGGCGGGCGGCTATTAATTGTTCTAGCTGAAGGTCATCCAGATCGAGGATGATCAAGCCTGAATACTCTTTGAGGAACTCCAGTTTTCGTCCGCCATCAAATAAACCAGAAGGAGTGAAAGCCGGCAGAGAACGCTTAGCGGCATCATATTCCTCGGATTTGCCCTGGCGGAGGAGTTCCCTCAACCCCTGCACCCGGGCTTTGTATTTGCCAGAGCGGATCTGTTCCAGGATTACGCTGATCTCAAGATTTTCCTCAACCTGGTTGAAGTTCCGAAATAACGAGACTTTCATGGCCAGGATTATTTCTTGTTGAATGCTTTGTTGTAATGGCTCTTGAGGTGTTCCTCGATGTCCTGGGCCCGGAAATAGATCTTCCCTCCTATCTGGCTGAAGGCAAGGATGCCGTTGTCACGGTATGACTGGAGGGTGCGTTTTGAGATTTTAAGGAGGCTGCAGGTTTCCTGGATGTCGAGCCAAACTTCGGTGAGGGGGTTGGCGGGGGTTGGTTTTTCGAGTTTGCGGCCGATGTTTTCGATTTTGTCGAGGAGGCGGGCGAAGTCGGTTGTGGGGATTGTGATGCTTTCCATAAATGAATGAATTTTGAAGTTTATGGAAGCAAAAATATGTTCGTGTAATAGGGCTTCGGTAGTTGCGGAGGGTTAGTAACCCCGGGGGGATTTAAGGGGGTAGGTTAGTAACCGGAGAGCAACCCAGTAGGAAATATTTGATGAGAAACTACACCTTTAGCATCATCAATACTCATTTATTTGCTATTTTTACTGTAACCAAAGATACTCATATTCAAGATTTAAAGTGTTCAAATGAAAATAAACGTAACTCCAGATTTTACCAGAATCATTGAGAAAAAATACAAACTAATGATTCAGGATGGAATTAAGAAAGATTTTCTTAATAAAGAAAGATTCGGAGGGCTCTGTATATCAATAAACGACCCGCTTGAGATTGCAATCTATGTATTGAATATTGGGTTAGATACGGTATATATAGGAGGCAAAATATAGAGATCTCTTCTCGCACTACCTGATCGAAAGTTACTTCAAAGAAAGTATTTCCAGATCTTTCTTTCTCACCCTTTGAGAAGAAAGAACTGTAAAAGTATGACTGTTGCCGGAATTTTATTTGAATTCTCTGGATCAAGCTTAACTGATCGGTCGTGATGTTGTTTCTCAGTGAGGCTATCTTCAATAGGGCTTGGTCCAGATGAGGCTCGGCATGCACTGGCGCCAAACTGTCGAGGAAATCCTCGAAGTTAGACATGGCTGAGGTGATCATATCGGTTAGCTTGTGGGTAAACTCATCAGGAGAAGAAAATCCATTGACCGAGACAATAGAAATGGTATCCCCGTCGCCCAAGTCAGGAGCTGCGTCGAGGAAGGTGTATTTGATTACGATGTTCTTGCTTTGTGAAATAATTGTACCAAAGGTTTCTTCGAATAGAAACAATGGAGAGTTGTGGGGAAAATGTCCGGGGGCTTTGGACAGTTTCGCGGAGATTGTAGTACTCATATGCAGCCGGATATAAGCAATTTCGTTTAGATTGGAAATTCATCTGGATGTAGTAGGTTGCTTTTTGAGAGAATAAAAAATGGGGAATGCCGACGGAATGCCGGCAGAATCCGTTTGACCGGTCGGATTGTGGGGACCGGTGGGGCAATATAATGATCTCCTTATTTTATCAATCGTTCTCTAATATCCCGTATGCGTTTTATACCGTCTTGGAGTTTTTGCTCCCAGAAATCCAGGGAAGCAAGATCGGGTGTGAAAAATTTATTTCTCAGGGAAGATGAACTGATATTTTCCTTGTTTTTAGACTGAAAATTACCAGTCATCCATTCAATAAGTGACGGAATACAACGATCAGGAACATCTATCAGTTCAGATTTATAAAGCAAATGAAACATGCAACCAACATGAGAAACTGACATATTGAACTTTAAACTGAATTGGCTTTTCGAATCCGAAATCATTGAATTCCCCGATACTTCATCCGCCAACGATTGTTTAGCAATATTTCTGATCAGCTCCAAATGATCCAGTGCTGCGTCGATCACCTGGAGCCAGACATCCGCAAATATTTCAGCCTTATAACAAATAGCCTGACTGAATAACCGACAATCGCCTGTATCCGGTCCGACTAATCGGTAACGCTTGAAAGTCCTGAATTGGCACTGCAAAGTGCAATCCTCCCCTACTCCTCGAACAAATAAGGACTCATTGCCTACCAGTGATTGCAGACCCTTCAGCTTTCCAATAAAATAATCTATGCATGGATCTATCTGGAGAGGATCCAGGCTCTCGAGGAAATCACCAAACTTCTGCATTGATGATTCAACCAGGTTAATCAATTTGACCCTAAAGTCATCGGGACACAAGGTATCATTCACCGAATAAACGACAATGCTCCCGGAAAATGTACTCTGGGACTTGTCTTCCTGAAAATGATATCTTATTGTAATGTTCTTGCTTTGTTCGATAAGAGGTTCGAACATATCCTCGAACATGTTGAGAGGCATGGAGTGCAGAAACTGCCTGGAGACTCCAGGGAGTTTTCTCTGTTGCTTTTGATTCATAAACAGCGGGGAATGAGTATGAAAAAAATAGAGTGTTTGCCATGGTTAAAAACTTTACTAAAACTTTATGCATTAAGCCTATCACTTTTACTTAATCCGGCGAACTTGAAAAAGTGATATGATTTTGTAAAGTTTTTTTTAGGAAAGGCAAAGATTTAACATTGTAAGGTCACAAAAAATTGCTGACATTATCCATATCATACTACATATGAGGTATTTATGAAAAACAGAGCTGTTTAGTGGTAAAAAAGGCAACTGATACAATCAATGATCAACTTGGAAGTATAAACATGTGATTGTATGCTCATACTAATATTGATTTAACGTAATAGTAATAGTAAAGAATTCTCAGCCTGTTATCATCTGGTTTGCATCATCCAGTATTGAATTATCAAAATCATCCAGGTAAATCTGGGTGGTTTTAATGTCTTCATGGCCGAGGCCTTCGGAAATGACGGCGATGGGAACATTTAATTCCTTGCCGATGGTGGCCCAGGAATGGCGTGCGACATAAGAGGTAATATTACCCTGGATTTTTAGTTCCCTTGCAATTCTGTTCAGATACTTATTAAAGAGTTTCCGCTCATTATATAGATCCTTCCTCTGTAACTCGGGAGTATTACGTTTGATAATCGGGAAAATGAAATCGTCGGATTTCTTTCCTTTGGTATAGTACTGCAGGATTTCACGGGTCGCATCAGTTAACTTGACCGAAAGTGGCTTACCGGTTTTTGACCGGCTGTAGATGATTCTGTCATTTTCGACATCTGACATCCTCAGTTTAGCGATATCGGCAAAATTCATCCCACGGTTATAAAAGCTGAAGAGAAATATGTTTCGGGTGTGCCATTGGTGGGTTTTTCTTTTGGCCGTAAATGATTTAAACTTATCCATGTCAGTTTTGCGAATGGCCCGTTTGCGTGTTTTTGTTTCCTTTATGGAATACAGAGTAAAGGGATAGTTATCGCGTTTGGCTTTACCTTCTTTTATTGCCCGGTTATAAATGGCCCTGACTGTACGAAGGTAGAAGCTTAGTCCATTGAGTGTACGTTTCTCATTGGACAGGAATTTGGCTTCAATGGACTTAATCATCTGAAAGTTAATATCATCAAAAGTAAGATCCTTGCGCCCGCTTAGTCGTTCCATGAAACTAAGGGTTTGTTGATAGACCTCGGCATTGCCAAGCCTTTTGGCCTCCTTAAACTCGGCGATAATCTTTTCGGTGAAGACTTTAAAGGAATGCTGAGGTTCCTTTCTACTTACGATGTCTTTGATTTCAGTGATCGTGAGGGTTGCAATTTCTCCTGAACTTATCAGCTTATCCAGAATTTCCTGGGCATCTTTCTGCTTGGAGTGGAGGTAATTGTTCACCCTGGTAATGTTTTTAAATGCCTTGGAATCCTTTTTAACTATGGAATTATCAGAATCCCAGGCGTCTTCGGGAATTGAATAGTCAAGTGGGATGGTTCGCGACTCGGTGTTGCAAACTATTCGGAGAACGAGCGGATAATTGCCGTTTTTAAGCTTGCGTCTCTTATCGAGGTTTATGTTTGCTGTTGCTTTCATGGCTATTAAACATGTTTGATTCGATCAATTTGCACAATAATTTGCACAATAAATATACGAAAATGCTGCTTTTTTTTGCTTTCGATTGCAAAATATATTTTCTGGATGGGGCATAAAAAAAGCCCCGTCAACCTTGTTTTCGTGAGGTTTACGGGGCTTTTTCGAAGAAATCGGGTGCAATCTGCTGTGAGCGGTAAATGGGACTCGAACCCACGACCCCCAGCTTGGGAAGCTAGTGCTCTACCAACTGAGCTATTACCGCGGTTTGGTGGCGCAAAATTAATAAAATTCAGAGTTTCTTAACGGTGCATACATTGTTTTTTTAACTTTACATTTGCTATTCTCACTCAATCAGAACGTATATGGAATTAACCAGGCTGTTAGATAATCTGCCGGGAATTGTTTACAGATGCAGCCACGACCTCAAATGGACGATGGAATTCATCAGCGATGGTTGCTTTGAACTTACAGGCTACCAGGTAAGCGACCTGCAAAATAATGCAAAGCTTTATTACAATGACCTCATCATTCCGGAGGATCGGGAAAGTGTTTCAAAGAAAGCGGAAAAAGAAATTGAGTCCCGGCAATCCTATACTTTAGAGTATCGGATCAGGACAGCCGGCGGGAAAATTAAATGGGTTTTGGAGAAAGGCAAAGCTATTTATTCTGAGAACGGAGAATTACAATTCCTTGAAGGATTCATTTATGATATTACTGAGCAGAAGCATTCGGAACTGGTTCAGCATGTAGTAATCGAGATCTCGAAAGCAACCCTGAACGCTTCTTCGATTGACAGTATTTACGCAATACTTCATCACGAATTAAGTAATGTTCTCGATGTTCAGAATTTTTATATTGCAATTTATGACGCAGAATCAAATACATTATCTTTCCCTTACCATGTTGATTACAAAGACCAGTTCACTTCGGGGCCTTTAGGCAGTGGCCTTACAGGATATGTGATCCGGACCAGGAAACCATTACTGGCAACGGAAAGCAAGATTGCCGATCTGAATGCCAGTGGAGAGATTGAAATCATTGGAACACCTGCAAAGGTCTGGCTGGGCGTGCCCATGATTGTTAATGAAAACGTTTTCGGTGTTATGGCTGTTCAAAGCTATACTGACCCTAAACAGTACGATGAAAGGGAACTTGAACTCCTGAATATTATCGCGGGACAAATTTCAACGATGATCTCACGCAGGGTGGCCGAAGATGATGCAGCCAGGCAGAAAGCCTTTCTTGAACAGCTTTTTGAAGCCAGTATGGAGGCGATCGTCATGATCGACAATAACGGTTCCGTACTTACAGTGAATTCCGAATTTACCCATTTGTTCGGATATCTTCCCAACGAAATCCTGGGTTGTAATATAGATGAAAAGATCACCAACCAGGACATCATGGATGAAGCACTTTCAATCACCCGCCTCGCAATGGTCGGAAGCGTTTCAGATTCGGAAACAAAACGGGTACATAAAGATGGTCACGTTATTGATGTTTCAATTATCGTCACCCCTATCAGGTTAAACGGAGAAGTCGTTGGTGTATATGGAATTTACCGTGATATTACTGACAGAAAAAAAACTGAAAAGAACCTGATCGCTGCAAAAGAAAAAGCCGAAGAATCAGATCTCCTGAAATCAGCATTTCTGTCGAATATGTCGCATGAGATCAGAACTCCGATGAATGCTATCCTTGGTTTTTCCACCCTGCTTTCCGATTCCTCCGTGACAGAACAGGAACGACAGGAATTTATCAGGATCATCAAGGAGAGAGGCAATGATCTGATGAGAATTATAGATGATATTATCGATATTGCGAAGATTGAAGCCGGTCAGATCAAAATTGAGATCAAGGAATGCAAAATCAATGCGCTTTTTTCCTCCATCTATGTGACCATGAGCGAAGTCAGGAAAAAATATCTTAAAACTCACCTTAACCTCATCCTTAAGCCTTTTCCTACCGACAATGAATTCACTGTGTTGACTGATGGCAACCGTTTACGCCAGGTCATGACAAACCTCATTGAGAATGCCTATAAATTCACCGACCAGGGTTTCGTTGAATTCGGATATGAGATCAAACCTGATGAAAAACCAGAACCACTCATTGAGTTCTTTGTCAGGGATACCGGGATCGGAATCCCAAAAGACAAGCAGCATCTTGTTTTCGAAAGGTTCAGGCAGGTCGATGACTCGAGTACAAGAAAATACGGCGGCACCGGTCTTGGCCTTACAATCTGTAAAAACCTGATGACTCTTCTGAAAGGGGATATCAGGATTGAATCGGAACCTGGTAAAGGCGCAGCATTCTACGTCACCCTTCCCCTGACCACGATTTCAGGTTCCCAGGTTCAAAAACCTGCTCCAAAACGAGTATCCGAGTTTTCTGAAATGTTAAGCGATAAGGTATTACTGGTTGTTGAGGATGAAGAATCGAATTATTTCCTGCTTGAAAGAATACTTAAACGTACCAATGCGAAGGTCGTTTGGGCTAAAAATGGTATTGAAGCCGTAGATATCACCGCGAAGGGTGAAATCGACCTGATCCTCATGGACATCAGGATGCCGGTTATGGATGGCTATGAAGCAACCGAGGAGATCAGGAAATTCAATAAAACAATCCCCATTATTGCTCAAACAGCCTATGCCCTGAAAGGTGAAAAGGAAAGGAGTATAGCGGCCGGATGCGACGGGTATATTTCAAAGCCTATTGATCCGAAGGAACTTCTTGAAACAATTATCAGGTCCATCAAACCCGAAAGATAATATGCGGGCTCCCACGAAGAATAACATCAGTCTTTACAAAATACATAAACAGATACGTATGAATAAATTTGCATGTTTAATACTTATCATGGTCCTGTTGACCGCATGGGCCTGTAAAAGAGAGAATAAAGCTTCCGAGGTAAAAGCTCCTCTAATTACGAAAAACGTAATAAAAGTACAGGGAGATCTTATGACACCTGAAGTTTTGTGGTCATTCGGAAGACTATCAGAACCTGCTGTCTCTCCTGATAAAAAGACAATCCTCTACGGTGTAACATGGTACAGCATTGAACAAAACAAAGGGAACCGGGAACTGTTCCTGATTGATACCGATGGGAAAAATTGCAGGCAGATAACTCATACTCCCTTCAGCGAAAACCAGGCTGAATGGTCAGCCGACGGTAACAAGATACGTTTCATGAGCACTGAAAGCGGTTCAATGCAGCTTTGGGAAATGGCTTCAGACGGGAGCAACAGGATACAAATCACCGATATAACTGACGGCATCTCTGGTTACCGTTTTTCACCCGATGAAAAAAAATTACTGTACACTGCGGATGTAGCTGCCGACAAGCCATTACAGGATCTTTACAAGGACCTGCCGAAGGCCACGGGAAAAATCTATAATGATTATATGTACAGGCACTGGGATACCTGGGTAGAGTCTTACAGTCATGTATTTGTGACCGATGTCAACGGGCAAATGATCAAAGGCGGGACTGATATTCTTAAAGGGGAGGCTTACGAATGCCCGCTGCAGCCTTTCGGAGGTATGGAACAGATCACCTGGAGCCCCGACAGCAAGACCATTGCTTACACCTGCCGCAAGAAGAAAGGCCTCGCTTATACCCTGTCGACAAATTCCGATATTTACTTATACCAGCTTGAAAACGGAATCACGACCAACCTTACCGAGGGCATGATGGGATATGATGTTGCTCCGGTCTATTCTCCTGATGGCACGAAACTGGCCTGGCAGAGCATGGAACGCGACGGATATGAATCAGATAAGAACCGCTTGTTCGTTTATGATTTCAACAGCAAAGCCAGGACCGATTTTTCGAAAAATTTTGACCAGAGTGCAGAAGGCCTTATTTGGAGTGAAGACAATAAATCAATTTTCTTCATCAGCGATTTTCATGCAACGGATGAGATTTACCAGCTTACCCTGTCTGATGGCAGTATCCGTAAAATAACTGAAGGTATTCACAATTATACTGGTGTGATTCCTGCAGGCAATAACCTGATCGCGACGAGGGTTTCGATGTCATCGCCTGCCGAGATATTTTCGGTGGATCCGTTAAGTGGCAAGGACACACAGCTGACCTTTGAGGACAAGGATATTCTTGATCAGCTTGCCCTGGGTAAGGTCAAACAGAGATGGATGAGGACTACTGATAATAAGATGATGCTCACCTGGGTCATTTATCCCCCGCATTTTGATTCGACAAAGGTATATCCTACTCTTCTTTATTGCGAAGGCGGACCGCAGAGCACGGTCAGCCAGTTTTGGTCGTATCGCTGGAACTTCCAGATGATGGCTGCCAGCGGATACATTATTGTCGCTCCCAACCGCCGTGGATTGCCTGGCTTCGGAAAAGAATGGAATGAACAGATCAGCGGGGATTACGGAGGGCAAAACATGAAGGATTATCTAAGTGCAATCGATGAAATGTGTAAAGAAAAATATGTTAATAAAAACAAACTGGGTTGTATCGGAGCAAGCTATGGGGGATTTTCGGTATACTGGCTTGCCGGTAACCATAACAAACGGTTTAAAGCCTTTATTGCCCATGACGGCATGTTCAACCTCGAAGCTCAATATCTTGAAACAGAAGAAATGTGGTTCGCAAACTGGGACCTGGGTGGGTCTTTCTGGGATAAAAACAACAAGGTCGCACAGCGTTCTTATGCCACATCTCCTCATAAATTCGTTCAGAACTGGGATGCTCCGATCCTTGTAATTCATGGAGGCCTTGACTTCAGGATCTCCTATACACAGGGGATGCAGGCATTTGATGCAGCCTTGTTAAAAGGTATCCCTGCAGAGTTTCTCTTTTTCCCGAACGAAAACCATTGGGTATTGAAACCCCAGAACGGTATTCTCTGGCAACGGACTTTCTATAACTGGCTTGACCGCTGGCTGAAATAATTCATGAAGGATCCGCAAAGGAAGAAACGAGAATGGGTTACAGGCGGCCTGGAATTCTATTTGCCGCGTCCCTGGATAATGATTAGGATTGTATAGATCAGGATCTTGAAATCCATGGCCAGTGACATGTTTTCAATATAAAGCAGGTCGAACTTAAGACGCTCGATCATCTGCTCAAGATTCTCTGCATAACCGTATTTAACCTGGCCCCATGAAGTGATTCCTGGTTTAACTTTGTGCAAAAGCTTGTAATGCGGGGCTCTCTGGGTGACCAGGTTAATATAATACTGACGTTCCGGCCGGGGGCCAACTATACTCATTTCGCCTTTAAACACAGTGTAAAACTGGGGGATCTCGTCGATACGGAACTGCCGCAGCACTTTGCCTACACGTGTAATCCTCGGATCATCCTTTGAGGAAAGTTGAGGACCGTTTTTCTCTGCATCCTGAACCATGGTCCTGAATTTATACATGATAAAGGATTTTCCATGCAACCCCACTCTCTCCTGTTTAAAAAATGCAGGGCCCGAAGATGTCAATTTAACGATGATTGCGGTTATTATCATGACAGGTAAGAGCAGGATCAGCGCAATAAAGGAAAACACAACATCAAAAACACGTTTTAAAGACAATTGCCAGTCAGGCATCAGGTCAGGATAGATCTGGATGAGCGGGGCATGAAAGATAGAGGTGGTTTTAACAGAGCCCATTATAATATCCTGCATCGCAGGAATTATTTTAATGACGACATCAGTGTCTTCAAGCTGGGTGATAATATTTTCAATCGTGTGATTCTCTGAATGCTCAATTGCAATAATAACTTCTTCAATGCTGTATTGCTTGACGACCACGTTGAGGTCTTTCGTTTCGCCTATATGTGGCAGGAACTCTGCAAGCTTGTAATTCGTATACCCTTCTACATTCACAAAGCCTACAAACTTGTTTCCTGAAGATTTTTCCTGATTCTCGATCTCTTTGTAGATCGATAAAGCGTTTCCATTACTTCCTACGATAATTGTATTGAACCCTATAATTTTATTATGGATCCTGTATGCCGTACGGGATGTGAGAATGAACCGGAATATCGAAGTAAAAAAGACATGCAGCAGGAAAAGCACAAAGAAGAATTCTATATAAGTTCTCTGCGTGATGATCATATCATCCAGGATAAGTGCAAAGAAAATAATGGTTACGCCAATAAAACTTATCAGAAATGTCTGGGCAAATTCTCGTAAACGGGCTTTGCGGTATATCTGCCTGTAGGTTCCGATAAGTGAGTACAGGGCAAGCCAGAAAAGTCCGATAACGAAGACCCCATAATACAATTTCGGGTCGTCAAATACCACGCGTAAATGGTCCACCATTAAATTGTCGACCCTGTACTTTCTGTATATGAAAAATAATGTCCAGGCAAGGATGGCAGCAAGAAAATCAGCTGTTATATATTTAATTACCTGAACGCGTTTATTCATCGTTTAATTATTTGGTGGTCAATACTTTGATATTATCAAGAACCATGATCCCCTGTTTGAGGCCCGCATCCTTAAACGCTCCGAAATAGACCCTGAAATGATCGATTCCTGATTGTGAATTAAGAGCAGGCGTTAATTCTATGTAAATCTTTTTTGATTTGTTGTTTGTAACATTCAGGTTTAAAACAGGCATCTGTATAAACGCGGATGGTCCGGTCATGATAACACCAACGGTGAGAGTCGTATTCACGTTATAATTAAGTTCCAGGTATACCGGTGCATATGGGATCACAAACGCATCATGCGACTCGGCCTCAGCAAAATCATTCACTGAATCGGTGACCATGATACCCGAATGCAGTCCCTCAATGGTAAGAGGTGAACCTGTACTAGTCACTGTTATTGGGACTGTGCTTCTGTTTGTGGTATCAAGCCTGATAGAGGTCCCTTCAAAATCCTCTTTCCATAAGAAATTGGAATTTGAGGCATAGGTGGTTTTCTGGGTCTTCAGTTTGGTCACACTATCTACCCCGAACTTTACATTAAAATTTATAGGGGTGTAAAAATTATAGATGACCCTTGTACTTGAGATACCATTATTTTTAATACCTGCCATGATCGCTACTTTATGAGTGCCACTCTGAAGAACAGGAAATTTAGCAGGCATCTCAAAGGCGCCAATCAGCTGTCCGTCAACATATACCCAGGCATCGGTAATGTTATGTGAGGCCGACCCCTGAATGGCATAATCAGTATAAATGTACACAGAGTCAATACTCAGATAGGCCGGGACCTCCTGACCTCCCTTGAATTTCTGACAAGAGGTCAGAACAGCTATACCAAGAACAAACAGGAATAAAATTCGAACAAACCTGGTATCCGGCATGAGCATTAAAATAACTCTGGTTTCAAAACGCCTGTTCCGCATTTATATTGTCAAAAATTCTTAAAAAAGAAACTAACATTCAGATGTGATTAAACAAGCCTTTTTAATGAGTGGTTTATTTCATTAATGATCATATAAGCCACTTCAAGTGCATGATAACCATCCTCAATAGTAACCGGGGGAACTGTATTATTAATGATTGCCGAACAGAAACTTTCCAACTCTGTTTTTATAGCGTTATTGGTTTTGACTTCCGGCCTGATAAAGGATATCTGTTTTATCCCTTTACCCGGCCCCAGGTCCAGTGGGATCCCGAATTCCGAACCGGCTTTTCCCTGTTCCTGAATCCGTATTACTTCCACTTCTTTCTTCAGAAAATCTATCGAAATATAAGCATCCCTTTGAAAGAAACGTGATTTACGCATATTCTTTACGGATATCCTGCTGGCTGTCAGGTTTGCCACGCAACCATTCTCAAATTCGATGCGGGCGTTCGCAATATCAGGTGTATCACTTACAACCGCAACTCCCGATGCACTGATATTCTTTATTCCGCTTTTAACTACAGAAAGAATAATATCAATGTCATGGATCATCAGGTCAAGGATCACAGGAACATCAGTACCCCGCGGATTGAATTGCGACAGACGGTGGCCTTCAATGAACATAGGGCCGGCAAAGAAAGGCTCTGCAGCCAGAAAGGCGGGATTGAACCGTTCAACATGGCCCACCTGCACCTTAACCTTAGCTTCCGTGGCGATCTTGATCAGTTCCCGGGCCTGCTCCAGCGTTGTCACGACCGGCTTCTCGATAAAAACATGGCGGCTTTTCAAAAGGGACTTCGAGGCACAATCAAAGTGAGAAATTGTCGGAGTTACTATATCTACAACATCAACAGCATCAACCAGTTCATCGAGTGAAGCAAACTGCCTGACACCAAATTCCTCCTCCACCCTTTGCGCAATATTCCGATCCGGATCATAAAATCCGCAGAGGTTGAACTCCTTGATTTCCTTTATGCATTTAAGATGGATTTTGCCCAGATGTCCAGCTCCCAGGACTCCAATTTTCAGCATACCGGTAAATTTTTTACAAAGTTAGTCTATTAAGATTTTGAAATCACTATTTTCGTGAAAAATTTACCGGGCAAATAACTATGAAAGCCTCTATCAGACAAGACACTTATCGTCACCAGGGACTTAGAAATCAGCTGATAAGGACTATCCAAAAGAAAGGAATTTCGGATCCTGCTGTTCTTGCTGCAATGGAGAAAGTTCCAAGGCACTTTTTCTTCGATTCATCCTTTCTTGAATATGCCTATGAGGACCAGCCTTTCCCCATCGGAGCCGGTCAAACGATTTCGCAACCCTATACTGTTGCCTTTCAGACCTCCCTGTTAATGATATCCAAAGGAGAAAAAATTCTTGAGATAGGGACGGGCAGTGGTTACCAGGCCTGCATTCTCGCAGAACTCGGAGCCAAAGTCTTCAGCATTGAACGCCAGAAAACACTTTACGAAAAAACGAGCAGCCTTCTTGCAGAGATGGGATACCAGAGGATAAAACTTTTTTACGGGGATGGCTATAAAGGGCTTCTTTCATATGCACCCTTTGATAAAGTCCTGGTTACTGCAGCCGCGCCTCGAATTCCTGAAGCCCTGATCCGCCAGATGAAACCAGGTGGTATTCTTGTTATCCCTATAGGCGATGACATCCAGATCATGACCACAATCCATAAAATCTCCGAAACAGAGATCCGGAAAGAGGAGCACGGGCACTTCAGGTTTGTACCAATGCTGGAGGATAAAGCCAGGGATCATTAGGGAATGAGGGATGTCAAGATATCAAACAGATGCTCTTCGCAGGCGTAGCCTTCTCAGGGTTGAGTATGTAAGCCCGAACACCAGCAGCAGGGCGCCTGCCCATAAAACGTTGATAAAAGGATTCATGATCGCCTTGATAACAATATAATCAGGCCCCTCCCCGACTTGTGCGATATAGGTATAATAATCGATCAAGGGGTAATGCCTTGTTGCAGGATTATATACCGCTCCCATCCTGGGATGAACATTCACCGAGGGATACAGGCTGAATTGTTGTTTTAACTTGCCCTCCTTCATCCGAAGGAAATCAACACGGTAAAAGGTAGTGTTGCCTGACCTCGACTTGTTCACGTAAGTAACATAAAAACCTGCCATGTAAAGGGTATCGTTTTTGACCAGCATCAGGTTCTCGGCATTGGATTTCTCATTGCCCATATCATACCTGGATGTGTTGGTCGAGATAACCCTTGAATTGGAGAATGTGATCAGGGTCCCGAGCAAAAAAATAATAAAACCAAGATGGGCAATTAATGCTCCTGTATTACCGGGGAATGACGTTTTGAATATAATATTAGCTATAATGGCAAAGAATCCAAACAGTATAAAGTAAAGGAAAAGGACAAAGGCAGGCTGGGTCACTATTCCTGAGATCAGGAATGGCAGGGAGGCCAGCAAGGCAAGGATTGCAGGCAGGGCTAGCTTTTTCAGGGCCTCTTTCAACCGGTTCGATGAATAGTTCAGGAACTGGCTGAACCCAATGAATACTGCGACCAGGAGAGCATACGGCATTTGCCAGCGGTTATAGAAGGCAACATTATCGGTGGGGGGAGCAAGGTGTGTCCCTAACACCTTGTTAAACACGGGGATGGAAGTTGTAAAAATGATCTGGAATGCAGCAAGGACGATAATAAGGGAACCAATGAACATCCAGAATTCCTTCGAAAGGATTTCATCTTTTTTACGATCTATGATTTTTGTGATGTTCATTCCAAAAAGCACGATCACAAGCGTTAAAAAAAACAGTAAATAGACCAGCAACTGTGCTGTGAGCCCGTTGTCTCCGAATGAATGCGCCGAAGTTTCCGACAACACTCCGCTTCGGGTCAGGAATGTCGCGTAAAGCACGAGGATATATGAAAGAAGGCTGAAAAGGAATGCAAAAAGTAATCCAAAATGCTGCCGTCTTGAAATGATGATGAAATGCAGAGCAGCAACCAGGGTCAGCCAGGGCACCAGGGAAGAATTCTCAACCGGGTCCCAGGCCCAGAACCCCCCGAATGTTAGAGAAACATAAGCCCAGGCGCCACCGAGTAAAATCCCTGCGCCAAGAAAGGTCAGTGAAAGCAGAACCCAGGGCATAGAAGGACGTATCCACCCCTGATAATCCTTTTTCATTAAGGCAGCTATCGCATATGCGAAGGGCACGAGGGCCAGTGCATATCCAATAAAAAGTATAGGCGGATGAATGGTCATCCATATATTCTCAAGCAGGGGATTAAGGCCATTGCCATCGTTCAGGTACTGAAGATAATCGGGATGCCCGAAAATTGATCCAGGCTGGCCTGCGTATGTTTCACGCAAAAGGGTAAACGGGCTGCTGCCAATCTGGTAGCCAAAAATACTTACTCCAAGCAACATGGAAGTTACAAAGACCTGTGACAGGGAAACAATGCCCATGACAGGTGATTCCCACTCCCCGGCCTTTCTGATGAGAAACAAGCCCAGAACAGCCTGGCAAACTCCCCAAACCAGGAAACTTCCCTCCTGCCCTGCCCAGAAACACGAAATGATATATTTAATGGGAAGAGTACTTGAGGAATATTGCCATACATAAGTATATTCAAAATAATGTCTGAAGATTAACAAGTACAGCACTACGATTACAGCAAAGATTGAAACAACATGCAGGAGGTAAAAACTCCTTGCAATACCGCGGATCATGCCGAGCGGATTTTCTTTCCGGGAAAAATGAAACAGGAACAGCACGGTGGAGATCAGAGATGCAGCAAAACTTATCCATACAAATGATTTCCCCAGTACCCCGTATATTAAATGTTCTCCTATAAAATTCATGTAAAATGGGTCTTTGATTGAATCGGCAAAGATACAATGTTGAAAACTCCCAACAATTTGTTATTAACAAAATTTAATGCCATTGCATCAGGCTGCTATTTCTATTAAATTCGCTTAAATTTATTTTGTGGCCAAAATAGGACTCATCGGAGGTTCCGGACTTGAGAAATTGAACCTTCTCAAGGATACCAGAGAAGTTGTTGCTGATACTCCTTTCGGTGCTCCAAGTTCGTCATTTTATTATGGCAGGGTTGCTGATAATGAGGTATATATTCTTTCAAGGCATGCCAGGGACCATTCCATCACACCTTCCCATGTTAACTATCGTGCAAACATCCATGCATTAAAGGAAATCGGTTGCAGCTTTATCATTGCAACCACCGCTTGCGGGAGCCTGAGAGATAAAATACGCAGGGGCGATATTGTATTTCCCGATCAGTTTCTTGACTTTACGAGGAAAAGGATCAATACATTTCATGATCATTTTGAGCCAGGTGTCACCGGACATGTTGCCATGGCTGACCCTTTTTCAGAAGAACTCAGGAAGAAGCTGATACGCAGCGCTGAGGCCCTGAAATTATCATATCATCCGAAGGGGACCGTCGTTACGATAGAAGGTCCGCGCTTTTCAACGAGGGCAGAGTCCAATATGTTCAGAACTATAGGCGCCGATATTATAAATATGAGTATTGCCCCGGAAGCTGCCCTGGCCAACGAAGCCGGAATAGCCTATGCGGCCATTGCGCTTTCTACCGATTATGATGCCTGGAAACTTGATGAAAAACCGGTAACCTGGGATGAGATTCTGAGAGTTTTTGAAGAAAATGTCAAACATGTGACAGCATTACTTGTTAATGTTTTAGAAGATTTTACAGCATAAATTGTTGCGGATGAAGCAATACATTTTTCTGTTAATGGGATTGCTCATTGGAAGCTGCGTCTTTGCCCAGTTTCCGGTTCAGCCTGGTTATGACAAACAAAACTCAGATGACCTGAGCAGGTCGATGGCTAATTTGCCAATGATCAGCGAGACCCGGTCATTGCTTGAGCTTGCATCAGGCTGGATGCTTCAGGATAACGGTGAATGGATCTCAAGTCAGAATCAGATACCCTGGAAAGACCCCGATCTGAACAGGTCATCAAAACCATCATTCAAGCTTGGAAAGGAGAACTTCATCAACCTGGAGGTACGCGATGTCCTCGTCAACAATGAAATGTATGCCGTTATTATAATTCGCTTTAAAAGCGGCTGGTATGAGTTTCCAATGCTGATGGAATCATGGCATAAACAAACAGGCGTATCCTATTTCGTATGCAAACTTTCCAAATTCCAGGGGATAATACCCGAGAAAATGGAATTTAACAAACCCTATGTTCAGAATCTGGATGTCCTCTGTGATAATACCCTGATGGATTTTGATGAGCGTTACCTGAATTCCACGATCGCATATAATATTCACCAGATACTTACTCTTAAAACAATCACACCTCATAATCTGATTATCGCGTTTCTGCCAGTCCAGGCCGGAGGACAAACAACAGCAAGGTTCAGAATTATCCAGGTCATGAATAAGGAAAAGTTTTACCTTCCCTATCTTGATCTGAAAAACAGGGACAAGCTTTTCAAAGGGTCTTATTATGAATGTGATTTCGGCAGTTTCCGTTCCTTTGTCAACTACGGAGGAGGAGCTTATATCCAGTCTTTTACCGGAGCCCCGAAATCAGCAGATGAATATTATAAACGGGGTTTGTCGGACTACGCATCAGGCAATTACTCCCAGGCTATCTCAAACCTTACTGAAGCCTCGAAATACCAACCTTATTCGACTTTCTTCCTTACTTATGCCTACAGGGCAAATGCCCATCAGAAGGTGGGTGATAATGCCGCAGCCATGATGGATTTTGACAAGGCCATTTCGCTAAAACCTGCTGAACAGAATTATTACTCGGCATGGCTTACTGTAATTTACAACAGGGGTGTAGCCAGGTTCAATAATAAAGACAGGGATGGTGCCTGTGCAGACTGGAATACCGCCTTACAGTTCGGGCTAAAAGATATTGCCAATGACAAGGCCATTAAAGAGCACTGCCGTGGTTACCGCTATACAGGGCCTTCTGTATCCATGACGCAAAGTGTTGTGACAAATTTTTCGGATATGAGCGGCCCGGAATCGATGACTGATTACTTTAAAGTTTACTGGGAAGGTGTGTGGAAATACGAACATGGGAACTTCCAGGATGCGCTCAGGTACTTTAACCGTGCAATTGAATTAAGGCCACAGGACAAAGCCTTTATGGTATATTACTACAGGGGCAGCTGCAAACTGAAGATCTCAGATTTTAACGGAGCGCTGAGCGACCTTAATGTTTCACTTTCATTCAACAGTGGCAGCCAGGGAGACCCTTCAATGATGAAATTGGTTTACTATAACCATGGCATGGCAAATTACATGCTGGGAAATTACCCTATGGCTTGCAGCGACTTCCAGAAAGCCGTGACTGCCGGGCTCACAACTCCGGAATCTGTGGATTTCATCAAACAGGTTTGCAGGTAGGTTATGCGCAGTTCCCTTACGCTGCATTTCAGTATACCACGACATGGTGCCTTACACCATGCTGATATGCAATCACCCAGGCATCATGAATCCCATCCTTCCTGAACCGGTCACAAAGCTCTTTTGCAACATTAATATCCTTATAATATTGCCCGATGATGTAACGGTTAAGACCGTTTTCACTTTCCTTTATGACAGGCAGATCAACATGATAATGCTTCTTCACCCATTCCACCGTGTAATCATGCTTTGAATAGGCACAGATCTGCACTACATAGTCATAAACTTCCGAGGCCGATGGTATTTCAATTCTGGGTTTTACAGGTGCAGGTATAGGTTCAGGAGCCTTCGGCTGAGGCTGATAGCTTACCGGGGTCGTATAGGGATACTCCTGAACGTTGAGTTTCTTTTTTGAAGATCCAAACCTGTAGGAGGCTGTGAATGACAACAGGTTTACAAAATCACTTTTAAATCCTCCCTGAGTCTGGTCGACAAAGTCTGAAAAGACAGGACGAACAGTATATTCAACGCCCGCGCTGATCCTGCTCGTGATGGCATACTGAAGCCCTAAACATACAGGAATGACAAGTGCAGCCCGGGTGGCTGTGTTTGTATCCACCAGGAACGATTCACCGTTAATCGTTACTGAGCGATGGGAATTCCAGACGTCTATTCCCAGGCCCAGGCTGGCATAAACAAAAAGCTTCCTGCCCTCATGATATGGAGAAAGAAGGTTTGATATATTTAAAACTCCATGAACGGAAAAGTCAAAGAAAGCACCTTTGAACGATACTGTATAGGGGGATGTATTATCAGGATAATCCCTGTTGCCATTAAGTCCGCCAACAAGAAGCTCCCCCTTTACACCGATCACATTCGTAAATTGCCTGGTTATATAGACCCCTCCTGCAAAACTCACACTCCTGGAGGGCAGGAACTTTTTTACATTCAGGTCACCGTAATAAAAATCAGGGCCAAGCATGGCACCGGCTTCCCAGCTACCGGCAAACGAAGTCCCGACCACAGCTTTTTCCGAACTGCTTTCGATGGCCGATCCCCCATAGGAGCTAAGAGATTGTGCACATAAAGTAATTTGGATGAAGGCCAATACAAGCACAAAGGCTGAATATCGGAAAAAAAACTGCATAGCCTGAATTAGTAGCTTCAAATATATGAAAGCCTCTGTTTCTCAGGTGCAGTCCGGAGAGCTTACTTTCTACGATTTGTTAACAAAAATTAGCGGGCGTATTTGAAATCCTTACCCAGGTACCTCCCGGTAATGCCAAGTTGCTCCTCAATTCTGAGCAACTGGTTATACTTCGCGATCCTGTCGGTACGGCAGGCAGAACCTGTTTTGATCAATCCGGTATTCAGGGCTACGGCAAGGTCTGCGATGGTAACGTCCTCAGTTTCCCCCGAACGGTGGCTGATCACGGCAGTATAACTGTTACGGTATGCAAGATTGACCGCATTGATGGTTTCGGTAAGAGTACCGATCTGGTTTACCTTGACAAGGATAGAATTAGCGACACCTTTTCTGATGCCTTCTGATAACCGCTCTACATTGGTAACAAAAATATCATCGCCAACAAGCTGGATCTTGTTTCCAAGTTCTTTTGTCATCAGTTTCCATCCACTCCAGTCATCTTCAGCCATGCCGTCTTCAATCGAAATGATGGGATAACGTTTCACCCAGTCTTTCCAGAACGACACCATGTCGGCCGGGCTGAGTTTCTCTCCTGTCGATTTTTTCAGGTGGTAAACGTTCTCCTCAGGAATATAATACTCTGAAGAAGCCGGGTCAAGGGCTATATAGATGTCTTTCCCAGGTTTGTATCCTGCAGCTTCGATAGCCTTAATAATAAATTTTAAGGCTTCCTCGTTCGACTTCAGGTTGGGAGCAAAACCGCCTTCATCGCCCACATTTGTGGAATATTTTCCTTTTTTCAGAACTGCTTTAAGGTTGTGAAACACTTCGGCTCCCATCCGTATGGCTTCAGCAAATGAACCAGCTCCAACCGGCATGATCATAAACTCCTGGAAATCTATCGAGTTATCGGCATGCGATCCGCCGTTGATGATGTTCATCATCGGAATAGGCAAGGTATTGGCTGCTGTGCCGCCGATATACCTGTACAGCTCCTGGCCGGTTACCTGAGCTGCTGCATGTGCAGCTGCCAGGGAAACACCCAAAATAGCGTTCGCGCCAAGTTTAGCTTTATTTGGCGTGCCGTCGAGCTCGATTAACCTGTTGTCTATCTCGATCTGATCCGTCACGTACATTCCGATCACTTCTTCAGCAATGATCTTGTTTACATTATTTACAGCGGTAAGAACACCCTTACCCATGTATAATTTTTTGTCGTTGTCGCGAAGTTCAACTGCTTCATGAACTCCTGTTGAAGCTCCTGAAGGAATTGCTGCACGGCCAAGAATGCCGCTATCGGTGATCACATCGACCTCGATGGTAGGGTTTCCCCTTGAATCCAGAATCTGTCTGGCGCGGACTGATAATATCGTGCTCATATAACCGGGTTTTCTTCTGTTGAGCTATCTTCTTCTTCAGCTGGTTTCGCAGCTTTCTTTGATTTTTTTACTTCCTTCTCTTCTTTCGGAGCCGGGGTCTTTGCTTCTGCTGTTTCTTCTTCCTCTTTCTTCTTGCGGCTTCTGCGAGTTGTCTTTGCCTTCACTTCTTCTTTCTTGCCAAGCATTGCTTCGTTGTAGTCGACAAGCTCGATAAAACACATATCAGCATTATCACCTGCCCTCATTCCTGTTTTCAGGATACGGGTATAACCACCTGGTCTTTCCATGATCTTCTTTGATACTTCGCGGAACAGTTCTGAAACAGCTTCCTTATTCTGAAGGTAGCTGAATACGACCCTGCGCGAATGTGTTGAATCATCTTTTGACCTTGTGATCAATGGCTCGACATAGGATCGGAGCGCTTTTGCCTTTGCCAGCGTGGTAGTTATACGTTTATGCAGAATAAGTGAGGATGCCATATTTGAGAGCATGGCTTTCCTGTGCGCACTGGTCCTGCCTAAATGATTGATTCTCTTTTGGTGTCTCATCGCTATTAATCCTTATCTAATTTATATTTTGCTGTATTCATGCCGAACTCAAGGCCTTTTGATTTTACAAGTTCCTCAAGTTCAGTAAGGGATTTCTTCCCAAAGTTCCTGAACTTCAAAAGATCGTTCTTATTAAATGCAACCAGGTCTCCCAGGGTTTCAACGTCGGCAGCTTTAAGGCAGTTCAACGCACGAACCGAAAGATCAAGGTCAACCAGCTTCGTTTTTAACAGTTGACGAATGTGCAGTGAAGTCTCGTCGAATTCTTCAGTAACGGTCTTTTCTGCAGTATCGAGGGTAATCTTTTCATCGGAGAACAACATGAAATGATGGATCAGTATCCTGGCGGATTCCTTTAAGGCATTCTTCGGTGCAACTGAGCCGTCGGTAACAATTTCCATGATCAGCTTTTCATAGTCGGTCTTCTGCTCAACACGGTAGTTTTCGATGTTGTAGGTAACATTCTTGATGGGCGTATGAATGGAGTCAATTGCAATCCGCCCGAGTGAGGTTGTCAGCGCTTTGTTCTCATCGGCGGGAATATACCCTCTTCCTTTATCAACAGAAAGCTCAACAGTAAGTTTAACCGAAGGCTCCATATGACAAATCACGACTTCAGGATTTAAAACCTGGAAAACAGACAGGAACTTGTTGATGTCTCCGGCTTTGAATTCTTTCTGCTGAGCAATGATCACCGTTACCTTTTCAGAATTCTCGGTCTCAATAAGCCTTTTGAAACGGATCTGTTTGAGGTTAAGAATGATCTCGGTGACATCTTCAATGACACCTTTGACGGTTGAAAATTCCTGGTCCACACCTTCAATCTTTAATGAAGTAATGGCAAATCCTTCAAGTGACGACAGAAGAATTCTTCTCAGGGCATTTCCGATGGTAATACCAAAACCAGGCTCAAGCGGACGAAATTCAAATATTCCGCGACGATCATCCGATTCAAGCATGATCACCTTATCAGGTTTCTGGAACGGTAAAATAGCCATAATATGATGTTTAAAAGGTTTATATCAAAATGAATACCCGTTATTTCGAGTACAATTCAACGATCAGTTGTTCCTTGATGTTTTCGGGGATCTGTGACCTTTCGGGATAATTCATGAATTTCCCGGTCAGCATGTTGGAATCCCATTCCAGCCAGGGATACTGGCTTCCCCTTCCGCTGACGGAGTCGGTAATGACCTCAAGTGATTTTGAACGTTCGCGCACCGAGATAAGATCGCCGGGGCGGAGTTCAAAAGAAGGAATATTCACTACTTTACCATTGACCATGATATGCCGGTGGCCGATAAGCTGGCGTGCCCCGTCCCTTGTGGGTGCAATGCCAAGACGGAAAACGGTGTTGTCGAGACGTGCTTCAATAAGCTGAAGCAATACTTCGCCTGTGATACCTCCTTTATGCGATGCTTTATTGAAGATATTCCTGAACTGCCTTTCCAGAATACCATAAGTATATTTGGCTTTCTGTTTTTCCATCAACTGCGTACCGTATTCCGAAGCTTTTGCGCGTCGTTTGGTTTGACCGTGCATACCCGGAGGGTAATTTTTCTTCTCGTAATTTTTATCAGGTCCGTAGATCGGATCTCTGAATCTTCTTGCAATTCTTGATTTCGGCCCAATGTATCTTGCCATGGTATAGAATGTTTATTTATTATTTGTGATTATACACGCCTGCGTTTCGGAGGACGGCATCCGTTATGAGGAAGTGGGGTAATATCCATGATCTCCGTAACCTCAATGCCGGCTGCATGAATGGTACGCATGGCTGATTCGCGCCCGGCGCCGGGTCCTTTTATAAACACCTTAACCTTGCGCAGACCCAGGTCATAAGCGGTCTTTGCTGCATCCGTCGCAGCCATCTGGGCAGCGTATGGAGTGTTCTTCTTCGAACCTTTGAAACCCATTTTACCGGCAGAAGACCATGAGATCACCTGGCCGGCATTATTCGTTAATGAAATGATAAGGTTATTAAAGGAGGCATTAACATAGGCCCTGCCTATTGCATCCACTTTGACAACCCTTTTCTTTGAACTTTTTTCAGACTTTGCCATATTATTTATTAATTCTTTGTTTCGCTTTTCGCCTTTCGCCTTTCGCTACTTTTTTTTCGCTACTTCGCTGTTTCGCTTTTCGCCTTTCGCCTTTCGCTTTTCGCCTTTCGCCTTTCGCCTTTCGCTTTTCGCCTTTCGCCTTTCGCTTTTCGCTTTTCGCCTTTCG
>Ga0209777_10001989_pt1 | contig 27955 bp, 24 predicted proteins | sample FrelakmetHBP12HB_FD_187147 | JGI IMG/M metagenome (GOLD analysis project Ga0209777, IMG submission 187147) | Freshwater lake sediment microbial communities from the University of Notre Dame, USA, for methane emissions studies -HBP12 HB (SPAdes)... | ecosystem: Environmental > Aquatic >...
ATCTCCCGCCACCAGATGCAGGTCCGAGGCGTTGCTGCCCCGGGCAAAACGGATGTAGCGCATGATGTCGTGCATCAGGAATCCCGCTGGAAGAAGTGCCTGACCGCATCGGCCAGCCGCGTGCAGACGCCGCGGTTGCGGATTTTCTCCAGTTCCGCGCTGGCCCACTGACAACTGCGGTCGAAAGACAGCGCCTGGCCGTAGGATTGCTCCGCGGCGCTCGTCAGTCCCAGCGCCATCTGGCAGTCGGCCAGAACGCACCACGCGAAGACGCTCGTCCCCTGCAGTTCCAGCGCCTGCCGTGCGTAGTTGAGGGCTTTTGCGGCGCTGCGGTAGAAATAGCAGCTACGAGCAATGTCCAGCAGCAGAAACCAGTCCTTGCCGGGGGCGAAGGCCCTGGCCTTTGAAAAGCACCACTCGTCGTTGGGCTGCTTGGTGGCCAGCAGCACCTCGCCGCGCGCCATCCAGACGTAGGAGTTGTGGCCTTTCTGCGACAGGGCAGCGTCGGAGAACTGCTGTGCCTTCACCCCGTCGCCCTCGCGCGCGAAGGCCACGGCCTTGGCGGCGAGGAGCGAGGAGTGGTTGCGGAAAATTTCCAGCGCCTTGTCGGCCCACAGGCGGGCCTCTTTGTAGTCGCCCAGCTCGATGAGCATGCGCACTTGCCCAAACCAACCGTCCACGACGTTGACGTTGTACTCCAGCGCGCGCGAATAATACTGCAAGGCCGGCCGGAAGCGCGCGCTGCGGAAGTTCTCGTCGGCCAGCTTCAGATAGTGCCTCTCGTCGCGGACTTCCCCGGGCGGCAGCATTTCGTCCTGCCGCTGTTTGCCATCCTCGAATTCCAGGTTCGCGAACCGGCTCATCCGACTCACTGCTCCTTGCTGTTTTCCCGCCTGTGCAAATGGGTGATTCCCAGCAACAGCGCCAACACCAACACCCCGGCCAAAATGCAAGAGATAATCTGATGCGGCGTTGCGAGCTCCACGATCACGTGGGGGCCGGACATCGCGGGAGCCATTTCGTTGAACAGAATCATACTCAGCGGCACGTATATCAGGAGCTGCAGGACCAGGCAAATCAGAAGAACACAAACCGCGCGCGGCCACGCCTCAGCCATCTGCCGCTGCGGTGTCAACTCGTAGATGCTGTATGTATGGACGCAGGCGGCCAGGCCGATGAGCGCTTGGCCAATCCCGCCGAACGTGAAGATCCCCACGAGCACAAGCGCAGCCACGGCGCAGCAGTACAACACTCCGCGCCGCACTTCGCGGCACACCATGTGGCCCACGCCAGGGATGAGGGAGGCAAGGTAAACGAACGTCGAGTCGCCCCGCCAGCGGCGGAATAAGTCGAAGCTGAAAAAGTCACGGCGGAGTAAGCCCCTACGGAAAGCGTGGCGGACGACTCGTGGCGGGTCGTTCTCTGGCACATGCAGTTCTGCCATTTGCAGATACCGCCCCTCTTCCACGATGTACTTGCAGCGGCGGCAGACGCGATCAGACTGCGCCATATTAAGTCTGCACTTTGGACATTCGGGCATGCTGCCTCCGCCTAGTCAACACTCCCGCAGCCGCCTCACTGTTTGCTGCTCTGGCGCAGCAAGGGAGCAATTCGAACTTTCGATTCGGGCTCATAGAACTCCTGAGTCAACTCCTGCGATACCTGTTTGCCGACAATCTCCTCTATCAACTTGGCGTACTGCATACAGGCCTTGCCCTTCGCCCCCTTAATGTGGACGCTCACTTTGCCGTTCTTGCCGATCTCGATTTCCAGGTCGTGGTTTTCCATGTTTCGTTCCCTTTGCGCCGGAGTCGGAGGTCCTATTCGTAGCGCCGCACGTGCAGACGGATGACCTGATCGGGGCCTTTCTCATCGTTCATGGTGATGAAGCCCTGGTTCTGAAGCTCGGCGGTGAGCCGCTGATAGACATACTGCTGGACCACCCGTCCGGCAAGGTCTTGGCCCACAGCTTCCAGTTGCTGCTTCGCCAAGTCGCCGGAAACACACGTCTTGAAATGCCCGCGCGCGTCCCGCGAGAAGACCACGCGCACACCCTCGCGTTCGACCACGATCTGGTCTTCTTGGGCCAGAGTCTCGGCCACGACATCCATGTTCTCAAGCTGCAGTTCCACCGTTTGTGTGGCGGCGACGGGCTTGGCGGTCTTGGGCTTCTTGGCAACCGTGAAGCCGGCCGAAGCGGCCGCCGCCACGACGGCCGCCGAAATGGCAGGCCAGTTGGCGATCACGATGGGCGTCAGCACAACGACAGCGCTCATGTTCGTCCTTTCCGCTGCTGAAGGACTGCGCGGTCCTTCAGAGCTCAATCTTGCGCCGGCCCGGCGCGGCCTTGGTCTCTTTCGGCGAGGCGGGCCGCGCTCGCCCGGCGGCCCAACTGCGCAGCCGCGCCAGTTCGCCCTCCATTGTTCTGGAAAGCGGCACGGACTCGCGGCTGGCCTTGGCAATGTGTTCGGTGGTCACCTCAGTGCCCATCGAGAAGGCTTCGTACAGCCCGGAGACCACGCTCTCTTCCACCTCCGCCCCGCTGAACCCTTCGGTGGCTGCGACAAGCTGCTCCAGATCGAACTTGGCCGGATCGCGTTTGCGCCGCTGCAGGTGAATTCTGAGGATTTCGCGGCGCTCCTCTTCATTCGGCAGATCCACGAAGAAGATTTCGTCGAAGCGGCCCTTGCGCAGCAGCTCGGGCGGCAGTTGCGAGATATCGTTGGCGGTGGCGATGACGAAGACCGGTGAGGTCTTCTCCGAGAGCCAAGTGAGGAACGTCCCGAAGACGCGTGCGGTCGTACCGCTGTCTGTGGCGCCGGAGGAGCGCGAGCCGGACATGGCTTTGTCAATCTCGTCCAGCCACAGCACCACCGGCGCGATGGACTCGGCCACCTGCAAGGCCCGGCGCATGTTCTCCTCCGAGGACCCCACCAGGCTGCCGAACATGCGTCCCACGTCCAGGCGCAGCAGCGGCATGCGCCACGCGCTGCCGACGGCCTTGGCGCAGAGGCTCTTACCGCAACCCTGCACCCCTAGGAGCAAAAGGCCTTTGGGCGGCGGCAAGCCGAAATCGCGGGCGCGCTCGGTGAAAGCCAGCGCGCGCCGCCGCAGCCACTCCTTGAGAAAATCAAGCCCGCCGACCTGCCCAAACCCGACATCCGTGTCGTAGTAGTCGAGCAAGCCGTTCTTGCGGATGATCTGGCGCTTCTCGGAGAAGACGCTATCCACGGCGTCTTCGCTGAGCTTGCTTTCCTTAACCAGAATCTTGGCAAAGACGTTCTCGGCTTCGCTCAGTGTCAGGCCCAGCGCCGCCTTCAGCACCTGTTCGCGCGCCTTGTCCGGGAGATCAATCTTGAGGTTGCGCTGGTCTTTGACCTCTTCGATGATCCGGTCAAGCAGCTTGGAATGGTCGGCGAGTTCCGGGAGCGGGAAATCCACGACCGTCACCTCTTTCTCAAGCTCCGGCGGACACTCCAGCACCGGGGAAATCAGGATGATGGTCTTGTAGCTGTCCTTGACGCTCGCCGCCGTTTCCTTGAGTTTGCGGATCACCGCGAAATTGCTGCGCAGCAGAAACGGATGCAGGTCTTTGAAAATGTAGATCGCGGAATCAACCTGGTCGGCCACTTCGTCCAGCGCGTTGATCGGGTCTTTCGTGGACGAGATGCGCCGCTGCTGCGATGAGACCGCCGTGCCGGCCTGGATGATGCCCGTGTTGAACGACCACTCGAAGACGCGCTTGTTCCGCCGCTTGCCCAACTCCAGCAGCCAGCTCTGCACCCTGGACTCCTCACAGGACACAATATAGATGATCGGGTAGCGCGCCCGGATGAGCACCTCGATCTCGCGCAGGGTCTCGGAGGCCGTTTTCATCTGTCCCTGCATTCCTCGAAATCCAATGCCAGCTCCGCCCCAATCCGCCGCAGACAGCGGGACAGTTCCGCGGATGGCTGCTTCAGAAAGACCCGGCCATCGCGGTCAATCCAGATCTCGTCGCTTTCTGGCGACGCTGCATCAACCCCCGGGGCCATGACCCAGGGAACCAGCGTCAGGCCCCTGCCACGCGCTTCGCGCCGCGCGCCGGCCACCTCGCTCTCTCGCAGCAGGCGGCCCAGCTCGCCGTGTTGCGCAGCGTCCCCCGCCGGCATGAAGCCGCCCATCAAGCTCAGTGGCGCGCCCAGCCGCGCCACCGCTTGCAGCACCGGCAGAAAGCAGCAGTCCCAATGGCCCGGCATGAGCAGGTGCCGCACAATCAGCCGCGTGTGCGCGGCAAACCAAGACAGGTTCGCTTCAACCGTCTCGCAATAATGCGGCACTCCGGCCAGCCGCCGGGCGCAAGTTCCATTGCCGAACTTGTAGTCCGCTACCACGACGTCCGCCACGCCCGCCAGGAGCGGAAGGAGTTCAACCGCGGTGTACGCGTTGGTTTTCCATACCAATTGCAGTTGCCTCGGCACCCACGCTGCGATCTCAAGCGCCGCCTCCAAATGCACGGCCGGTTCGCCGCCCGAGATCGTGACGCTGCGCGCGAGTGGGGCAGCGGCCTCAATGCGTTCGGCCAAGCGGGACAAGTCCAGTGGACTGCCGGCAAGCCCGTTCTGGCTGGAAACGCCATTGATGCAAAACGAGCAGGCCAGATTGCAGCCGCTCAGGTAAACGGAATAGCTGGGCGTCAAACCCACCTCACCAGCCAACTCAAAGCTCTCGCGGAAGATGCGGCAGGAGGCGTCGGAGTGGCAGATGCGGGCTGGTCCCTGCGTCCGGTCCGCGGCGCACTTGTGCGCGCAGAACACGCAAGACCGCAGCAACGCCCTGGCTTGCGCGGCGTTCTCAAGAGCAAGTGGCCGGTGGACTTGCATCCGTTCATCCGCCTTTTGTCTGCATCGCACAACAGGACTGACTTAGAGCCCTTCTTCTACTGCCAAGGACACCAAAAAGCCAGCCTTTTCCAGACGGGGCAATGGGCTTGAGAGGGCATTTCTATTGGGGAAGCTGAGCTGCCGTACTGCGGAAGTTGGTGGCCGCTGCCATGAGGGCTAGTGGCTCCTGGATTCTAGCTCTTGGGGGCCGCGTTCGGAGCTTCCTCCCTAAAGCCAAGACGGGGCAATCCGGGCCAGGCTCTCATCTGACCTCAAACCTCAGGCACGCTGAACGGCACCGCGCCGCCACGCCTGTCTTCGAGCTCCGGATGACCGGGTGGAAGTGAAGTAAGGTGGAGGCGCAGTCGAATGGCTCGCATAAGTCACCCGCCCCTAGGCGCCAGCATCGGCGTTTGCACGGGTCAGGAGCACAAAGGGTGTAAAGTCCGCGATCTTATTTTGCCCAAGACTACTACCTAATATATACCGAATTGGGCAAAAACTGCGCGTTTTTCATAGGTAAAATGCGTCCTGCAAGAGATTGTATATTCTCTTGCATGACATCGGTCTTCCGCAGAAAACTGATCGGCGATGTGTGCAACACGCAACCACGGCACGAACCCTGACGGCGCTGGCCACGCCCCTTGCCCTGCGCCGCACGCGCGGGCCGGAAAGCCCCAAGGGCGCGGCGCTAGGACTCCGCGTCACGTTCACGGGCGGTCGCAAACACCTGCCCGTCGTCGCCCTGAGGGCCAGCGCCTGCCCCATGCCTTCTCCTTAACCCGCCTTCACCCACTTTGCCGGCCCGCAATCTGTCCACCCGCCTTGCGTCCCGCGTTCCCCGCCTGGGATGCCTCTTCTGCAAGGCGCCTGCCGCAGCTCCGCGACCATTTTTATATTCGTTTCCCGCGCCGCTGGCGGGTTCTTTGCCCGCTGACGGCAAAACAGCGCCGCCAGGCTGTTTCCCGGCGTCCCTGCGCGTCCCAAACGCCGCTGGGCATGTTCCGAAGCCGCTGGAGGCCCCGCTGCCCTGCTGCCGCGCTGGAGTGGGGAAGCCGTCAGGCGGTCGTGACAGCAACGAGGAGGGTGTTGGATGGGCGTCACATTCCCCGCCCCTTAAAACGCTCCCCTGCGCGGACTATTGCCTTAGAAGCCCTCTTGCCTTGAAGACGCGCATGGCCCTATCCTTTTCATCACGGATCGAAGGAGAGATTTGAACCGCCTTCAGGATAATAATGGCCTCCTCCAAAGACCGTGCCTCCGGCGTATTCGCTGCAAATACGCCGCGCTGTTTGATGCCCTCAAGTCGCTTCAGAACGTCTGCCCCCCGAAGTGCTCAAACACCCTCGAGGCGGGCAGCCCGCGTTCATATCCCTGCCAAAACCCCTCCGTCATGAGTTCCGCGCTTCCATAGCGTTAGGCAGAACCCAGCGCAAGTCCCCAAAGGCTTGCAGATACTTTGGTTATGGGCTTAGCGACCACTGATTTATAAATCATATCGAATTGTTCAATTGCCAGTTTTCCGGTCGGCGAATCTCCATGGGCCAAAAAAGCCAAGATGTACATCAGCGCGGCCTGCTGAGCGTACGATTCGCAAGAATCCAGGATGGAAATAGCAATCTGTTTCACGAATGCCTCATCCCAGGCCCCACTCAGCAATTCTCTTGGATGCTTGTCGTTGGGGAGAGCATCCAAGGCAAACTTGCGCAATTGCTCTACGGACGGGCTTGGCTCCAGCGGGTGGTCGTCGGTGGACGATCCCCTGGAGATTGGCGCCACTTGACCCACAGCTTGCTCGGCTCTCGAGAAATGACTTGTTGTCACCACTGCGCCACGAGCATGGGGTTGAAGGCTGCCGCGAAGTTCAGCGATCTCCCTGCGCCCTACTGTATGCAGCCATCGCTTCGCCTGTAATTGTACGAGCAGATTCTTGAGCGGCCAGATAGATTCCCCGACAAAGGCGTTAACATCAATACCGCCATCCTGACTGTACTGGGTCACGGTAACGCGCAAGAAACCGCATAACAAGAGAACATCCTTAATCAGATGCTCAAAGGCCTCTGGCGCCAAGGAAAACATACGACAGCGAAGGCGTTCCAGTTCAATTGGATCCGGCTTGGCAACAGCGGGAGACGAGATCGCGGAACTGGAGGGCGCAAGAATTCGGTCGTCCTCGCCTGATGACTCACCATCCGCGAGAAGGAAGCCGCGCATTAAGGCCATGTCGTTCTTTGGTGATATGATCTTGAAGTCATCATGGATTCGGAACTCAACAACCCATGCATCCCTCGGATTGGCGCGGGCATCGACTTTTGTCTCTTTGTAATGACGAAGGTACCGAAGTAGTCCCAAGAATCGCCACCGCTTGGTCCCTATCTGTTTATCACGCCTGCTTCCCACAAGTAAGAAGCAATATACGGGGAAGAAGCCTGTTATCTGGTCGGGAATTCGTCTGTTATTACCTGCGAGTGTCTGGTGGCCCTCCTGGCCTGCACCGGTATAGACAAGCACATCGCCTTCTACCCTATCATGATATGGATTTTCGCCCTTTATGCGCGCTGTCGCAACAGAAGTTAGAACCACCATTCGTTCAACGCAGCCATCAGGTGAAGTCTTAATGCGAATCCCGCCGGCGTTGCCCACGCCCAAGGTTCGATAAATTTCGTCGTGGCTGTAAAGCTGACCGGGTATGAAGATGGGTAGTTTATCACTCCCGGGAGGCTTCGTAGTGGGCTAGAAGCGTTTCCTCATGTGTATAGGGCACCCAGTTGGGGTGGATGTAAAGGCACTTGAAGCCGACTTCTTGTGGATTGATGTTCTTGCGCCCCAACAAGGCTCGGCAATGCCGCTTTAAGCGACCAGACAACCCGTGCTTGCTCTTGCCGATATAGACCAGCTTCGCCTTCAGGAACGACTGGTAGACGGCTGGGCGGTCATCGAGCTGGCGCAGCCACTCCTCATTGAGCCGGCCAATAGGAATCCCGTCAAATGCCTCAACCAACTGGGCCGTGACAGCCTTGCCGAGGTCGAAATCGAATTCCGCAAACGGCTGTCCTTCGTTGGTGATTTGCGCCATGAACATAGTGTACAGAATACAGCCCGCTTTGCAGGGCAGCAGGCTCGCCAGGAGTCGCGGTCGTGGACACTTTGTCAAAAGCCGAAAGAAGCCGGAGAATGTCCCTGGTCCGTGGCAAGCACACGAAACCTGAGAAACAGGTTTGCGCCATGCTTCGATCCCTGGGCTGCAGATACAGTTTGCAGGCGCGCCACTTACCTGGATGCCCCGACATTTATCTCCCGAGGCGCGGAATGGTGATTTTCGTGCACGGCTGTTTCTGCCACCGGCACAATTGCGCCTTGGGCGATAGAATGCCGAAATCTAACGTCCGTTTCTGGCGCGCAAAACTTGAGGGCAACAAAAAACGAGACGCAGCTCAACGGCGTGCTTTGAGACGGCTTGGCTGGCGAGTGTTGGTAATCTGGGAATGCTGGCTTGGTGATCCGCAGCGCTTGGCTCAGCGCATTCTCAGCTTCCTAGCGAACGTCGCTCATTGGCCACCTCTACGAAGCCACGGCACGGCACTTCCGGGACATCCGCGTCGTTGAAATCGAGAAGATGGAGCAGCGTGCGAAGTCGGAGAACAAGCGTTTCAGCGTTCACGATCTGGCGGCAGACATTTGGGACGCGGCGGCGCTTGAGGACGCCACGCCACTGGCGGAATGGGTGGGGCAGCGGCCGGAATCCGACTCATGCGCCAGCATTCCAGAAGAACGCCCGGTTCATTTATCAAACGACGTTATGTTCGCGCCGAACACCGTCTACTTTGGGAAAGAGCGCAAGACTTTCACGGACTGCCCTTCACGCGGCCAGGCCGAGCTTGTGGCGCGGCTGGCAGAGCTGGGAGTGTGCGGCCAAGTCAAGCTGCCCTGCGAGCATGATGCCTGCTGCAAACTGGTTGACCGCGTGGACGCGCGTCTGGAGAAGACTCGCGCGCGATTCCGCGAATTGGCCGAGAACCGCACCAGTGATGAACGTGTCCGCGAAGAGCTTATGGAAGTCCTTGAGCGGTGGTTCATCCTCGGTCGTGAACCGGCGATGGCTGACCCGGCTTCTGACCCCGATGCCGAGGCGGGTGAGGGAGAAGAGACGCCGTGAGTCCTGAATAGCGGCGATAGGAATACGGCTTTCGTGGAGGTGCGCGAAGCCTTTCTGCGCGCTCTCTGCCTTGGGTGACTCACTCAGCCCGCCCCGTTGGGGCTGCGGTTTCCGGGGGTGCTGGCTACCAGGGGCTGCGCCCCTGGCTATCCCAGCCCGGCCTTTCAGGCCGGAGGGACAACCAAAGGCCTCGCGATTTTGGATTTCGGATTCTGGATTTTGAATTCTTCGTGGAGCGTCGCGCCAGGAGCGTGCCACGAACCACGATCCACGAAGCACGTCCTACGCACCCGCTGCTCTGTGGTTCGGTGGGAACTATGGGAGTAATGGGAATCATGGGAGTAGCTGAAGCAGGCGGCTACCCAGCGCTGCAAGGATGAAAGATGAAGGATGAAGAGCGGCGAGTGAGATGAGTAGGTAAACGACCAAAATCAATCTGCCAACCAGCCTTCCTGATCGGCGTTGAGATCGCGCGAAAGCGCCACACCGATAGCGGAGCTATCGGTGCCACCCCCGTTACAGTCGCCGGTTACTTGGGGTTTTCCAATTGGGTCAGGGCGGCGGCGCGCTTCAGGGCGGCCAGCTTGGCCAGCTTGTCGCGCTCTTGCAGCAGCCACTTCTCCCAGGCCGCGGGGTCGTTGGGCAGTTTGACGTCTTCCGGCGCCACCTCACGGATGGTTATGAAGTAGATGTCGCCTTCCACGCGCACTACCTTGGCGTCGAGCACCACGCCGGTGAAAAAATTACGCACCACAGGGTCGTAGGAACTGCCTGAGACTTCATAGTTGGCAATATAGCTGCGCGAGTTCCCGAAGAAACAATGGTCCCGCGGACTGGCGCCCCAGGTCTCCTTCCAGTGTTCGATGATGACTTCGAAGACGCGCGGAGTGCCGATGGCTTTCAGCGCCGCGACAGCGTTGGCGCGAACCAGCTCATCGCTGCGCTCCACAACCTGGAGCAGCCAGGCCGGCACGCGGGCGTCATCGCGGGCCGCAAGTCCGGTGCGGGCCAGCGCGCGCAGCGTGCCGTCGCCCTCAGCCACAGCCACGCGAGCAAGGGCCAGCAGCCCCAAACTATCCGGATCGTCCGACGGCGCCAGCCTGGCCAGTTCGCGGATCGCGCGTGTGCGCGCGGGGCTTTCCTCTTTGGCGGCCGCCAATTCCGCCAGCAGCGACGTGCGCGTGGCGGGCTTGAGCGCCTGCCAGGCCTTCAAGGCCCGCTCATCACCGGCCACGGCGTTGCGATAGAGGTCCAATTGTTCCTTGCGCAGGGCCTTGAGCGCCGCGTCCGGCTTAAGGCGGACCTCAAGCTCGCCCCCTACGACGACGGAGTCTGCCGCGAGCCCGGATTTTTCACCGCAGAGGACGCAGAGAACGCAGAGGAACGCAGAAGAGATTCCTACGAAAGGATTAACCGTTGTTCCCATTGGTACTTCCTCTGCGCACTCCGCGTCCTCCGCGGTGAATCAGTGGTGGGAAATGCGGGTTAACCCTCTGAAGCGCATTCCGTGCAGCCCCCTACCGGATTTGCACACGCAACACCGCCAGACACTAGACTCGGCTCATGCCGGAATACTGCAAGGAAAAGACACAGCAGTTGGTTCGCCGGCAGCCACCCCTCCCCCTACCCCCTCCCGCAAGGGGAGGGGGAACACTAAAGCCGACCTTCACGCACGAACCAAAGCTGGCGGCGCTGCTGCTGCGGTTACTTTTTCCTTCTGCATTCTTACTTTTGGCTTGAAGTTATTCGGCCTTCTTCACCGCGAAAAGCTGGGTCGCGGTGGCGATATAGAGCGTGCCATTGGCTGCCACGGGCGTGCCAGTAATAGGGCCACCCAGGTTGACCGTACTCAGCACCTTCTTCTCCCTGGCTGCCGCCAATATCCAGAAGTCCCCTGCGCGTGTGCCCACGTAGACCTTCCCGTCGGCCACGAGGGTGCAGCCCCAGATATCGCCGTTGGTCGGATGGACCCAGAAGGGCTTGCCCGTGTCGGCATCCAGGCAGTGGACTCTGCGCCCGGCTTCGGCAATGAAGAGCAGGCCGTCGCTGATCGAGGGCGTGGACATGCAGTGATTCTGGAACTCATACGACCACACTTCGCCTGTCTTGGTGATGTCACCGGTCTTGGTGGCGTCAATGCACTTCAGCCAGGCTTTGGGCTTGCCCCACCACAGGTCGCCGCCCGCGGCCACGTAGACGCGGTTCTTATAGAAGACCGGCATGCCCTTGATGTTGCTGGGGCTTTCCTTGCGATTGCCCTGGTACTGGTGGATGTTCTCCTTGGGCGCTGCCGGGTCGCAGTCGAAGGACCAGACTTTCTTCAGCTTAGCCACCTGGCCTGGCGGCGGGGCTTCCTTTAGCGCCTCGAACGCATAACACACGCCGTTGCCGCCGCCGAAGAAGATCAGCGTCTGGCCGTTGACCTCACCCAGCGCGGGCGAGGACCAGGTGCTGTGGACGATCCCCGGCCCGATATGCTCGTCATCCTGCGCCAGCAGCCGTCCGCTGGCCTTGTCGAGCACGACCAGGCTGGGTCCGTCCGGGCAGCGTATCTTGTGGTGCGTGGTGTCCACGCCGTTGTTGGTGTTAACATAGAGGAACTGGCCGTGGACTAAAATCGAGGCATTGGGCCCGTCGTGTTGATGCACGCCGGCTTCCTTGGGCATGTCAAAGAGCCACAGGATGTCCGCATCCTTGGGCCCCACTTCCATGGGCGTCTGGCCGCGCGGGGTCATGTGCTTGCCTTCGTCCAGGTACGGCCCAGCGTTGCCATTGGCCTGGCCGGCGATATCGAGGCAGACGACTTCAGCGCGATTGGTCAGCATGTACACGCGGTCCCCATCCACGGTGGGGCAGGAGCACATGCCGACGTAGGGCCAATCCAGAAACTTGATGTCATCCTCGCGGTATTGGGGCAGCTCGTTGACCTGCTTAGGGACGACGAGTTGCCAGCAGAGACTGGCGTCCTTCTCGTCCAAACACAGCAGCACTCCGCGGTCGCCCTGGTGCCGCTGGTCGCGCGGCAGGTTATTGTTGGTGCCGATGAACACCTTGCCGCCGGAGACGGCTGGCGTGGCGTAGGAATCCGTGCCCAGCTTCGCCACCCACTTGATGTTCCTGCCGGTCTTGGGGTCGAAGGAATCGGGAAGGCCCGTTTCGTCCGAGATCATGTTGCGGGTATGGCGCTGGCCCCACTGGGGCTGGTCGCCCGCCCGGACTGCACGGACCACGGCCAGAGCAATAAGAAGAACGGAAACGGCTTTCACTGGGTTCATTAGGCCTCCGCCTGGCATGCTGCACTATGATTACACCGTCAGATGTGATAAGTTGAGTAGAGGGAAGGGGAAAGGAGCAGCTTTCGCGGCACAAAGTGCCGGGATAGGCTGAAGGACTGAGCAATAGTGAAGAACGACGATCCGGCTGTTAGCGGCCTGCTGGGAGAAGAGGAGGAGCACGAGCAGGAAGCGGCGGCGATACTCCCACTGGCCAGAGACATTGACTCCCCCATCCCGGCGTTGCGCGGCGTTCGTGCGCAGGTGGCCAAGCTCGGCCCCAACGGGGATGCTGAGTTGGGGGAGGGCGCGGACGAGCTGGGGGATAAGACCGTCGTTGTATTGGCCGATCCCGAGGGCATGGCGCCCGAGCCGGCAATGCTGAGCCCCGCGGCCTTCGCTCTGGCCTCGCTCTTCAACGGGCGGCGTTCGGCGCGGCAAGCGGCCCAGGCGCTGAGTGAACAGGTGGGCCAGCCCATCTCGCCCGACAACGTGCTGGAATTGCAGCGCAAGCTTGATGAGGCGCTCTTCCTATACAGCGAGCACTTCGAGAGAACCGTCCGGCTCCAACTGCGCAGCTACCTGGATAGGACCGTGCGGCCCGCGGCCCACGCCGGCAGCGCGTATCCCGCGGACCCTGAGCTCTTGCAGCAGACTGTCACCGAGTACTTCGCCGGAAAGGGCGGGCCTGGCGTGCCTTGGCAGGCTGAGCGCGCAGCCCCGGCGCAAGGGAGCGCGCCGCCCAAAACCGCGGCCAGCGATAAGGTGCGCTCGCTCATTCTCCCGCACATTGATCTGCGGGCCGGCGGGGCAACCTATGCGCACGGCTATGCGGAACTGCTGCGGAACAGCCAAGCCGAGCTTTTCATCATCCTGGGAGTCGCGCACCAGAGCGACGGCAGCGGCTTGTACTACGTTTCACTGAAAGACTTCGCCACGCCGCTGGGTCCGGTGAAGACTGCACGTGGGATCGCCCGGCGCTTGCAGGCCGCCGCGGGTGTCGAACCCGTGCTGGCGGAGCTGGCGCACCGCACCGAGCACTCCGTGGAATTCCAGGCCGTTCTGCTCGCCGCCACGATGGCGCACTGCAATAGAGAGTTCGAGATTGTTCCCGTGCTCTGCGGGTCGGTGGAGACGTTCCTCGCCGAGGACGCCACTCCTCTGGCAGCGCAGTCGTTCAAGAAGTTCACCGAAGCCTTGCGCAAGGAGCTTGAGGGTGCAAAGCGCAAATGGTGCGTGCTGTGCAGTGTGGACTTGAGCCATGTGGGCCCGGAGTTCGGCAACAGCACCATGATCACGCCGCGTTTGCTGCGGCCGGTGGAACGATACGACAGGAAGCTGTTGGACATCGTTGCGCGCCTCGACCTCACGGGCTTCTACGAAGAGATCCAGCGCACGCAGAACTCGCGCCACGTGGATGCCGTGATGGCCGTGCTGACGATGTTGCAGGCCTGCCGAGGGCTGCTAAAAGGCGGGCGCCTGCTGCAATACGAGCGCCTGCTCAAAGAGGGTTCGCACAGCGCCGTCTCCTACGCCTCCATGGCATTCGAATGACTCACTTCTTCTTTTCCTCCTGCCGCGGAGCGAACTTGGGGATTGCGGGCGCCTCCGTCAGCGCGCCGTTGTCTTCAAGGCGCAAGTGCTTGCCATCCATGTCCTCCAGGCGCAGGAAAAGCCCCCAGCCGCCGAGGCCCTGCGAGACTTCCACGAGCAGCGTGTTGTCGCCGGCCTGCAGTTCGGCCGGGAAGGCGTCCGCGTCCAGCGTGGCGGCCCGCAGAGCGAGCACTTCCTTGAGCAGCTTGCCGTTCAGCCAGACGCGGAGAGCGTCGTCGCTGCCTGTGAAAAGCTTGAGCTGGCGCGCTTTGTCACTCTTGATCACGCGCGCCGCGTAGCCGGCCACGTAGGCGCGTTGGTTCTCAGGGAATTGCGGCAGGAAATCCACGAACGAGCCGGCCGCAGGAGCCGGCTGGGCCGACAAGGCGTTGCGCTCGAGTTCCTTTATCCTGTCCGCGCTCAACTGGACAAAGGCGTTGGTGTTGCGCCACGGTTCGGTAAGGGACGCGAAGCGCCAGCTCTGCACGAACGGGCCGCTGAAGAGTGCCCGCGAGGACTCGTGTTTTGTGACCCCTTGGTCGTTGATTACCCGGATGTTGAACTCTTCCGTTTTCAAGCGGTCCTTCAGCAGAGCGGCCAGGTCAAGCGACATGCGCCTGGCCTGCTCCGGCTTCTGCGGATCGGGTGCGGCGAAGTGCACGGCATCGCCGTTCACGTCGAAGCCCACGTAACGGATGTCCTTGTCGGATGCGACGATCAGGCTCCGGCACTGTGGGTCAAGTGTGATGCTCATCCGCGCGCGGTCGTCGTAGGTCCTATCGTCTGGAGCCAGCCAGCGGCAAGGCGTGAGCGCCGCGGCGCTGATGGGCGGAAAGCAGGCGACCCGGCTCTCGGGAAAGACTATCTCGTTCTTGTTTCGCGCGCTTACCGGGTCCATGAAAGTGAACGCGCGGTTGAACTGGTCAATCCCGCGCGTCATGATGTCCAGAGGTTCCTTGGAGTGCGGCAGGCCGAAAGTGTGGGCGAGTTCGTGCAGGCAGGCGCCGATGGTGGTTGAGGCCGCGGCCCAGAAGGTGTGACGTCCCACGGAGTCGCTCATCATCTTCGCGGTGTCAATGCGCGTGGCATTCATGAAAGCAGGCTGCACGTCCGCGAGCCTGCTCGGCCACGTGAACATGTTGCCGCTGCCGAAGAGCGCCTGCCCGCCTCCGCCCAGGGCGGTGTGGCCCTTGGCTTTCTTGAGCGCGGGGTCGTAGCGGGTGTAGGCGGCCACCACCAGATTCTTGGCCTTGGCAGTTGGGAAAGGCTTTTCAAGCTGCCCGGCTATGTTCCCATACCAGTTCTGGTCAGGCATCTGGTAATACTTCTCCGCCGCATCGGCGCACTTGAACAGATGCACCTTGACTTTGCCCTGTTCGTCCAGTTCCAGGTTGAACGTCAAGCGGCCGAAGCCGAGGTCGTTGAGGCGCTCCGCGGTGAAGGTTTGCAGGATCTTCATGAGGGTGTCCAGCTTGGCGGCGTAGTCCTGAGGGTCCTTTTCGATGGGTGTCTGGTATGCGGTGTTCCCGGTATTGTCTGTGAGATACACGGCGCGGACGAAATAGGAGTTGGTCTGAGGCTTGTACTCCAGGGTGAGCGGCAGTTCGTTCTTGCCGCTGCGCAGCAGGAGTTTGTTCACCCCTGGCACAAGCTCAGCCAGCACTTTGAACTGGCTCTTGTGGACCAGCCCTCTCATCTCGCGTGTGTCCCGGTTGGACGTGGTGTTGACGGCGCTGATCGAATCGGCGTGGGGATCAGCCAGCGCGCCGCGGATGAGCGGCACGGGATAGCGGATGACTTCGCCGTCCTTATAGTTTGCCAGACGAATCGCCGGCTGATCGGCTGGCGGCGCGGCCTGCTGCTCCGCGGCAGCGGCGCAAGACAGGAAGGCAAGAACCAGGACGGTGACAACAGCAGAACGCATGTTCCAACTCCGGCAATGCCGCCCCGGGCGCCAAGCGGCCTCAAGCTTGAAGCACCTACACCGCCGCCTTTACGTACTCTTCCTCCACACTGGCGCGCAGCAAGCGCGGGCGCCTACAATCCCATCTCCGCCTTCACCTCCCCGAAAGCCTTGGTGGCAAACGCCAGGTCCTCCAGCGAATGCGCCGCGGAAATCTGCGTGCGTATGCGCGCTTTGCCCTGTGGCACCACGGGGTAGGAAAAGCCAATCACGTAAACACCCTTCGCCAGCATCGCGTCGGCAAATTTCGCGGCCAGCGCGGCATCGCCCAGCAGGATGGGCGTGATGGGATGCTCACCAGGGGGAATATTGAATCCCAGCTTGGACATGCCTTCACGGAAGAACCTGGTGTTGGCCTCCAGCTTGTCCCGAAGGGCCGTGGATTCCGAAAGCAGGTCGAGCACTTTCAGCGAGGCGGCGACGATTGGCGGCGCGACGGAGTTGGAGAAGAGATAGGGGCGCGAGCGCTGGCGCAGGAGGGCTATGATCTCCTTCCGCCCGCTGGTATATCCGCCGCTGGCCCCGCCCAGCGCCTTGCCCAGGGTGCCGGTGAGGATGTCCACGCGGCCGATGACATTGTGGTACTCAGGCGTGCCGCGGCCCCGGCGGCCCATGAAGCCGGCGGCGTGAGAGTCGTCAATCATCACCAGCGCGTCGTGTTTCTCGGCCAGGGCGCAGATTTCCGGCAGGTGGGCAAGCGTGCCATCCATAGAGAAAACGCCATCGGTGGCGATCAGGCGGTGGCGCGCGCCACGGGCTTCCCTGAGCTTCGCCTCCAGATCGTCCATATTGCTGTTCAGATAGCGGAAACGCTGCGCCTTGCAGAGCCGCACGCCGTCAATGATGCTGGCGTGGTTGAGCTCGTCCGAGATGACCGCGTCCTCGGCTCCCAGCAGCGTTTCGAATAAGCCGCCGTTGGCATCGAAACAGGAGCTGTAAAGCAGCGTGTCAGCAGTGCCGAGGAACTCGCTCAGGCCGGCCTCGAGTTGCTTGTGGATGCTCTGGGTGCCGCAGATAAAGCGCACCGAGGAAAGCCCGTAGCCCCACTTGTCCAACGCTTCGCGGGCCGCCGCGATCACGGCCGGATGGCCGGCGAGGCCCAGGTAATTGTTGGCGCACATATTCAGCACTTCCTGCCCAGTGCTGACACGGATGCGCGCCCCTTGCGGCGTGGTGATGACGCGCTCATTTTTGAAAAGCCCCGCTTGCCTGATTTCGTCCAGTTGCCGGACCAGGTGTTGCTTCATCGCGCCGAACATGAACGCCCCCTTTTGGAACCTCAGCGGACATCCTTCCAGTGCAGCATTACTTTGCCTGACTGGCCCGAACGCATGATCTCGAAAGCTTTTTCGAACTCCGTGTAATGGAAGCGGTGCGTGATCACAGGGCGGATATCCAGGCCGCTTTGCAGCATCACCGTCATCTTGTACCAGGTTTCGTACATCTCGCGCCCATAGATCCCTTTGATCGTGAGCATGTTGAAGATGACTTTGTTCCAGTCAATGGCCATGGGCTCCGCTGGAATGCCCAGCATGGCAATCTTGCTGCCGTGGCACATGTTCTCCAGCATATCGCGAAAGGCCAGCGGGCTGCCGGACATCTCCAGACCGACGTCGAAACCCTCGCTCATGCCAAGCTGTTTCTGCACTTCGGCCAGGCTGCCGCGGCGGACGTTCAGCGCGACGGTGACACCCAGCTTCTTCGCCAGGTCGAGCCGGTATTCATTGACATCCGTGATGACCACGAATCTCGCGCCGGCGTGCCGCACGACCGCGGCCGCCATGATGCCGATCGGCCCAGCGCCGGTGATGAGCACGTCTTCGCCCAGCACGGGGAAGGACAAGGCCGTGTGCACGGCGTTTCCGAACGGGTCGAAGATCGCAGCCACGTCCAGGTCAGTTGCCTGCCTGTGATGCCACACGTTGGTCATGGGCAGCGCCAGGTACTCGGCGAAGGCGCCGGCGCGGTTCACGCCGATGCCCTTAGTGGCGGCGCAAAGATGCCGGCGCCCCGCCAGACAGTTGCGGCAGCGCCCGCAGACGACGTGCCCTTCGCCGCTGACTATCTCGCCCGGAAAAAAATCGCTGACATTCGAGCCGGCCCGGAGGACCTGGCCGACGAATTCATGCCCGATGACCAGGGGCACCGGGATCGTCTTCCTGGCCCATTCGTTCCATTCGTAGATATGCACGTCCGTGCCGCAGATGGAAGTCCGGTCCACTCGGATCAGCACATCGTTGATGCCGACCTCCGGCTCAGGCACGTCTTCCAGCCACAGCCCTGCCTCCGCGCGCCTCTTGACCAGAGCTTTCATGCCAGCCCTCCGCTGCTTGCCAAATGGCCGCCTCCTCCCATAATATCCACTGTTGCGGAAGCGGCTTCTATTATACTAGAGGCCGCTCTCCGGTAAGCAAGAGGATTATCCATTATAATGGACGAGGCCAATGAGCGGCAGAGGTGACAGAGGCAAGGGCAAGTCTGCGCCGGCGGCGCTGGGCGACGCGATGAGCGGCCGCCTGGGCGAGCGCATCAAGCAACTGCGCGCGCAGCGGAACTGGTCGCTCGAAGCCCTGGCGGGCGCCAGCGGTGTGAGCCGCTCGATGCTGAGCCAGATCGAGCGCGGCCGCGCGAACCCGACTCTGGCGGTCACTTTTCGCATCGCACGCGCTTTCGGCATGGGGCTGGCCGAGCTTGTGGAAACGCCGGGGGCCGCCTCGGCGGTAAGCATCATCCGTGCCGGTGACAGCGCCTATCATTACCGCTCCGACAAAGACTGCCGCATCCGCACGCTGTCGCCGCTGCATCTGGAAAAGGATGTCGAGTTCTATGAAGTGCAGTTACAGGCGGGCGGGGCCTTGCGCAGCGCCCCGCATTTCGCGGGCACGCGTGAGTTTCTCACCGTGCAGAAAGGCCGCGTGCAAGTGGAATCGGATGGCGAGGCGGAGGTTTGCGCGCCGGGCGACTCCGCCAGCTACCGCGCCGACGTGCCCCATGCGATTGTGAATGCCGGCAAGGGCGAGGCGGTCGTCTTCCTAGTGGATATTTACCGTTAGTGAAACGTGAAACGCAAACAGAACCACGAACACAACCTCGCCTTCTACGTTTCACCCAGGAAATGTCCTGGCACCTGGCCCCCTTCCAGTTGGACCTCTCGGCGGGTGATCTGCACCCACGTCTTGAACAGCCAATCCCGATCGCTCAAGAGGCAGTAATGCCCGCCGTTCCTGGGATAGAAGTCGAAAGGGTGTGCCAGGTATATGCCGGGCGACGCTGCAACCGTGGCGCCGGCGAACATGCGGTACGGGGCTGCGCAGACCGCGCTGTAAGAGCGCCTCAGCGCCCCAAACAAGGCCGGATGTGAACCCAGAATGCTCTGGGAAAGGCGGTGCGAGAGCAGCAGGTCGGAAACTCCGGCCCACTCATGCAGCGACATCCTCACCGGCCAGTAGTACACGCCGACACGCTGCTCCGTGCACAGCGCGGCAAGATCCAGCTTGTGGGCGGAGAAATGGGCCTGCAATGCCTCTTCCGCGACGTCAATCGTCACTTCAGCCGCTGGCTCAAGGACAAGGCGACAATGAGGCGGGCAGGAGACGACGCCGGCCAGGACAGGCGCAGGGGAGACGACGGCGCTGTCGCCGCGCAAGGCCATGACGGTACTCCTCTACTTTGCCGCGCTCAAGCCCACAGCCATCTCAATCTCTGCCACCGCGGCGGCTTCGCGGCGTGCCGCTTCGGCCAGAATGTCCTGCTCGCGCTTGCGGAGTGCCGGCGTCCAATTCTCCACCTTCCCCGCGTTCCAGGGGCCGAGGAAAGCGTCCCGCCCTTCACCGCCGGACGTCAGCAGCTTGACTTCCTCCTCGTACTGTTGCTTCGCCTTCTTCAACGCTTCGCCCGCGCCGCCGCCGAGCTCCTCAGCCGCCTTGCCGAAGAACTTGACGGCCGCCTGGCGCGCATCGTGCCATTGGCTGAAGACCCACCAGGTCGCGAAGAACAGCGCGCCTTTCTCCTGCGCATTGAGATTCGCGGCGGGATCATCGGGCAAGGACAAGTCCTTCGACCACTGTTCCAAGGCCGCCTTGCCGTAGAGATACTTGCCGTCGGTTTCCGGTCCTCTACCGCGGCCCCAGTGCTTCACGGCCATTTTGAGGGATTCGAGGACCGCTTGCCGCCGCGGCAGGGCGGGCTTGAACTCGCCTGGAATAAAGATCATCGGCCCCAGTTTCTCGACAGGCACCAGCGTTGTGCCATCCTTGGCGAAGTAGTCACGCATGAGCCACTTCTTGGCGTCGTCCTGGTAGCCATAGATGACCCCGACGTTCAGATTCTGCGGCGAGACGTAAGCCGGGACGGGCTTGCCGGCATCAATGGAAGCCGCAATGTCCTTGGCGCGATCCTCCATGTGCGGATTGCTCTCGCGGTCCATGCGTGAATCCACGAGAAAGCGCCACCCGGTCCGCTCCTGCGTGGCCGCGACTTCCTCGGGGAACTCGCCGACGGGCGTCGAGGGACACCAGCCGCGCCTGCCCGGTTCTGTGCTTGAAAGCCACCAACGCAGGCGGAAGGCCAGCCCGGAGAAGCCCACGATGTCCTCATAGGGCACAGGATGCTCCGTGACAGCGAGAGCTGCGGCCACGGCGCCGGCGTAAGTACATTCCGCGCCTTTGCCCCAGTGAAGCTCAGGCACGCCCTCGATCCAGACCTTGCCCCCTTCGCGCTTCACCTTGGATTTCATGTCGCGGGCCTCCTCTGCATCCGCGGTGTTCGCAACGCTGGCCGCTATCAGCACCAGCGCAACGGTCACCCAGCCAATGTCCTTGTTCTTGCATCTGTTTGTATCCGTGTTCATCTGTGGCTCCCTTCACTCCTCCAGCGCCGCTCTGCGCAGGAGATCGAGCGCCTGTGCGGCGGCGCGGTCGCGCACCGTCTGCCGATCGTAGCCCGGATAGTTGCGCTCGTACGTTTGCACGCCCTTCGCTGTGGCGACGCCAAAGAAGACCAAGCCGACGGGCTTGCCCGGCGTCGCGCCAGCCGGGCCGGCGATGCCCGTGACCGCGACCCCGATGTCCGCCCCGGCGCGCGCCCTGATGCCCACAGCCAGTTCTTGCGCGGCCGGCGCGGAGACCACGCCGTGAGCGGACAGCGTCTCAGGTTTGACGCCGCAGGTGCGGATCTTGGCTGCGTTGGAGTAGACAATCGCGCCCTCCAGGAATGCCGCGCTGGAGCCGGGAATATCGGTCAGGCGTGCAGCGACCAGTCCCGCCGTGCAGCTTTCGGCGAGGGCCAAGGTCTTGCGCCGCGCCAGGAGGGCCTTGAGTGCCGCCAGCGCCAGCGTGTTCTCTTTGTCTTCACCGAACAAACCTTCGCGCAGCGCCTCTCGCACCCTCTCTACTGGCGCCGCCAGCAGCGCCAGAGCCTGCTCTTGTGTCGCAGCCGTGGCCACGAGGCGCACCGAGACCACGCCGCCGCCCACTCGTGTCCCGACGTTGGGGTTGCGGCCGGGCTGCATCAGTTCCTTGAGGCGGTCGCCCACGATGGACTCGGGAATCCCGAAGCAGTGCAAGGTCTTGACCAAGATCGCTTGCGGCGCAGGAAATCGCTCCGCCAGGAGCGGCAGGATGCGCTCGTTCAGCAGCCCCTTCATCTCGCGCGGCACACCGGGCATGAGGAAGACATGCTTTTCGCACGACGCCCTCACCCCCGTCCCCTCTGCCGCAAGGGGAGAGGGCAGGACGACATGCACGCCCGGCGCGGTGCCCCAATCGTTGCGCAGCACCTGAGCGCCTTGCGGCAGGAAGGCTTGCTTGCGGTTAGAGGAAGCAAAAGCGCTGAGCGGCCTCTTCAGCCGCGCGGCCATCTGCTCCATTACCTCCTGGCGGAACTCCAATCCCACCCCGAGCGCCTTGGCCAGGGCTTCCATCGTCAGGTCATCGTCGGTGGGTCCCAGGCCGCCGGTGGCGATGATGACATCAGCCCGCGCCAGCGCGCGCTGGAACGCAGCCACGATCTCGCCCAGTTCGTCCCCGACCGTCTCAGAGCCGATGACGGTTAGGCCCAGTGGCAGCAGGCCGCGGGCGAGGTACGGCATGTTGGTGTCCGTGATCTCGCCCAGCAGCAGTTCGTCGCCTATGGACAGGAGCGAGACGCGGTTGGCAAGAGAGTGTGGCTGTGGCATGGCGGCAGTCTATGCGCTTTTAGTTTCGGTGCCAGGGTCAGGTTAGAATGTGGTTGACTCCGGGCCGCTTAGGCGGTTAACTGAAGGTGGGGTGGTATCTGGCCCGGGCGCGGGAAAAGGGGTGAGCTATGGGTAGCCACTGGCCACTCGTGATAGCTGCCGGTGTGATTGCACTGGCGGCGGGGATGGCAGTTTACCAGCATGACCGGTCCGCAGCCGCGGCCACGGCCTCAGCCCCCGCTGTCGTGCAGCCTGCCACAAACAAGCCTGTCGCCCCTGGAACGCTGACGCCGGAAAAAGCGCCCCCGCCGGCGGCCGCCGTGAGGCCACCCGTGACGCCGGCCGCCCCGCTAACGACTCCGGTCGCGCCCCCCGCCGTAGAACGGGCGCCTGTGACGCCGACTCCAGTCGCTCCTGCTGTCGCACCGAAGCCCGATCTGGGAACCCAACGCCCCTTCAAGCCGGCGCCCGTTGCACCGGTCGCGCCTGCAGCACCCGCAACGCCCGCTGCTGTTGCCCCCGAGATGCCAAGACCAGTTGCCCCTGCCAAGAATGATCCGCAGGCGAGAGTCCTGCAGGATCTGCGCGCCTTGCTGCAAACCAAGCTGGCCGTGGTGCCACGTGACCTGGGTGTCGCGGGCGCCTTCGCCATATCCATGGAGGGTGTTCGCGTTGAGGTGCAGCCGTGGCCGCAATGGAGCGTGAACATCTACAACTTCAATCGCAACGCGCCTGAACAGGAAACGGAGAACTTCAAACAGTGCCTCGATCTCATCGCGACGGCCATGAACATAGACATGACCAAGGCCGCCGTGAAGACGGAGACCGGGAAAAGTTACATGAAAACCACGTGCAGTCTAGGCAGCATCTCCCTGGTTCGCGACCCTGCCACTAACAACTCTTGCATGATCCGTCCCATTCAGGCCAACGCCCTGGTCCCGCCGCCCCCACGCCCCAAAAACGCTGAACAGGTCATTCTCCCGGCGCCCAAGACGCAGAGTCCTCCCGTGGCGCCGCCACGTCCTCCGCCGAAGGACGAGGTATTCTGAGCGCCCTGATGATGAACCTGAGCTTTGGTCTGGTCCTGGCTGGCTTGGCGCTGGTCTGCGTCCTTCTTAACGCGCGCCCCGCCTGTGCCGGGGAAGCCAAGGCGTGGAGCGATGAGCCCATTCAGGCGCGCATCCAAAAGCACCGCAGGGCCGAGGTGACGCTGGCGATCAAGGACGCGGCCGGGCAAGCGCTGGCGCACCAGGCCGTGACTGTGCGCCAGGTCCGGCACAAGTTCCTTTTCGGCAGCAATGCCTTTGTGATCAACACGAGCGATCAGTCCGAGACGCAGAGGAAATACCAGGAACGTTTCGCCGCGCTGCTCAACTACGCGACACTGCCGTTTTACTGGGGCGCCTTTGAAGGCACGGAAGGCCAGCCGCAGACTGAGCGCCTGCGCCTGATGGCCCAATGGTGCGCCGCAAAAAACATCCGCGCCAAGGGCCACCCGCTGTGCTGGCACGAAGTCGTCCCCAAGTGGCTGCCGCAGAAGACGCTGGAGGAAGTGCAAGCTCTGCAGGCGGCCCGCGTCACCAGGGATGTGAAAGGCTTCGCCGGACTGATTGACAACTGGGACGTGGCCAATGAGTTCTGTGTCACGCCGAACCATCAGCCGGAGACTAATCCCATTTCCAAGCTGTGCCGCAAGCTGGGGCAGGTCGAGCTGCTCAAGCTGGTCTTCAACGCCGCGCGCCAGGCCAACCCCAAGGCCGTCCTGCTGCTCAACGATTACGACACCTCGGAAAAATACGAGGCGCTGCTGAAGTCCTGTCTGGATGCCGGCCTGCCCATTGACGCCATCGGCATCCAGTCCCACATGCACGGGGGCTACTGGGGCGCCCAGAAGGTCTGGGAGACGTGCGAGCGCTTCGCCAAGTTCGGCAAGCCGCTCTTCTTCACCGAGACCACGATCACCTCCGGCGAAGTCCGCAAAAACATCAACTGGCAAGGTGAGAACAAAGACTGGGAAGGCACGCCTGACGGCGAGAAGCGGCAGATGGAGCAGGTGAGCGAGTTCTACCGCATCCTCTTCTCACACCCGGCGGTGCAAGGCATTACCTGGTGGGATTTCTCCGACCTGCACGCCTGGCTGAACGCGCCATCCGGCCTGGTCCGCAAGGACATGTCGCCCAAGCCCGCCTATGAGTCGCTCATGCAGTTGATCCAGAAGGACTGGTGGACCGGTTCGCTCAACCTCACCACCGACGAACAGGGCGCCGTGAAGTTCAACGGTTTCCTGGGAAGGTATGCGGTGGAATCTGCCGGAGCGAGCGGCGAGTTTGACGTCCTGGATGCAGGCCGGGCCGCCGCGGCTGCGAAACTGGGCGTGGCGAAGTGATCCGCATTATTTCTCGCTCTGCAACACGCTGGCTGCGTAATCCTTAAGCGCGGGGAGTTTGAGGAGACGGCGCGCCTCCGCGTGAGCCTTCTCGTGCTGCCCCTGGCGTACCCAGATCTCCAGCCGGTCTCGCAGAAGAGTTGGGTCCCAAGGTGAGAGCCTTAAGCCCGCGTCCGACCAAGCCAAGCCCTGCTCCAACTGGTTCCTTTCGATCGCGTTCCGCGCCAGGAAATAGAGCGCCTGGAGCTTCGCGCCCGCTTCGGTGGGCCTCTCAGCGCGGCCCTCCCAAACGCCCAGGAAGACTTGGCGGGCACCCGCCTCGTCTCCGAGCAGGAAAAGGACCGTGCCGTACTCTTCCCGGTACAGGAGGGGGGCAATGAGGCGCTCGAAGTCATCGCTGGCCAGGGCCTGCTGGTAGGCGACTCTCGCCAACTCAAGCAACTCCTTGCGCTTGGCGCCGTCCTTTATCCCCGGCGCCGCATTGAGAACCGAGTTCCCATAGTAGTAGTGTCCGAAGGCGCTGGCGGGCTGCTTGCGGATCGCGTCCACCAGCAGACTATCCACCGTTCGCCAGCGCGTCGAATCCGCCATGCTCAAGGAAGCCAGCAGTGCTACCAACGCCGCAGCGGGTAGCACGGGACGCAGGGCCCACTGCCGCGGCCAGGAGTGCATGAAAAGATCGGCCGCCAGACAGGCCAGCGCGGGCAGCGACGGATAGGTGTAACGGTCCTGGAAAGGAAACGGGCTGGTGACGAACGGATTGACCACTGGCGCCACGCCCGCGGCCATCCAGACAGCGTACAGGGCCAGCCGCGGCCAGGGGAGGCCGCTTCTCCGTGACCAGACCAGAATTCCGGCAACAGCGGCAGCCCCTGCCAGGAAAATCGCCCAGTCCGGTCCGCCCGGCGAGACATGGTAGAAGAAACTGGGGTTCAAAGGCCATAGGAGCAACAGCACGTACCGCAGCAGAAGATAGGCGCACATCAGCCAGGGCCCGAACCAGCCGTAGCGGCCCAGCCCCAGCGGTTCCATCATGGCCACGATGAAGAACTTGCTGATCGCGTAGACGTAGACCGTCAGCGCCAGCGGCAGGAAGAGCAGCAGCCACCTGCAGAACAACTGGCCGCGGGCTTGCTTCGGCTTGTCCGCGGGGCGCCGCAGCCAGATGTCCCAGGCGACCATCACCGGCCACCAGGAAATCCCCGACGGCTTGCTCAGTTGGGATAACAGAAGCGCTCCGGTGGCCGCGAGCGTGCGCCGCCAGGACGGTTGTTGTCCTGGCGCGGTGTCGGTGTAGATATTCAGCGCGAGCAAACCGAATAACGCCGCCAGAACATTGTGCCGCTCAACAATCCAGCAGACCGATTCGCAGACTACCGGGTGGAAAAGGAATAGCAGCCCGGCCAGCAGGCTCCAGGACAGCTTTCCGAGCAGGCGCCGCGCCAGGCTGAAGACAAGGAACCCGCAGAGACCGTGGTAGAGGCCCGTCATCAGCCTGAAGCCCCAAGGCGAGAAATCGCCCGCCACTGGGCCGCCGGGCGAGACCCCTTTGCCGAAAATGGCGTGGTCGAGCGCCAACGACAGGAATGACACAGGGGCCCAGTGCCCGGTCTGCGCGTATCCCTTTTCGGCTTGGCTGCCGAAGGGCATCAGCACCTGGTCCCACAGATGCCCCCAGCCTTGGGCAATGAGAGGGTTCTGAGTGGTCGCCCAGCGGTCATCGAATGCCAGCATCAGTGGGGCATCGAGTGCTCCGATGCCTGGCAGGATCCCCAGAGCCATGAAGAGAAAGACGCCGCGCCAGCCTACACTGCGCTTTTCCAGCGGAGCAGCGCCAAGCTCCGGTCCGAAAAACCGATGCACCCAGTCCATAGAGAAAAGCCACCTCCGAGATTCGAACCCGGGACCTACGGTTTACAAAACCGTTGCTCTACCGCTGAGCTAAGGTGGCGTGTTTCATTCTCTCTCTGAGAGAGTCCGTCAGGGCCTGCAGAACGCTTGCCAGATTCCGTCGCAACACTGCAAGCAGTCCTGTAAGACAGTTCCGCCGTGTCCGTTGTGCCCTTCTTGACTGCCTCTGCCTCTGCGGTTTGTGCTAACGAAGGCAGCATGGCGGCAGCTTCGGCCCGCTCTTCCAAGAGGGTATGGGAATGCCGCTTCATGGTCAAGTTTATGTCGCTGCACCCGGCCAGGTTGCCATGTCGGCAGGAAACAACCAGATGGTGCTGTTGTCGCAGCCGGCTCAACTTCTCTTGGTGATCTCGATCAGCACGTATTGGTTGAGCGGGCGCAGGAACGGCCAACGGTTGAGGTACTGCTCGACAAAGCCGGCAAGGCGCAGGCAGGGATTGTTCGGGAACGGACGCAGCAGCAACGAGGTCACTATGGCAACTGGAGCGCACACCAGGCCGCTGTACGTGGCAGTGAATTCCCAGCGCCCGTCGGCAGCCAGTGTGCGAAGATCGCCCCGGGTCAACGGCCGCTCGTCTCTGGTCCGCGCGCGGGGTGTCATAAGGCGAAAAAGCTTCAGTAAGGGATTGCCGGCGAGGGGCTCCAGGAACAGCGTCCGGCCTCCCGGCTTCAACACGCGGCACAGCTCGTCCAGGGCGCGGAACATGTCGAGATGATGCAATATCCCGCTGCCGACGACCAAGTCGAACGAACCATCCTGGAACTCAAGCGCATGGGCGTCCATGACTTTGAAAACAAACCGCGAGTGGTCTAGGCAGGCCGACTGCGCCGCCTCCCGTGCACAATTGACATACTTGTCGGAGATATCCACGCCTGTCACGTGCGCGCCGCGGCTGAGCAGTGAGAGGCTGTATTCTCCCTTGCCACAGCCGAGGTCAAGGACCCTGGCGCCGCTGACGTTTCGGCACAGGTCATCCATTCGCGCACGCAGGCGCCTGAGCGACGGATATGCTAGAATGTGAGGGAAGAGGCCTTTCAGCCGGGCGCAACGCGCCAAGACGTCATCGTCGGAGTGTGCCGCTCTTTCCCGCGCGACCCGTTCTCCTAAGTCGTCCAATTCAACCCCCCTGCCGCAGAAGCCCGAATGTAATACGGCCTCTTCTGGAAGGCAAGAAGGAGTGTTGACAATGCCAGTTGGGCGCCAGTTGGGGTTCGCGGCCCCTCATGTCCTTGCCAATTGCCGCAGTTTCTCGTCGTATCGCCTAGCATAGGCAGCCCAGGAGTAGCGCTCGCGCGCCGGGCCAAGGAGATCGCGGAGACCGGTCAAGCGTCGAGAGTAGTCCAGCGCGCCGGCAAGGGCTTCAGCCAAAGCACCAGGATCATCGGGAGCTACCACCCTGATCGCCTCGGGGTTAGATAGCCCTTCACGCAGGTCCTCGCCACCGGTCCGCGTGGTGCATACCAGAGGCAATCCAGCGGCAAGGGCCTGTATCTGCACCGTGGCCAGCCCTTCTTCGCGGGAAGCCAGGGCAAAAACGTGTGCCTGGCGGTAGAACTCCAGCAGCTTCGGCTGGTCTACCTTGTCGAAGTGCATGAAACCGTCCAGGGAAGGAAGTGCTGCATCCATCACAGGCCCC
>Ga0209777_10001990_pt1 | contig 27955 bp, 26 predicted proteins | sample FrelakmetHBP12HB_FD_187147 | JGI IMG/M metagenome (GOLD analysis project Ga0209777, IMG submission 187147) | Freshwater lake sediment microbial communities from the University of Notre Dame, USA, for methane emissions studies -HBP12 HB (SPAdes)... | ecosystem: Environmental > Aquatic >...
GCGAAGACCGGCGGCGTTGTGCACCACCAGCAATCCCCGCTTGGCCTGGAAGCGGGTCGCCACCGCCCACTCCACCTGGCGGTCGTCATTAATGTCGATGTCGACGTCCACCACTGTCACCATCTTCATAGATGGATGTCCGGTGAACGCGGCCATGATGGCGTTCATGCCGTCCCCCTCCTTATTCTTGGTTATCGAAACGACTCCGTGTAGCCAGCAGCAGCCCCCTTCGGTCAGGCGCACTCCATGAACTCGAGGAACAGCCTGACCAACGGTCCGGAAAATCATCGGCTCGCGGGGCAGCCCCATCAGAAGGTAATGCTCCAAACCGCCAGGAAGAACGATATGGAACATCGGATCGCGGCGCATGTAGACCCGGTCGACCTTAAAGATCGGCTGGCGGCGGACGTCGTCATAGGTGCCGGTGATGTCGACGAACGGCCCCTCGTCCACAAGTCCCTGGGTGAGCTTTCCTTCGATGACGAACTCCGAATGCGCCGGAACGTGCGTGCCGCCCTTCAGCTTCGCGACTTCGAGGGGGGCTCCGTTGCATTCATACCGCAGGGCGGAAGCTATCTCCAGCTCGTCCTTGCCGTAATCGGTGGAGGTAGCCGCGGCCAGCAGCACCTCGGGCGTTACCCCGACGCAGAACGCCACCGGCAAATCCTTCCCTTTCGCCGCGGCGGTCTTCCACATGGTGTAGAGGTGCCTCGGCACCAACCGGATGGCGAAGCGGTCCTTGTCCAGCAGCATTAGACGATGGAATGAGAGATTTCGCTTCCCCTCGAACTCCGCCACCGCCACTCCGGCGGTGAGGTATCTTCCGCCATCGCGCGGGTAGAACTTTGGAATAGGGAGCTGCCTCAGGTCATAGTCCTCGACCACATTGTCGCGGAACTCTGGGTTCTTGATCTCCACCGTCGGTCGAGGATGGTCGTTGGCATGGAGCAACTTACCGAGCAGCTCCTCCCTCTCGATCCCCAGTGCGGAGGCGATGGAGGCACGAGTGGAGAAGAGATTACCCACTGCCTCGAAGCCGTTCAGGTCGGCGAACTTCACCGGCCGGTCCTGATTCTCGACCAGGATGCGGGCCACGCCTTCGTCGACGGATACCTTCTCTTTTACCAGCAGAGAGTTGTTCGCGCTAGCCAAGAGGGCACGCAGAGACATGACCGGTAATCTGGAATGGCAATATATTAACTATCTTCAGGTTGGAGCCAGACAAAGGCTCCGCCAAGCCGGATTTGCCTATTGGGACAACTATTTTGAACTGCCGAAAACGGCATGATAAAGTCTAATGGCTGAAGCGCCTAATCGCTATGCTCGCCTGTCCCCCAAACCCCTTCCGACTCTTCTTTTCACACTGCAAGATAGTGGTCGATCTTCTGCAATTGAATAAAACCAACATCCAGAATGAAATCCTTAATCCAGGATTGAGCCGGGATGTCAATTCCCTTGAGCGCCAATATGATAACACAAACGACATTGCTTTTCATGAATTCAAGGACTACAACGTTCGAACCATTTGCATAAAAGTTTTGGCCATTAATAAGGCTGCCAAAGAATCCATCAGGGCCCAATGGACCTATGATTAGCCCCCCGTCCCCTATTTCAACAGTCTTAATCGGAGGATTTGACGAGTTTCTATCATAGAACAAACCTGGGAATAAATTAGCAATCGCCGCGGAGGACTTAAAGACGAGTAATTGAGCCGAGATAAAGCTGGTTTCATTGCTGAACCACGACACATCTGAAAATGAAAGATTTTTCGAAAAACTGTTGTTGCCTGGGTAGAAGCCAGAGGTGTGGGCATCCTCATGCCAGTACAGTCCAATGTCCCTTGGTCTTAGAGACATTTCATATGTTCTATCGATGAGGAAGGGGGTGGAAGCGGCGAGGATCGTTGCCACCAAGATTATCGCCACAATGGTCTTGGTGCTGTCGCTTACCATACAACTCCGTTGAATGGATTAGGGTCGAGGGTATTAATGCTGAGTAAGGGATGCGGTGAGGTTCGGACTATGAGATGAGCTGAGATTGTATTCTTCCCTTTCAACTCATTAGATTCTTCGAAGTCTTGAAGAAAGTTGGAGGGCCACGGTGGCCCTTAATTGCAAAAAGGATTCACTTCTTTATTAGTGACAGCGTTGTCTTGTGGTCGAAAACTGGGAAAACACGACCAGTGCAGAAGTCCATTGGTGCCATAAATTCTGGCTCCATCATCATGAGTTTCATGAGATTGTCCATGCTCGGTGTCTCATAAAGCACATACACGGTATGTGCCAGATGATCATCATAGCTGCCAAGGAACTTAATGCCATACTTAGCGCATAAGGATTCGACTTTCTCATACCAGTTTACGGTTGCGGCACGGTACTTTGGGTTATGTGTCGGGCACAAATCGGCTGGATGTTGCGTTACCTGCATTACTAACACTATTAAACCCCCGATATTACTAGTTGAGAGACCTTATAATGATTTCTTACTCACGTTTCAGTATCAAGATGCGGTGAGGTTCGGGCATGCAAACGAGCATCAAACATAGTTTTATGTCAATTGTTCAATCTGTATATCCACAGGTGGAGCCATGAAATGCCCCAATTGTGGGGAGGAAATGGAGCATGGATTCGTGACCATAACTCCTACAAGAGATATACGAAATATTGAATAGTATGAAAAGAAGCTCGAAATGAGTTTCAACCCTCCACCAATAAAAAGGGAAATACTTTTCGACCCAAGTTCCAGGTGGATGGCTCAGGTCGAAGGGTTTCGTTGCATCTCTGATCGACTCGTGGTCATGGAATATGATAACATTTATTATCCATTGTCGGGCCGCAGTACAGGCAAATCCTCCGACTCGCCAGATTAATAATGGAAAGCGTGAAGATGCAGCTACTGACCAAGCCTGAAAGCAGCAGTACTTTGAGGGTCTGATTTCAATTCTTTAGGATTGTAGCAAACCTTTTCTTTACTATTTTTTCTCGTGATTCGGTGAGGTTCGGGCTCTGAGCCTATTGCCAGTTCTTAACTCGCAAGTAACATTCTCATCCTTTTGGCAATCTTGCCGCCATAGAAGATGATGGTGAGAACGATTATTCCATCGATTATTGATGTTGCGAGAAATATGATAAGACCGAGCTCTGATGAATTGAATATAAATGATAGTATGAAGTTAAGTGGGAAAAGGCATAGGAACCAGACAATCGCAAATATCCACATCGCGTCTGAAGTGTTGATCTGACGAGCACCACAATTCGGACACCACCTTAGTTCTTTGCTCACATCAGCTCCACACTCTCGGCACTTCATCAGGGTGATTCCATCATTTGCTGCCTAGTTAAGGCTTGGGTCATCAGGCAAAGGTCGAGGACTTACAAGTATGCGGTGAGGTTCGGCCCTGCCGCCTCCTCACTTCAATCTGCCTATCCTTCATTGCGGTATACTGGTTGACAGCACGTGGAAAATCAGGGTTCCACTGAAATCATTTGGGTATCCATTGAGTGTTACGGGTTCCGTCATTTGGATCATATAAGGCGCTCCCGTATTGACATCAATCCACATTTTACTCCACATATCAATCGAATTATTATTGTACAGCTCGAGATAGACTGCAGTGACCTTCAACCCGTTTGCGGTAGATATTGTTTCATTGGATTGGAAAACCTGACTACCACCGTTATAGTAGCCGCTATGTCCCTCCGACAAGACCGTCGGATTAATACCCAACGACCAAAGCTTTGGATTGTCAAATGCCCCTGCTGTTTGATAATCAGCCGTGACGCCGTTAAGTTCGGTGTGAATAGATATGTCATATTTGTACGCATATGATATGTCCAGGAACGGTTGCGAAGTGACGGATCCGACATCGTGGAAAGTCCAGGTGGAAGAGCCCGACACGTTCTGACCATTTTGGGTACCATTCACCGACCAGACAATAGAATCGCCATCATGAACTGGGAGAGCGATTTGTTCTTCCCAGAATCGGAAAGAAACAATGACTGAAATCGAGGCCACGATGATGATTAAGGCTACAAGAACCGCCAATAAGGTAATTATCGGCTTCTTAGAGGTGTCCGTCCAACTCCCTTGAGTGGATTGGATTGGTTGTTTGGACCCGGGATCCCCGGAGATCTCCCCATTAAGATAGGATCTGACAAGTAATACGGTTGCGATTGCACAAAGCGCTATCCCAAGGAGGTAGGCTACCGATCCGATAATGCCAAGCTGATTCATTAAATCAAAGTCAGCTTCCATCGGATTCCCAGAGGAAATCTGCACCCATTGGCTCGCTATTGAGAAGAGACCGCCCGCCATGAAAAGAACAGCACCACTAAAGAAGACCAGCCGCGACCGGGTGGCCATTCCTTTCCTTGCCCTCGTGAGAAACATCAGCAGTAGGGCAATCCCAAACACGAAAAGCGGCATGATCAGGGCATTGCTGACAGCTAACAGCAAATTTCCAATGGTGGAGTATGAGAATAGGAATAGTTTGAAGTACGAAGCAAGAAAATAAATTAGTTCGATCAACGTCATTATCGCGCTGACTACTATCATTAGAAATGGCAGCAACAATAATCTCGATCCGGTTCGATGCGCCGGTTCTTTCTCATTGTTCATCCAACTTCCATGTGATGATTGGGGCTGAGGATATTAAGAATTCTGACAAAGGGATGCGGCGATGCTACTACTCTTAGAGACCGGAACCACCAGCTTGGTTTACCGGTGGACGGGATAGAACAACTAGACTCAACGAGTTCATGCCATTGATTTTGAGATTGTTGAAGAAGATGGACAAGCCGGCGAAGATGTAACTTTTAGAGGGGTCCATCCGGACAATATTGGCAAACTCAAACTATTTTATCATGCCAATCAATCGCCGAGTTAATGTCCAACGAGGAGATCGAGAAGACCGTCAGGAAGTACGCTCTCCAGAACGCCGTGTTCTATGGCGGTAAGGCGAACCCCAAAGCCGTTTCGGGCAAAGTGCTGGCCGAGGAGCCTGAATTGAGGTCGAAGGTCAAGGAGATCATCCCGCTCATCAACGATATCGTGGAGAAGGTGAACCAGATCCCGCTCGAGGAGCAACACCGGATGCTGGAGGCGATCGACGCCTCGCTCATGAAGAGGGAGGTGAAGGAGCGTGTGCACGGCCTGCCCGACCTGCCCGGCGCCGTCCAAGGTAAGGTAGTGATGCGCTTCGCGCCCGGTCCCTCCGGTCCGCTGCATCTCGGCCACACCCGGGTGGCGATCATCAACGACGAGTACTGCCGCCGCTACGATGGCATTTTCATCAACCGCATCGAGGACACCAACCCCGACAAGATCGATCCGGACGCATACCAGATGATCGAGGAAGACCTGAAATGGCTGGGCGTTAGGGTCGACAAGACGGTCATCCAGAGCGACCGCTTCGAGATCTACTATGACTTGGCGAGGCAGCTCCTCGCAACGGGAAAGGCCTACGTCTGCACCTGCCATATGGACGAATGGCGCAAACTGAAGGAGGAGATGAGTCCCTGCCCGCACCGCGAGCTCGAGCCATCGGTGCAGCTCGAGCTATTCGAGAGGATGCTTGCCCGCGAGTTCGAGGAGGAGAAGGCGGTGGTGGTGATCAAGACCGACCTGCATCATCCCAACCCGGCGATACGCGACTACGTAGCGCTGCGCATAGTCACCTCGACGCCTCATCCTCGCACCGGGGACAAATACTGCGTCTACCCGATGATGAACTTCAGCGTGGCCGTCGACGACCATTTGCTTGGCTTGACGCACGTCATCCGGGGCAAGGACCATCTGAACAACACTCATCGGCAGGAGTACCTCTTCCGCTACTTCGGCTGGCAGGCGCCCTGGTACCATCACTACGGGCTGGTGTCCATACCGGAGACGATATTGAAGACCTCGACCGTGAGCAAGGGCATTAAGACCGGCGAGTATTCCGGCTGGGACGACGTGCGCCTCGGCACCATCCGGGCGATGGCTAGAAGGGGCATATTGCCGGAAGCGATCCGCGCCTACTGGATCGATTGCGGCATCAAGGACGTGGACGTGGAGTTCACCTGGGACTCGCTTTTCGCTTACAACCGAGATCTGGTGGAGAAGGACGCCGACCGGCTCTTCTTCGTTTGGGACCCGGTCCCGATCGACTTCTATGGCGTAGAGCGGCTGGAATCCTACGCTCCCTTGCATCCCGAATTTCCGGAGAGGGGGGTGCGCAGGCAGGTATTGGAGGGCGAGCCGATCAGAGTGTACGTGGTCAAGGACGACCTGAACCTCCTGATGGAGCGGGGCAAAGTGCGATTGAAGGACTTGTGCAACCTCGAGATGAAGGACGGCCGGGCCACCTACATCGGGAACGATCTGGGCATCCTCAAGGAGAAGGTGCGGATCATCCATTGGGTGCCGGAGAAATCCACCCCGGGCGAAGTGCTGATGCCCGACGGCTCCGTGAAAGCGGGGCTGGTCGAGCCGATCCACAAGAACGAGGACGGCAAGCTGGTGCAATTCGAGCGGCTCGGCTTCGCGCGTATCGCCGCATCGTCGCCGAAGATGATCGCCTACTACGCGCATCCCTGATCAATAACCAAACGTCGTCAGGACCAGGTTGATCAAACCTCCGAGCAAGAAGGCGAGGGAGATCGATGCTACGGTCACTTTCAACGTGTCCTTCCAGCCGAATTCCTTCCGCATTATTGCGAAAGCGGAAAGGCAGGGCATGTACGTCGCCATGATCAGGGCGAAGATGAACAGCTGCTTCGGGCTCATGACCGCTGCCAGGTTGGCAGTACCGAAGAGCACCACCAGCAGCTGCATCGACATCTCCTTGCGCAGGATGCCGAAGATCAGGGCGACGAGAATCACCGCTGGCAGCCCGAGGAAGGCCACCGTGAACGGCGAGAAAGGGTCGATGAGCTGATCGAGCAGCCCGAAGCTCATCAGCAGCTCGAGCACCAGGCTGCCGATCAGCAGCAATGGGAATGCCACCACAAAGAAATCCTTAGTGCGTATCTGCGTCTTCCAAAGCACGTTCTTCCAGCGCGGCAATGTAAGGTCCGGAATCTCGATGGCCAGGCTGGTGGGCTCGAACTTGAGCGCCTTATGTAACAGCCGTCCCAGCATCACCAGTATCAGGAAGAGGATGACGTAGATCGCGATCGCGTACCCTATCCCGGCAAAGGTGCCGACCGTTCCCAAGATGACCGCTGTCTGGGCCGAGCAAGGAACGGCCATGACCGTGATTATGGTCAATATCAAGCGCTCGCGACGAGATTCCAGCACCCTGGTCGCCAAAATGGCAGGGACGTTGCAGCCCATCCCCACGATCATCGGTATGATAGCCCGGCCGTGCAGCCCGATCCGATGCATCACCCCATCGAGCAGGATTACCACGCGGGGAAGGTAGCCGGTGTCCTCGAGCACGCCAAGCATCAGGTAGAATGTGATGATGTAAGGGATCACGATGGAAATAATGGCCTGCAAGCTCAGGTCCAGCCCTCTTGCCAGCGCCTCCCCGATCTGCCCGCCGATGGCGCCCTCTAGGTCAATGAAGAAGTTGCCGAGGAGCGCCTTGTAGGCGCCGATCAGCACTGATTCCAAGGCTCCGCCGACGAAGACGATGCCGAGGAGAACGCCTGTCAATACGCCAAGGAGTATCGGTATGCCGGTTATCGGCCTCAGTGTCAGGTCGGAGATCCGATCGGAACGGCTGCGCGGCACTATCCTCTGCCCAATGACCGCCTGTGCGATCCTTCCAGCCTCACCGAACCGATCGCGGCTGATATGGACCTCGACCTCTTCCGCATGCTCCGCCTTGAAGATCCTTCGGGCGTGCTCCATCTGTTGCTTGAGACCGTCCGAGAATCTTTCGGTGAAGTAGCCGTTCCCTTCCAGAAGCTTGAGGAGCGCCCCCCTGGTGGCGAATCCAGAGGTCTCGCTCGACGTATCCCCGGACATCTCTTCGATTATCAATTCGATGTGATGGTCGTAGGAGACCTTGAAATCGGTGGCGCGGGTTTGCCCGGAAACGAGGACGTCCACCAAGGAGTCCACCCCCTCGCCGGTGATGGCAACTATAGGCACCACCGGGATGCCGAGCATCTGCTCCAATCGAGCGGTATCGATGGCGAAGCGCTTCCTTGCCACGTCCATGAAGTTCAGCGCCAGGACGACCTTGTAGCCCAATTCCATTATCTGGAACGCCAGCACCAAGCCCGATTCCAAGCGGGTGGCGTCTGTGACCGCGACCACGCAATCCAGCTTTTTCTCGGCCAAGAGACGGGTGGCGACGACCTCGTCCTCCGAGATCCCGGTAAGCGAATAGGTACCAGGCAGATCGTGAAAATTGAGCCTCACCCCGCCCTTGAGCACCGAACCCTCCTGGAACTCGACCGTCGTCCCAGGATAGTTCGAGCTGATGGCGCCTATGCCGGTCAGTCGACTGAACAATAGTGACTTCCCCACATTGGGCTGACCGACCAGACCGATCTCCATATGATCTCCGGTCATCCCGATTTCTTACTTCTGCGGCCGCCCTTCGCCACGCGGTCGTCCTTGTCGATCAGTACGAGGTCCGCGTATTCCTTAGCCAAGGCGATACGGGAATCTTGAAGCTTGACCAGTATCGGTCCACCGATGGGGGTGTGCTCCTCCACCAGCACGTCCCTGCCAGGCACGAAGCCCATGGATATGAGCCGGCGGATGTTGGTCGGCTCCTCGCATTTCAAGAAGGCGATGCGCCCTCCCTCCCCTTCCTTCAGGTCCTTGAGGCTGATCGGCGGCCTGCTGATGCAGTTCGGGCAATCCTGTTCCTCGCAAACCGGGATCGGGTCCCCGTCCGGACAGAACTTGGGGTTGTTGGTGATCTGGCAGATCATGCATTCCGAGTCGCCAGATATCACGTGCTCTAGTCGGCAGGCTTCCTCGTGACTGCTCGGGTGCTTCACCCCCACAACATCGACCAGGAAACGCTCCAGGAGCCTATGCCTCCGTTTTATCTTCTTGGCGATCTTGAGCCCTTTGCTCGTTAACGTTACTCCTTGGTACTTCTCATAGACCAGGTAATGCTCGCCCGCCAATCTCTGGACCATCTCGGTGGCGCTGGCAGGAGCGATCTTCAAAGCGACCGCGATATCAGATGTCTTAGCTGGCTCGCCTTTCAAGGTGAGATCGAAAATGCATTCCAAATACTCCTCGGAGATCTCGCTCAGCATGATTAGTCCCTTCTCTCATTACCTATTAATGTTAGGTTAACCGAAAAATCCCTATTTAATATTTAGGTAGACCGAAATCGAAGGTTGGAAGGTTCCTAACAACCTCTCATGCGCTTAGAAAATCACTTGAAGGGATGAGGCTCAGATATCCCGGAACGGAACGATGTCGCAACAGGTGCAGCTGTGGCACATGGTCTGGAAGGTCAATGTGGTCAGCTTGTGCTCCTGCAAGATGCGTTTCTGCTCTCCAGCCAAGTGGACCAACCGCTCTTCGCCTATCGGCTCGATCTTGCCCAATGCGTCTTCGAGTGCATGGCGGTTAAGGTCGTTCACCCTCAAGGGCCGCAGCGTCGCGACCACTCCGATTGTCGCTAGAGCTCGAACACCGGCTAACGCGTTCTCGTCGCTCTCCCCCATGCCGATGATGATGTTGGAGCAAACTTTGCCTTTGCCAAATATCTTCACCGCGTGTACGAGCGCCTGCATGATCCATTCCAGGTCCAATTCCCCGCATACCTTCTGGAAGATGCGTTGATCATAAGTCTCCAGGTTCAGCTTGAACTCGTCCGCGCCTGCCAGCTTCAATCGGTCGATCTGGTCCAACGAGTCCACGTACGGCTCGACCCCGATCGGGATGCCGGTTCCAAGTGCCTTTCGCACCTCGGTCACGATATGGATCATCTTCTCGACCGTGAGCTCGGGCGTCTTCACCACGGCGCTGGTCAGCGCGACCGCTTTGAAATCCGGTCGTTTTGCGGAATCTAGGATCATCCTCACGATCTTGTCCGGCGTGAGGTTCTTGGTTATCTTCTTCTCCAACTTGCGCGAGGTACAGAATTTGCAATCGTAGATGCACTCGGTCTCGATGTTGAAGAACGCCTGCTCGGGCGAATGGAACAAGGTCGGCTGGACCTCAACCGTTTTCAGGAACGGCTGGTCGTGGTACGTCAGAGAGTAGCCTTTCTCCGTCTCCACCAGCTCAAAATCACCTTTGTCCGGTGTGATGGTCTTTTTAACCCTATGGCCCTGGAAAGCGATGACTATTCCGATCGTTCCGGCCCCCGGTCCCGCGGTGGAACGGCTTGGCGCGAATGGCAGATGCACCTTGGAGGACAGTTTGACCGCGCCCCTGGTCAGCAGCTTGGCCTTCTTGGCCGCGATCTGCTTCAGACCTTCTTCCATTTGGCACCCTCTGCTGAATCCTCGAGCTGGATACCGACCGCGAGCAGTTTGTCCCGTATCATGTCCGCCAGGTCGTAGGCCTTGCGCTTGCGCAGCTCCTTCCTGACCTCGATCATGATCTGGATCACACCGTCCAGATCATCTTGCCCGCCCGTCGCCGAAGGCAGTATTCCGAGCACCTGGTCGGCCTCCTCCAAGAAGGATAGCGCGCTCTTGACGCCTGTGGCGCTGAGCTTTCCCTCGGCCATTAGGCGGTTGATCTCCCTTACCAGGTCGAAGATGACCGCGATCGCCGCCCGGCTGTTGAAGTCATCGTCCATCTGGGCGATGAAGCCCGCCCGCGCCTTCCCTACCAATTCTAGCGCATCATCCGTTCCGGAAGCGTTCGACTTCGCGGCCTGCAACGTGGCATAGGTGTTATGCAGCCGCTTCAGGCTGGCCGATGCCTCCAGCAACGCCGCGTCGCTATAGCCGATCGGCCCGCGGTAATGAGTGTTAAGGAAATAGAAACGGACCTCTTCCTTGGTGTGTGCCTCGAGTACCTGGCGCACGGTGAAGAAGTTCTTCAGGGACTTGGACATCTTGGCCTCTTGCACCTCCAGCATCCCGTTGTGCAGCCAGTAGTTGGCAAGATTCTTTCCCGTGACGGCCCGGGACTGCAGGATCTCGTTCTCGTGATGAGGGAAGATCAGGTCGTTCCCGCCGCCATGGATGTCCAACGTATCGCCGAACAGCTCGCGGCACATGGCCGAGCATTCGATGTGCCAGCCTGGCCGGCCGTTCCCCCAGGGCGAGGGCCAGGAGATCTCCCCCGGCTTGGCGCTCTTCCAGAGTGCGAAATCGGCCGAGTTGCGCTTGTTCTCCTCGGGATCCACGCGCGTGCCGGCTATCAGCTCATCGATCTTCATGCCTGAGAGCTTGCCGTACTCCTTCACTTGGTCCATGGAGAAGTAGACGCTACCATCATCGGTCCGATAAGCGTAGCCGGCCTTCATGATGCTCTTGACCATCTCCACGATCTGCGGAATGTACTCGCTCGCCTTCGGATAGCGATCGGCGCGCTTCACGCCCAATGCGTCCACCTCCCGGAAATAGCGGTCGATGTACATGGCGGAGAGCTGCAACGGCGGAACTCCCGCTTCGTTCGCCCGATTGATTATCTTGTCGTCCACGTCGGTGAAGTTGGTGGCGTGCGTGACCTGGTATCCCTTGAACCGGAGGTAGCGGACGATCATGTCGAAGACGATGATGTGCCTGGCATGCCCCATGTGGATGTCGTCGTAGACCGTGATTCCGCAGACGTACATATTCACCTTGCCGTCAGTGATCGGCCTGAAGTCCTCCTTCTGCTTGGTCAAGGTGTTGTACATTCTGAGGGTCATGCTAGCATCCTCAATAACCTGTCATCTGGATTTATTTCTTGCTTCGCAGCTCCTCTTCCAGCGCTGCGATCCTCTTCTCCATCTCGATGAGGTGGTGATTGATGTCAATGAATGCGTCCACTAGCGGGTCTGGCAATAGGTCGTGGCGTAAATCAACCTTCACCGGCACCCCTTCGCGCTTGACGACCTTCCCAGGGATGCCAACGACAGTCGAATCGGGCGGGACGTCCTTGTTGACCACCGAACCGGCGCCGATCCTGGTGTTGTCGCCGATGTGGATGTTGCCGAGCACGACCGCATGCGCGCCGATGGTCACGTTGTTGCCGATGGTGGGATGCCGCTTCCCCTTCTCCGCGCTGACGCCGGCTAGGGACACGCCTTGGAATATCGAGACGTTCTCGCCGATGATGCTGGTCTCTCCTATCACCACTCCGGTGGCATGATCGATGAAGAACCCCTTGCCGATCGTCGCCCCGGGATGGATATCAGCTCCAGTTAAAACCCTGGCCCCGTAATTGACCAGCCGCGCCATGAAGAAGTTGCCCTTGAGGTAGGCGCGATGAGAGGCCCGGTGCAATATGATGGCATGTAAGCCTTGGCTGAAGAACAACGCTTCGTTGTACGATCTGACGGCGGGATCCCGCTCCATCACCGTCTTGACGTCCTCCTTCCAGCTCATGCCAAACCTCTTTCAGGAAAAAGGTATGTGCTCAAATACCTTTGGGCCACGAAAATCTGACGCATAACACTCGCTGGCTGAATCGCTCATAGTTATGTTCGCCTGTCCCCTAAACCCCTTTCAACTTTTCTTAATTTCTCTTATCTTGAATTAGACGCGGTGAGGTTCGAGGAGGTAAGTTAATAGGTTCTAGTCAGATAATCAGAACGGTAGTGAGCGTCCTTGACAAATGATATTCCTCAATGGCTAGCAGATCTACAGGCGGGTCATTTTGTTGATAAGAGGGTAAGGCAGATCCAAATAGGGATTGCGATTGCAGTCATTGGTGTAATCTCTTTGGTAGCAGGATGGTGGCTCTATTCCCAGACCAGCTGGGCTTCTTATCCTTACGTTTTCATGTATCGCCCAGATGAGGATTCAGGCGTTCTCCTGATGCTGCTTGGCGCAATAGGCATCATAATAGGATTTTTTGTTGCGTATCTTAATAGAAAGAAACCAGTCTAAATGGAAGGATGATGCGGTCAGGTTCGGGCTCTAAGAGATGAGCTGGAACCTTACTCTTTTTCTTTTATATCAATAGTAATAATAAAATGAAATCTCGTAATTGCCTCCATTTGAGACTCCAACTGCCAGCGAATAATTTTGTGATGGGTGGCCTTCCTCTCCAAATTCAACCTGTATTCCTTTGTATGTTGTCGTTGGGGCATAAGGGAAAGCCACTTTAACTAAAGTAACCAGAGTGGTTCCTTTCAGAAAAGACCCATCAGTATAGAATACCCCATTCAATCCGATTGAGTAATGTATTACATCTTCGGTGATTTTGGAATTATTAGGCTGCATTGTGACAAATATATTTGCAGTTTGAGTTGGGTAATAGAAAAGAGCTGCGCCAATGCCTATACCCATGAGCATACCGACGGTGAGAAATACCGCGATCAATACTCGATCTTTCGATCGTCTATTGCTTGAAGAAGGTATCTCTGATTGTTCCATCTCGTCATGTCTTAACTGAAGGACTGGGCTTACGGGAATTTAATACTTAGGAAGGGATGCGGTGAGGTTTGGGCTATTAGGATTGGAAAACGAGACGGTATCAATCGAGATAAATATCTTTCAACTCATCATATGTTCCAATGCGAAAATCCGGAACGCATTTGAAATCCACGATTCTCGTGCTTATTCTACTATTGGGCGCGCTCTTTGTCGTTTCAAACAACAGCGTTTCAGCAGATCAGGACGGCGACTATACCTATACTGTGAGCGATGGAAAGGCCACTATCACAGGATATGTTTTCAATACACCGAGCGGAGTGATCACTATTCCATCGACATTGGGGGGGCATCCAACCGTTGCTATCGGTGTAAATGTGTTTAAGAACTGTGCCCCCCTTATTTCCGTGACCATTCCTGACAGTGTCACCAGCATCGGGAACTATGCGTTCGAAGCCTGCTCCTCCCTGACTTCTGTGATCATAGGACACAGCGTAACGTCCATCGGGAATTGGGCGTTCCATAACTGCTCCTCCCTGATCAATGTGAGCATTCCGAACAGGGTTACCTCCATCGGCAACTCGGCCTTTGCCTTTTGCACATCCCTGAGCGCAGTGACCATAGGTAGTAACGTCAGTACCATTGGGGTCTATGCGTTCTGGGATTGCTCCTCCCTGACCTCGATCCTATTCTCGGGGCAAGTAAAACCGACCGTTGGAACGGATTGGATTCAAGATACGCCTGCGGAAATAAGAGGCCACGCGCTCGCAGCGTCGGATTTTCCTTCCCCGGGCGGGCTTTTTAATGGATTGATGATGGGTGCGGTTTTAGGCATTCCGGGTGCCCCTAGGGGGCTCTTCGCTTCCGTCGGAAACATGCAAGTCGCCTTAAACTGGACCGCGCCATCATTCAATGGTGGAAGCGTTATCAGTGAATACAAGGTCTATCGCTCCATCAATGAAACGGGAAACTACTCACTTGTCGCTTCACCTGTTGGCCTAATTTATACCGACACTAGTCTGATTGGTAACCATACCTATTGGTACAAGGTCAGTGCGGTTAATATCATTGGTGAAGGGGTCAATTGCTCAGCTGTCCCCGCGCTCGTACCAGAAGTCCCAAGCTCTGCTGGCAATTATTTGATTCCAATGCTTGTAGGGCTGGTCGTAGTGCTTGGAGCTATTGTGATAGCATTGCTTATGACGAGGCGCAATCGCAAGGCAAGACCATGACCAGGTGATAAGATGGCGGACCGGGAGACTAAAATCCTGAGCATTGGGGATTCCATATCCTAATGAGAGGTATGGGTGACAAGGGTCCCGGCCCGCCGGTCAAGGCAATATTGCCGCTGGTATAAAAAACCAATAGATGTCCTCCGATTTGACGTCGAAGCATTGGGACATAGCAATTCTTTTTCTTGCCTATAAGTGCTGAATGCCACTGATGCTGGAAATAACGTATTAAATGCGAAAATGGAAAAGAGTTCTCTAAAAAAGCGCTTATTGATTTTTCTCGCCTCTTTTGAAAAGCCAAGCACATTTGAGGACCGATTGGACTGTGCTCCCCGTATTCCTTTTCCACAATTGATCCGAGGATTGGTCTCTCGCGACTCCGGACCCTTTCCAAGAGGCTGCTACGGGAACAGGTCTGTCGAAAGGTATCGTTCGCCGAAATCCGGCAATATGACGACCACATTCTTGCCCGCTCCCAGTTCATGGGCTATTCCCAAAGCGGCGTGGACGGCTGCCCCCGAGGATATTCCCACAAAGATCCCTTCCTTTTTCGCCAATGTTCGAGCAGTCGATTTCGCATCCTCATCCTTGACGGGGACGATCCTATCGATAACTTTGCGATCCAGGATCGAAGGTATGAAGTTCGCCCCGAGCCCCTGCAGTCCATGCGCTCCTGCCTTGCCCCCGGAAAGCAGCGGTGAAGCCGCAGGCTCGACTGCGACGATCAACGTTTTCAAGCCGCACGAGCGGAATGCTCTGCCTACCCCGGTGATCGTCCCCCCAGTTCCCACCCCGGCCACGAACGCGTCCGGATTTGGGATCTCTTGCAGTATTTCTAGGGCGGTGGTCTCCATGTGCTTCTTGGGATTGGCCGGATTGTCGAACTGCTGGGGCATGAAGGCGTTCGACCGTTCCATGCATATGCCTTTGGCGCAATCGACCGCCCCCTGCATCCCGTCAAGGCCGGGTGTAAGAACCAACTCCGCTCCGAGTGCGGACAGCAATTTCCTTCGCTCGACGCTGAAGTTCTCCGGCATGGTCAATATCAGCTTGTAGCCTTTGACAGCGCACACCATGGCTAGACCGATCCCGGTGTTGCCGGAGGTCGGCTCTACGACCACCACCTCCATTCCCGGTCTGAGGATGCCTCGCGTCTCCGCGTCCTCAATCATCGCCAGGGCGACGCGGTCCTTCACGGAGCGCATCGGATTGAACGATTCCAGCTTGCAGTAGATCGTCGCCGATCCGGCCGGAGGAAGTCGGTTGAGCCTAACCAAAGGCGTCCTGCCGATGGTCTCGAGGATGTTATTGAAAGGCATGAGTGATCACTTTAGCCTCAAGTGATTGTGCTTCATTGCTCATTCACTTTGCGCTATCGAGATGTGAATGTAGGCTATCAATAGGCTTCGAGCCCGACCATTGCCTGAGCTCGTTGTCTTTTTCAATAGGATTTTATACTTTCTTATCAGGTGGGGAAGATATGGCAGAAAAGAAGGCGCAGGCAGAGAAGACGGTTAAGGAGCTCAACAGGAAGATGTGCGGTTTCACTCCAGCAACGCTGGACCATATCAAGCATCACAACCCCGACCTTGCCGTCCTCATCGGGTCTATGGACAAGATCGTTGTGGAAGATGGCGCGCTCGACAAGAAGACCAAGCGCCTGATTGCCCTGGCTTGCGTGGCGGTGAGGATGTGCGAGGACTGTATCTATCCTCAGGCCAAGGTCGCTAAGAATTATGGCGCAACGAAAGCGGAGATTGTGGAGGCGTTGCAAGTCGCGGTCCTCACCGGCGGTGTCCCTACATGGTCGGTCGCGAAGAAGGGAATCACCAAGCTGTTCGAGGAGTGGGACGAGGAAGAGGTCACCTGCCCAAAGAAATGACCGAGTAAAGGTATGTCCATAGGCGTTGCGAGCGCCTGCCCCCTCCCCCTTAGATTCCGATGATCTGACTAGAAGGTAAGGGAGAGGGTGAGAAGAGATCAATTTAGATTGGTTGAAAGAGGGATTTGCACTTGAGTCTAACCGGTGAATAGCTAACTTGAATGCTTAAGTTGGATCATGATGGATTCGGTAACAATCTGAGGAAGTCTGAGGCAGATGGGGATGATTCTGGATGGCTTTCCAGCAATTGTTGATGCATTCCAGGGAGTCTCATCCAAGAAGGATACCGAGAGGAGAATGGGACTAGGGACGAGCCTGAAGTTGATGATCGAGAGTTACAAAGGCAGAATGTTAGTCGTATCTGGCAAAGGGGCAATCCACTTCGGAAAAGGAGCACCGGTTGGCTACAATCTATCTGAAATGTTTTTGTATGAAGGAACGTTGATAAGTATGGTAATTCCTTTCATCGAAACGGAGGTGGATGTCTACGCATATGCAGAGCTGTGAAATCGCAATAGCGAAAGTTCTGTCGTCTAATCTCGCACTGCGGAACACTGCCTCAGAATTCTTCGACGAAATCGATGCACTTGGTTGCCGTGAAGTCACGATCGATTTTGACAACGTCGAAACGATAACACGCTCTTTTGCCCATGAGTACTTGTCGCGCAAACGGATGACGGCCACGAAAACAGTGGAGAAGAACGTGCCCCTGAGCGTCCAGAAGATGTTCGCTGCGATTGAGAACTCCAACAATAAGCCACGATTCGAGGAGCTGCGCAGCGTTCAAGTCATTAACATCTGAATGATTGCTAGCGCATTGCTGTAAAAGTTTCAGGTGTAAATGATGGCAATGTGCGATTGGAGCCCGAGCACAATCCATTGCACCCCTCTCTCAATGGCTGATTACTCCTACTTTGCCTTCCTTTGGGATCATGAATATAACTTATGGGCGTTCACCAGGGTAACGATCCCCTAAAAGATTCCCTGAAACTTTGGGGTCGAAAACATACGCTTAGCCACTAATGATTTATATTTAATTATCGCGCGGTAAGAGGATTTGGAGCCGGGACCGCGATTTGAACACGGGTATGCGGATATCCACCAAATGGGCTGCAGTCCGCCACATGGCCGCTCTGTCATCCCGGCGTACGGCGGAACAACAAAATCGGGATATATCTAGTTTTGCGCCCTGACATCCATATCGCCAGGACCGGAAGAACGAACCCATAAAAACTAACAGTGGAGCGTGGATTAGGGGCTGATGCTGCCCGACCATTGCAAGGCCGTCTCCGTGCGCAAGGTCGATTTCGAACTGACCGAAGACGATATCGCCCGACATACCGTGGGAAAGAAGGCGTATACTCGCACCGAGTTCATCATCCTGAAGCATGACGACCAGTACGCGATCGTCAGAGTATTCAAAGAAGGCGGGGTGGAGCTATTCAGGCCAATCTCCGCTCATAAAGTGATCTCGTTACCAGATAGCACCGTTTTCTTCCATGACGAGGAGGTCGATGTCCTCAACCGCCCTAAGATGGCCGCTATCGCCCTTCGCCATCCGGGCAAGACCGTGATAATCCAGGGTCTTTTCAACCACGTATCGTTCGTCCAAGGGTCCGAGGTGCTCGAGCTCCATGTGTTGGACGTCGTTCCGCCCCGCCCGGCCAAGCTCTCCTATCTGGTGGCCAAGGCGCTCGATGCCGGTCTGGTCGACCTGCCGATCGTGGTCAAGGAGGAGACCGTCGACCTAAATGAGCTGGAGCGTCGGGTCCAGACCCCGATCGTGGTCTTTCCCTGCCGCGCGTCCGGCCTCGAATCCAAGAGAACCGTGTTCTTCCTTGACGAGACGCCAAGGATCGAAGGAAAGGCGACGTTGGTGGGCTGCGAGCTTTCCCTGCGTATCTTCCAGTCGATCTACAAGAAGAAGCCAGAGTTCGTCTCCATGTGCCCGCGGGAGTTCGCTCCCAAGGACGGGAAGAAGCGCCTCGTGAAGTGCTGCCAGGTGAAGGACGGGTTCGAGCTCGAAGGCGACCTCGCGATCGTCCCCTGGGGTGCGACGGTGATTGACGTGGTGCAGGCGATTCGAGCTTTATTCAAGGAACAACTGGACCTTTAGACCGCGAACCGTTCGCCGAACGGGAGCGTGCCAGGGATCTGAAACCCTCTTCCGCATTCCCCAAGCGCATCAGGATGACGCCGCGCAGGTGCCAAGCATCCGAGTCGTCCGGATGAAGTTGCAGATGCTTGTCCAGTATCTGCAACGCCTGCGTCGGGCTTCCATCCTCGAACGCCGCGCGAGCGATGTCCACCGGCCCCGACTCCATCTCGATCAAGGATAGCATCGTCTGTCTGGCCTCTCGCAATATCACTATGACTGCGTTCTCGCTGAGCCAAGGGTAGCGCGAGCGCAGCTCCTTCCCGAATCGATCGGCTTCGACCTTCACGAACTCGGCGCGCTTACCCTTGAACAGCGTCCTGGGAACGTTGATCAGCATCCTGCCATGGCGCACCTGAATGAAATTGGGGTTCCCGTCCGATCCGACCTCTATCCTCACGATCGAAGATTGGAGCGTCGTGATATTATTGCTTGCTCGCAGCCCATGGAAAAGTTAATTCATTGCCCGAGCCTAACCGCAACCATGGAGCGCTATGCCCTCAGCCCCTTCAACCCGAAACTGGAGCTGCCAGATCTCATTATCTACGACTCCACCCTGAGGGACGGGGAGCAGATGCCAGGCGTCGCCTTCGACCTGGAGCAGAAGGTGGCGATAGCGCGAAAGCTCGATGGCATACACGTTCCGCAGATCGAGGCGGGCTTTCCGGCGGTCTCCGAGAGCGAGATGCGCTCGATCCGCACCATCACCAAGCTGGGCCTGGACGCGGAGATCCTCGCGCTATCGAGGGTGCTTAAAGGCGACATCGATGCTTCTGTGGACGCAGGCGTGGACATGGTCCTGCTCTTTGTCGCCACTTCGGACATCCATCTCCGCTACAAGTTTAACATCAAGCAGGAGAGGGTCATCGAAATGGTCGGCGACGCGCTGGATTACTGCAAGACGCGCGGGGTCCGAGCCGCCCTGAGCTGCGAGGACTCCACCAGAACTGAGCTCGACTTCCTTTTCCAGGTGTTCGACCGGGCGCAGGAGGCGGGAGCGGTCCGCCTCGGCATCACCGACACCGTTGGCTGCGCCTCCCCGGAGGCGATCGGCACCATCGTTTCCGCGGTAAAGGCCCGCTATCGCCTGCCGATCTCGGTGCATCTGCACAACGACTTCGGTTTGGCGCTCGCGAACGCCATCGCCGCTGTCAAGGTGGGCGCTCAAGCCGTCACCACGACAGTCAACGGCATCGGGGAGAGGGCAGGCAACGTCCCGCTGGAGGAGTTCGTTTCGGCGATGAAGTTCATCTATGGAAAAGACCTGGGCATTGACCTCAGCGAGCTAAAGAACCTATCAGAGATGGTGGCCAGCTTCTCCCGAGTGCCATTAGGGCGCAACCATCCAGTAGTCGGAGATAACGTCTTTGCGCACGAATCAGGCATCCATGTCGCCGCGGTTCTCAACTGCCCCCAGACCTACGAATCGATCCCGCCCGAGGAGGTCGGCAACCGCCGGCACCTATTGCTTGGCAAGCACTCTGGAGCGACCTACATCAAGAAACGCCTGGACGACCTCAACGTGAAAGTGAGCGAAGAACAGGTCGCACAGATCCTTACAAAGGTTAAGGCGCTCGGGGAGATCAAAGGCCGTGTGAGCGACGCTGACTTCGAGGAACTGGTCAAAGAGGTAATGCACCCGGAGCTGCACTTCAAAGCTTGATCGACCGGCCGCACTCGTCCCTTTTGGTTGAGCTGAACTCTTTCATCTTCATGAGCTCAGCGGATGAGAAGACCGGTCCCTCCTTGCACACTCGAACCCCGTCAATAACGCAGGATCCGCACAGGCCAGCACCACATTTCATGAACCGTTCCAGCGAGAGCTGGCATTCCACCGATGCGTCGTCGCATACCTTCAGCAGCGCTGAGAGCATCCGCTCCGGTCCGCAGCCGAGGACGATGTCGTAATGCTTGAGTTGCAGATGCTCCTTGACCAGGTCGACCACGGTCCCCTTCTTCCCCATGCTGCCGTCGTCCGTCGAGACGTGCACTTCCTTCGATGCCATCCTCGCCCTTTCCAGCAGAAGTATCTCGCTTGCCGTCCTCGCGCCGATGAGCACATCCACCCTGTCTCGGTCGGCAATCATCTCGGCCGCAGGAAGGAGCGATGCCATTCCTGTGCCTCCGCCGGCGATCAACACCTTTCCAGCTGGGATTTCATAACCGTTCCCGTAAGGACCTCTGATGCCGATCCGGTCGTGAATCTTGAGATCGCCAAGCGCTTTAGTCGCCTCGCCCACATCCTTGACGGTGATGCCCTTTTCCGCGGTTGTGTAGGATGCGGACATCGGGATCTCGTCGATGCCCGGAATCCAGATCATGTAGAACTGCCCCGGTCTGACCTCGTTCTCATCGTGGAATCGCAATGTGGTGATGCCGACCACTTCCTTGGCGACCGAAGTGATTGTAACGATCCGCTGCTTATTCATGCGCTACCCCCACCATCTGGCGCACCGATCCGAAGCCCTCCCGCTCCATGAAAGCTTCCATGCCGGAGCAGATCGCCTCGAACACCTGGAGACCGTTCCTGCCCACGCCGCTCCCGACTTGGACCGCTGACGCTCCGGCCATGATGTATTCCACCGCGTCCCGCCAGTCCTCCACTCCACCGGCACCAATGATCGGGATCTTCACCGTCGAACGAAGGTCGTAAACGCAGCGCAGGCCGATCGGCTTGATCGCCGGTCCAGAGAGCCCTCCTCCCTTGTTGCTCAGGATCGGCCGCCTCATCTCCGCCGATATCGCCATTGCTTTCACAGTATTGATGGCAACGATCGCGTCCCCGCCCGCAGCCTCGACCGCCTTCGCCACTTCCAGCAGCCGATGGGTATTGGGGGTCAGCTTTGCGAATACCGGGATGGAGCAGCTGGATTTCACTTCCTTAACGACCGCTGCCACCACCTCTGGGTCCACGCCCAATTCCATCCCGTAACCTTTGGCGTGGGGGCAGCTCAGGTTGAGCTCGATGGCCGCGGCCCCGTAGGACTGCATCTTCGATGCCAGGAAGGCGAATTCCTTGGGCGAGGAGGCGAAGATGCTGCCGATGATCGGCACTGGGCAGGAGCGCGCCTCGGACATTTCCTCAGCGAACGCTTCGATGCCTGGATTGGGCAAGCCCATGGCGTTGATGTAGCCTTCATCCAATTCGATCAACGTGGGATTGGCGTAGCCATTCCGGGGCTCGGACCCGATGGACTTGGTCACCACCGCTCCGGCTCCGGCATGCGCCACCTTCAGAAAGGAGCCAGCGGTCTCGTCCATGATGCCCGAAGCGAGCATTGTGGGATTGCGCAGGGATAGTCTCCCGATAGAAGCCTCGAGCGAACTCATTTCTTCGTTAGGTTAACTCCGTTCTTCCTTAATGAATTCTCTTCTCTGGCGATAATCCTTGACCGCCTCACTCAAAGCTTCAGGTGCGATGATCGAGCATTCCACCTTGTTAGCCGGCATGCCTTCCAGTGCATCTGCAACCATCTGCTTGTCGATGCTCAGCGCCTCCTCGATGCGCTTGCCCTTGACCATCTCGGTGAACATGCTGCTCGAGGCGATGGCCGCGGCGCAACCGAACGTCTGGAAGCCCACATCCTGGATCTTGTCGTCCTCGATCTTCAGGTAGATCACCACCACATCGCCGTCGGTGGTGTTGCTGGCTTTGCCCACGCCGTCCGCGTCCTTCATCTCGCCAACGTTCCGAGGCTGGGTGAAATGCTCCATGACCTTGCGGTTGTAGGGCATGGCTCAAACCCCTCCTTTCTTCTGCTTTGCCAGCATGGCGACCGGTGAGATGGCTCTGAGCCTGCTGACGACTTCTGCAATCGCCTCCAAGTACCTCTCCGCCTCAGCCATATGGCTCATCTTTGAGAGCGTGATGCGGAGTGACCCTCGGGCATTTTCGCCGCTGATGCCGATGGCCTGCAGGACGTGGGACGTCTCCGTGCTCCTGGCCGAGCAGGCGGAGCCGGTGGATGCAGCGATTCCCTTCACGTCCAAGTTAAGCACCAGCGCCTCCCCGTCGATGTAGTCGAACCGGAAATGGGCGTTGTTGCACAGCCTCCGCTGCCTATGGCCGTTCAGATGACATCCATCCACTCCGGCTAACGTGGCGTCAATGATGCGCTCTCGGATCGATGTCATCCGAGCCACGTTCTCCTCCATCTCCAGCTTGGCCAGCTCAATGGCCTTGCCCAGCCCCACGATCCCGGGGACGTTCTCGGTGGAGGACCTTAGCCCCCGCTCCTGTCCTCCGCCCTGTACCAGGGGGAGCAGCTTCGTCCCGTTCCTCACGAACAGTGCGCCCACTCCTTTGGGGCCGTGGAACTTATGGGCCGATATGGCGAGCAGGTCGATGTTGTGCCTTTCAACGTCCAATGGCAGTTTGCCGATGGCCTGCACCGCGTCCGTATGGAAGAGCGAGCCGTTGTCGTGGGCGATGCCCCCGATCTCTCGGACTTCCTGGATCGTGCCGATCTCGTTGTTCGCCGCCATGATGCTGACCAGAATGGTCCTCTTCGTCATGACCGCCTTGACCGCTTCTAGCTCAACCAGTCCAGAGCTGCTGACTGGGAGATAGCTTACTCGGAAGCCCTGGCCCTCGAGGAAGCGGCAGGTGTTGAGGACGGCGTGATGCTCGAAGGCGCTGGTCACGATGTGGTCTCCCGCTTCGCGGTTGGCGAACGCCGCCCCTTGTATGGCCAGATTGTCTGATTCCGTGCCTCCAGACGTGAAAACGATCTCCTGCGACATCGCTCCGATGGCTTTGGCCGCCCTCTCCCTCGCCTCTACTAGCGCATCGGAAGCCTCACGGCCGAAGGAATGGAGGCTGGAAGCATTCCCGTACGATCTATCGAAGTAGGGAAGCATTGCCTCAATGACCCTCGGATCGAGGCGCGTCGTCGCGCTGTTGTCGAAGTAGATGCGCTCCATGACCTTCTCCTTAACGATTGATGAATTCCTTCATGTGATATTTCAATGTGACCAAACTCGCCCCTGAAAGAATGGAATGCTTTGGCGAAATAGCTTGCCCCCCTCAAAAAGCCTGAAATAGGCGCTAAGGGTTCGTTTCCGCCTGAGAACCAATGGACGTGGAGCGGATCAGGAAGGACTTTCCCCTCTATTCGAGCGAGGATAAGGACGTGATATATCTGGACAACGCCTGCCAGACGTTGCGGCCAAGAGCGGTAATGCAGGCGATGGACGAGTACTACTCCAAATACCCCGCCTGCGGAGGACGGAGCGTCCACCGCATGGCCACCACCGTCTCGATCAAGGTCGAAGAGGCCCGCGAGAAGGTCGGGGCGTTCCTGGGAGCGCCTCCATCAGAGAGCATCATATTCACCAAGAACTGCACCGAAGCGATCAACCTGGTGGCGAAGGGGATCGATCTAATGCGCGGCGATGTCGTGGTCACGTCGGACGCCGAGCATAACAGCAACCACATCCCCTGGATGCAAGTACAAAAGTCGAAGGGGATCAAGCGCCGTTTCCTTTCCACCCCGCCGTCAGGAGAGTTCGATATCGAGGCGTTCAAGAAGCTGATGACCAAGGAGGTCCGCGTCGTCAGCTTGGCGCAGACCAATAACGTGACCGGGGTCAGCATCCCCGCCAAGGAGGTGGTCGAGATCGCTCACGATAGCGGAGCGATCTGCATGCTCGATGGAGCTCAGGCGGCCCCGCATCAAAGGGTCGACCTGAAAAAACTGGATGTTGATCTATATCCCATCTCGCTGCACAAGATGCTCGGCCCCTCGGGCGTCGGCGCGCTCTATGGCAAGGACGAGATATTGAAGAACATCGAGCCGCTGATCACCGGCGGAGGCGCCGTCAGCCTGGCGGACCTGGACCATGCCGACCTGCTTCCGTCGCCGGAACGGTTCGAAGGCGGTCTGCTGAACTACGCAGGCGTGATCGGAAGCAAAGCGGCCTTGGACTACCTAGAAAAGGTAGGGATGGAGCAGGTCGAGGAGCGGAACCGCCAGATCAACGAGCGAGCGACTATGGGGATCGCCTCGATTGATAAAGTCGATATCCTGGCACCGATCGACGCTGCAAAGAGGGGGAGCATCCTACCGTTCAATATCAAGGGCATGGGCTCCCATGATGTGGCGATGATCCTGGACGAGGTCGCCTCAGTTATGATCCGGTCCGGCATGCATTGCGCCCACCCCTACTTCCAATCTCGGAAGATCGATGGCTGTGCCAGGGCGAGCTTCTATTTCTACAACACCTTCGAAGAGGTGGACCGGTTCATCAAGGCAGTGGAGAAGGTGGCATCCACGTTCTCGATGTAGATCGAGGTCTGCAGAGCATCATCTGTCCACGTTCGCTCGATCACCAGGACATCATCATGCCCGACCTCGATCGTCGTCCTCTCCGACCCGCCAACGTCGAGCAGCACTAATCGATCGTTATCGGGCAAGCTCGTTGAATATGATTGATCACGATGGAAAAGGATCATCGACCCGTTGCCTATCTGAAGTACCGACTCCGTATCGAGGTAGTCCGACATCTCCAACCGGATCAGGAATTCCGTGCCGCTGGCAATACCTTGATCCACAACGCTCACGATCCGTTGGAAGGCGATTCGGGTCTCGTCCCTTTCCTGCTCGGAATAGAAAGATGATATCATCGAACCGGAAACGATCAGGACGGCTAAGCTGAACACGATCAGAATGGTCTTAGACAGGATGAGCTCGAGCAATCAGACCACTTCCACCTGCACCCACATCCTGTCTGCTTCGACCACGCAGCTCAGCCGCAACCCCTCGCAGCCTGGACCGATCTCGATCCGTTCCTCGTCCCCGCTTACCAAATGGACCAAGGGGTCGGAAAGGAAATGCTGACCTGAGACCACACCACTTACGATGACGTCCAATCTCGTGGAAAGGAGCGACCCGAACGGGCCGGCGAGCCCCAGCTTCAGAGCCACTCCCTGCTGACCGTCGGGCCAATCCAACTTGACCATCCGGACGTTCCCCTCCCCGCCCGCGTAGGCCGAGGTGGCTGCCAAGCCGATCTCTTGTGCGATGCGCATGCCGGCCCGGACCTGTGTCTGCTCCTGGAACCCCTGGAGCGTTCCTAATGCGATCGGCAAGGTGAGCGAGATCAGCAGTGCCACCACCATCAACCGGAGCGGCAACCCTTCGATCCCGTTTCTGTCCCTAAGATACATCCGCTCACTCGCAGATCATTGGAATGCTGGTCGTACCGGAGTAGGCCATGCCGCTCTTGACCACGGTCACGGTGATGAACCCCAGGCCACTGCCAGACCTCTGGGCGCTCAGACCGTCGAACGAGGCCCGCCCGTTCGAATCGGTCATCATATGGGGCATATGACCGGAATCACGAATGCTCGAGCCGTCCAATGACACCGATGCGCCAACCACGGCATTGCCGTCCTGGTCCGAGACGGTGATCACGATCTGTATGTCGTTCGACAAATAGATCCCATCCCCGTTCTCATCGGTCATCACAATCTCGGAAGGGTCCGCGATAACCGCAGATATCGTCTGGGGGGCGCTCAGGCCACCCATCCAGCCGATGATTATTGCCGAGCCGATCCCGGCCACCATCACCATGATCATCAACTGGAGCGGCAGACCCTCGATCCCGCCGTTCCTGTCCTTTCTTAGATTCTTCCACCACGGCCTCATTGTCATCGCAGGTGATTTCTACCTTGGGTGATTATGGGAGGCGCGTACTCGTAATATAACAGCGAGTGGATTCCGTGAGCTCGGGGCGCAATCCACATCTCCCAAAAGGTTAAGAACTAAGGCCATCATACCGAGTGAAACCGTACCATGACACGCCATGTCAAACAGAGGGAAGTCAGTGTTCAATAAAGTACTAATCGCTAACCGAGGGGAGATCGCCATCCGGGTGATGCGCACCTGCAAACGGCTCAACATCCCGACCGTGGCAATTTACACCCCGAACGACCAGCATTGCAAGCATGTCATGTACGCCGACAAGGCGGTCGAGTTCCAATCGGAAAAGAACATGATAGGCTATCTGGACATGGACGCCATATTGGAGGTGGCGGATCGGATGAAGGTCGACGCCATCCATCCAGGCTATGGCTTCCTCTCCGAGAAAGCCGAGTTCTCCCGCAAATGCGAGGAAGAGGGCATCACTTTCATCGGCCCTGGGTATAAGGCGATGTCATTGCTCGGCAGCAAGCTCGACGGACGGGCCTTCATGGAGCAGCAGGGCATCCGCACCACTCCAGGTACACTCAGTCCGCTCAAGGACGCCGAGGAGGCGAAGCGGGAGGCGGGCCGCATCGGCTATCCGATCATGCTGAAAGCGGCCGGCGGCGGAGGCGGGCGCGGGATGCGCGTGGTCGAGTCGGAGAGCGATATCGAGCAGGCGTTCGAGTCAGCCCAGGCCGAGGCGGACAAGGCTTTCAAGGACCCTAAGATCTTCATGGAAAGAAGGGTGCTAAAGCCGCACCACATCGAGTTCCAGATGGTCGGGGACAGCGAGGGCAGCGGCTATTGTCTAGGCGAGCGCGAATGCTCGGTGCAACGCCGCAACCAGAAGCTGATCGAGGAGACGCCTTCTCCATCCGTAACGGAGGAGATGCGCAACCAGCTGTTCCCTAGGGTGGCAGAGGCCCTGGAGAAGTCAGGCTACAAGAGCTTGTGCACCTTCGAGTTCCTGATGAGCGATGCAGGCGAGCTGTTCTTCATGGAAGCCAACACCCGCATCCAGGTGGAGCACCCGGTCACTGAGATGGTAACTGGCTTGGACCTAGTGGAGATACAGCTCAAGATCGCTTCAGACAAGAGCGTGTCCGAAGATCTATTAGGCGTCAAGCCGAGCGGGGCGGCGATCGAGTTCCGGGTGAACGCGGAGAACCCGTTCAACAACTTCTTCCCCGCGCCTGGCCGCATCGATAAGTACATCGAACCCGCTGGAGAGGGGGTGAGGGTCGACTCATGCGCCTACGAGGGTTACATGGTGCCGACGGAATTCGACCCCATGCTCGCCAAGCTCATCGTGCACGCCAAGGACCGACCGGGGGCATTGATCAAAGCCAGAGAGGCCTTGGACCATTACACCCTTACCGGGATAAAGACGACGATCCCGTACCATCGATTGGTCGTTCGAACCGACGCATTCCGCTCAGGGCGTTACAGCACCGATTTCGTCAAGGAGCATCCACCGGCCGAGCTGCTGAAGCACGAGAGTTTCTCGATGTTCGAGAGCATTATTGATAAGCCAGCGGCAAAGTGATCACCGTGGT
>Ga0209777_10001991_pt1 | contig 27948 bp, 18 predicted proteins | sample FrelakmetHBP12HB_FD_187147 | JGI IMG/M metagenome (GOLD analysis project Ga0209777, IMG submission 187147) | Freshwater lake sediment microbial communities from the University of Notre Dame, USA, for methane emissions studies -HBP12 HB (SPAdes)... | ecosystem: Environmental > Aquatic >...
AAAAAGGATTACAATTATTTCTGGTCAGATATTCCAAATGCCCAGGAAAAAGTTAAGGAAAATTTGAATTCTTTGGTATCTGAAATGCAGAAAATAGGAAAACCAATTCCTAAAAAAGATTTTTATGCAAAAGTTGCCCAAATACAGGGGCTTTCACAGCCAGCTACTCTTTCTTATCTTGAGGTTTCAAAAAGAATTCAGCCGAATAAAGAGGGAGCTTTGGGATTAGTTGAATGGCCTGAAATAAAACCAAGAGGGGTAAAAGACAAATCATTCTTGGTTTTCAAGAAACATGGAAAACCACTGCACTTTACAGAAGTTGCAAAATTGATAGATAAGTTAGAATATAATCTGCCGAATAAAAAAACTTATCCGCAGACAGTTCATAATGAATTGATAAAGGATGCAAGATTTGTTCTTGTGGGCAGGGGAACTTATGCATTGGCAGAATGGGGATATGTTCCGGGGACCATTAAAGATATAATCACCAAAGTTTTGAAAGATAAAAATGAACCCATGCCTAAAGATGAAGTTGTAAAACAGGTTTTGATCCAGAGACTGGTTGCAAAAAATACTGTGCTGATGAATTTGAACAATAAAAAGCATTTTGACAAGGATTTAAACGATAACTACTTTTTAAGAAAAACACAGGCAGCATAAAAAAATAAAAAACCGCCCTCGGCGGTTTTTTTTGTTGGTCCGCTAAGTGGGGTTGCAAAAAAAGAGCAGTTGGATATCCAACTGCCATTCAGAAGAGCTGGTGGGCTCTTCTGATAATTCCCTCGACGCGCCAAGACCGAAGCGTGACAACAGACCCGATGGACACCGAGTCAGCGCGGGCTTGGTAAAGGGAACTCACATCATTCGCACATAGAATTCCTCCGCCTGCGTTGATTGGTTTTCTGATATCGTAGAGCCATTTGGCTTTGTGAACCCATTCAATAACCAGCGGGAGCAGATGTCTGCCAGAAAACGCGCCACGGCCGAATTCTGCCAGTGGAGAAATATCAGAGCCGAACAACTTTTTCCGGTCAATTCCAACCTTTGGGAGGTCGTCCCAGTGGATTGCGTTTGAGACACACAACCCATCGCAGTTTGGGTCGTCGGATATTTTTTTTGCCGCCTTTACCGGGGTCAAGACACTAAGCTTGGGTATCAGCGGTATGTTTAGGACAGAAGCTATTTTGAGTCCTGGTATTACCTCGTCTACAAGGCAGTTCAAGTCCAATCCGACGTTGGAGCAGGAATAGCTCATCTGCAGACCCACTGGAGCGCGAAACCCCGGCAGGTATCTTGCAAACATTTTCACAAACTCTTGCAGTTCAGCAATTCGTTCTTCCGGCGTTGCGGCAATCGACATGAAAGAGATAAAGAACGGCTCTGTTCTCATCTGCCATCGCCCGGTCTCGAAAAGGAACTCAGCGCCGGGACCCGGAAGACCCAACGCATTCAGTATGAAGGCTTCCCAAAAGTTCACTACAATGCATCTTGGGAATAATTCACTTGGCGTTATGCAGTCTTTTTTCATCGGCATGTTGCCTTTGTTGGGCGGCAATGTCGTTGTTTTGGCTGCGAATCCGCACCCGGTAAAATTCGGCCCAAAGGGACCGAGAAATTTCTGATGCGCATACTTCTTGCCATCAAATCCTCTAGCGCCTGAAGCGTTGAGGATAGGTCCAAAATCAGTTCCGCGCAGTTTCATATCCTCTCTCCTTCAGTTGTGGATTTTCGTTAGGGGGTTTATATTTACCTTGAACTACGAAATGACCTCCAACCTTTTTGATTTTGTAAGGCATTTCGTAATTCAAGGTATTTAAAATCAATGTGCTAAATTATTGTTAGCATAAAAGAGATAATTAGTAAATTATTGTATTGCCCCGTTAAAAGTTTGCGATGGAATGACATCGCGGCGAAAGTCCAGCTGGACTTTCGCCACCTCGGTTTTTAAAATTAATCCCGGAAATTTTTATGATTTATGCTGCGACAGCAAACTTTTAACGGGGTTGCTTGCAAGCTTTTATTGCGATATAATAAATAAAAATGTCTAATTGACCTAATTATCCTAATTGAATTGACCTAATCAAATGCCAATGCCTAATGCCTAAAAAATTTAGAAATTAGAAATTATTATTTGATTAGAATAATTAGAAATTAGAATAATTAGAATAATTAGAATAATTTAACGAAGCGCTTATGGATGTTTTTACTACAGGAATAATTGTTTTATTCATATGTACGGCAATTTTTTATATTGTCTTATTTTCATTTATTTATTACTGGCACTTAAAAAAGATTTCCTATATTATCGTGCCGATGATTTTTGCTTTTGAATTTTTTGCAATTGGATTTTTTGTTATTGCATTAGTATCTATTATTATTCAATATTTACCTGATTTACTCAGGGCAGGCGGATTATAGCCATGGCAAAAGCATCTTATTTATTTTGGACAGATTGGGTTAAGAAAATAGTTTGGGATCCTTTTGGATGGCTGATTTTGTTTATATTTATTTTGTGGGTTCCGTTTTTGCGCGTATGGTGGTGGGTATTTTTGCCAGTAATGCTTCAATCCCAGTTAAAAACGATTTATCTTTGGTGGATTGGTTGGGATTATGATTATCAAAAACAAAAATGGGTCTTGTTAGAAGTCATTCCGCTTGAAGCAATGCTTACGCCCCTCAAAGCTATGGAAGATGTCTTTTCGGCTATTTGGCCTATTATGGATGGAGCAAACTTCCGTGAAATCTGGTGCGATGGAGAGCTGCCCAATGGCCCGTATTGGTGTTCTTGGGAGATTGCTAGTATCGAAGGCAAGCTGCATTTTTATGTAAGAGTTTTGCAACAGCATCGAGTAAGCATTGAATCAGCCCTTTATGGACATTATCCTGACATAGAAATCCATGAAGTCTCTGATTATGTAAAATTAGTGCCGCCTACAGTTCCTAATGATGAATGGGATATGTACGGAGAAGATTGGGATTTACATAGAGAAGATGCATATCCTATTAAAACATATCCGAGCTTTTTTGAGCCTCAAGGAGAAAGAATTGCTGCAGAAGAAAAAAGGATTGATCCAATTATCTCTTTGCTTGAAGCTATGTCTAAATTAGGTCCTGGAGAACATTATTGGATGCAATTCACCACTGTTCCAGTGGGAAACAACGATGAGCCGGACTGGAGAGAAGAGGGCCAAAAAATAATAAATAAAATAACCAAGCGTCCGGAAAAAAAGGAGACAACCCTGATGGATGATCTGAAATATGTTTTTCATCAGATAGTTATGGGACCTGAAAAAGAAGGGTCGGGAGAATCAGCATCGTATAGTTGGGTGCCATTAGAAGAGGATGAGGAAACAGGTGAGTTGAGAATATCGCTGACCCCGGGAGAAAGAGAAATTGTCACTGAAATAGAAAACAAATTGAAAAAGCCGGCTTTTAGGACAAATATAAGAGGGGTTTATGTGGCTAAAAGAGAAGAATGGAGAGCACCGAATAGGGTTATATCACGTACATATATGGGCCATTTTTTGACCGCACATATGAATGAGTTTAGATTTCAAGGTGAAACAAGGCCGAGGGTTCACTTCTTTATGCGTCAACGCAGAGTTTTTTTAAGGGCAAGAAAAATGTTCAGAATGGCTGTTTTAAGATTTCCACCATTGTATCCTAATAGACATAATTTGTGTCCTATTTTAAGTACAGAAGAAATGGCGACGCTCTGGCACTTCCCGTTAAGGGTGTCTGGGATGGTGGCGCCAACCATGGTCAAGATTGAATCAAAGAAAGCCGGCCCGCCAGCTAATTTGCCGATTGATGAATAAATAATACTAATCTACAGATTCTATGCTAATCTACGGAAATCCGAATTACTTATATATGAATATTTTGATATCATGACAGAGCTAATTCATCCCGACCTTTCTTATAAATTAAATGGTATCTTGTTTAAAGTTCATAATGAATTGGGACAGTTTAGGAGTGAAAAATAATACGGAGATTTGATAGAAAATTATTTTAAAGAAAGTGGCATAAATTATGAACGTGAAAAAATATTGCCTGATTCATTTGAAAATGATCAACGAAGAAATAGAGTGGATTTTCTAATTGAAGATAAAATAATTTTAGAGTTAAAAACTAAGAGGTTTGTCGAAAAAGAAGACTACTATCAAATTAAACGATATTTAGAAGCATTGAATAAGCCACTGGGAATTTTGGTAAATTTCCGAAGAAGATATATCACACCGAAAAGAATCGTAAATTTTTCTTAATAAAGTTCGTATTTGTAGATTATTATTTTAGTAGATTAGAATAAAATTAGCGTATTAGTATTATTGCCATGCCAAAAGATCTAACTTATATTGCCAAAACAAACTTTCGCAGGGAAGAACAAACATTCGGAATTAAAAGAGCTGATCGGCGCCAGCACATGTATGTAATCGGAAAAACTGGAGTTGGTAAGACAGCCTTTTTAAAGAATATGGCTCTGCAGGACATCAATAATGGGCAAGGACTTGCTATTATCGACCCTCACGGAGAGTTTGTTGAAGAAATTTTGGATAATATCCCTCCTCATCGAGTCAATGATGTAGTTTATTTTAATCCCGCGGATATGGAATATCCTGTTAGTTTTAATATTATGGAGGTGCAGGATCCCAGATATAAGCACTTAATCGCATCGGGATTGATTGGTATTTTTACTAAAATTTGGGCCAATGTATGGTCGGCTCGAATGGAATACATTCTTGCCAATTGCATTTTAGCTTTGTTAGATACTCCGGGCACCACGCTCCTTGGCATACCAAGAATGCTGGTTGATAGAGATTACCGACAAAAAATCATTAATAACCTCAAAGACCCGGTGGTAAAATCATTTTGGGTTAACGAATATGAAGAGTGGGAGGCGAGGTACAGAAATGAAGCTATCGCTCCCGTTCAAAATAAAGTCGGACAGTTTCTGAATGTTTCTTTTGTAAGGAATATTGTCGGCCAAGCCAAGAACACCATTGATGTTGATGAAATAATGAATAACCAAAAAATTCTGCTGGTTAATGTTTCCAAGGGCCGAATTGGCGAAGATAATTCGGCTATTTTGGGAGCTATGCTTATTACCAAGATACAGCTGTCTGCGATGGAGCGCGTCAGAATTCCTGAAGATGAAAGAAAAGATTTTTATTTATATGTTGACGAATTCCAGAACTTCGCTACAGACTCTTTCGTGAATATTTTGTCAGAGGCCCGCAAATACCGTTTGGATCTGATTATTGCCCATCAATACGTTGGGCAGCTGGTCACTGATACAAGCACTGCTGTCAGAGATGCTGTTTTTGGCAACGTGGGCACTATGATTTCTTTTCGCGTGGGAGCTGCCGACGCGGAATTTTTAGAGCCAGAGTTCACCCCGGAATTTTTGCAGAACGATTTAATCCGCTTGGCTAATCGCGATATTTATATAAAACTTATGATAGACGGCATCACTTCCAGGCCCTTCTCCGCTAGAACCATTACCGTTTCCCCTGCTGCTAAAGACGATAAAAAGCGGGAAGAAATAATTAAAATTTCTAGGCTAAAGTATGCCCACAAGGTAAGGGCCGTTGAAGAAGAAATTAATCGTTGGGCGGGGAATATGGACATTCCTAATGCTCAGGGTCCTTCCGATCTTTCTAATCCCCAGAGTTTTCCCAAAGCTTCATATCAATCGAATGCTGCACGAGCATCTGATTCAACAAAGTTATACGATGCCATATGTTCTAATTGCGGGAAATCGACAAAAGTTATTTTCCCGCCTGAGCCCGGAAGAACTGTTTATTGCAAATCGTGTTTGAAAAAAATGTCCCGATTGCCCGAAGGCAATCGAGGGTCCTCGCCGCAGGCGGGAAAAGACAATACGCCTGTGAGATGGACAAACAACGCGCCTGTGCAGGCTGATCAGCAAGGGAATAGGCCAGAGGGAAACGCGGCTTTAGAAGAATTGGGCATAGAATTCGGGCCTTCTCCGAGTTCTCGCAAAGCACCGCCTCCTCCGGAAAAATTCCGATCGCAGAGCGACCGAGGATCCTCGACAGAGTCGGGACAAAAAACTTTTTCTTTGAATGAAATAATGCAAAAGGGAGAAAATGTGCCATTTAACAAGAGTAGAAAAGACAAAAAAGAAAGAAAATCAGTTGATGTTGAAGAACTTCGAAAAACTTTAACCCAAGCCCTTGATTCCTCGTCATCGTCTTCCCCCGAAGATGAGAATAAATAGGAAATAAAAAACCGCTTGGAATCCAAGCGGTTTTTTGGTAGGATTAAATAACAAAATTAATTAACCCTAATATGCCAAGTGAAACAAAAATTTGTCAAAACTGTAAAAAAGAGTTCGTGATTGAGCCCGAGGATTTTTCGTTTTACGAAAAAATACAAGTGCCACCACCAACTTTTTGTCCGGAATGCAGGATGCAGCGCCGTTTTGCATGGCGGAATGAGAGAATTCTTCACCATAATGTTTGCGCAAAAACAGGTAAAAAAATAATTACAGGGTTTGCGCCAGACTCTGGCCTCACGGTATATGATCGCGATGTTTGGTGGTCAGACGCCTGGGATCCTATGGCTTATGGAGCAGACTATGATTTTTCAAAACCATTTTTCAAACAATGGAGAGAATTTTTTGGACAGGTTGCTCATCCTGCAGTATTTAATACCCAGACAGTGAATTGCGACTATACGCAATATACGGGTAACATGAAAGACGCCTATCTTGTTTCTGCATCGTGGGGCGGCGAAAATCTTGCCTATGCTGCTCGTGCTCAATTTTGCAGAGATGCCTTTGATGTATTCGCAGTTTATGACTCAGAGTTATGTTATGAAGATGTAAACGTATTTAAATCTTCCAGAACCCATTTTTCGCAAAACTGTGAAAGTTGCGTAGACTGCATTTTTCTATACGATTGCCGTGGATGCACAAACTGCGTTGGCTGCACTGGATTGCGCAATAAATCATATTATATTTTTAATAAGCCTTATTCGAAGGAAGATTATCAAAAACAAATTTCAGAATTAAAGATTAATACTTATACAGGGCTCTGCGAGGCGAGAAAAAGATTTGAAATGTTAAAACGTGAGCAAATTAGAAAATATGCCACGCTTATTAAGTGCGAAAGATCTACTGGAGACAATATGCAAAACGTTGCAGATTCTAAAAATTGTTTTGATGTTTTAGGAGATGCGAGAAATTGCAGATTTATACAAAATGGGACAAAGATTATTACCGATTCATATGATGGATATGGAGTGGGGGCAGGCGTCGATTTGCTTTATGAGGCATTTGACTCTGGTGTTGAAGGTTCTCGTCAGTTGTTTTGTATGACTGTTTATGGATGTCACAATGCAACCTATTGTTTTAATTGCCATGGTTGCGGCAATATTTTTGGCTGTATTGGATTGCGCAATAAAGAATACTGCATTTTCAATAAGCAATACACCAAAGAAGAATACGAAGCGCTTGTCCCCAAAATTATCCAGCATATGAAAGATATACCCTATATTGATAAGCTCGGCCGAACTTATGGGTATGGTGAATTTTTTCCCATTGAACTGTCTCCATTTGGTTATAATGAAACTGCGGCACAAGATTTTTTGCCGGTAAGCGAAGAAGTGGCGCAAACTATGGGTTTTAATTGGAGGGATCTTAAAACTTCCGAACATCAGCCGACCCTTCTTGCGCAAAACCTCCCAGATGCAATGGAAGACAGCAGTACCGAAATTACTAAAGAAAATATAGGATGTCTTAATTGTGGACGTGCATACCGCATTATCTTAAAGGAATATCAATTTCTAAAACAATTTCATCTACCAATACCTAGGTTTTGTCCTGAATGTCGCCACCAAGCGCGTCTTAAATTGCGCAACCCTTTAAAACTTTGGCATAGAAAATGCATGTGCCTGCCTGCGCAGGCAGGCGATAAGAACACTGCCAAACATTTTCACGGCGATAAGCCTTGTCCAAATGAATTTGAAACTTCTTATGCTCCGGACAGGCCAGAAATAGTCTACTGCGAACAGTGCTATAACAGCGAGGTCGCATAGCGTAGCGATACAATGCAGAAGTAATATAATTAAAAATAAACAAAATGCAATCAGAAACAAAAAAATGCCAAAATTGTAAACAAGATTTCGTAATTGAGCCGGAGGATTTTGTGTTTTATGAAAAAATACAAGTGCCGCCGCCAACTTTTTGTTCAGATTGCAGGATGCGTAGAAAGCTTGTTTTTCGCAACGAGAGGGCTTTATATAAAAACAAATGTGAAAAATGCGGTAAAGACCTTATTTCAATGTATCATAAAGAAAGCCCTATGACTGTGTATTGTCGGGATTGCTGGTTTTCTGATTCATGGAATCCAATGGATTATGGTAAAGAAATTGATTTTTCGCAAAATTTTCTAATTCAATTTAGAAATTTGTTTTGGGCTGTGCCAGTTATGAATTTATGGGCTCCGCAATCAGTAGATTCTGAATACACTAATTTTTCAGCAAAAAATAATGGTTGTTATCTTTTATTTGGCGGGAAAGAGAATGAAAATATTAGATATTCAAGCAGCACCTCCCTTACAAGAGATTCCCAAGATCTTTTTAATTGCACGCATCTTGAACTATCTTATGAAAACATTCAATGCGAAAATTCTCAGAAATTGTTTTTTAGTAAATATTCTGATAATTGTTCCAATTCCTATTTTTTATATCAATGCAGGAATTGTATTGATTGTTTCGGCTGTACTAATTTAAGGAACAAGCAAGATTGTTTTTTTAATGAACAGCTTACAAAAGAAAAATATAAAGAGCGCTTGGCTGCAATTGACCTAGGAAGTTTTAAGAACCTAGCTCATAATTTAGAAGAATTTCATAATGTGTATAACAAAGCAATACACAAATATGCCCAATTTACAAACACCGTAAATTGCACTGGCGACAATATAAGAAATGCCAGGGATTGCAGGGTGTGTTTTGACATATCCGGCAACGATTCTGAAAATTCAAAGTATGTTACATATGTTGTGAACGGAGTCAAAGATTCATATGATAGCTATGGTATGCCCAAAGCCGAAAGAATTTACGAGGCGCTTGCAACGGGGTTTGATCATATTGAAAATTCAGATTATGTATTTACTATTTTTGTGAGAGGCAGTAAAAATATTAAATATTCTATTAATTGTTCTGCATCTCATGATTTGTTTGGCTGTGTTGGGTTAGACAAAAAAGAATATTGCATTTTAAACAAACAGTATACTAAGGAAGAATATGAGGCGTTAGTTCCAAAAATTATTGAACACATGAACAGTATGCCTTATATTGATTCGAAAAACAGAGTATACAAATACGGCGAGTTTTTTTATCCAGAAATATCGCCATTTGCCTACAACGAAACCTTAGCCCAAGAATATTTTCCATTAACTAGAGAACAATCGATAGAACAAGGCTATCAATGGAAAGAGAATGATGCTAAAAATTATAAAATAGATATAAAATCAGAAGACCTGCCAGATAATGTTAAATATACAGATGAAACTATTGTAGGCAAAGTAATAGAATGTGCCCACAAAGGAGAATGCAATGAACAATGCTCAACTGCCTTTAAAATTATTCCTTCTGAATTTGATTTCTACAAAAAAATGAATTTGCCTTTGCCTCGCTTCTGTCCAAACTGCAGGCACTACCAACGCTTAAGGCAGAGAAATCCCTTTAAACTCTGGCACCGACAATGTATGTGCGATAAAAATCACCCACAGCATACAGATAGGTGCTCAAACGAATTTGAAACATCCTATTCTCCAGATCGTGAAGAAATTATTTACTGCGAAAGTTGCTATAGCAGCGAGGTTGCATAGCGTAGTGCTACAATGCAGAAGTAATATAATTAAAAATAAACAAAATGCAATCAGAAACAAAAAAATGCCAAAATTGCAAACAAGATTTCGTAATTGAGCCGGATGATTTTGCTTTTTACGAAAAAATGAAGGTTCCACCGCCGACGTGGTGTCCTGATTGCAGGATTGTCCGGCGCATGAGCTGGAGAAATGAGCGTACTCTTTACCATAGAAAGTGTGATGCCACAGGTAAGGATATTGTTACGATGTTTGCGCCAGAGCAAACACTTTTGGTTTATGAAAGAGATTACTGGTGGTCTGATAAATGGGACCAGTTAAAATCCGGAAGAGAATATGATTTCAAAAAACCTTTCTTTCAACAATTTAAGGAGTTAATGGAAAAAGCTCCTTTACCTAATCTTGCGAATTCAAATACAAGAAATTCTGAATATGGTAATCATAATGCGGATATGAAAGATTGTTATCTTGTTTATGCGTCTTTTAGAAATGAAGACTTAACGTATTGTGCTGGATGTATAGATTGTAAAAGCTCGCTTGATATATATAAGGGTCTCAATTTTAACCAATGTTATGAGGGTGTTTTGGGTAGCAATATGAATCGTGTTTTTTTCTCCTATGATAGTGACGACTGTCTTAACTCTGCTTTCCTCCATGCTTGTAAGAATGTTATAGATTCTTTAGGATGTATAAATTTGCGTAATAAATCACACGCAATATTTAATCAAATCTATACAAAAGAAGAATATATAAGAGAACGGACAAAATATGATTTTGGAAGTTACAAAGCGCTTTGCGAATTTAAGGAAAAATTTATTGAATTTAAAAAACAATACCCTCGACGTTATGGATTTGTACAAAAATCTGTAAATTCTGTCGGTGATAATATTTTAAATTGTAAAAATGTATATATGGGTTTTGATGTATTCGGTGGTGTTGAGGATAGCAAATATGTTATTCATGGTTGGGATAGAGCAAGAGATGTTTACGATGGTTATGGTTTTGGGGCGAATTTAAGCAATGCTTACGAAATTATTGATACTGGTATCGAAGGATCTCGTAATCTTTTTTCTGTTTTTACTCATTCGTGCCAAAATACAAATTACACTTACGGGTGTCAAAACTCCGCGAATTTGTTTGGATGTGTTGGCCTTCGCAGCCAGCGCTATTGCATCTTAAATAAACAATATACTAAAGAAGAATATGAAGCCCTTGTTCCAAAAATAATCCAACATATGAATGATGTGCCGTATATAGACAAGAAGGGGATAATATACAAATATGGTGAATTTTTTCCAGCTGAAATTTCTCCGTTTGCCTACAATGAAACTATAGCCCAGGAATATTATCCAAAAACTAAATTAGAAATTTTTGAGGTCGGATACAGGTGGAGAGAACCTGATACAAAACAGTATACCATTACGCTACAACCAGCAGATTTGCCAGACCATATAAAAGACGTTCAAGATGACATTTTGAATCAAGTGATAGCTTGCGAGCATCGGGGCAAATGCAACGAGCAGTGTATGAGCGCGTTTAAAATTATTCCTTCTGAGCTTCAGTTTTATCGGGCGATGAACCTTGCTTTGCCAAGATTATGTTCTAACTGCAGACATTATAGTAGGCTCGCCCAGCGTACTCCATTTAAATTATGGGATCGCAAATGCGCGAAATGCGGGAAGGAAATTAAAACTTCATACGCCCCAGATCGCAAAGAAATTATTTACTGCGAAAGTTGTTACAACAACGAGGTAGCATAAAAATATGAATAGCGAAATAAAAACTTGTCAGAATTGTAAAAAAGACTTTGTAATCGAGACCGATGATTTTGCGTTCTATGAAAAAATAAAAGTCCCTGCGCCGACGTGGTGTCCTCAGTGCAGATTAATTAGAAGAATGGTCTTTCGAAACGAGAGATCACTCTATAAAAGAAAGTGCGATCTTTGTAAAAAAGATATTTTTTCTATGTATCTAGCTGAAACTTCTTTTCCGGTTTACTGCCACGAATGTTGGTGGTCTGATAAATGGGATTCGATGACTTATGGTCGAAATTATAATTGGAATAAAAGTTTTTTTGAGCAATTCAAGGAATTATATGATTCTGTTCCCAAGATATCTTTAGGCTATTATCCGCCTAATTTTAACGTTGATTATTCTAATTTTGTTAGAGGAGGTAAAAATATCTATTTATCTTATTCTATTTCTAATTCTAATTCTACTGGGTCTGAAGATATTTATTATTCCTATGCAGCAGATGCAAGTAAAAATTGCTTTGATTGTTCAATTTTAAATAAATCAGAAAATTGCTATGAAAATATTGAGGGGGCTCAGAATTATAATTCTTGTTTTTTAGTCCGTTCCCGGGATTGCTTAGATTCTTTATTTTTATTTGATTGCGTCAATTGCCAAAAATGCTTCATGTCCTCTAATTTGCGAAACGGAAGATATATTTTTAATAATCAGCAATTGAGAAAAGAAGAGTATGAAGAAAAAATAAAAAATATTGATTTTGGCAGCGCTAAAAACTTGGAAGCCAAAAAGAAAGAATTTTTTAATTTAATTGAAAAATCGATACATAAATTTGCTAATATAACAAAGGCTGTAAATTGCACAGGGGACGATATTAATAATTCAAAGAATGTGCAGTATTCTTTTAACGTTCACGATGCAGAAAACTGCAAATATTTTGTTCGTGCATTTTTCATGAAAAATGCAATGGATATTGGTGTTGCCCCGACAGGGGAATTAGATTATGAATCCACCGGACCTGGTTTAAACTCTTTTAAAGTTCTCTTTTCAATGTTTTGCTATAATGACACCAGAGAGATTTCTTATTGTAATGATATACAAAATTCTTCCAACCTTTTCGGCTGCAATGGCCTACGCAATCGGCATTACTGCATTCTTAACAAGCAATATTCTAAAGAAGAATACGAAACACTTGTTCCAAAAATTATTCAGCACATGAGTGATATGCCTTATATGGATAAGCTTGGCCGCGTTTACAAATATGGTGAATTTTTCCCGCCAGAATTTTCTCCTTTTGGTTATAATGAAACCATTGCTCAAGAGTTTTTCCCAATAGATTCGGGGACAGCAACAAAGTTTGGATATAACTGGGAGACAGAGGAAGCAAAAAATCGTCCGCAACCAACTATTTTGCCAGAAAACTTGCCCGATCATATCAAGGATGTTAATGATTCTATTTTGAAAGAAATTATTGGGTGTGCTCATAGGGCCGAATGCCACGAACAATGCACTGGAGTATTTAAAATTGTTCAGCCAGAATTAGAATTTTATCGTAGGGCAAACCTATCACTACCAAGGCTCTGCCCCAACTGCAGGCACTATGAACGGTTAAAACAGAGAAATCCGCTTAAGCTCTGGCACCGCCAGTGTATGTGCGATGGTTCGACAAGCTCACCACAGGCAAAGAATCACCCGCATCATAGCGGAAAATGCCCAAATGAATTTGAAACTTCCTATGCTCCGGATAGACCGGAGATAGTTTACTGCGAACAGTGCTATAACAGCGAGGTCGCATAGCGTAGCGATATAATGCAGAAGTAGCATAAACTAATTTTAAAAGGTCGATTAACCCGCCAAAATTTTTTAAAATAAAGTTTAGGCGGGTAAATTAACTAAGATAAATCACATGATCTTTATTCACGTGCCATGTCAAAATCTTGATACGGCCAAAATCATTGCCAAACTCTTAGTGGAAAAAAGACTGGCAGGCAAAGTAGATATTATGCTCACTAATTCAGTTTCTCGGGTTAACGGCGGAGTAACAGAGGCTCCGGGGGCGACCATGATCATCATGACCATAGATAAACATGTTCAAGACATAGAGGACATTGTCAGGGAACATTACCAGGGTGGTGTTCCTTGCATGGCCACCATTTCTCTGTATCGCCTGAATCGTGACTTCAAAGATTGGTTGATTGACGCCACAAGTTAGGGCAAATTATCACCAAGTACAATGGCGAAAACGCCTGAAGTTTTTAGCTTGATAAAGCTTCATAAAAAAGCTATGATAAAGATAATTAAAATTCTAAATCCGAAATCCTAAATCCTAAATAAATTCCAAATCCTAAATACGAAATCCAAAACGTGTTTAGAGTTTAGAAATTAGAATTTAGAGTTTAGAGTTTCTTTTACGAAGTAAAAGTATTATGGCAGATAAAAATAGAATCCGTAGATTTAAATTGGCGCCTCCGCCTCCGGAGTTGCCTGTTTATGGTACAGTTAAGCCCGAAGATTGTTCTTTTATCGGCAAAACCAATTATGAAGCGGCTTTGCAAGAGCAAAAGTTTATTTTCGGTATTAAACGCATAGACAGGCGCAGGCACGTGTATATTGTCGGCAAATCCGGAGTGGGGAAGTCAAAACTTCTGGAACTTTTAGTTCGTCAAGATATTGGGTACCGCCACGGCCTTTGTTTTATTGACCCTCACGGAGATGTCATAGAGGAAATTTTGCATTTTATTCCAGAAGACCGGATAAATGATGTGGTGCTTATTGATCCCTCTGATTCCAAATATCCAATTTCTTTTAATCCTTTAGCTAATATTGACCCGAGCTTTAAGCATCAGTTGACCCAGGGCTTAATCGAGGTTCTAGAAAGGCAATTCGGCGCCAATTGGACGCCCAGGCTTGAGCACGTGTTCCGCTTCACTTGTTTAGCTCTTTTAGATTACCCGCACGGTACTATGCGAGGCATGATCTCAATGCTGACTGATCGCAATTACCGCCAGCTAGTGGTTGAATATATTCAAGACGACATGGTTAAAAGATTCTGGGCCATTGAGTTTGCCGACTGGTCAGAGAAATACGATACCGAAGCCATTATTCCTCTGGTAAATAAGTTGGCGCAGTTTCTGTCAGACCCCGCCTTGCGGGGCATTTTTGGCCAGGAAGAAAATAAAGTTGATTTGGAAAAACTAATGAATGAAGGAAAAATTATTTTAATTAACTTATGCAAAGGTAAATTAGGAGAGGAGAACGCCAGTTTTTTTGGTTCAATGTTTATTACAAAAATAAAACAAGCCGGTATGGCGCGGGCCGCTATACCGGAAGACGAAAGAAAAGATTATTATCTCTATGTTGACGAGTTCCATAATCTTATGACGGAAACCTTTGAAAACATATTATCGGAAGCCCGCAAATATGGCATCTGTCTTACCGTGGCGCACCAATATATGGGACAGCTTATCCCTAAAGTCCAGCAGGCAGTTTTGGGAAATACGGGAACCATTATTGTGTTCCGGGTGGGCGGCGAAGATGCGGTTAAATTGGAGCCGGAAATGGCGCCGATATTCGGCGTCAAGGATATGGTGAACTTGGGAGTTCAGAATTTTTATATCAAAGAAACCATTGATGGGGAGGCCTACGACCCTTTTTCCGCCGAAACCCTGAAAGTTTTGCCGCCCTCTCACAAGTCTTTTAAAAAGGAAATTGTTGAGCAGTCCCGCGCAAGGTACACTATTTCAGCTGAGGCAGCAAAAAAACTTATGGAAGCAGAAGAGTCAAAAATCATGAGGAGCTCCCATGAAAAATCTATAATTGAGGGCAAAGGAAAAGGTCCAGCCTCCAAAGAGGAAAAAAAGGCAGAAGATAAACCAGAAGAGCCATTAATTTAATATAATCAAATTTACAAAATATGGAGTCCCAAACAAAACAGTGCCAAACATGCAAAAATGATTTTGAAATAAGGCCAGAGGATTTAGTTTTTTATGAACAAGTAAAGGTTCCCCCGCCAAATCGGTGCCCCGATTGTCGTATGGAATTACGCTTGGCTTTTAGAAATGAGAGGACTCTTTACAAGCGTGTTTGCGATCTCTGCAAAAAAGAAGGAGTTTCTTTATACCCAGGTGGAACGTCCTTTCCAGTTTATTGCCATAAATGTTGGTGGAGTGATGGCTGGGACCCTGTTTCTTTTGGCATAGATTGGGATAAATCTAGGCCATTTTTTGATCAATTTTTAGAATTAAAAAATAAGGTACCGCGTATCGCCCTGCTTGTGATAGACAGCATCAACAGCGACTACACAAATAATAGCGCCGAAAATAAAAATTGTTATTTGCTTTTTGCGTCAGAGAACGACGAAGATTGCATGTATGGCAGACTTATCCAACGATGCAAGTCATCTGTTGATTGCACTTTTTTGTATGACTCGGAACTTTGTTATGAATGCACCGATTGCAAAAAATGTTTCAGGTGTTTATTTTCTGAGAGATTGCAAGATTGTATAGAGGTTCTTTTTTCTTTTGATATGCACAACTGCCAAAATTGCATCCTTTGTACCAACGGCCGCAACCTAAATTATTGTATTGAAAATAAACAATGCACGAAAGAAGAATTTGAGCAGAAAAAAGCGGAGATTTTATCTACGCACGAAAACATTGAAAAGACCAAGGAAAAATATAATGAATTGAGGGTAAAAGCTATAGTAAAATACGCCTCTTCAATAAAATGCAATAACGTTACTGGTGATTACATGTATAACTGTCACGAGGGGGTAAATGTGTTTGATTACGGCAACTCAAAAAATTCATCGTACATTGCCGACGGGGAAGATGCAATCGATTGCCAAGACTGTAATAATCTTTATTTCAAACCGGAGCGTTTATATAACATTATGGCGACCCTGCAAAGCTCCAGCTGTGTTGTTGGAACCTTCGCTATGTACTGCAATGAAACACACTATTCTGACAGCTGTTATAACTGCGCAAATTGTTTTGGATGCGTAAGTTTAAATAAAAAAAATTATTTTATTTTGAATAAAGAATATTCTAAAGAAAAATATTTAGAACTTCAAAAGGAAATTATAGACCAGTTAAAGCAAGACGGATTGTATGGGGAATTTTTTCCTCCGGAATTTTCACCCTTTGGTCACAATGAAACCTTAGCCCAAGAATACTTTCCAATTACTGAAAAAGAAGCCAAAGAAAAAGGTTTTAAATGGCAAAATCAAACTACCGGCACATATGGCAAGGAAACAATTGAAGAAAAAGACATACCTCAAACTATAACAGAAGTTACAGACGATATTCTGAAAGAAGTTTTGGTTTGTAAAGACTGTAAAAAGAATTTCCGCATCACAAAAGGGGAGTTGGATTTCTACAAAAGAATGAACATACCTTTACCGCACAAAGATTTCGAGTGCCGGCATAAAGACCGAATGAAAAAGCGCAATCCGCGCAAACTTTGGCATCGACAATGTATGTGTGATAAAAATCACCCACAGCATACAGGTAAATGCACTAATGAATTTGAAACTTCTTATTCTCCAGACAGGCCAGAAATCGTATATTGTGAGCAGTGTTATCAACAAGAAGTAATGTAATAAATATATATGAACGAAGAAGTAAAACAATGCCAAAACTGCAAACATGATTTCGTAATTGAGCCGGATGATTTTGCGTTTTACGAAAAGATAAAAGTGCCAGCGCCGACGTGGTGTCCGGAGTGCCGTATGATCCGGCGTTTGGCTTGTAATAACTGTTGGTTTCTTTATTATCGTAGTTGTGATAAATGCGGCGCCAGAACATTATCAATGTATCCACCCGAACAAAAAATCACTGTTTATTGTCAGCCATGTTGGTGGGCAGATGATTGGGATGGCACTGAATACGCGATGGATTATGATAAAAGCCGACCATTTTTAGAACAAGTGAAAGAACTTTCAGAAAAAACTCCATATACTCCTCTAGAAACGACTTATTTAACTTTAGAGAATTGTGACTATAGTAATTCTATAGCTTATTCAAAAAATTGCACATTAGCAACTTGGGCCGATTTTTGTGAAAATGTCTGTTATTCTTCTTTTCTTTTTACTTTAAAATTTAGTTCGGATTGTTTTCGAGGTTATACTTCCGAATTATGTTATGGTTCGATTGGTTTTAGCAGATGCTATAGAATGTTTTTTTCTGATGAATGTGACGACTGTGTAGATATTTTCTTTTGTCGAAATTGCTATGGTTGTACGAACTGCATTGGTTGTGTAAACCTAAGTGGCGCTTCAAATTGTATTTTTAATGTTAAGTATTCCAAGGAGGAGTATGAAAAAAAATTAAAAGAACTTGATCTTGAATCATGGAGCAATATAGAGAAATTACAAAAAGAAGCACAAAAATTTTGGCTGACAAAACCGTATAGGGCATATCATGGGCATTCTTTAAATAAAAATGTGACTGGCGAGTATGTTTATGAATCAAAAAATTCAAAAGAGGTTTATATTTTCAACGGTGGGGAAAATAGTAAATATTGCCAGCTTGTGACTGTGAAACCAGTAAGAGATTGCTATGATTATTCTGGATGGGGAAATAAAGCAGAGCTTATTTATGAGTGTCTTAATGTGGGAGACAACGTTAATAACATTAAATTTTCTGGTTTTTGTTTTCAGGATGCGATGAATGTTGAATATTCTTTTTGGTGTCCTTCTTCAAAAAATAATTTTGGCTGTATAAATTTAAAGAGAAAATCTTACAGTATTTTAAATAAACAATATTCAAAAGAAGAATATGGAAAATTAAAAAATGAAATTATCGAAGACATGAAAAAGAATCCATATATAGATGATATGGGGCGAGCTTGGTCATATGGAGAATTTTTTCAACCCGGTTTTAGTAAATTTGCTTATAATAATTCAAATGCATTTAAATTTTTTCCTAAAAACAAGGAAGAGGCTTTAAAATTAGGTTATTCATGGAATGAGGAGATTATACAAAATATTACAGAAACAATAAAAGGGGAAAATCTTCCAGAAAAAATTAGCGAAGTTGATTCAAGCATTTTTAATGAAGTCATTTCTTGCGTTTCCTGTGATAGAAAATATAAAATTATTGCTATTGAATATGATCTTTTAAGAAAAATGAATTTACCAATACCACGCGAATGTCCTAAGTGTAGGGAAACAAAAAGATTTGCTAGGTTAAATATGCCAAAATTATATAATCGTAATTGCGCTAAATGTAATATAGAAGTTAGAACCCCTTATGCTCCAGACCGCCCGGAAATAATTTATTGCGAAAAGTGTTATCAACAAGAAGTATACTAAATATATGAATCAAGAAAAAAAACAATGCGAAAAGTGTAATAATAAGTTCGTAATTGAGCCGGATGATTTTGCTTTTTACGAAAAACTCGATTTGCCTTTGCCGGTTTCGTGCCCTTACTGCCGCTTTAAATACCTTTTGGCTTTTTGGGTGTTTGGAAGATTCAGAATTACCAAATCCGCATTAAGCGGCAAAACAATTATAACGGTTCTTCCAGAATCAGTCCCTTTTCCTATTTATGAAAGGAATGAGTTCGTATCCGATGCATGGGACCCACTTACACACGGGAAAGAATATGACGCTTCATGCCCATTCATTGAACAGCTTGTTGAGCTACAATCAAAAGTACCACACCCGCATCAGGTTGGCACTAAAAATTTAAATTGCGATTGGACAGACGATTGTTGGGAATCAAAAGATTTATATCTTACGCGTTCTGGTCTTCACATGGAATCTGTTATTTATGGATATCGTTTAGTAAATTGTAAAAATTGTATTGATGTAACTTATTCTTTTGACTTAGAGCGTTGCTATGACTGCCTGTATTGTTTCAAAAGTTACAACTTAAATTATTCTTTTAATTGTCGCGATTGCATGGATAGTTTTTTTCTATATGACTGCCGAAATTGTCAAAACTGTTTTATGTCATGGAATTTAAGAAATCAAAAGTATTGCATTTTAAACCAGCAGTATTCTAAAGAAGATTACTTTAAAAAAATTGAAGAATATAATCTTGCATCGCGATTTTCAATTGAAGCGTTGAAAAAAGAAATGTGGCAGCATATCCAACAAGACGCTGTGCACAGGCAGAATTATAATCTTCAGGCAGTGAATTCCACAGGAAACTTTATTGCCAATGATAAAAATTGCTATGAATGTTATTTTTTGGAAGAATCAGAAAATTGCAGGCGTGTTATCAGGGGTTTTCGAAGTAAAGAAACCGTTGACTCGGTAGGTGCTTTTGGGGCTGAAAAGTGTGGGCTGGTGGTTATGGATCAGCTTGGAACATACAATAATTTGTGTTGCCTTTATACTACTTCATGCAGATATTCCACCTACTTAGACAATTGCGAAGAATGCGAATATTGTTTTGGCTGTGTTGGCCTTCGCAAGAAAAAGTATTGTATTTTAAATAAACAGTATAGTGAAGAAGATTATAAAAAACTCATTGAAAAAATTACAAACGATATGAAAGAAAGAGGAGAATGGGGGAAATTTTTTCCGTTCTCCACTGCATACTGCGGATACAATCTTTCTCTGGCGCATATGATGTTTCCTATGTCAAAGGATGAAGCTTTAAAATTTGGCGCCAAATGGGAAGAAGTTAATGAGCCTCACTACGAAAATACCATTAGCGGAAATGACTTGCCCGATGCCATTGACCAGGTTAGTGATGAAATTGTGAAACAACGCATTCTTTGTCCGGAAACAAAGCTTAGCTACAACATTACTCAGCAGGAGTTGTCATTTTATAGAGAGCATAAGATTCCGCTTCCTACGAGGCATTTTGATTGGCGCACATTAGAGCGTTTTAAACCTTTTAGTTTGATGGTAATGCCGCAAAAGGGAACTTGTTATTATTGCAAAAAAGAAATTGAACATTATTATGCTCCTGAACTTGGCTTTCAAAAAATAGCCTGCTTAGAATGCTACCAGCGCGAAGTGGCTTAAATTTTAATTATGAATTCAGAAAAAAAAAATTGTCAAAACTGTAAAAATGAGTTCGTAATTGAACCGGAAGATTTTGATTTCTATGAAAAAATTAAAGTCCCAGTGCCGACGTTTTGCCCGGAGTGCCGCATGCAAAGGAGGTTGGCATTCCGTAACGAACGCATTTTGCATCGAAAAACAAGCGCTGCCACCGGAAAAGAAATTATTTCTATATTCCGGCCGGATTCGCCAATGAAGGTATATGAGCATGAGGCTTTTTATTCTGATAATTGGGATCCGCTGGCATATGGGCAAGACTATGATTTTTCAAAACCATTTTTCAAGCAGCTTCAGGAACTTATGGTTAGAACTCCCACGCTCGCACTCTTTGATGAAAAATCAACAAATTCAAGCTATTGTAATCTTGTGGTGGAGCAGAAAAATTGTTATTTGGTAACCGCAGGTTGGACAAGCGAAGATTGCATGTATGTCAACCGTGGCGATCACAATAAAAATTCTTTAGATCTCTATATATGCGGCCGGAACGAGTTTTGCTACGATAATGTGTATTGCGAGGATTCGTATCGGCTGTTTTATAGTCATACTTGCAAAGATTGCAATGACTGTTATTTCCTTTATGACTGCCGTGGCTGTTCTAGTTGTTTTGGCTGCGCAGGATTGAGAAATCAAAAGTATCATATCTTTAATAAACCATATACAAAGGAAGAATATCTTAAAAAAATTAAAGAATTCGACTTGGGTGATTGGAATGTTGTCTGCAATATAAAAAAGCAGGTGGAAGAACTTCGCCTTAGCGTTCCTCATCGTTATGCTCAGATTCAAAAGTCTACCAACGCAGTGGGAGACCATATTCATAATGTAAAAAATGCATATTATTGTTTTGACTTTTTAAGCGGAGCTGAGAATGTTAAATATTCGCATTGGAGTTCGGGAGAGTTTAGAGATTCATATGACACAGGTCCCGGCACCGGCGGGAATTCGGAATTGCTGTATGAGTCCGTTTCCATCGGCGTGCAAAACGCAAGATGCATGTTCAACTTCGTTGTCTGGTATTCGCATGACGTGCAATATAGCATAAATTGCCATGGCTCGAACAATCTTTTTGGTTGCGTGTCTTTGGTTAATAAATCGTATTGCATTTTTAACAAACAATATACAAAGGAAGAATACGAAAAATTGGTGCCGAACATTATTGCCCATATGAATGAAATGCCTTACATAGATAAAAAAGGGAGAGTTTATAAATATGGAGAATTTTTTCCGATAGAAATTTCTCCGTTTCCTTATAACGACTCTATCGCGCAAGATTATATGCCAATTACAAAAGAGGAGGCAGAAGCAAAAGGATATTCTTGGGGAGAGGTTCAATCAAAAAATTATAATATAACCAAGCTCGCAGCCGATCTTCCTGTCAAAATTTCTGACGTTCCCGACGACATCACGCAAGAAACTATCGGATGCATGCACGAAGGAATTTGCCAAGACGGGTGTGCCACAGCATTCCGCATTATGCCAGATGAATTGAAATTTTATCGAAATTTAAACATACCTTTGCCACGATTGTGTTTTGCCTGCCGTCATAAGGATCGGCTTAAACAACGCAATCCCATGAAGTTATGGCACAGGAAATGCGCCTGTGTTGGTGAAAAATCGGAAAACGGAATATACCAAAACCAAACAAAGCATTTTCATGGAACAGGTAAGTGTCCCAATGAATTTGAGACGTCATATTTTCCGGATAGAAAAGAGATTGTTTACTGCGAACAGTGTTATCAAACAGAAGTAGCATAATATAAAATTATTAAAAAAATTAATTATTAAAAAAATATATGAATCAAGAAACCAAACAATGCCAAAATTGCAAAAAGGACTTTACAATTGAGCCCGATGATTTTACTTTTTACGAAAAAATTAAAGTGCCAGCGCCGACGTTTTGTTGGCTTTGCAGAGCTCAACGGCGTATGGCATTTCGAAATGAGAGGTCATTATTTAAGCGAAAAAGTGATTGTTCAGACAAAGATATTTTTTCGGCATTTGCGCCCGACGCACCGGTAAAAGTTTATGAAAAAGAAGTCTGGCTTACTGATTCGTGGGACCCAATGACGTTTGGCAAAGATTTTGATGAATCAAAACCCTTCTTTGAACAGTTTAAAGAATTATTGCATGAGGTACCCCTGAAAAATTTGAATGTGGTAAATGGCGTAAACAGCGATTATGTAAATAATTTTACTGATCCGAAAAATTGTTATTTAGTTTTCAATGGCCAGGGAGCAGAGGATTGCATGTATGGTAACGGTTTTAACGATATAAAGAATTGCGTGGATGGTTCGCATCTTTCAAAATCAGAACGTTGCTATGAGGGATTTTGGTTAACATCTTGCCGCAATGCTATTTTTTCTTCGCAGTGCGAAGGTTCCTACGATATTGCTTTTTGCAAAGATTGCGTTGGGTGTTCGGATTGTTTTGGCTGTGTCGGCCTGCGCAAGAAATCATTTTACATTTTTAACGAGAAATATAATAAAGAGGACTACTTTAAAAAAGTTGCAGAGTTTAATATCAGTTCAAGCGCAGCTTTGCAACAGATGCGCAAAAGGGTTGCAGAATTTTGGTTGAAGTTTCCGAATAAATATATTAATGGGCTTTCAAACACTAATGTCTCTGGCAACTATATTTCACACTCCCGCAACGTACGCGAGTCATTCTTGGTGCGTGAAAGCGAAAATTTGCGTTACTGCCAGTATGTCCAGGAAGCGCCGGGGAGCAAAGACTGCTATGATTACACTGCGTGGGGAGCGGGCAATCAGCAAATCTATGAGTGCGCCGCCTGCGGGCTTGGCACGAACAACATTAAGTTTTGCTACAATGTGCAAGAGAATGTGCACGATATTGAATATTCGTATATGTGTTCGGGCTCATCGAATTTATTCGGTTGTATCGGACTGCGTAAAAAAGAATACTGCATTTTGAATAAGCAATATACAAAAGGAGAATACGAAAAGATTGTTTTAGAAATCAAGAAACACATGGATGAAAAACCTTACATAGATGCAAGAGGGCGAGTTTATAAATATGGAGAATATTTCCCTGCAGAAATTTCGCCATTTGCTTACAATGAGACATTGGCGCAAGAAAATTTTCCTATTACCAAAGAGCAGGCGCAAGAACGCGGTTTTGCCTGGCGCGACACAGCCCAGCGTAATTATAAAATTACAAAACAGGCTGGTGACTTGCCCGATGATATCAAACATATATCTGATTCCATTACTGCAGAAATTATTGGTTGCCAGCACGAAGGAAAATGTAACGATCAATGCACATTGGCGTTTCGCATACTGCCTGATGAGCTGGCATTCTACCGCAGTATGAATTTGCCTTTGCCGCGGCTTTGCCCAAACTGCCGTCATGTTGAGCGTATTAATCAACGCACTAAATTAAGTTTGTATAAAAGGCAATGCCAATGCGCGGGATCTGCATCAGAAAATGGCGCCTATCACAATACCGCAGAACATTTCCATAAAGATGGGCATTGTCCAAACGAATTCGAAACAGCATATCACCCAGACAATCCAGAGATAGTTTACTGCGAGCAGTGTTATCAAACAGAAGTAGCATAAGATATGGATTCAGAAACTAAACAATGTCAGAATTGCAAAAAGGATTTCGTAATTGAGCCCGAAGATTTTAAGTTCTACGAAAAGATGAAGGTTCCTACACCGACATGGTGTCCACCTTGTCGAGCAAAACGAAGACTAGCGTTTAGAGACTTCCGCGTGCTATATAAAAGAAAAAGCGATTGGAACGGGGGAATGATATTTTCAGTATTCCCGCAAGACGCGCCGTATAAAGTGTATGATCGCGATGTGTTTTGGTCTGATAAATGGGATGCGATGGAGTATGGACAGGAATATGATTTTAAAAAGCCATTTTTTGAGCAGCTTCGTGAGCTGTCGCTTAAAGTTCCTCAGCCCAGCCAGACGGTGTGGAATATGGTGGACAGTGATTATTGCACCGGTTCCAACAACCTCAAAAATTGCTATCTGACTTTCGTGGCCACGAACGACGAGGATTGTATGTACAGCTCATTGGTCAATAAGACTAAAAATTCTATAGATGTCACGCGCACAGAATCTTCTGATGGGTGTTATGAATCTGCCGGCCTAATTAAATCACACAAGACATTTTTTTCATCTGACTGCGAGGAGTGCGTCGATGTCTGGTTTTCCAAAAATCTTCAAGGATGCATGGATTGCTTGGGATGCGTTAATTTGCGCAACAAGCAATACCATATTTTCAACCAGCCTTATTCTAAGGATGAGTACGAAAAGAAATTTCAGGATTTTGACTTCGGGTCTCTTAAAAATTTGGAGAATTTTGCTGCACAGGCGGAAGAATTTTTTTCTAAAAATATTGTCCGCTACGTCCATGGCAAACACAATTTCAATGTTTCCGGCGAATACATCAATAATTCAAAAAATGTCCGCGATTCTTATTATGTTTTAAACGGCGAAGATTGCCGGTATGTGCAATATTTAATAACGCCTTCCAGCAAAGATTGCATGGATTTTTCTTTTTGGGGAGAAAATTCCGAGCTTATTTATGAGGTATCAAGCTGCGGAGATAATTCCTCGCAAATTAAATTAAGCTACAGGACATACCGCAGCTGCCATGAATGCACTTATTGTATGCAATGCGCATCTTCGTCTTACCTTTTTGGCTGTGTTGGTTTGCAGAAAAAACAATATTGTATTTTCAACAAACAATATACTAAAGAAGAATACGAAAAATTGGTTCCCAAAATTATTGAGCATATGAATGAAATGCCTTACATAGACAAGAAAGGAAGAGTGTATAAGTATGGAGAATTTTTTCCGTCAGAACTTTCATTCTTTGCTTATAATGAAACCTTTGCCTTCAACGATTTTCCGATAACTAAAGACGAGGTGATAGCTGAAGGTTACAGGTGGAAAGAGCCTGATGAAAAAGATTACAAAATTACGCTCCAGTCAGAAGCAATTGCTGACCATATTAAAGATGTAACAGATGAAATTTTAAGCCAGGCAATTGGATGCGCCCACAAAGGAGAATGCGGTGACCGATGTACAACAGCGTTCCGCATAACAAAACAGGAACTTGATTTCTACAGAGCCAATAATATTCCAATTCCAAGATTGTGCCATAATTGCAGGCATGTAAGGCGGGTTAAAAATCAAAGCTCAATGAAACTATGGCATAGAAAATGCGCTTGCACAGGTGAAAAATCAGAAAATGGAATATACCAAAATCAAGCAAAGCATTTTCATGGAGCAGATAAGTGTCCCAATGAATTTGAAACCTCTTATGCTCCAGACCGTAAAGAAATAGTCTATTGCGAAAGTTGTTACAATAGCGAAGTGGCTTAAAAATATGAACCCCGCTAGAAGTCGAACGGGGAAATGATAAAAATAATCAGAAGTCTTTAAGGCTTCTAACGGGGTGAATTCAGAAACAAAACAATGCCAAAATTGTAAAAACGAGTTTATAATTGAGCCCGATGATTTTTCATTCTATGAAAAAATGAAGGTGCCGCCACCGGTCAACTGTCCGCGGTGCCGTTTCCAATGGCGGGCGATTTTCCGGAATGAAATGCATCTTTACAATCGGAAGTGCGCTCTGTGCGGCAAATCCATTGTAGCGATGTATCATCCAGAATCACCTTACACGGTTTACTGCCAGGACTGCTGGTCGTCGGACAAATGGGACCCTACTTCTTATGCCCAAGATTATGACACTTATCGGCCGTTTTTCGATCAAATGGGAGAATTGTTGAAGAAGGTTCCTAAGTCAGGAATTTTTGCCTCTACTGATGTCGGGCCGGTCGTGAATAGCGAATATATAAATTTCGCCGGCGGTTGTAAGGATAGTTATTTAGTTTTTAACTCGAGTCCCGGCATAGAGGACTGCGCTTATTCTAGAGGGCTGTCATATTGTCGGTACGTTTTTGACGGATATTACGATGACAAAATTGAAGGCGGTTACGAGGTTATCAATACCCACACTTCCGCTGACGTTGTTTACACCCAAAATACAAACGATTGCGTTAGTTGCTGGTATATGTACAACTGTTCTGGTTGCCAAAACTGTTTCGGATGCGTCAATTTGCGGCATAAATCTCATTATTTTTTGAATCAACCTCTTCCTAAGGAAGATTACGATAAAAAAATAGGGGAAATAAAAGGCAGCTACACAAAAATGGAGGCTTTCCGAAAAGAGTTTGAGGATATTGTTCTTAAGATGCCGCACAGGGAAAATAATAATTTAAAAAGTCCTGGCTCTTCGGGTGAATATATTTTTGAATCGAAGAACTGCCGTGATTCTTTCGAGGTTTCTTTCTGCGAGGATTCCCGTTATCTTTTTTCGAATAAATACGTCAAAGATTGTTACGACCTGCTCGGTCACGGTCGCCAGAGCGAATTACTACTCGATAACGTTGCGGTAGGCACTTCCCGGAATGTCATAGGCTCGTGGTGGACGACCACTTCTCACGACATGTTTTATACCTTCGGTTTGCGTTCTTCAGAAAACTGTTTCGGCTGCGACAGCTTGAGGAATGCGTGCTACTGCATTTTAAACAAGCAGTATGACGAGAAAGAATATCGGCGAATTACTGAAATGATAATTTCTGAGCTCAGAGAGAAAAATCTTTTCGGCCTATATTTTCCGCCATTCCTCAGTCCTTTTGCTTACAATGAAACAATCGCTCAGGACAATTATTCGCTTACAAAAACAGAGGCGCTAAAATTAGGTTTTCGTTGGCAAGACAACCTCCAGATGACTAAAGGCAAGGAAACGTTAAAGCCTTGGGAAATTCCCGACCATATCAAAAATGTCGAGGATTCCATCGTGAATGAAATTCTTGTTTGTGAGGCTTGCGGACGTAACTATAAAATAATCCATAGTGAGCTGCCTTTTTATAGAAAAATGATTTTGCCGCTGCCACGTAAATGTTTCTTTTGCCGGCACGCCGATCGTTTAGTTCGCCGCGGACCAATGGAAATTTTTGATCGCGTTTGCGCCAAATGCAGGAAAGCCATTAAGACAACTTATGCTCCAGGCCGCCCGGAAATAGTGTACTGCGAACAGTGCTACCAGCAAGAAGTAATATAATTATTAAAAAAATTTATGGATTCACAAACAAAAAAATGCCAAAATTGTAAAAATGAGTTTGTAATTGAGCCCGATGATTTTGCTTTTTACGAGAAGATGAAAGTACCAGCGCCAACATGGTGTCCGGATTGCCGGCTGCAGAGAAGAATATCTTTTAGAAATGAAAGAATGTTATATCATCGTGCATGTGGTTTGTGTGGCAAGAACGTTATTAGCATATA
>Ga0209777_10001994_pt1 | contig 27926 bp, 26 predicted proteins | sample FrelakmetHBP12HB_FD_187147 | JGI IMG/M metagenome (GOLD analysis project Ga0209777, IMG submission 187147) | Freshwater lake sediment microbial communities from the University of Notre Dame, USA, for methane emissions studies -HBP12 HB (SPAdes)... | ecosystem: Environmental > Aquatic >...
TGGGACGGCGGGAAGGTCTGCTCCAGAGTGATAATCCTGCTGTTGACCTCCTCCCACTTTCACGGCCATGGAAGGGATGGACTTACACCATCACTAAAGAAAACGGGGCTGCAAGTCGCCCGTTAGAGCAAGTGGTGCTCAATATCGTCATGAATGGTGCCGAAGCCATGTCTCGGAATCCACCGGAACGGAGAAAACTTATTTTGAGGACGCAAAGAAAGGATCATAGCATATGGATGAGCGTACGGGACTTTGGTCCGGGCATTGATAAGGAAAATCTGGAGCGTGTGTTCCAGCCGTTTTTTACAACGAAAGGGAGCGGTTTAGGGATGGGCCTTGCTCTCTGCAATTCCATTATCAAAGACCACAGGGGACGCATCTGGGCTGAAAATAATCCGGACGCTGGGGCAACGTTCTTTATTGAATTACCGGTGATGGGTAATAGTGAGCAGTAATCAAGTAATCAGTGAACAGTAATCAGTGATCAGTAATCGAGTAATCGGCAAACAATAGTGAACGGTAATCAAGAGATTAGTAATTATAAGACTGACTGGTCACTGATAACTGATCACTGTTTACCAAAGAGGGGTGTGAATCATGACAGAACTGAGTCATGCCAGGACCTTTCGTGACTTGGCTGTTTATCAGAAGGCAAGAAAGGTGTCACGCGCGATCTTTGAGATTTCGAAAGACTTCCCGAAGGAAGAGACCTATTCCTTGACCGATCAAATCCGGCGAGCATCCCGTTCCATTGGAGCTCAGATTGCGGAAGCTTGGGGAAAACGGAGATATGAAAAGCATTTTGTCAGCAAGCTAACAGACGCGGATGCAGAGCAGATGGAAACTCAGCACTGGCTCGGCGAAGCGTGTGATTGTCATTACGTCAATCCAAAACAGGCGGAAGAATTGATGGAGGAACTCCTACAAATCGGCCGGATGCTCAATTCCATGATGGACAAAGCGTCTCTATTCTGCGGACAGAGCAATCATGTTATCCGCGAGGAACCTGTGGAGTACCTGTTGAATACTGATGACTGATCACTGATAACTGATCACTGATTACCGGGTATTAACTGATGACTGATAACCGATCACTGATAACTGGTTTTGAGCCTACCATTTTTGTCGTCGATGACGATGCCTCCGTACGGAAGAGCCTATCACGGCTCCTGCGATCGGCAGGCTATACGACAGAAATGTTTGCATCCGCGGAGGAGTTTCTCGGTCGGGAACACTTTAATGGCATCGGGTGTATCGTTCTCGATGTGCAGATGCCAGGCCTGAGCGGCATGGATTTGCAGAAAGAGCTAAATAAGGCTGATTATCATATGCCAATTATCTTTATCTCAGGACACGGCGACATTCCCATGAGCGTCGAAGCTATGAAAAAGGGGGCGGTCGATTTCCTGACGAAGCCTTTTGACGGTAACCGACTTCTGCAGGCCATTGAGAGTGCTATCGAGAAAGATGGGCAAACAAGAGCGGAATATGATGAGGCTCTTGATATTCGCAGGCGTATCGAACTGCTCACTCCGCGCGAAAATGAGATCCTCGGCTACATCATCACCGGCATGCTGAACAAGCAGACCGGTTTCGAGCTGAAGATTTCGGAAAAAACAGTCAAAGTCCATCGCGGCCGTATCATGGAGAAGCTTTCCGTTGACTCGGTCGCCGAGCTGGTCCGCCTGGCCGAGAAGGCAGGGATTGAACCTCCAGAAAATAAGAAGTAATCAGTGATCAGTAATCAGTAATCAGTTACCGAGTGACGAGGGTCGAGTACCGAGGGGAAATCAGTAAAGGCTTTTGTTTTCTCCCTCGACATTATTTACTCGACACTTATTCTTCATTTCCACTCGACACTCCCGCCTCGACACCTTTCTTTCCGTTCCCTCGCCCCTCATTACTAATCACGCCATTGTCTCTTTTCTGATCACTGATTACTGATCACTTTCCCTTATTTTTCACTTGCTACTCGTTACTCGTCACTTGCCACTCGTCCCTCTTCTTTCTTTCCCCTCGACACTCGACCCCCGACACTCTTCTTTCTTCCCTCGTCCCTCGCCCCTCGACACTCTTCCTTCCTATACGACCAAAGTCCAATAGACAACCCCCCAAATTCTTATTAATCTAATCACAAGAATGGCTGGTCCCGTGAGGAGGAGGGGAATCATGGTTTATTTGATCGACGATGATGATTCAGTCCGGAGAGCTCTCCAAAGGCTTTTACGGTCTGCAGGCCTTGATGTAAGAGCTTTCGCATCAGCGGAGGAATTCCTGGAAAGTGGGGATCTTAGCCAAAGGGCGTGCATCGTTCTGGACATTCAAATGCGAGGGTTAACTGGATTTGCCCTTCAGGAAAAACTTGCCTCTAAGGACATCCGGATACCGACCATCGCTGTCTCCGCCCTTGATGATGCAGAGACCCGTGAACGCGCACGGAAACTTGGAGCGGCGGCGTTCTTCAGGAAACCGGTCGACGGTCAGGCCCTCATTGATGCAATTCACTGGGCCATGGGGGTTACGAAACATAAATCTGGCCCCTCTGATTCTTGATTCTGAATGAAGGGAGGTGATTGTGAGTTGTTTGAGGGAGATGTAAGAAACCTGGTTCTCCGGGTATCTCACTCAGGGAGGCCTATCGATGGCAACTTCAAGTTCCTTTAACACTTGTTCTATGAAACGCTCTTCGTCTCCGTCGAGTGGACTTTCGCAGGATGGAACTTCGGATTCGGGTCACGGTAGGTCTTAACAGTTTAATCTATAAAAAGATATTCCGAAGGACAAAAAAACAAAAAGGAGGAAGTAAAAATGAAAAAGATCGCTTTGTTAGTGATTGCTTTGATGATGGTTGCTTCGGTGGCTCTCGCCGAGAACATCACTCCCGGAAATCTCGCGGACCTGAAGGGAACCTGGATAGGAGTACTTTCCTTTAACGTTGGCGCCAATTGCCCTGCCGAGTTGACCATCCTCAATGACACCGTTCCGGTGCAGGCGCGATTAACCGTTTCGATGGTGCCGGACCAAATTGCAGTGCAGATCAGCGCATCGGGCGGACAAAACTCATTTTCGAATGACGAGGGGAGAATCACCACACAGGGGAGTCTCATGTTCGCCGCCAATAAGAACTTCATGGAGTTCTCGCTCAAAGGCAACAAGCTCGATGGATGGTTCTACTATAACGGTGCAAGAGGCGATATGATGCTGCATAAGAAATAGCATGCCTATCCGGATCACACCCATCTCTGTCTGTGGACGCCCCCATTAAATGGTTCTCCCCAGAGGAACCTGGGGGCGTCTAATTTTTCTTCCATGTTGAGATCTGCATGGAACAAACCCAAAGAACATACAGTGAAAAGGAGGAGTGCTATGAAAAGACCCACATTAATCCAACTCTGTTTTTTGTTTTTACTCTGTATTGTATTGGCTGGTTGGACGACCCACGCATCAGCTCAGCAAGGACAAGCTGCGGACGCGGTGCAAAAGGAAATGGAAAAGACTATGCCATTGCTCAAGGGCGACGTATGGCAAAAAGCAGATCAGAATTCCAAGGTGGCGTTTATATGGGGTGCGGCCCATATCATATTGATTGAGAAGGTATTGATGGAAGAGATCCCTGAGCTGAGAAGGGATAGCTTTGTCGCGAAGGTACTGGAGGCACGTGAAGCGAGGATTAAGGCTGGCACGGCGGCAATGTCGATGAACGACGTTGTGAAGCAAGTAGATCAGTACTATAAGGTCCACCCCGATCAGCTTGGAGTCCCGGTCATGAAAGTGCTCTGGGACATCGTGGTTAAACCAAATATAAAGACAGGTATCGCGGGTCGCCCGCTGAAGTGAATACAAAACGATGGGAACGGACTTATGAAGGGATCGCAAGCCAGCCAGTATCCCATAATAAGAAACTGGGAGCATGGATTGTTTCTCTCGGTCATGAAAACGATAAGGAGGAAATTATGAAAAGGCTCATTTATCTTACGGTGGTTTTGATGATAGGGTTCATATGCTTCGGTTGTTCAGGTATGTCGGCAGAGCAGCGCAAAGACAGCCCGGATCTCCAATCCAGTGTTGGCGACAAGCCTTTCGTTGGGGGCTCTTCAACGGAGGCTCGCAATCTCGCAGTCCACGGCTTCTAATCTGCGCTGAATAATAGATTCTTTCACCACAAAGTCTGAGAATTTGTCTTTGACATTTGTAGTAAGCTCTTCGCAGGGCAGGCCACCGTGCCTGCCTTGTGAGCTGGTGAGATGCGCTGCTCAGTTGGTCCCGGTAAGCCGGGACCCTACGAAGATCATATTTGCATGAGGGGGAGAAGGTTAGAAGAAAATTTCAAATGGGCTTTATCGCCAACTTTATCTCTGACCCGGTGCTTAGGACGCTAACCGTGCTCGCCTCGCCAAGAGTCGTCCGTTACGGGAAACTCGGCATGCCGTTCCTGCTCGCTTTCGCTCTGCTGGTCTGTTTGATTGCGCCAGCCTGGTGCGCCACCAACACGACCATGTCGCGCCCAAATGCCGGCCCCGGTCCGACGCCTGTCAACGTCTATCTCTATGTGGTGGACGTATTCGAGGTGTCCGGGTCCGACCAGGCGTTCAATGCCGACGTAGTTCTGATTGCTGAGTGGCGCGATCCAAGTATGGCCGGGAAGTGGACCGTGATCCAAGGCGCTAAAATGTAGGATATCTGGGAGCCTCGACTGCTTTCGACTATTTCACGCTCGGATCCACGGTCCTGATCTTTCTCGTGACTCATTACTGATCACTGATTACCGATCACTGATGACTGAAGGAGTACCACATGTCCTCACCTGACGTTCCAAAGGCATTCCACATCATGGCCAAGCCAACGGGGTCGGCTTGTAACCTGAACTGCGACTACTGCTTCTTTCTGAAGAAGGAGAAGCTTTACCCGGGCAGTGATTTCCGGATGTCGGATGAAGTGCACGAGGCCTATATCCGGCAGCTTCTGGAAGCCCATCAGGTCCCCTCGATCACCATCGCCTGGCAGGGGGGCGAGCCGACTCTCATGGGACTCGATTTCTTTCGCCGGTCTGTGGAGCTTCAAAAAAAGTATCAGAAGCCCGGGACCCGCATCGAAAATACCTTTCAGACCAACGGAATTCTCCTCGATGACGAGTGGTGGGAGTTCTTCCGCGAGAATAATTTTCTCATCGGCCTGAGCCTTGATGGTCCCAGGGAACTTCATAACTTCTACCGGAAAAACAAAGGGGGGCATGGGACCTTCGACCGGGTCGTTAAGGTCGCCTGGCTCCTCCAGGAACACAAGGTAGAGTTCAACATCCTCTGCACAGTCAACAGAAAGAATGCCGACCATCCATTGGAGGTGTACCGGTTCTTCCGGGACGGGCTCGGCACCCATTACATCCAGTTCATCCCCATTGTAGAGCGGGAAAACAAGCATAACCCCTCCAGTCCTCCCCTTAACTTAAGGGGAGGTGAAGGTGGGGTCACGGACCGATCCGTTCGGCCGGACCAGTGGGGCCGATTCCTGATCGAAATCTTCGATGAGTGGGTGAAGAGGGATGTTGGCCAGACATTTGTTCTGAATTTCGACGGAGCACTGGCTGGCTGGCTGAACATGGCCGGGACCGTCTGCATTTTCGGACCTACGTGCGGTCTGGGCATGGCCCTGGAGCACAATGGCGATCTTTATTCTTGCGACCACTTCGTCGAGCCGAATTACTGCCTGGGAAACATCGTGAAGACACCTATGATCGAACTCGTAGCCTCTGACAAGCAGCGGAAATTCGGACAAGACAAGCGGGATACGCTCCCCCAGTACTGCCGGCAATGTGAAGTCTTGCATATCTGCAATGGCGAGTGTCCCAAGAACCGCTTAATCGAGACGCCGGATGGAGAAGCAGGATTGAATTACCTGTGCGAGGGCTACAAGGCTTTCTTCAAGCATGCAGATAAACCCATGCGGATCATGGCCGACCTGATCCGGCGAGGCAAGCTGGCCGAGGAAGTCATGAAGGTCATGGGAACCGAAGAGAAAGGAGGTGAAGTAGCATCAATGAGACCGGGCCGAAACGACCCGTGTTTCTGCGGGAGCGGACTGAAGTTCAAGAAGTGTCGAGGGGAAAGAAAGAAAAGTGTCGAGGTTGGAGTGTCGTGGGAAGAGGAATGAGTGTCGAGCAGGAAGAGAAAGTGTCGAGTATAGGGTGTCGAGGGAGAAAACAAGTGCCTTTACTACTTTTCCCTCGGTACTCGACCCACGACACTTGGAACTCCTTTTGTCACTCGACACTTGACACTCGTCACTCGGGTCTTCTCCTCGGTACTCGACACCCGACCCTTGGTCCTCACCACTTGTCACTCGATGTTCGGTGGTTAAGTTAATAAAATACGGGTTTTTTCAAAGAAAATTACATAACTCCTCCCCCATAGTTCCTTATACTGGGTAAGAGTATACTATGTGGTAAATGATCGGTGGATGTCCCTTAGAAAAGATAACCTAAATGATATATTCAAGAATAAAGAACTGCTCCCGACCGGTCATGTTACAACGAATCCTTCGAATCCTCATGGAAAGGGAAACAATGAGATTACTATCCGTCATCCTGCTCTGCGTCTTGATCGTCGGTCACGCGACCGGTGAAGAAAAGCAAACCATCCCCTACGCCGGTTCTTCCAGTTGCCGGGAGTGCCATGAGAAGTTCTATCAGCTCTGGTCCACATCCATGCACGGACTTGCCATGCGGCCCTATACGGCGGTCCTTGCAAAGGAAAAGCTCACGCCTCATCAGGGCGATATTTCGATCGGGAAAGATAGGTACCACGCCGATATCAATGAAGGCGTAGTCATTGAAACAGGTCCAAAGGGAAAAAAGAAATACCCGATCGAACACGTCCTGGGCGGCAAGAACGTCTATTACTTCCTGACGCCCTTCAAAAATGGGAGACTCCAGACCCTTCCGGTTGCCTATGACGTCAACAAGAAGGTGTGGTTTGATACAGCCGCCAGCGGCGTGCGCCACTTCCCGGGAACGAGCAGGGATCAACCCGTAAGCTGGAAGGACCCGGGATACACGTTCAACACCGGCTGCTACAACTGCCATGTGAGCCAGCTTTCGACAAACTACGATCTCAAAACCGACACCTACCATACGATCTGGGCCGAGCCCGGGATCAATTGCGAGACCTGTCACGGCCCGGGTGAGGAGCACAACAAGATCGCCCGTGCTACACCCAAAGGTCAGCCCCTGACTGAGTATGGGCTCATCCGCACCAAGATCATGACCAAAGAGCAGAGGAACGACCTCTGTTCGAGCTGTCATGCGAAGGGAATCCCACTTACTCCCGAATACCGTCCGAAAGAACGGTTCTTTGACCATTTTGACCTCGTTACTTTGGAGGACCCGGATTTTTATCCCGACGGGCGTGACCTGGGTGAAAACTATACTCTGACGTCGTGGACCATGAGCCCGTGTGCCAAGTCCGGCAAGCTCGACTGCATACACTGCCATACATCGAGCGGCCGTTACAGGTTCAAGAGCGAGAAGTTCAACGATGCCTGCATGCCCTGCCATGAGGAACGGGTAAAGAACGCCCCTGGCCATACACATCATCAGGAGGGGAGCCCGGGGAACAACTGTATTTCCTGCCACATGCCCATGACCGACTTTGCGCGTATGCGTCGAAGCGATCACTCTATGCTTCCGCCAACCCCTGCGGCAACGATTGCGTTCAAGTCTCCCAATGCCTGCAACCTCTGCCACATAGACAAAGATGCAGCCTGGGCTGACCAATATGTGCGCGAGTGGCGAACCCGGGACTATCAGGCGCCGGTGCTCAAACGGGCAGCCCTCATCGATGGGGCCCGCAAGCGGGACTGGAAGCAACTGCCCTCAATGCTTGACTACATTACCAGCAAGGACCGCGACGAGGTCTTTGCCACATCGCTTATCCGCATGATCCCGGCGTCCCAGGACCCCCGAATCGTTCCGGTGTTCTTCAAGGCTATCAAGGACCCCTCGCCGCTCGTGCGCGGAGCGGCGGCCGACGCGCTTCAGCATGTGCCGACGAGAGAGGCCTTTCAAGCCCTGGTGGAGGCGACCGGGGATGACTACCGCCTGGTCCGAGTCCGCGCCGTGACGTCGCTTGTCGGTTATCAGAACCTTTCTCTGGATGAAGCCGATAAGACAAAATTCGAAACAGCACTTAAGGAATACCTGATTTCGATCCTGTCGCGGCCCGACCAGTGGTCATCCCATTACAACCTGGGCAACACCTACCTGAGCGTCGGCGATTTCAAGAAGGCAATTGCTTCCTATGACACGGCGTTGAAGCTGGAGCCGCGTGCCGTGCTGGCCATGGTCAACAAGTCAATGGCGTATTCCCGACTTGGAGAAACCAAGAAGGCCGACGAGTCCGTGCAGAAAGCATTGAAAGTCTCGCCCAACAGTGCGGCTGTAAACTTCAACATGGGCCTCTTGAAGGCCGAGCAGAACGACATGAAGGGAGCGGAAAAGTATCTCAAGGCGGCCCTGAAAGCCGATCCCCAGATGGCCCAGGCCGCGTATAACCTCTGCGTCATCGCCTCAAAGGACCGCATCAACGAGGCGGTGACCTGGTGCCGGAAGGCAGCAGAACTCGGGCCGCAGGATCCAAAATATGCTTATACGCTTGCTTTCTATCTCAATCAGAAGGGGGACAGGGACGAAGCGGTCAGGACGTTAAAGACAATCGTAGAGAAGTATCCGGGGTACAAAGATGCCGAGATGCTTCTCGGGGAAATATCGAAAAAGGAGAAAAGGCCATAGAATGGCATCACGGATGTAGCTTGCTGGCCCTATCAAGCAGGTGAAACGGTTTTGAGCAATCCCCAAAAGGAGGTGAGGAAAGGGACACATTAAGATGGCTGAAGACCTCCGACGCAAATGCTCGGAGGGGAATCGTGCCACGGGTCTCCGTGGAGAACAACATTCTAACAAGGAGGAAAACATGAAAACGAAACTCGCATTTGTGCTCGCCGTAATCGTTGTCGGTCTGGCTTTTGCCCCCAGCCCGGCATTTGCGGCAGACAAACCCAACATCGTCATTATCTGGGGCGACGACATCGGCCAGTCCGATATCAGCGCCTATTCGATGGGACTGATGGGCTTCAAAACACCCAACATCGACCGCGTCGCCAGGGAAGGCGTGATCTTTACGGACTACTACGCCGAGCAGAGTTGCACAGCGGGGCGCTCCTCGTTCATCACCGGGCAATGCGGCCTCCGCACGGGCAACACGAAGGTTGGCTTGCCTGGCGCGGCGCTGGGCATCCAGCCGCGCGACGTGACCATCGCCCAGTTGCTCAAGGCCCAGGGCTATGCCACCGGCCAGTTCGGCAAGAACCATCTTGGCGACCTCGACGAGCACCTGCCCACCAACCACGGCTTCGATGAGTTCTACGGCCCGCTCTACCACCTGAACGCGTCGGAAGAACCCGAAAACCGGGACTACCCGCCGGCTGCGGATTACCCGGACTTCCTGAAGAAGTACGGCCCGCGCGGGGTCATTCATAGCTTCGCGCTGCCGGACGGCACGCAGAAGATCGAGGACACCGGCCCGCTGACCAAAAAGCGCATGGAGATCATTGATGACGACTGCGCCGCCCGGTCCGCTGCGTTCATTGAAGCGCAGCACAAGGCAGGCAAACCGGTGTTCGTGTGGGTGAACTTCACGCACATGCACTTTCGCACCCACGAGAAGCCCGAGAGCGTGGGGCAGGCCGGTCGCTGGCAGAGTGAATACCACGACGTGATGATCGACCACGACAAGAACGTGGGCACGGTGCTGGCCAAGCTCGACGAGCTGGGCATGACCGACAACACGATCGTCATGTATAGCACCGACAACGGCCCGCACATGAACTCCTGGCCGGACGCCGCCATGACGCCCTTCCGGAACGAGAAAAACTCCAACTGGGAAGGTGCCTACCGCGTGCCCGCGATGGTCCGCTGGCCGGGCCACATCAAACCCGGCATGGTTGCCAACGACATTGTGTCGCACCTGGACTGGGCGCCGACGCTCCTCGCGGTCGCGGGTGTTCCAGATGTGAAAGAGCAGCTCCTGCAGGGCATGAAAGTCGGCGACAAAACTTTCAAGGTCCATCTCGACGGCTACAATCTCCTGCCTTACCTTACCGGTCAGGAGAAGAGAAGTCCGCGCAACGAGTTCTTTTATTTCAACGACGACGGCGACCTGGTCGCACTGCGCTATGACAACTGGAAGCTGGTCTTCGCCGAACAGCGGGCCGAGGGCACGTTCAGGGTTTGGAGTGAACCGTTTACGCCGCTGCGTGTGCCGAAAATCTTCAACCTTCGCACCGACCCCTACGAACGCGCGGACATCACCTCGAACACCTATTACGACTGGCTGCTCGACCATGCGTATATATTTGTCCCGGCGCAGACGATCGTTGGCCAGTTCCTCACTACGTTCAAGGATTTCCCGCCGAGCCAGAAATCGGCCAGCTTCAGCATTGACCAGGTAATGGACAAGCTGCGGGAAGGCGCAACGGGTAGCCATTAACGCCTAATTGACGGGAACGCTTAAATCAAACACCGGGCCGCACCCGTCGCTCCGGCGGGTGCGGCCCAACCGACCGCCGAAAGGACACAAGTATGAAAACCACACGCACCCAAAACCTTATGCAGACCGCACGGAAGATGACGACGGAAATTGCGCCTCACGCGGATCGCATCGAATACCCGTGTGCATGCTTCATACGTCCAGACGCGTACGACCAGGTGCTGGTCGAGTTACGGGAGAGTATGAAATGACACTTCAAGGTTCAGGGATGGAGACAACCCCAACGCGGGAGACCCCTGACTTCTCGTTGGTTCTGGGCGGACCTCTGTTTCAGATATACCGGCGAACGCATCTGTCCGGAGAGGCGATGGAACTGCTGCACCGCCGAGTCCTGGTTATCTCGCTACTCGCATGGTTGCCGCTCATGTTTTTGTCGGTGCTCGATGGTCACGCCCTCGGCGGGGCTGTCAAGATCCCCTTCCTGCACGACATTGAGGCGCACGTCCGGTTCCTGATTGCGTTGCCGGCGCTCATCGTCGCCGAACTCGCGGTGCATGTTCGCATTACTCCCCTGGTGCAACGGTTCGTGGAAAGGCACATCGTCGTGACCGAGGAGTTGCCGAGATTCAACGCGGCGGTCAATTCAGCACTACGTGTGCGCAACTCAGTTGCCGTGGAACTGGCGCTGCTCGTTCTGGTCTATACGCTGGGGCTCTGGATCTGGCGGAGCCAGGTCGCCCTGGGAGCAGCAACCTGGTATGCGATGCCGGACGGGACGCACTTGCATCTCACTTTAGCCGGATACTGGTATGTCTTCGTGAGTATCCCGCTTTTTCAGTTCATTTTGCTGCGGTGGTATATGCGACTCGTGCTCTGGTTCCGGCTTCTGTGGCAGGTTTCGCGGCTGAACCTGCGCCTCACGGCCGCCCATCCGGATCGAGCCGGCGGGATTGGTTTTCTGGGCAAGAGCTCCTACGGCTTTGGGCCCATCCTTTTTGCCCAGGGCGCGTTGATGGCGGGATTGATCGCCAGCCGGGTTCTATTTGAAGGACGGAGCCTGCTGTCCTTCAAGATGGAAGCCGCCGGATTGGTAGGTTTATTCGTTCTGTTCATCCTCGGCCCGCTCGTCATGTTTACCCCGGAGCTTGCACGTGCCAAGCGGATGGGGTCAGCCGAATATGGCTTGCTGGCCAATCGATACGTGTTCGGCTTTGAGGATAAGTGGATACGAGGCGGCGCCCCGGAAACAAGCGAACTACTCGGCACCGGAGATATCCAGTCGCTGGCCGACTTGGGAAACAGCTACTCGGCCGTGCGTGAGATGCGCATCGTTCCCTTCGGACTCGAGGACATCGCGCGACTGGCCGCCGCAACCGCCGCCCCTCTTTTACCGTTGACGCTGACGATCTTTTCGGTCGAAGAATTGCTGACCCATATGGTCAAGATCATTTTCTGATGAATAGATTGGTGAAGTGAACAGCAAAAGGAAACGACTGAATAAAAAGTGTCGAGGAATGAGTGTCGAGGGGAAAGAAGAAAAGTGTCGAGGAATGAGTGTCAGGGGGAAAAAAGAAGTGGCAAGTTGCAAACAAAATGACGAGTCGCGAGTGGCAAGAATGAAAGTGACAAGTGAGTAGTGACCAGTCATCCGTTTCCGTAAAAGGAGAGCAGCGAATGGAGAAGAAACAAGCGATGAAACAAAGGATTCTGAAGGCACTTCTGATAATGATGGTCTGCTTTGGCTCCGCACTGGCTGGGGCCGCCGTTACTCCCCATACGACCCCTTTCACAGTTAGACGCTGGACCGGAGATTTTGATGACATGATCAAACGGCGCGTCATTCGGGCGCTTGTTGTGCCCCCCAAGACCCAGTACTGGGTTGATCGGGGGAATTATACGGGCGTAGAGTACGAGCTGCTCCACGCGTTTGAGAACGAGATCAATAAGAAGTACAAGACGAACAATAAAAACATCAAGATCCATATCGTTTTCATTCCAAGCTCTCGCGGCGATCTCATTCCGGGGCTGAATGAGGGACGTGGCGACATTGCTGCGGGCCTTCTCACCGTCACACCCGAACGACTTGAACAGGTGGATTTCGGCGAGCCGTTTTTCCATGGTGTCAAGGAGGTTGCGGTCACGGGACCGAAGTCCCCAGCTTTGGCGTCGATCAATGACCTCTCCGGTAAAGAGGTCATCATTCGCAAGTCATCGAGCTACTGCGAGCACCTGGAGCTCCTGAACGAGCGCTTTAGGAGAGAGGGCAAGGCCTTGATCAGGCTGCGCGCAGCGCCGGAGGACCTTCAAGACGATGACCTCCTTGAGATGCTCAATGCAGGCCTGATCGGCATTACCGTGGTTGACCGCTATGTGGCCCTCCTCTGGGCCAATGTCTTCAAGAACATCACCCCGCGCGAGGATCTCGCCGTGAATGAAGGGGGCGAAATCGGTTGGATGATCCGAAAGAACAGTCCGAAGCTCAAGGCGGAGATCAGTGCATTCGCTAAGAGCTACGGGCAGGGTACGGTTTTTGGCAATACTGTTATAAAGAAATACACGGGGAGCGCCCGATTCGTGAAGAATGCCGCATCGGAAGGGGAGATGAAGAAATTTCGCCAGGCGATCGATTTCTTCCAGAAGTACGGCCGCCAGTATGACCTTGACTACCTCTTGATGGCAGCCCAGGGCTACCAGGAGTCGCGGCTCGACCAGAATGCCAAGAGCCGGGTCGGGGCAATCGGCGTCATGCAGGTCATGCCCGCCACAGGCAAGGATCTGAAAGTTGGCGATATTACGGAGCTTGAGTCCAATATCCACGCAGGCGTGAAGTACTTCCGGTTCATGATCAATCAGTACTTTGCAAACGACCCCATGGACCCGCTCAACAAAGGGCTCTTTGCATTTGCCGCATACAACGCGGGCCCCAGGCGGATCAAGGAACTCCGAAGCCTGGCAGAAAAAAGGGGCCTCAACCCGAACATCTGGTTCAACAACGTGGAGCTGATCGCCGCCGAGAAGATCGGCCCGGAGACGGTGACTTATGTGTCAAATATTTATAAGTATTTCATTGCTTACAAACTGATCCAGGAAAACGAGGAAGACCGTCAGAAAGGCATTGAAACGCTGAAGAACGAAGTGGGTAAGTAGTCGAGGGGAAGGGAGGAAAAGTGTCGAGGGACAAAATAAAAGAAAGTGATCAGTCATCAGTGATCAGTAACAGGTGGAAAAGGAGAGTAATCAGTGATCAGTCATCGAGTGATCAGTGACGACCAAAGATCAAAAGAGGATAGAGGCAGTTTTACTAATAACTGACCACTGATGTTTCTTTGACTGATAACTGATTACTGATTACCGATCACTATTTTCATGTATAACTGGTCACTGGCTTTGCTGATGACTGATAACCGATAACTGATTACCGGATACACATCCGACACTCGTCACTCGGGGTTTCCTATAGGATGAGATAATACGAAGTATGAAAGAAGACGACAACATGCAGGATTTTTCGTTGCTCGGCGGGCCATTGCACTGGCTGGGGTGCCGGCTGGGTTTGGTCCGCGGTGGAACGAACACCATTAGGCTGGGGGTGGCACTCGGCCTGTCGGCATGGGGCGTTCTGATCTTGCTGGCGCTGCTGCAGGGATTAGGCCACAAGGTGCTTTCCCTTGCCTTAATCGGCGTTCATGTCCGCTTCCTGGTGGCAATTCCGCTGTTTTTCGTATGCGAAACTTGGGTGGTTCCCCGGATGGCGGAGTTCGTCCGCAACATCGTGCGTTCGGGGGTCGTGCCCCGGAACGTATTGCCAGCCCTAAGATCAGAGGTCGCACGCACCACCCGATGGACGGACTCCTGGCTGCCGGATGTGATATGCCTGCTGTTGGCCGTGCTGTTACCGTTGATCGGGACGCAGTTCCATCTGGTTGGAGCAACCGCGACCTACGACCCAAGCCGCGCCGTGGCAGAGGGGACCCTGGCGAGCCGCTGGTATTGGTTCGTGTGCCTGCCCCTCTTTCGATTTCTGATGTTTCGCTGGCTCTGGCGGCTTGGCCTCTGGGGGTACTTCCTCCGGCGCGTGGCGAAGCTGGATCTCAACCTCGTGCCGACCCACCCTGATGGTGCTGCCGGGTTGGGATATCTGGAAGTTGTGCACACCCATTTCACGCCGCTGGTCCTGGCGATCTCGGCGTTCCAATCCGCGTCGTTCGCGGAGGAGCTCTCCGCGGGCATGATGACCTTCGAGGCGGTCTACCCGGCGCTCGCCCTCATTCTGGTCGTGGCCGCGGTGTTGTTTCTCGGGCCTCTGTTCATCTTCGCTCCGAAGCTCTGGGCCTGCCGGGTCAAGGGCTTGAGCGACTATATGGAATTCGCGTCGCATTACGTCAACGACTTCGACAGGAAATGGCTGGACCCAGGCGCCCACACCGATGAGCCCCTGTTGGGCACACCGGACCTGCAGTCCCTGGCCGACCTGGCCAACAGCATGGGCATCGTCCGCACTATGCGCTGGGTCCCGTTGAGCCCGCGTCTCCTGGTAGACCTGGCGATGCCCGCGCTGGTGCCGATACTGCCGCTGTTTTTGTTGAAGTATCCCGTGGACCAACTGGCGGGGCGATTATTTCAGATGCTCACCGGGCTGTAGGTAAGGAGTGTCGGGTAAAGAGTGACGAGTGTCGAGGGATGAAATAAGAGAAGGAGATCAGTAAACAGTGATCAGTAATCAAGTGATCAGTAAAAAGTGGAAAAGGATAGTAACCAGTGATCAGTAATCAAGTAATGAGTGACAACTGAACAGTTAAGACACCAACCAATAGCCGGTGGATTGTCGAGATGGAATAAAGAGCGAAAAGTGACAAGTTACCAGTTGTTAGTTGTAGAGACTCATGATTCGTTTTCACTTAATAGGTTTCACTGATGACTGATGACTGATCACTTTCTAAAAAGGGGAGGCTTAAAATGGAAGATTTGCTGGCTCGAATATTTGAAAATCTAATCGATCGGGTGAGCGGTCCGATGAAGTTTCGATTGATCCTTCAGCCGCTCATGGCTATCATCTTCGCCGTACGTTCCGGGTTGAAAGATGCGAAAGAAGGCAAGCCTGCCTATTTTTGGGCTCTGTTCACCGATTCCTTTCATCGGCGAGACATGTTGCGGGATGGCTGGAAATCGGTGGGCAAAGTCTTTGTCATCGCGATCATCATCGACCTGGTTTATCAGTTGATTGTCTTTCGATGGTTTTCTCCTTTAGAGGCACTTCTTGTTGCCGTTATCCTGGCTTTTATACCGTATCTGGTGATCCGGGGTCCAGTGAATCGAATAGCACGACACAAATAGCGAGGGAAGAGTGTCGAGGAAAGAGTGTCGGGTGAAGATGAAGGAAAAGGAGTTGCTTTCGATTCTTGTCACTCGTCACTCGACACTCGACACTCGAAAAAGGAGGACTAATTGGTATGGGTAGCCAGGCTAAAGCAACCGTAGAGAAGCCTTCTGCCGGTGAAGAACGTCCTGTGAACATCAACACAAGACTCGCATATGAGCGCACGAACCTTGCGCAAGAGCGAACGCTCATGGCCTGGGTCAGGACCGCGACGGCGTTGATCTCTTTCGGCTTTACGATTTACAAGTTCTATGAGTTAGAAAAGGGGGAATTTTTGCGAGCTTCTCACCAGATTATTGGACCACGCCAGTTTGCGATATTAATGATCGGCATTGGAATTGTGTCTCTCGCAATGGCAACGATAGAACATTGGCAGCATGTCATGAACATGAGGAAACAACAGGTTGAAGTGAGGCGGTCGCTGGCGGCAGTGGTCGCTGGATTGGTATCGCTCCTCGGACTTCTGGCTATGGCTTCGGTGATTTTCAGGTTGTAAGCCCTTATCAATCCCTATTGGGGACAGGGGGTGACTGGAATACTGGAGTGCTGGAGTAATGGAGTAATGGTATGGTGGATAAGAAAGATTTTGCCTTTTCCCAGTACTCCAATACTCCAATACTCCAATAACTCGAAAGGAGGAAAGAAAAATGAAAAAGGAGTTCATGTGGAGGGCGCTTTGCCTGGCGGTGGTCATGGTTTCAACATCTCTGCGCGCGGCAGATGCCCCTGTGACCACCGCGCCCCCAGGGATCGAGGCACAGCCGTCCTTGACCGAAGTCAACAAGCAGCTCACTAACCCGGTAAGCAGTCTTTGGTCCATCAGTTTTCAGCAGAACAATTACATCCTGGACATGGGTCCGGGCAAAGAGGCCCACTGGAATTCGAACCTGAATTTCCAGCCCGTGTTGCCGGTAGCGCTGACGGGGGATTGGAATCTCATTACGAGGCCCGTCATGACACTGTTTAACTCTGTGCCGCACCCGGACCGGAACAATCCTGCGGACATTGACCGAACAACGGGGTTCGGGGACACTGTTTTAATGGAGATGTTCTCCCCGAGCCCAAAACTCGTCGGGAATTGGCTGCTCGGTCTTGGGCCGACCTTCATTTTCCCCACGGCCTCTTCTGACTACACCGGGCAGGGAAAGTACCAGGTGGGTCCTGCTGTCCTCGTAGGTTACCTTTCAGAGAAATGGATCCTTGGTGGCTTTGTCCAGAACTGGTCGTCCTTTGCGGGGTCTGGCAATCGGAATGACACGAACCAGATGAATTTACAACCCATCGCTGCCTATTTTTTACCCGGTGCTTGGAGTATCGGATATTCTGGGAACATACTGGCAAACTGGAAGGCCGACTCTGCTGGTGACACCTGGACCGTCCCCCTGGGGTTAAGCGTTGCCAAGGTTTTGAAGCTTGGCAAACTACCAATCAAGGTCGGGATAGCGGGACAGTATATGGTCCATCACCCGGACTTTGGCGGACAGAAATGGAACATCCAGTTGAGTGTGACCCCTGTTCTCCCAAAGCTCATCAAGGGCAACTTGATAAAATAATGGGGGGATGGAGTATTGAAACCATGAAGTAATGGAGTAATGGAATACTGCGATTAAACCCACTGGGTTATTGGAGTACTGGAGTAATGAACCATTGCATAAATCCGAGAGTTCCTTTTGCATTTTTCCATTACTCCATCACTCCAATACTTTAACTTCTTTTTCCATTATTCCAACACTCCAATACTACAATAATTTGAGAGGAGGAGAGAAGATATGAAGAGATTGATGAAGGTGTTGGGAGTGATAATGCTGGTGATTGTTCTGCTCGGTTTGGATGTGGAGCCTACCCTGGCTCAGGAATCCTCTACGACCCCTTATTCGGGGGACCTGTTAGGCCGCTCGACCCTGACAGGTGATTGGTTCGGTGTTCGCAATGACCTGGCTGCGAAGGGCATTACCCTTGATGCGAACCTGACCCAGATTTACCAGGGCGTCGTTGACGGCGGTAAAGACGACGCCTGGAAGTACGGCGGCCGGGGGAATCTCACCTTCAATGTTGACACCCAGAAACTCGGACTGTGGCCCGGAGGATTTCTGACGGTAGAAGTGGAGGGTAATTTTACCAATTCTGTGAATAGACTGACCGGAGCGCTCATGCCGGTGAACAACAGTCAGCTCTACCCAACGCCGACCATCGTTCACAAAAACAACCTGAACGTGCCCAATGTATCATTTATGCAGTTCTTCTCGCCCTACGCCGGCGTGGTCCTTGGGAAACTTGACACCACCTCCGGAGACGCAAATGAATTTGCGCACGGTAAAGGAGACACCCAGTTCCTCAATCTGGCATTCAACATTAATCCGCTCGCAGTTGTGACGGTCCCCTATTCGACCCTGGGTGCAGGGTTGATCATCCTGCCGACCAAGGACCCCAAGGCTGCCATCGTCAGTTTGATGGTTCTTCAATCCAATGGGGAGGCGAGCACCTCAGGCTTTAGTGATTTGCATTCGAACCAATTAACCTTTTCAGGGGAGGCCCGGGTGAGAACAGACTTTTTCGGGCTCACCGGACACCAGCTTATCGGTGGGACGTATTCGAACGAAACGTTCAACTCCCTTAATCAAAGCCTGCGCATTTTCATCGAGAACCAGAGTCCTGAAAAGCAGGATGGCTCCTGGAGCTTCTTCTATAACTTCGATCAATACCTGTATGAACCGAAAAAGGGCTCCGGTCAAGGCGCCGGTGTCTTTGGACGGTTCGGGGTTTCAGATGGCAATCCCAACCCCATGCACTTCTTCTTTAGCTTTGGAGTCGGCGGCAAGGGCATCATTCCCAGTCGACCTCTCGATCGGTTTGGTATAGGGTACTACTACATCGATGTCAATAGCCCGACGTTTACCGGTCTCCTTGGGAGGGAAAGGGAATTTTTGAGAGATGAGTATGGATTCGAGGCGTTCTATAATATTGCCATTACGCCGTGGATGCAGTTGACACCGGACATTCAGGTGATCCGACCCGTCCAAAAAGAGGCCATCACCATCGGGCAAGGTCCCTTAGGATTACCCGCCATCACCAGCCGGGAGAGTCTGCACACAGCGACTGTCCTCGGTCTCCGGCTCCAATTGGTATTCTGATAGTTCGACCTGGCGATTGGATGGCTTCTCTCGCCAGCCATGAAGAGGGGTGGAAAGAGGGGAATCATACAGCGGGAAGATCGAAATGGCGGTGCGAATAAGTTCAGATATATAGTGTTTAGTTAAAATTCACAAGAAAGGAGTCAAAGAGATGAAAGTGAAGAGCAGAGTAACAATGGTTTTGGCAACATTAGGGATCGTTATGGCGATGGTTATTCCAGCGATATCGCAGGAAAAACCATCGGACAACATGCACATCGTCCTTGAAAAAATCCGCGCCGACAAGAAGCTCCTTGTTGCAGACAACATGCAGCTTACCGAGGCCGAAGCGAAGGCCTTCTGGCCGGTCTATGCCCAGTATCAGGATGAACTGTTTCTTCTTCGCTCGCGCACCGCGAAATTGATCAATGACTACGCGGATGCCTATGAAAAGATGACCAACGATAAGGCGAAGAAGCTGCTCGATGAGTATATGACCATCGAGACTCTGGGGCCGAAGCTTCGTCAGGCGTATCTCCCCAAGTTTCGCAAAGTGTTGCCCGAGGTAAAGGTCGTTCGCTACTACCAGATCGAGAACAAGATCAATGCGGCGCTGATTTATGAACTCGCTGCAAACATCCCGCTCATGAAATCGGCCCAGTAGTTATAAAAAAAGGAGGATGCGATGATGAGATACTTTCGTTTGGCAACCATTTTATTGGTCCTTGCGTTCGCTGCGTCCACATTCATCAGCCCGAATTCCGTTCGAGCAGCCACGGCGGAAGAAATCGACCGGGATGTCAGGAGCGCTATCGAGAACCTGTATGCGAAATTCCCTTCAGCCAAGGCACTGGGTGAAAAGGCGAAAGGCATTCTTGTCTTTCCAGGCATCGTCAAGGGCGGCTTCCTTGTTGGGGGGCAATTTGGTGAGGGCGCTCTCCTCAAGGGCGGAAAGACTGCCGGGTATTACAACACCGTTCAGGTCTCGTACGGACTGCAGATTGGCCTGCAGAAATATGGGTACGCGCTGTTTTTGATGACCGACTCGGCGATGAAGTGGATCGACAAGAGTGACGGCTGGGAGCTTGGTGTCGGCCCGACCATTGTCGTTGTCGATGTCGGTGCGGCGAAATCAATGACAACCATGACCTTACAGTCCGAGATCTATGCGTTTTTCTTCAATCAGAAGGGCCTGATGGGAGGCCTTGGCTTGCAGGGTACAAAAATCAGCAAGATAGAAAAGTGATGATCTCGTAAAAAGTCGTTTCACCGGTGAAAACCGGGACTGGAATGACGCTTCTCATTGAAGATGACATTTATGGACAGACATTAATTAGAGGCAAGATAGAAGACCATACTTTTCAAGGAGGGATGTTATGAGAAAAGAGACGGTTTTTCGGATATTCCTGGTTATGTTTTTATGCGTGAACCTGGCGGTTCCTCCCGGACTGATGGCCCAGGAGGCAAACCAGGGCACGGAAGAGAAATCGGCATTCAGGCCGGAGGAGATCGAGCAGATGGTGGCGCCAATTGCACTTTATCCGGATTCACTACTGGCGCAGGTCCTGACGGCAACGACCTACCCTCTTGAGATCGTGCAGGTGGCACGGTTCGTCCAGCAGAACAAGGACTTAAAAGGGGAAAAGCTGATGGAAGCGGCCAAAGATAAGGACTGGGACCCGAGCGTAAAGGCGATGCTTCAATTTCCCGATGTCCTTCTCATGATGAACGAGAAGCTCGAATGGACCGAGAAGCTCGGCAATGCCTTCCTGGACCAGCAGCAGGATGTCATGGACTCCGTCCAGCGGCTACGGAGAAAAGCGGAGGAATCTGGGAACCTGAAGACCACGAAAGAGCAGAAGGTCATTGTCGAGAAGGAGACGAAAGTGATCGTCATCGAGCCGGCAAGCCCTCAAGTGGTGTATGTCCCAGCGTATAACCCGGTGGTGGTATACGGGGTCTGGGCATACCCAGCCTACCCACCGTACCCCGTCTATCCTCCCGGCTATGTGGCAACGACGGCTGCCTTTTCCTTTGCCGTAGGGGTGGCTATCGGAGCAGCATGGGGTGGCTATGGTGGCTGGGGCTGTGGCTGGCATAACCATGGTGGCTCTGTGAATATCAACGTAAACCACTACAACAGTTTCACAAAAAATACCTACGTCAATGCGAACAAATATCAGGTCAATCAGAACATCAAGAACCAGAACTGGCAGCATAACCCGCAGCACCGGGGAGGCGCCCAGTACCGGAATCAGGCAACGGCTCACAAGTATGGGCAACAGCGTCCCGGGGGCAGCGCCAGGCCAACCTCATCAAGCTTCAAGGGTTATGACCGTGGGGCAGGCGCCGGGGGCGCCGGAAGACCCCAAACGAGCGACCTCAGTCGTGGGGGGGGCCGTGAGAGTGCTTTTGGTGGAGCTGGCAAGGGAGGAAGCGAACGTGCGTCGAGCTTTCGCGGCCAGGGGAGCCGTAGTTCTGCCCACAGGAGTGGCGGTGCATCACGCAGCAGTGGAGGAGGTTCTCGTGGCGGCGGCGGTCGTGGGGGGGGACGTCGGTAAGCAGGAAAGTGAAGATAGTGATGCTAAGGACTGATGACTGCTTACTGATTACTGATTACTGATCACTGATTACTGATCACTGGTCACTGATAACTGATGACTGATCACTGATGACTAAATATTAAACACCCAAGGAGGAGAAGACTATGTTTCGATTCAATCATATGACGAGAAGAGGTTGTGCCTGGTGTTATGCCTCAGCGGTAATTGTAGTCGTGTCGGTTGCGGTTGTCGCGTTCGTGTTGCCTGTTTCTGCCCAGGAGGTGAAACAGAAGGCTTTCGGGTTGCCGGAAGAGGCCATGAAAGCCCTGGTAGAGACGGTCAAGGCAGGTGACACGAAAGGCATGATGGCCATCCTGGGGCCTGAGGGCGAAGATATCATTTCTTCCGGGGATGAAGTTGCAGATAAGAATGCACAGGAGCAGTTTCTGAAAGTTTATCAGGAGAAAGTCGATTTCGTGAAGGAAAAGGAAGACCGAGTATCGGTCATCCTTGGCATGGACCACTGGCCCTTCCCGATTCCTATTGTGAAGAAGGGTGAGGGCTGGGTGTTTGACACGAAGGCGGGCAGGGAGGAGGTGTTGAACCGGAGAGTCGGCCGCAACGAGCTCAACACCATTCAGGTCTGTCTGGCCTATGTGGAGGCCCAGCGGGAGTATGCGAGCACGGACCGGGGGCAAGACGGGATCATCCAGTATGCCCGGAAGATTTGGAGTGATCCGGGCAGGCGCAATGGTCTCTACTGGGAGCCGGCGGAAGGCGAGGTGCCAAGTCCGATAGGTCCATTGGTGGCCCAGGCCGCGACGGAAGGCTACACGAAGAAAAACGACAAACCCTTTCCCTATTACGGGTATTATTTCAAGATCCTGACCGGGCAAGGGCCGAATGCTCCCGGAGGGGCATACAGTTACGTGATCAATGGCCATATGGTGGCGGGGTTTGCGTTAGTGGCGTGGCCAGCCGAATATGATGTCTCCGGGGTCACGACCTTTCTCGTAAACCAGAATGGCACCGTATATGAGAAGGATCTGGGTCCGAAGACCGAAGAGACAGTGAAGGCGCTGACCCGCTACAATCCGGACCAAACGTGGAAGAAGGCACAATAGTCTCGGTCCTTCATCAGATTCACCTCATCCTCGGTGAGGAATAGGCAGGTGTGACGCAGAGCCTTGAAAGGAGAAAAAACATGAGAATCGTTTCCATCTTCTTGGTAGCAACTGTATTGTTACTGAGCGGTTGCACTGGGATCGGACCCAGGACAGTGGTCCGGGACCGGTTTGATTACACCACCGCCCTTTCTGATTCCTGGAAGAGTCAGATGCTCATTAATATGGTGAAAATGCGTTACGGGGATGCCCCCATTTTTCTTGATGTTGCCTCCGTGATCAATTCCTATGAGGTTTCGGGGGCCGGCAGCGTGGGGGCCTCTTGGTTCCAACCTTCTTCATATGGTCTTACACAGAGCCAAAACTTAGGAGCATCAGGGACTTATGCCAACCGCCCAACGATCACGTATAATCCAGTAACGGGTGAAAGATTTGCCCGGACGATGATGACCCCCATTCCACCTTCAGCTGTTGTCAGTCTCATTCAGGCAGGCTATCCGGCGGATGCCGTCTTCCGGGTCCTGATCCATTCCATCAATGGAGTCCAAAATCGCTATGGCGGAAGTGCAGCGGCTCATCCTGCAGATCCCGAATTCTACCCTTTAATTGAAAAGATGAGGAGAATTCAGGCTTCCGGCGCCATTGGACTCCGGGTTCAAAAAACGAACGAGACCGTGGTTGTATTCAGGGGTAAGGTTGACGAAAATATCGAAGCCGATATCCTGGAAGTCAGAAAGATACTCGGCCTCGATCCTCAGGCAAGGGAATTCAAGGTGGTTTATGGCCAGGTTGCGGAAAACGACAGGGAAATCGCGATTCTGAGTCGATCGATGATCCAGGTCTTCACGGATCTGGCCTCTTACATTAAGGTGCCGGGAGTCCATCTGGCGGAGAACCGTGTGAATCCGGGGCTCAAGGATGAAGTCGTGGGGGGAATACCGGTTCCACCTCTATTCCGTGTAAACAGTTCTTCAGGTAGACCTGACGACGCATTCGTGGAGGTCCCTTATCATAACCACTGGTTCTGGATCGATGATAAAGACCTACCCTCCAAACGATTGTTTTCATTCTTGATGTTTATCTTTACCCTCGTAGAAACGGGCGGAAAAGAAGGGGTTCCGGTCGTGACGATCCCGGTGAGGTAGTCAGCCAATATTTATCTTGTGGATGGAGGCGTAGCTGACAATCTCGGCATGAGCGGTTCGACTGACCTCGCCGAGGTCTCGGGCGGATTATCACTGGAAATCAATACAACGACGCAAAGAAGAAATTGATTCAGCAGAGGACAAAGAAATAGAAAATCATATTCGATTGCGGTTTTATCATTTTTATCTTTCGCGTACTGAAGAAAGGCATCTTGTTCTCTCACAGCATCGGAAGAGAGCTATATGCCATGCGCTTTGTGTCTTCCGGGGTAAGGCAGGAAGAGCAGTGAAGCTCATACGCGGCGGTCATTTCCTCGCCTTTACCTTTCTGTTAATAGCCTGTTTGGTAAGCACCGGAGTGTTTGCGGAATCGCTGCAAACTGAGCCAGAAAAAACAACAGAGGATGAGGCCTATAGGGGTGCTGCGGATTCCCTGGAGATGGGAAAGGAGCGATGGAAGTTGCGGCTATGGGACCCGCTTCCAGAGGTGGGGGACCTTTCCCAACCAATGATGATTGATCTGGGCAGGACAGAAGTAACCCCTCTTCTTGGCAAAACGGGAGAGAAGAAGTTGGAGAAAGAGGACAGGACAGGAGAGTTCGTCATTGCGCCGATTCCGATCTCCAATCCTACCCTCGGTTCCGGACTGGCCTTGCTGGGCGGATATATTTATCCCATGGATGAGGGGGATAAGGTTTCTCCGCCTTCGTTCACGGGGGGTGGAGGTTTGTACACCAGTAGCGGAAGCTGGGCCGGAGCCGTTGCCCAAAAGGCCTATCTGAGCCAGGACCGATATCGGCTTCTTGGCGCGATTGGCGTCGCCAACTTGAATTATGATTTCTACGGCATCGGTACAGGGGCGGGAAAGCTGGATAACTCGATTCCGATTACACAAAAAGGGTTTGGCTTTATCGCAGAGGGCCTGCGCCGCATCAAGTGGGATTTCTTCGCAGGTCTCAGGTACCAGATAGTCAAAATACGGACTTCGATTGACCGGGAGGACAGGTTTACTCCAGAGGCCTTCCAGGTTTCAACACTGGAGCTCAAGGTTCAAACGGCCGCCCTCGGTCTGCACATCCAACGGGATACACGGGACAGCACCTTTTATCCCAAGAAGGGATCATTGTTTGACGTCCGCGCCGATCCCTACTCTGACCTTTGGGGGAGCGATTTCAATTATCAGGTTTACAGTATTGCTTACAACAAGTATATTAGTCTGAGCGACCGTCAGGTGCTTGCCCTTCGCGGATACGGTCGCTTTACGGCCGGCAGGGTGCCATTCTTCGATTTGTGTCTTTTTGGATCAGGGAGCGACCTGCGGGGATATACAGCAGGTCAATATCGGGACCGGATGATGTTGGCGACCCAGGCGGAATATCGTCTGGAGTTACCAAAAAGGTTTGGTTTGGTCGCCTTTGCCGGGGTGGGGAAGGTGGCTCCGTCACTGGGGGAGTTCAATACCAAAGATTTGCTTCCAAGTGCTGGGGGCGGGCTGAGGTACACGATTGCAGAAAAGAATCACATCAATCTGCGCCTCGATTTTGCAGTGGGTAAAGAGAGCAGAGCATTTTACTTTTCCGTGGGGGAAGCATTCTGACTTCTTCCTCCCCTCCCCCTGAGCTTGTCCTTCGACTTCGCTAAGGACATTCGGGAAAAAACCGATCATGGTGAACCCTTCGACAAGCTCAGGAGACACCCTGTCGAACGACGCGCTCAGTGCGGCCGGCTTGTATGGACAGGGTTGGGCCTGAACAAAAAGTCACTTCGGCAGGGTCTTGATCGCCTCCGCGATTTCGCGGCTCAAGGCCGCGACTGTGCGACTCTGAGCTGAAACGAGGCTCTGATAGTCCTGACCTCCTGAAGGTTCGGTGAATCTCGACCTTTTTACGATGAGGAGCTTCTTGAGATCGCCGCCGCCAAAAACGAACCACTGGGCCTCCAGAGCGGCGCCCTCCCCCGGCTTGCCATCCAGGTGGAGGATCTCCGCCTCAATGCGGTAATCCAACGGGATTGACCCACTCCACGGAAAGACCATGACTGTCTTTGTGCAAAGAAGGGAGGAAAAATTCTCCGCCATGACACGGGAAATATTGCGCTCCAGTGGTTCGGCCCATTTGTCGAACTCCGCCAGACGGAGTTCATTGGGACTAGTGCGCGTCACGATTTGCGGCCGATCCAGGTAGTCCGCAAGCTTCACAGGACCCACTCCGATGGTGAAACAACGCTCGCCGACGGACGGCGGTGCTTCTTTTGCCAGGCCACTCATTGAATTCAAAACATAGAATCTCGTGGCAGGGGAGCTACCGCATCCGATAAAGAGTGTCAACAATACACTGAAGGCCACTATGGTCCTTTTTCGAAATAAGTCATTGATCATCGTCCTCTCCTTCCGGATCTCATTTTTTCCCGCGTATCAGAGCCTCGGGGTATCGATCGAGATAGTCCGTCAGAGCACGGAGCGAACGCGCCGCTGTCGAAAGCTCCTTGAGCGCTTGGGTCAACTCGTAAATCAATGGAGAATTCTCCCCGGTGGAGCCTCCGACACTGCGAAGCGTCCCCTGCGCCTCTTGGAGTGTGGCGCCCGCCGTTTCAAGGGTCTTTCCAACGGCCGGCGCCAACTGGTCCACCCTTCCATCCATATTCTGCACCAGCTTTTGGACATCCTTCGTGGCTCCATCAAGACTCGACGCCAGGGCCGCCGCCTTACCGTCGACTTCGCGCAACAGTTTCTGCGCCTCCTTCAACGTCTCCTGGAGACCCGCGGAGATCGGTTGGATCTCCTGATTGACATTCTCTATGAGTTTCCGCGCGTCCTGGATGGCCGGCCCGAGGGGCTCAACCTGCTTATCGGCATTCTGAATGAACTTCTGGGCATCCTGAATCGTTCCTTCAAGGCTGGAAGCCAGAGCGGTCGCCTTGCCGTCGATGTCCCGCAAAAGCTTCTGCGCTTCCTTCAACGTCTCCTGGACGCCCGCCGAGACCGGTTGGATCTCCTGATTGACAGTCACCAGGAGTTTTCGAACATCCTTTACAGTGTCATCGACCGTTGTTGCCAGAGGCCCCACCTTATCATCCACATTCCGGACCAGCTTCTGCACATCCGTTACTGCAACGTCAATCTTCGAAAAGGTTGGCCCAACTTTGGCGTTAACGGTCTGGATCAGCCCCTTTGCCTCCGCTGCTGCCCGAGATATGGATTGAAGGCTCTTTTCAATCTCAGGAGAATTGGCGACCTTTTCGATCCCTTTCAGCGTGGATTGAAAGTCTTTGATGATCTGGTCGATCGGGATCTGTTCAACCTTCTTTGCCAATTCCTGAAAGGGAGTGGGTATGGTCGGGATCTCCGGGGTCTCGGTATCAAATCTCGATTTTGTAAAGTTCGCTGGCTTGTTAGGATAGAAATCAAGGCCCACCTGCATCTGCCCTGTCACAAAACTCTGCATCTCGAGCTGGGCTCTCAGCCCTCCGTCGATGAGCAGTTTCAGATTTTCCCCCAGCTCTTTCGGTTCGGGTCCGGTTGCTACGATTTTGTTAGGATCCATTTCGATGTATACGGGAATCTTGAAATTCAAGTCTTTCCTATCAAAACGTAAGACAATGTCCACAACCGAACCCACCTTGACGCCTCTGAATACCACAGGAGCGCCGACATTCAAACCTCCCACGGACCCATCAAAATAACAAACTGCTTTAAATGTTTGCCTGAAAAATTTTCCCGAACCCAAAATCAGGATGCCTACAATCGCCAGGGCGATAGCACCCACAACGAAGATACCAATGACCGTCTTATTCGCCTGCTTGCTCATAAAACCCCCTCAAAAGATTGGAGTAGTGGAGTAATGGAGTACTGGAATAATGGATCAACCATTACCATAAACAGCGTTGCTTTCTTTAACAATGAGATGATCAATCCAATCTCCCTGCTCTCTTTTTTCTTCAAGACTCTCCATTAACTTTAATAGCCTGGATTCCCACGTTAGTTTTTTGACTTAACATCATGCGTTAGCCGAAGAGGAGACGCAGGTGCTTTCGTCCCAGCCAAGGGATCGGGATATCCTTCTTGTGGAGTCCCGCAGCAAGCAGCAACGG